>Ga0206844_10034_pt2 | contig 14513 bp, 12 predicted proteins | sample Alteio_BWOrgCont_22_FD_152907 | JGI IMG/M metagenome (GOLD analysis project Ga0206844, IMG submission 152907) | Enriched cells from forest soil in Barre Woods Harvard Forest LTER site, Petersham, Massachusetts, United States -... | ecosystem: Environmental > Terrestrial > Soil > Temperate forest >...
GGAGCGCAAGGCCGAAAACGGCCGCGCTACGGTTTCCCGCAACGCGCACAAACCGAAGGGTGTTGCCGTGCCTGACTCCGCTGTGCCTGAATCGACCGACCCGCAAAAACCCTGAAGCTACTTGCACTTTAATCTGATAGCGCCGCAAACAGCATGTGCAGGAGCGCCAGGACCGCTGCGCCGATAAACGCCGCGCCAAAGCTGTTCACATAAAACCCAGGAACAACGCCGCTCGCCAGCTTCAGAATCAACGCGTTGATGACCAGGAAAAACAGGCCCAGCGTAAGAATTCCCAGTGGCAGCGTAATCAGCTTCAGCAAAAAACCCAAAGTGACATTCAATAAACCGATAATGATCACGGCGATGAGCGCCGACGGCAGGTTCGCGACTTTAAAACCCGGAACAAGCCAGGCCACAATCAGCAAAGCCACCGCATCGAGAAACCATCTCAGTAACAAGCGCAACACATCGTCTCTTCCTACCTCTCTTTTTTGCGGCCTCTCTTTTTCGAGCGCCGAACGTCCCTCAATAGGAACTATACAGACCCTAGCAGCGTACCTTGGATTATTGGAAGATGGATAAAGTACCTTTATGAAGCTTCTTGTTCTGCCGATCGTCTTCGCCTCCACTGCAGCCGCGTTCGCGCAGGCAGCACAGGCTCCGCTGCCTGACGTGACCACGCTCATGAAGCAGGTCGAGGATCACCAGCACCAGCTTGACCAGATACGCGAGAACTATACCTATCATGAAGTTGTCATCACTCACGAGTTCGACAAAAACGGCAACATCAAGAAAAACGAGAGCGAAGAGGACAACATTTTTTTTGTGAACGGCCACGAAATCGACCGCAAGATTAAGAAAAACGGTAAAGAGCTGAGCGCCGACGAGCAGAAAAAGGAGCAGGAGCACGTTGAGAAGGACGTAGAGAAAGCTACGAAAACGCCTCCAGGCCAATCCCTCGATAAGAACGAAGTCAGCGTTACGCGGCTGCTCCAGATCATGAAGGTTTCCAACCCGCGCCGCGAGCAGATGGACAATCGCAGCATGATCGCCTTCGACTTTACCGGCGATCCTCATGCTAAAACCCACGGTATTGCCGAGGACGCATCCAAGAAGCTCTCCGGCACGCTCTGGATTGACGAAAACGACCGCCAGGTGCGCCGCATGGTCGCCCGCTTCGACGACAACTTTCACCTTGGCTTCGGTCTCTTTTCCGTGGGAAAAGGCAGTACCTTTACTTTCGATCAGAAGCTCGTCAATAACGAGCTCTGGCTGCCCACCGATGCGCAGGCGCATGTCGTCGCACACGCCATCGGCATCATCGGCTGGCGCGGCGACGTCGCCGTCACCGACAACGACTATCAGAAGTTCCATGCCGACGCAGCGCAGCAGCCTGGCGCGACAGTCGTGAATCCGCCGACGAACTAGCTTCCTGCCGGTTCAGAATCCAAACATACAAAAAGCCGCTCGACTGCGAGCGGCTTTTGTAACAAATAGAAGCACATTACTGCTGAGGCTGTGCCGGCGGCTGCGCATCGGCTCCGCCCTGCATGTGCTGCTGGCGACGCTCCTGCATCTTCTCCTGCATGGCTTCGAACTTCTGCTTCTGCTGATCGTTCAGCACGGCTTCAATCTTGCTGGTCGAATCATCGTGCAGGCTTTTTGCCTTCGTCATTTTGTCTGCGCGCGAGAGCGACTGGTCCTCGTGAAGCTGCATCATCTGCTGCTGTTGATTTTCGAGGATCGGCTTGATCTGGGTCTGCTGATCGGAGGTGAGGTTCAACGCCTTGGTCATATGCGCCAGCTGCTGATCCGGACTTGGCATCCGTCCATGCATTGCGGCTCCGGCCGGCGGTGGGGTAGCTGATTGGTCCTGCGCAAATGCCGTCATGCCGAGCCCGAGCAGGCCGGTAAGCGCGATCGTACAGAGTGTTTTCTTCATAATGTGTAATTCCTCCAACACTTATTCAGAACACCGTCGGGCGTGCTGGGTTGCGCTCATCGTATAAGCGCTTCCAATGCAGATAGACGCGCAAATGAGGGTCGAGGGCCACTTACTGCGAAACTTTTATCTTTCAATCGTTTTGCATGCCCTTACTTTGAGGCCGCGTGCTGAACTGCTATCGGCGGCATCACGACCGGACTCGAGCGCAGGCCGCAGGCCAGCAATCCGTCGGCATGTTCCTGAGGATGCGGCACATACGCATAGGCAAACACGGCGCGGTACTCGCGCTCGCCGGGATAATTGCAGATGGCGCAGCTGGGCCGGTAGGCGATGGATGGGTGATCGAGCACCATCTCGGTCCACTCCTGCGAGCCATGCGCCGGAACCGTCATATATTCCGGATGCTGCGGGGCCTCTTTCGGCTGATAGGCGAAAACTTCGCCCTTTTCGTTGTATGCATCGACAAAGCTTCCACCGGATCCGCTGGATGCGCGCCACAACCACTTCTCGCCGACGTGTGCATACCAGTGCGCGCTCGACGGCACAGGCTTGGCGAGGCGGATGTCTTTATTTGTATCGTTCTTGATTACAAATACAAATCCCGGTCCTTTGCCCGGCTCGGCCTCGGCCAGATAACTTGCACTTAGATCGATGTGCGAGCAGAGCGGCACATACGGACCGGGATGATGGGTCACCGCGCGGCCCGTTGACACGGCCATTGCCGTCAGCGCAGCGATGGCTGCAACGAAGATCATTTTGCATTTGTTCATCAGACTTAGACTATCGTGATCAGAGCGTTTTCGCGGCCAGCTGTAGCGAAGTGATGAGAGCCTGCGCGCGATAGACGCTGATGGAGTTGTTGGCTAGCGCCTGAATCGTTCGGGAGAGCGCGTATCGCAGCTCCTGGCGATTGGTGATTTCGGGAAGAGGGCCAAGGAGGCTGGTCTGCCGCACGGCATAAGGCCGCGGCGCCCGTCGCTTGCGATTGGGAGTGTGATGGTAACAAGGCGTCTTGCCGCGCAGAGCGACGCCCTGACACTTCTTTCCGCTGGGCAGGATGTATTGACATTCGGGAACCATGGCTACGTCTCCTTGGATTCGCTTTGGTATAGCTTGCAGGTGGGGACATACCCTCCCCCCTGGGATGTCGGGATCTGATTGAAAATACACGCTTATCGAAAGATGTCGCTAACTATCAGAAGCAATGAGGGTTACGCTCAAATATCTGATTCAATGGACTCTTTATCTCCGAAAATAAAAAGCCTGCCGGATTTCCGGCAGGCTTTTTTATTTATTTCTATTTTATCGGAATCATGCATAATTCCCTGCCAAACAGAGTGAGCTATTTAGCCTTTGCAATGAGCAAGTTAGAATTTATTTTGGGCCGCAGGGCTTGACATGCCATTTCATGCTACTCTCGGTCTGCAGAAAACATGTGGCGTGCTCTTTCTATTGCGTTCCTGGGACTGAGCAGTTTGCCGATGCTGGCTTCTGATCTTACGTTGACCACTAGTTTTGAGTCGACAGGTCCCACAGGCCATATCATGCAACACAGTTCTATGCTGATGATTCATGATCAGCGCAGCCGCGCTCCTGGACAGAACTATGTTGGAAACGGGCAGGACAAGACCTACGGTCCGCGATTCGCTACGATTCGGCAATGCGACCTGAAGCAGAACATTACCGTCGATCTCGACCATCAGGTATATTCCGTTTATTCTCTGCCTAAAGGACTTTCACGCGCAGAATACGAGGCCTCAGTCGCTAAAGCAAAGGCGCAGTTCGCCGAAACGCTGACGATTATGAGAGAAGTAGTCGATACAGGTGAAACGAAGCTCATTTTCGGCCGCGTTGCGCATCACTACAAGATTCATAGCAGGCGAGAGCCAAGCGCTGGAGCCAACGCCGAGGCGCGTGAAGAGTTCACCGATGGCTGGTACATCGAGATTCCGGAGTATCAGCAATTACGCGGGTGCAATCCTTTTGCAGAATTCGAAGGGCCTAAAACGCAGTCTGTTGATCTTACGTCTTCAGGTTCGCAGCCGATCAACTATCGAGCCATTCTCAAATCGACCGGTCCTGCAATGACCGGCAGCTACCCTGCAGATACTGTCACGACAACTCACGCATGGGTGAAGCAAACTGACGGCAGCATCCATGAATACACTGACACTCGCAAACAAACGATCACCGCGCTCAGTACTGAGCTGCTTGATCCGGCGCTCTTCGATGCGCCACCCGGCTATGCCCGCGTTTCCGAGGTGAAAATCAATCCCACTATTCCTGGACGTACCGGGCGGTAGTGTGGGTCAGGTTTTGGGAAATTCATTGTTATTTGCCAGCTTCACTGTGCTGCGAATAGATCGCTCGCCAGTGGCTGTCCTGATATACGAAGATGTCGCAGGACATAATTGGCATTGGCTTGCTGGAATCCGGCGTATTCAGCGCAAAGGTCAAAATGGCGGTATCGCCTGCGATCTCGACCGACACCAGGTACGGGTGAGTCGCTCGCCATTGCTCCTCAGCCGCAGCTCTTTTGCCTGAGCTTACATTCTTGCGAGCGCTGGCGATAATGGCTGCTTTGTCATAGGTGCTTCCGTCAGAACTGATCGACCGATAATTCGGTAAGAGGAGCGCATCGAGGAAATCAACATTTCCTGTTTGTTCTGCCTTGTCCCACCCGTCATCAGCCGCGATGACTGCTTCTTTTGTATGTGGCTCAACGGAAGCGGCCTGAGCCGTGGCCGTCGTCGAGAAGGGAGCATTCAGGAGCAGCAGTGTTGCGGCGATAGGTAATATCGCGTACAGGATTCTTTTCGTCTTCCATGATTCGCTGAGATTCATTCGTTCCTCGTCCTTTGCGCTTCGAGCCATCAAGCGATCGCACTACATCGCAAGCCTTTACCGAGCATACTTTTGACCTGCCATTCGCAAGTTCACTGTTCGCTGGATCGTGTAGAGAACACGCTAAGACGCCCGCTGACAGCTCAGGCTTGAGACTGTGACGATAGGTAATGGCTGGATGCTGAGGTGCAAACGAGTACGAAGCAAAAAACAAAAAGCCCACTCCGAAGAGTGGGCTTTTCTTTAAGACTTATGCCGGCGATCACCTAATCTCCCACACAATTTCTCGTGCAGTACCATCGGCCCAGCGAGGCTTAACTTCCGTGTTCGGGATGGGAACGGGTGTGACCCTCGCGGTATGGTCACCGGCAAATTGAGGCGTTTTCAAAGCATTCAAGCTTTGAGCCGAGCCTATGCGTTACTTGCAAGGTCTCGACGCCTTAAAAACTTGGGCGGCGCTTGGCGGGCTGTTTCTCCCGCAGCCAGTAGCGTCTAAAAACGGGCTTTTTCTCCCGGACGCGAAAACGGCAAACTGGCGCCATAATCCAACCTAATATCTCACAACGAAATCGATCGGGAATATTTCCCTTGAATCGTATTACTTTGACCAAGCGTATTTACAAGGCTTGTTGAGAATCTTCTGCGACATTACTGCACAGAATTAATTCTATGGACAAGCCGAACGGGCGATTAGTACTGGTAAGCTACACGCATTACTGCGCTTCCACATCCAGCCTATCAACCAGGTGGTCTTCCTGGACCCTTCAGGGAGATCTCATCTTAGAGCGTGCTTCCCGCTTATATGCATTCAGCGGTTATCACAACCGAACTTCGCTACCCAGCCGTGCCATTGGCATGACAACTGGAACACAAGAGGTTCGTCCATCCCGGTCCTCTCGTACTAAGGACAGCCCTCTTCAAATCTCCTACGCCCACAGCAGATAGGGACCGAACTGTCTCGCGACGTTCTGAACCCAGCTCACGTACCGCTTTAATAGGCGAACAGCCTAACCCTTGGAACCTTCTACAGCTCCAGGATGCGATGAGCCGACATCGAGGTGCCAAACCATTGCGTCGATATGAACTCTTGGCAATGATCAGCCTGTTATCCCCGGCGTACCTTTTATCCGTTGAGCGATGGCCCTTCCATACAGAACCACCGGATCACTAAGGCCTGCTTTCGCATCTGCTCGACTTGTAGGTCTCACAGTTAACCACTCTTATGCCTTTGCACTCGACGACTGATTTCCAAACAGTCTGAGAGTAGCTTCGCGCGCCTCCGATACAATTTAGGAGGCGACCGCCCCAGTCAAACTACCCGCCTAACTATGTCCCTCTCCCGGATCACGGGAGTAAGTTAGAATCACAACACTCACAGGGTGGTATCTCACCGTTGGCTCCTCCAAGCCCGAAAGCCTGGGATCAAAGCCTCCCACCTATCCTGCGCAGTGAGAGTCATAATTCATAGTTAAGGTGTAGTAAAGGTGCACGGGGTCTTTCCGTCTAGCTGCGGGTAACCGGCATCTTCACCGGTACTACAAGTTCGCCGAGCAACTCGTTAAGACAGTCATACGATCGTTACGCCATTCGTGCAGGTCGGAACTTACCCGACAAGGAATTTCGCTACCTTAGGACCGTTATAGTTACGGCCGCCGTTCACCGGGGCTTCAATTCAAAGCTTCGCCTTGCGGCTAACCTCTCCTTTTAACCTTCCGGCACCGGGCAGGCGTCAGCCCCTATACGTCGTTTTCGACTTAGCAGAGACCTGTGTTTTTGTTAAACAGTCGCCGTATGCGTTTCACTGCGGCCCACCAGAGGTGGGCGACCCTTCTCCCGAAGTTACGGGTCTAATTTGCCGAGTTCCTTAACAAGCTTTCACTCGAGCGCCTTTGGATATTCTCCTCGTCTACCTGTGTCGGTTTGGGGTACGGTTCCCAACTACTCTCCTTAGAGGATTTTCTCGGCAGCGTGAACTCAGCAGCTTTCGGGTATACACCCTACTGTTTTGCGCCTCACTGTTAAGTCTGCCCGGATTTACCTAAGCAAACCAGCTTACGCGCATCAAGCCCCATAGCCATAGGAGGCCCTGCTTATCCTTCTGCGTCTCCCCATCGTCAAACGAGAGTTGGGAGGTCCGGAATATTAACCGGATGTCCATCAGCTACGCCTTTCGGCCTCACCTTAGGGACCGCCTAACCCTGAGCGGATTAACCTTCCTCAGGAAACCTTAGACTTTCGGCGTGAATGGTTCTCACATTCATTATCGCTACTTATGCCGGCAGGGTCTCTTCGCAACGCTCCACCAGTCTTCTCAGTCTGGCTTCACCGCTGTTGAGAATGCTCTCCTACCACGCACACCATAGGTGTGCATCCGCTGCTTCGGTGTACAGTTTTAGCCCCGTTGTATTGTCGGCACCGGACCGCTTGACCAGTGAGCTATTACGCTTTCTTTAAAGGATGGCTGCTTCTAAGCCAACCTCCTGGCTGTCTGGGCGTTCCGACTTCCTTTCCCACTTAACTGTAACTTGGGGACCTTAGCAGGCGGTCTGGGCTGTTTCCCTCTCGACAATGGAGCTTAGCCCCCACTGTCTGACTCCCGGACTGGTTGTCTGTGGCATTCGCAGTTTGGTTGGATTCAGTAAGCCGGAAAGCCCCCTAGTCCATCCAGGTCTCTACCACCACAGCAAATCATCCGAGGCTAGCCCTAAAGCTATTTCGGAGAGAACGAGCTATCACGGAATTTGATTAGCCTTTCACCCCTACCCTCAGCTCATCCGAGCTTTTTTCAACAAACACCGGTTCGGTCCTCCAGTGGGTGTTACCCCACCTTCAACCTGGCCAAGGGTAGATCATCCCGCTTCGCGTCTATTCCCGCCAACTTAACGCCCTATTCAGACTCGCTTTCGCTTCGGCTCGCTTACGCTTAACCTTGCTGACAAGAATAACTAGCCGGCTCATTATGCAATAGGCACGCGGTCAGGCATTCGCTTGCGCGCATAGCCCTCCCACTGCTTGTAGGCACACGGTTTCAGGTACTTTTCACTCCCCTAACAGGGGTGCTTTTCGCCTTTCCCTCACGGTACTGGTTCACTATCGGTCAGAAACTAGTATTTAGCCTTACGGAATGGTCTCCGTGGATTCAAGCAGGGTTTCACGTGCCCCGCCTTACTCAGGTGCCTGCTTCGAGTCCGGATAGTTTTCGTCTACGCGTCTGTCACGCTCTATGGATTCCCTTTCCAGAGAATTCGACTAACTACCGGATTGGTAACTCTACTGTTGCAGGTCCTACAACCCCCGATACACCGAAATGCAACGGGTTTGGGCTGTTCCGATTTCGCTCGCCACTACTTTCGGAATCGAGATTTCTTTCTTTTCCTCCGGGTACTGAGATGGTTCACTTCCCCGGGTTCGCTCGTGTCCGCCTATGTATTCAGCGGACCGTACTTGAGGTTTGCTCAAGTGGGTTTCCCCATTCGGACATCTTCGGATATAACGCCTGTGTGCGGCTCCCCGAAGCTTTTCGCAGCTTGCCACGTCCTTCATCGCCTGTTTCTGCCAAGGCATCCACCGTGCGCCCTTAGTAGCTTGACCATAGAATTAATTCCATGCAGGAATAAAACTATGTCTTGTATTGCCGCCTTAAGTTACTATCTTACTTTCAGATATCACTTGGTATTGATCTAAAGACACTCAACTTGAACATGACTTAGCCTACAGCCTTACCTGGAACTTCAAATCCAGATCTGCAGAACAAAGCCTTGCTCAGCCTTGTAATAAATTACCCAATCGATTTCGTTGTCAAACATCCAGACATTAGCTTTCGCTAACGTTCGCCCTCAGGCGAATCGAACATGCCGAAACTACTTACGTTCGGCCTGCCCAAAGATCAACTTCTCTTGAAGAAGCTCATCTTTGGGCATTCTCTCGTACAAAGTTTTGGTGGAGCTGAGGAGGATCGAACTCCTGACCCCCTGCTTGCAAAGCAGGTGCTCTCCCAGCTGAGCTACAGCCCCAACTTAGAAGATATGGTGGGCCTGGGTAGATTCGAACTACCGACCTCACCCTTATCAGGGGTGCGCTCTAACCAACTGAGCTACAGGCCCGGCATTCCTGCCCAGATGACTCACGCCTTATTGTACCAAGGCGCCAGGCTGAGCCCGACTGCTCGTCTTCACGTACTCGAGAAAGTTTCGAGGACCAGGTTGAACATGCTGACCGGCTACGCCGATCATGACCATCGCATAGAACTAAAGAAGAAGCAGAGATGGCTTGATTCAGGCTCCCTCTATACGAGTCAGAGACTCGACAGAGGGGTGTATGGCACATCTTATGCGCAGCTTTCGCTGTCCGCTATCGCAGATACATAAGACTGCCATGACGTTCTCTCTTAGAAAGGAGGTGATCCAGCCGCAGGTTCTCCTACGGCTACCTTGTTACGACTTCACCCCAATCATGAATTACACCTTGGACGGCTGCCTCCTTGCGGTTGGCTCACCGGCTTCTAGTGCAACCCACTTTCGTGATGTGACGGGCGGTGTGTACAAGGCCCGGGAACGTATTCACCGCGGCGTTCTGATCCGCGATTACTAGCGATTCCAGCTTCATGGAGTCGAGTTGCAGACTCCAATCCGAACTGAGGCCGGCTTTTTCCGATTAGCTCCCCCTCACGGGTTTGCGACGGTTTGTACCGGCCATTGTAGCACGTGTGTAGCCCTGGACATAAAGGCCATGAGGACTTGACGTCATCCCCGCCTTCCTCCCCGTTATCCGAGGCGGTCTCACCAGAGTGCCCAACTGAATGATGGCAACTGGTAATAAGGGTTGCGCTCGTTGCGGGACTTAACCCAACATCTCACGACACGAGCTGACGACAGCCATGCAGCACCTATATAGCAGCCTATTGCTAGGAAGGGATATTTCTACCCCGGTCCACTACATTTCGAGCCCAGGTAAGGTTCTTCGCGTTGCGTCGAATTAAACCACATGCTCCACCGCTTGTGCGGGCCCCCGTCAATTCCTTTGAGTTTCAGCCTTGCGACCGTACTCCCCAGGCGGATCGCTTAACGCGTTAGCTTCGGCACGGCGGGATTGGGTACCCGTCACACCAAGCGATCATCGTTTAGGGCTAGGACTACCAGGGTATCTAATCCTGTTTGCTCCCCTAGCTTTCGTGCCTCAGCGTCAGTTGTGGTCCAGTGAGCCGCTTTCGCCACAGGTGTTCCTTCCGATATCTACGCATTTCACCGCTACACCGGAAATTCCACTCACCTCTCCCACACTCAAGCCCGGCAGTTTCTAGTGCAGACTTCGAGTTGAGCCCGAAGATTTCACACAAGACTTACCGAACCGCCTACGCACCCTTTACGCCCAATAATTCCGAACAACGCTCGCCCCCCTCGTATTACCGCGGCTGCTGGCACGAAGTTAGCCGGGGCTTCTTCTCTCGGTACCGTCATTATCGTCCCGATCGAAAGGAGTTTACGTCCCAAGAGACTTCATCCTCCACGCGGCGTTGCTGCGTCAGGGTTTCCCCCATTGCGCAAAATTCCCCACTGCTGCCTCCCGTAGGAGTCTGGACCGTGTTTCAGTTCCAGTGTGTCCGTGCGCCCTCTCAGGCCGGATACAGATCACCGTCTTGGTGGGCCATTACCCCGCCAACTAACTAATCTGCCGCGACCCCCTCCTTAAGCGAATTGCTCCTTTGACCCGTAGGTGTTATGCGGTATTAGCCCAGGTTTCCCTAGGTTATCCCCCACTCAAGGGTAGGTTAGTCACGTGTTACTCACCCGTGCGCCACTTTACTCATGGATTGCTCCACTTTCTCGTTCGACTTGCATGTGTTAGGCACGCCGCCAGCGTTGATTCTGAGCCAGGATCAAACTCTCGTTTGAAACCTGTTGACTGCACTCAACTGACGGAGGTCAGTGAGGCAATCGGCCTCGCAATGCTCGAAAGATTGCGAGGCTTAAATATAGTGAGAATGATCAAACCAAACTTCTTCCATTCTCACGACTGGCATGTTCAACCTGATTGTCAAAGATCCTCAACAGTAACCGCCTGAGCGGGCTGCTTTTGGATCGGGATACGCGACAGAATCGCGCGTCCTCGAACTTGTTGCGCTGTTTAGGCGAACTTTCCCAGACTATCGAAGTTTGAACCGTCCGTCAAGGCTTTTCGTAAACTTTTTCGTTTACCCTTGCACTCAAACGTTTCAGGATGAAGGCGGCTCTATTCTGCCAGCTCTTTCATCGCACTTCGACTGACCGTTACAGGTCAAGCCGGAAGCATCGCACAGCGCTAAACTTTTAAAGATCATCCACAAAGCACGCTTTGAGGATGGGCACTCAGCCCAGAAGGAGATTTACTCCTTAACTTGCAATGGATTGTTCGCTCTGAATGACGCTCTAAGCGCCTGTCGAACTATCTCTATCGCCTTCGCAATCTACTCAGGCCTCATATTCCAGCCGGGAGCGAAGCGACCTCTTACCACTGCTGCACTTCTTTATCGCTTTTTGATCTTACTGCAGACAGGCTCGCTTTGCAACCTCTTCTGCATTCTTTATTTACGAGCCCTTCACAGCGTCTCGCAAACATCGTGGCGACAAGATGAATATTAGCAACCGGTTCAGCGCGGTGCAACTGTTGAAAACTGTGAACGTTTGTTGAAAAGCGGGATTCATCCAATGTTCATGCGCATTTCCGCGTTGCGCACATTCTTTTCTTTCTAGCTCTTTACGCGAAAAGTGCGCAGTATCTGCTCAAATGTCGGGCGCAACGCCTCGAAATCCTTTTGCGGCGCAACAAAGAAGAGGTAACTTAGCGACCCGTCATCGCGCGATACCGTCACCAACCAGTCGCGCTCGGTCAAGCCGCCCGCAGATGCACCCTGGTTCAAGAACTCGACACTCTTTCCATCGCGTTGGTTCACGCGCACATCGTCGACCCCGGTCACTGCCTTCAGGCCAGCGTTTCCCTGCTGAATGGACGCAATCAGCTGCTGCGTCGCCGCCGCCAGGTCCGCACCCTGCTGCGGTTGAAAGTCATCGATTATCACGCCATAAATGACGGTATTGCCATTGGAAGCGGTAGCCGCCACGCCATTGGGAGGGGCAATCGTCGCACCCGCACCCGCCTTTTCCGCAGCCTGCCAATTGTCCGGATACTGCACGTAGAAGCCCGAGCCATCGAGCGGCGTCCATTGCCCGCTGGGCTGAAAATTCACTGGCTGCGCGCTCGCCGGCGGAGAGGCAACCGCGCCGCTTCTCTTCCACGCGCCGCTTGAAATCTCCTTGGCCGAATAGGCGTGCATCCCGCTCACGATCTTCTTGATCTTTGTGAACTCGGGGGTGGTCTTTACCCAGTGCGGACGCGGCGGCAGCGTCTCAATTTCAGCGTTCACGTATTCCGTGCGGTTTCCCGGGTTAGGATGGTCGCTCAAAAACTGCGAGCCACCGTTGCCGTATTTGCCCTGGATGATTTCGAAGAACTGCACCATGCCGCGCGGATCATATCCCGCGTCATACGCAATATCGGTCCCCATCAGATCAGCCTGTCTCTCGGCGTCACGCCCCATTTTGAGGAAGGTCATTCCGGCTGCGGCGCCCACGCCCTGCGCGGCCAGCGCGCCTCCGGCACCGGGCAGCAAGACACCAGCCGCCAGCTGGCCCAGAGCCCACCACGGCGCCTGCCCTTCTTGTTTTGTAATGTTGCACGTCGCATGACGCATGACGACATGCGAGATCTCATGGGCCATCACGCCGGCAAGCTGCGCCTCGGTCTCAGCCGCCTGAATCGTGCCCAGATTGACGAAGATCGGTCCACCAGGCAACGCAAAGGCATTGATATCCGCCTGATTGACGACGTGAAACGAATACGGCCACTTGTAGCCGGGAGCATACTCGACGAGCTTCGCGCCCAGTTGCTGGACATACTGCGTCACCGGGCTCGAATCGGGCAGCACCGGCATGGTCTTGTAGACCTCGACCGCTGATTTCTTGCCTTCGGCAATCTCACGGTCCGGCGTGAATGCGTTTTTGCAGGGCGCCGGCTGCACAAAGCGCGCATGCGCTGGAAGAGTTGCAACAATCAGAGATAAAACGAGACTTGCGAGAGTAAGTTTCCGATTCACAGTGTCTTTGCTCTATGACGATGCTGCAATGCTCATCGCTACTCTTGCAAGCGGGAAGAGGAACGCATCTGTTCCTCTTCCCGCTTGCGAAAGGCCCGTGCGGCGAGTATCTCCCGCCGAGCAGGCGCCGCCGGAGGCAATCTCACTGTCGCGCAATCACGCCCAGATCGGTCAATCCGTTTACGAAGAACTGCATGGCCAGCGCCACCAGCAGCAATCCCATGATGCGGACCAGGATGCGAATGCCGGTCTCGCCTAACACGCGTCGCAGCTTATCTGCGCCATTCAGCACGCCATAGCTGGCGGTCGCTGTAATGGCAATCGACCCGATGATGGCAAACATCTGCCACTTGTTCGGAGCCTCGCCTACCAGCACCATGACGCTTGAAATTGCGCCCGGCCCAGCCAGCATTGGAATGCCGAGCGGCACAACCCCTGCGTCTTCCTTGGCCGCGCCTTCGATCGTTTCATCCGACGACTCCTGCGTCGGCGAGCGTTTGGCCTCGAGCATATCGATACCGATGAGCAGCAGGATCAGGCCGCCGGCAATCTCGAATGCAGGCAGCTTAATGCCGAAGAGACTGAAGATGAATTGCCCTCCAATTGCGAAGGAGGTTAGAACGATGAAGCAAGTCAGCGACGCCTTGAAGGCCATGCGCTTGCGCCGCTCCGGCGATGCGCCAGCCGTGATGGCCAGGAAGGAGCCGATCGCTGCAAACGGATCGACCAGAAAAAAGATCGAGCTGACGGCCAGCAGTGAAAACCGCACATACGTGGAGTTCTGCAGCTCATGCAGCGCGGTATTGGCCGGACCGTACATATCCACAGAAGTTACTCTATCTTCCCTGCGGCTGCCAGCTTCAATGCAAGGCCCAGGTAAGCCCATCAAATCAATCCACTTATTGCAATGAACGCATCTCTTACCGGCAGAGGTGTCAAAACTTCCGTCGCACCGGAACAGATTGCGCAGCCAAGAAAGGTTGCCTACCAAATTCGCAATTATCCCTCTATTTATCAGCTATTTATAAGAACCATAACTTTGGCACGCGACCTGCGATTCACCATGCCGTGCCCGCGCGGGGAGCCGTTGGACCTTGCTCACTCCCCGCAGTGGGCAGCGCCAGAGAAGCGGCGCGGAGAAAGCAATATGTGCATCGAAGATCCTTTTGAAAGAACACCGCGAATTCTGCTCAGCAGTGACAACCATCAACGCGTGTCGCCCCTGCGCAATGCCTTACTGAGGGCAGGATTCACTGTCGATCTAGCGAGCGATTACCGCCATCTCGAGCTGCTGTGGCATGAGCTACGCCATGATGTTGTACTGTTCGAGGTGTCGCACGCGGGCTCCGTCGAATTGGCGACCCAATCCGCCATTCGTATCAAGCGCCAGGATGCGAAGCAGTTCGTTGCCTATCTCGCCGACGCAAGCCTCCAGGCCGTGGGCCTGATCGGCGACGCCATCTTTTCGCGTGACGCGCAAAGACTGCCGCAGGCACTGCGCAAAGTGCTCGCCGAGCAGCTCTGATCCGTGTGAATTCCTACTCTCAGTAAAGTCCCTGCCCAAAAGCGAAACTAGCTTCCCACCATTACGAAAAG
>Ga0206844_10256_pt1 | contig 14381 bp, 12 predicted proteins | sample Alteio_BWOrgCont_22_FD_152907 | JGI IMG/M metagenome (GOLD analysis project Ga0206844, IMG submission 152907) | Enriched cells from forest soil in Barre Woods Harvard Forest LTER site, Petersham, Massachusetts, United States -... | ecosystem: Environmental > Terrestrial > Soil > Temperate forest >...
TCAACTGGTTAGCGGACGTGGTGTTCGACCTACAGACCTGAACACCGCGAGCGCGCCATGGGTACATTGTGGCGTGCCCGAATTGCCTGAGATGCAAGCCTTAGCTGAACGACTCAACGCCCTGCTCGCGGGCACCACGTTGCTGCGAGCTGACGTGCTCGGATTCTCCTCGATCAAGACGTACGCACCCACGCCCGACTCTTTGCTGCATCACCGGCTCGTTTCGGTTGGAAGGAGGGCCAAATACCTGGTGTGGGAGTTTGACGACGGAGTCCGGATCGTGTTGCACCTCTCTCAAGCTGGACGCGTGGACGTTGAGAAGCCGGCGAAGTCGACTCGACCCCGTGGCTCAGTAGCGCGTTTCGTGTTTGGCCGAGGTGATGCAGGATTCGAGGGGCCGAGCGTCGGGGTATTAGTGCGTGAATACGGCACTCAGCGAAAGGCCGCGTGGTGGGTACTGACGCCGCAAGAGGAAGGGCCGCTGGCGGGGCTCGGTCCTGAGCCAGGAAGCAAGGAATTCGCCGAGTTCATCGGTACCAGTACTTCGAGGCGACGTCTCACCACCGATCTGCGCGACCAGCACGTGGTGTCGGGAATTGGCCGCGGTTGGGGTGATGACATTTTGCACCGCGCCCGCCTGTCGCCCTTCGCTTCTTTGGGCTCCTTGAGTCCCGGGCAGCGCGAGGCACTGCTGAGCGCCGCTACCAGTGTGTTGGCCGAAGCACTCGAACTTGAGCGCACTCGCGAGGGCGGACTGTCAGAAGCCAAGCTCGGAGGTCGATTCAAAGTACACGGTCGCGCGGAAGAGCTATGTCCCTCCTCGTGCGGCGACACGTTGCGCCGTGTGTCGTACGAGTCCTACGAAATGACGTACTGTCCCTCGTGCCAGACGGGTGGACGACAACTTGCCGACCGCCGCTTGTCTCGTTTACTCAAATAGTGGGCCGGCGTACAGCCGCTACGTGATGTCAACCCGAGACGCCCTGACCCGAAACGAAGAATTCATAACTGAACTACTCTTTCGAACATGAGCGACCTCGTGGCCTCTATTTCTGAATCGCGCGAGATACGGGCTTCAGCCGCCGCCATCTTCGCTGTACTGGCGAATCCTGCCATGCATCCCGACATTGACGGCACGGGGATGGCGCAAAGTGCCGACGACAATGCAATCATCACCAAAGTTGGCGATGTCTTCGTTATGAACATGACGCACTGGAGCCTGGGCGATTACGGCATGGAGAATCTCGTCGTCGAATGCGTTCAGGACAGGCGGATCGTGTGGCAGCCACGCGCGCACACGTACGAGACGTCCAAATTTCCGGGAGATGGAAAAACGCCAGAGATCCGCTACTGGGGATGGGAACTCGAACCTTTAGAGGAAAACCTGACTCGCGTCACAGAATTCTTCGACGGAAGTCGCCTGTCCGAGGGTTTGCGAGAATTTCTGAAAGACGGCGAGTTCTGGCGAAAAGGCATGGTCGAGAGTCTGAAGAACCTTGAACGCTTGGTGACTGCGCCCGACTCGACTTTAGGCAGGGCGTCTAAGCGGAGAAATTACTACGAAGAAGTCCATTCAACAGACTGATTCTTCTCGCTGTCGTCTTGACGACCAGAACACCTTCGCGCAGTCAACTGTCGAGGACTTTGACTTCAACCTTCCCGCCGTGGGGGATCAGGCCCCACACGATTTGACCGTTCGTCTTTTGAGCGAAGACGTGCAGGTTGTTATTGAAGACCTCCGCAGTCGGCGCGACCTTGGGATCACAGTCGCTGGTGATTGTGTCGCTGGGGAAGTTCCCCGTGCCTGCGGCGTGGGAGCGGTGTACGAGGTCACCGGTTGCGGTCACCTGGAAAACGTGGAGGTTGTCGTTGGCAACGATGGAGCAGAGCATTTCGTAGAGCCTCCTTTTGGGCAACGATCACGATGGTGCGCTCTCGTTCAAGGCATCGTAGTGCTCAGATTCGGATTCAGTGTGGTCGTTGACGTTGGAGCCTGGTCGAAGAGAGCTTCAACGGCTCGCGCCATCGTATTGTTCGCACCCCGCTTTGGATGAAACGTTTCGGTCGCGACGATGTGCTGGAGGAATACGTCGGCCTCGTTCGCGGGACACGAAACGAAAGGGCGGAGAGAAAGAAGGTGAGCTAAATCGAAGTGACAGTTGTCGACGAGTGTCCTCAGAGGAGAACTCACGGAAAATCGAAGAGTATTGATGTCGGACTGCCCGTTAGTTGCGACGTTACAGGGAATTGCCGAGGCTTTCGTGAGACTGTTGACGTCAACCAGTTGGATGTTGTGACCAAGTGCGCTCATGTCGCTGACCGCACTCGCTATCGCGGAGTCCAATTCGCTTTCCACGAGATTGAACTTCGAGACCTGACTCTTTGAATAGCCAATGCCCAATTGAGCGGAACGTACCTTGAACACCGAGAACAAACTGGCGCCTCCGGCGACGGGACAGAACGCAGGAGGGCTGCTCTGAGTGAAAAGTTGAGGGTAATTCAATACCGCTATCTCGGCATTTGGCGCGCGAACAAAGATCTGCGCATAGACGTGTTCAAGTTCGGCTTCTTCCGGAGAGGTTCCCTGAGTGACTTTGAGGAGTGAAGTCGCGCTGTCGAGGTAACTGTCGCACGTCTTGCCCTCATGAACCACGCCCGATTGGGTGTAGCTCTTGGTCGCGGCGCCGACTGTGACGCTCGCACGAACTCCTAGGCATGCGATGAGGACATTGGAAAAATGAAGATCATCGCCTCCGTCGGTAATCGTGACCCAATGCGTTTCTGGCGACAATGCGCTTAGCTGCGAAGGCTCGCCATTTTCCCCGTTGAAGAGATCCTTGGAGGTGGCGCCAGAGCACGCTACGAAGCCCCCAGAGCCGTAGGTTTCAAACTGGCCAAGACTTAGATTGAGGTTCTCCGCTACCGAAACGGGATATGCGTCCACGCTTCGATGGCATCCGTCGGCGTTCGACGGAGGAATATAGGTCGCTGCATTGGACTGCAGACCTTCGCCCGAAGAGTAGGAATCTCCGAGCGCTACATATTCTGATGAAGCTGGGCTGATAAAGGGCGATCGCGATGCCGACGCGGTTCCGAGACTCATCGGCACCGTCGCGAAGAGAACGCCGCCAACAGCAATTATGAGAAATCTCAAAACAGAACGAGGTGTCTGTTCCATTTCTTGCCAGCTCCCGTTGGTTCAGTAAACGTCTACCACGGGACCTACGTTGAGTGAGTGGCAGCGCTTCGGGTGTGTCTTCGGTTTTCCGGTATTTGCCCTGGTTTTTCGAACCAGTGCCCGAGGTTTTAAAGGAAGTCGCAGACAGGAACGTGAACCTCGCTCTCGTTGATTGAGACTGGGACTAGTTCGTTTTGATATCAGGTTCTGGTCGATCATGTCTCGAAGTTGAAAGACGATTGTTTCGCGTCGAGTTGCGCTGGTTTATCTGGTGTGACGTGAATGGGAGTTTCTCTGCGCGTTTCGCGTCTGACGCGAAACCACCGAAAACCCGTCATCGGTGATCAAAAACGCGACGGAGTCCAAGTTTTCATCGCAAGTTGACTCGATGTTGTGACCGCGTTGTGGCCAATGTGTGGAAACAACAGGAAAATTGATTCTCACCGCGCCGACGAGGAGTTCACAATTCGCTCGCTGTCGTGTCGCGTCACGCACCGCGGGTGCTGCCTCATGGATGGACGAGATGTCAGCTGGACAGTATGTCGGAAACTGGACTCCACAGACGTTGAGATCCTCGCGCCTCGCGGTCAAGGTCATTCGCTTCCTGGATGCCAGGGCCGAGCGCGCGTCTGCGCGCTCGGAGCCCTCAGGCGGGAAAAGAGAGCGCGATCGCTCGAACAACCGCTTTCAGTTTTGGACGCAATTCGTCGCCGTCGCCGTCGTAGTCGCCTACGCGGTCTCACTGTTCGGGTCCGTGCACAACGGCTCATCTCCGTCTCTCGTTGGCTGGTTGGGCCGGGCGGCCCTCGCCATTCCACTGGTGCCGATCGGCGAACGAGTGTGGCATCGTTCAGAGCTTCGCGGCGCGTGGCTGACAATGGGTCTTGCCGTGGCGCTGTTCAACGTGGCGAGCCTCCTCGATTTGGTCACGGTGACTCGCATTTTGCCGTTCGCGACTGGCACGCCGCGCGACGTGATCTATCTGCTCTCGTATGTCGCTGTGGCCATTGCCGTGTCGGTTGTCGGCCAGCAGTCCTTCGGGCCGCGAGCATTCAGTGTGCGCCTCGACGGTGTCATCGCCGTATTGACTCTTGCCGCGTGGACGTCGATGTACTGGTTCCGTCAAGACGTGGAAACGACCGGACGACCATTGGTTGCCGAACTCAACATATTTAACCCCATCCTGGTGATGGCGCTGATCGTCTTGTTGATCGCCGGACTGGTCCCCAAGCACTCGCACCTCGACGTGTCGACATCCTGCCTCCTCGTGGGGTTGGCATCTTTCGCCGTTGGCGACGTCATCGAGCTCAACCACGCAGTGTTCAACTTCGCGGCGGCGGGCGCGTTGGTTGAGGTGTCGCGGCCTGTGGCCCTGTGCTGCATCGCACTCGCGGCGTGGCCGCGAGTGCAGCACCGTGGCGGAGTGAATTCCTTGATGGAACCGGTGCGCGGTTTGAACCTGCTGCCGGTGATCTTCGGCACGCTGTCGATCGGAATCCTCGCTGTCTCCATTGTCAAGTCGCTCTCTGCGGCGACCGAGAGTATGGCGCTGGGATCGCTCCTGCTCGTGATCATCCGCATGGTCATGACCCAGGGTGAAGTGCGTCATCTCGGCAAGTCCAATTACCTTGACGCGCGCACCGATCACGTCACCGGGCTCTCGAATCGGCGTGGCTTCTTAGAGGATGGAGGCGCACGCCTCGCCGCACTCAAGCCCAGCGAGCAACTCGGAATCGTCCTGATTGACCTCGATGGCTTCAAGGAGGTCAATGACTCTATTGGACACGCATATGGCGACGAGCTGTTGAGGGTGGTGGGCCAGCGTTTCGCCAAGCGTGTGGCCTCGCGGGGCACGGTGTCACGCGTCGGCGGCGACGAATTTGCCTACACCTTCGTCATTGGCGCCAATGCCGACCCCTGTGCTTCGGCCGTAGACCTGGTACGCACCCTCGCTGACCCTGTGGTACTCGATGGAACGAGTGTCCGCGTGAGCGCGAGCATAGGGGTTGCTGTATGGCCCCAGCATGGAGTGACCCACGCTGAACTGCTGCGCAGCGCGGACGTGGCCATGTACGAGGCGAAGCGCAATCGCCACGGGGTGTGCGTGTATTCGGACGACATCGACGTGAACAGCCGCGAGAGACTCTTGTTGATCAACGAGCTGCGCACGGCCATCGAACGGCGCCGGCTCACGCTGCACTTCCAGCCGACGCGTGACCAACGCACCCGCAAGTTGTACGGCGTGGAGGCGCTGGTGCGTTGGCAGCACCCGACGAGAGGGCTCTTGTATCCCGTCGATTTCGTCCCCTTGGCCGAAGAGGTCGGTCTCATCGTGCCACTTACGCACACGGTGCTCGACCTGGCTATCAAAGAGCTGGCCCGACTCGACTGCGCAGGGCACACTCTGCAGATGAACGTGAACATCTCCCAGCAGGACTTGGCCGACCTTGAGCTACCGAACGTCATAGACCGCATTCTTCAGTGGTACAAGATGCCGCCGCAGCGGATAACGCTGGAAGTCACCGAGTCGAGCCTGAGCCACGACCCGGTTCGCGCCAAGCAGAGCCTCGAGCGTTTGCGTGAAGCCGGCGTCCGGATCTCGATTGATGACTTCGGCGTGGGTTATTCCTCGATGTCGCAACTGTTAGATCTTCCGGTCGACGAGTTGAAGATCGATAAATCTTTCGTTCTCGCGCTGGAAAGCGACCCGCGGGCAATCTCACTGATCCGCTCGATGGTCGAGATGGCACGGGCCTTGGGCCTTGTGTCGATCGCCGAAGGCATCGAGAACGCGAGCAACTATGACGCGCTCCAACTCGTAGGCGCCGACGTGATCCAAGGTGACTACGTGGCTCGGCCACTCACCAGTGCCGAACTCGACGACTTCCTACGGGGCGAAGGCGGTGGCTCAATGTTCGACATTAACTCTCCCGATGGCCTCTTCGAGACAATCGCGAGCGAGGAGCCGCTCGGGCTCGTTCAAGACGATGAATGTCACTTCGACGCGAAGACCGAGCGACCCCAGCACGCCGCGGTTGGGGAGCGGTATGTCCGGTCCGACTGACAAAAAGAGACGTCGATAAATCCTGCGCGCGAGACGAGACCATCGTCGGCGGTTCGAAGAGTCTTACGATCCGGGCCACGCCTCGATAAATTGCTTTGTGATGCCGTTCTGAGTTGGACTGGTTCATCTGAAATGTCCTGTCGTGTGGGATTTTTCGGGGGAATGTATGAGACCAGCTCCTCTCATCGCGCTGAAGAAAACTTGAGCTGGAGCGGGTTACGGGCGCCGGTCGATTTCGAATGCAAGGGTGATGAGGGCCACCGAACGCGGATCACCGAGGTTTTGGCCCGTGTACATTTCGAGTTTTCGAAGGCGCTGGTGGACCGTGTTGCGATGAACAAAAAGTTGTTCGGACGCCTTCTGGGCCGAGCCGCCGCTATCCAGCCACGCTCCGAAGGTCTCGAGCAGGGTGATGCGCTCTTTGTTCGGTATTGAATCGAGTCCGCCAAGCGCCACCTCGGCGAGTCGTTCCATGAAATCTGGTGCACTGACCGCGGCAACCTCCAAAAGATGTCGATCGAAGATCGTGACGCCGTTGCCGACGAGGCTGCTGGAGAGCGCCATCCGAGCCAGTGTGTGCGCCGAGGGCATCTCTCGGAGGTCGCTGAATGGGGGGCTCACTCCGACACGTCCGACGGCACAGGCCGAAAGTGCATTAGCAAGTTCATCAATCAGCGCGGTGGGATTCGGCAGGGACACGACCCCGACTTCTAGGTCTGGCAACAGGCGCCAGGTAGAAGATAGCCCAACATCAATACGGAGAATCTGTTCGATCCTAGGCAGTGCGTGGCGGCCAACGGCTGGAACTTCACCAGCCACGACAACGAGCGGTCGATCCTGAGGGAGGCGTAGAAGTTGAGCTGCCTCCCAGGGATTAGTTACGGCAAGGTGACCTTCGAACAAAGCTTGAAAAAGAGCGGATCGCTGTTGCTCGGCGGACAGTGCTCGGGCGGACGCCTCTTCGCGATAGCCCTCGGCTAGTTCCTGGCTATAGGTGTCGAGGACCTGCCACAACTCAGATCCCGCGGCCAGCACGACGTCGCTGCTCGCCCCGACCTTTCGAGCGGTTCTCGCGACTTGCTCCCAAATGAAGCGAGCTCCGACTCGGTAGGCCTCTAGGACGATGGTCAAAGGAACGCCGGCAGCAGCGCGGTTGCGTCCGTTCTCTCGTGACTCGAATGACGTTGTGGCGTTGACGCGTCCAAGATCCTCAAGAATGGCCGCAATGTTCATCATGCTGGCCGCCCGGAGGGTCTCGTGGTCGACGACACCTTGTTGGTAGGGCGCAACTGCGTTTTGAATGGCCGCCGTCATCTCGTCGGCCAATTCGTCAATACGGCCAAGCAAAATAGAGGCGATGTCGCTGACGGAGACAGATCCATGTGCTTCAGCACTGTGTGGGCCGCCCATCCCCCAAATGTAGTTGGGAGAAATCTCTCTCAAACTGTGCACCAGCACAATTTCGGACATTGATGTTTGGCTTATGCACATTGACAGCACGCTGCTGAATCGTCAAAATTGCCTCGCGATTTCAATCGAAAGGAGGTTGCACATGGTGACCATCACTCAATACGAGGAAAGGCAAGTTCAGTCAGCGAACGACTCTGGACGCACTCCTGTCCTGTTTATCCACGGTCTCTGGCTACTGGCGAGCAGTTGGGACCGCTGGAAGGAGCTCTTCGATGATGCCGGCTTCGCACCGGTGGCCGCTCAGTGGCCTGACGACCCAGAATCAGTAGCTGAGGCGAATGCACACCCGGAGGTCTTTGCGCACAAGACCGTGGGCGAAGTCGCCGATCATATGGGAGAAGTGATCGCGACGCTCAATCAAAGGCCGGTAGTCATCGGGCATTCATTTGGAGGGCTTCTCACACAAATCGTCGCAGGACGTGGGCTCTCGCGCACCTCGGTTGCAATCGATCCAGGACCTTTCCGCGGAGTGCTTCCACTGCCATTTTCAGCCCTGAAAGCTGCGTCTCCGGTCATTGCGAATCCGCTGAATCGTAGTCGAGCAGTACCTCTCACTTTTGGTCAATTTCGTTTTGCCTTCGCCAATGCTGTTAGCGAGGACGAAGCGAAAGATCTCTACGAAAGCTACGCGGTTCCCGGTTCCGGTGTACCCCTGTTCCAAGCCGCTTTTGCAAATATCAATCCTTGGACAGAAGCAAAAGTGAATCGGCGAATCCCGAATCGCGGACCACTACTGATCATCGACGGTGAGAAAGACAACACACTTCCCCTCAGTATGGCGAGAGCTGCATTTAGATTGCAGAAGAAAAACTCTGGCGTAACGGAATTCGCCACAATCCCGAACCGCGGCCATTCGTTAGTTATTGACTCGGGTTGGCGAGAAGTTGCCGATATCGCTCTCAATTTCGTGCGTCGATTTGAGTCCTAGTTACGCGCGAAAGCGACGTCAATAGAGAAAGTTCTAACCTCGTCCTTAACAATAGGTTCTGGTATGCGGGAGTTTTGTGGGCGAAGGAGCCTGCGACTTTCGCTATCGAGATGAGGTTGGAGTATCGGCGCTTCGGCTCTTGATCAGCAACTATCGACGCCTATCGAGGCGATCCGTTGTGACCTTGACTGCTCACAATCCCTGCTGGTCTCGGCGAACTTGGTCCGTGTTAGTCGAGGAGCTGTGTTGCCAGGCAGAATGGGTGACCCGCCGGGTCGAGGAGGATTCGCCAATGCTCCGGATTGGTTTGCTCTGCCGCGACCTGAGCACCCAAACGCACCGCGTCAATTTGCGCAACGTCAAGGTCGTCGACTTTCAAGTGCAGATGCATCTGTTTTGGCACGGTCGGCTCCGGCCACGTGGGCGCCTTATAGTCGTGCACCTTGACAGCGACCAGCAAGCCGCCCTCCGACTTGACTGCGTGGAACTCGTCGTTGCGATGCGTGACTTCGCCGCCGAGGAGCGCAGCCCAGAAGTCCGCGAGGACGGATGGGTCAGAGCAGTCCAGGGCAGTTAGACCTAGTCGCGCCGTCGCCATTCCTCAGAGCCTACGCATCGTCAATCTGGTCTCGTGGTGTTGCAGAAATATGAGGCCTAAAATGAGGTCTGTCGAAGCTAACGGCATTGCTTGGGAATGAATCGAAACTGATCGCCGGATGTAGTGCTTGAAGGTAAGTGAAATCGATGTCCGCGTCACACTGGCGACCTTCGTAACGAAGAGGCTCGGCTCGATTGCCCTCGTTACACTGAATTGAGAAGCGACGCGACCCCGCTCCTCACGCTGTAATCGCGGCAACCGTCGCGTCGTGAAGAAATTGATTTTGTTTTAATTCTTTGCACTAATTGAAGAGGGAATCTCACCATGAGCCTGTATCAAGTCGTTAATCCCGCCACCGGCCAGACGGTGAGTGAATACCCAACCGCGACAAACGCAATGATTGCCGACGTCCTTGGCCGCGTTCACGAGAGCTACCGATTATGGCGTACAACGGCGAAAACGGATCGCGCGAAGATATTGCACCGAGTTGCAGATCTTTATCGCGATCGGTCCGATGCGCTCGCCGCCGTTATCACGCGCGAAATGGGTAAGACGACCGCTGAAGCACTGGGTGAAATTAGTTTTGTGGTCGATATCTATCGGTATTATGCCGATCACGGGCCAGACCTGCTGGCGGATGCACCCCTCGTATCAAACACCCGCGGCACCGCGTGGGTTCGGAAGGCTCCAGTCGGTGCGCTACTGGGCATCATGCCGTGGAACTACCCGTACTATCAAGTTGCTCGATTCGCCGCACCCAATGTCATGATTGGTAACACAATCTTGCTGAAGCACGCGCCGCAGTGTCCCGAGTCGGCGCTCGCGATGGAACAGATTTTCCGTGACGCTGGACTCCCTGCCGATGTGTACATCAATGTCTTCGCGACGAACGAACAGGTCGCCGAGATTATTGCCGACCCTCGCATTTGCGGCGTGTCCGTGACCGGAAGCGAGCGCGCCGGAACGGCCGTCGCGGCCATTGCGGGTAAGAACTTGAAGAAAGTTGTTCTCGAGCTCGGTGGGTCAGATCCATTCATTGTCCTCGACACAGACGATCTAGCAAAAGTAGTTGGTGAGGCGGTCGGCGCACGTATGGAGAACGGTGGTCAGGCGTGCAATGCGTCAAAGCGCTTCATCGTGGCGGACGCCATTTACAACGAGTTCGTCGAGCAGTTCACTGCCGCGATGGAGACCTGCAAAACTGGTGACCCAACTCATCCGGACACCTCATATGGCCCACTGTCTTCGGAGCAGGCTGCGCGGAATCTGCAGGAGCAAGTAGAAGACGCCGTCATCAAGGGCGCGACGTTGCGGACCGGTGGACATCGGATGAGCGGACCGGGGGCTTTCTTCGAGCCCAGTGTGCTCACTGACGTAGTACCCGAGATGCGCGCGTTCCGTGAGGAGCTTTTTGGACCAGTCGCAGTGATTTACCGGGTCGCCAATGCCGACGAAGCCGTGTCCCTAGCGAACGACACGCCCTATGGTCTCGGCGCGAGTGTCTATAGCGTCGACGAGGAATTGGCGCTCGACGTTGCGGACCGACTCGACACTGGCATGGTGTGGATCAATGCGCCCGAGGGCGGTGGCGCCGAGTTGCCCTTCGGTGGCACGAAGCGATCCGGCGTCGGTCGCGAACTGGGTCCCTACGGTATCGAAGAGTTCGTGAACAAGAAGTTGATCCACACTCCAACTTCAACCAAGGAGTAGGAGGGCCACCTCGACGGCAAAACAACGAGTCCTCCTCTATGGATGACCAATTATCGTTGGTGCGCGGCTGAGTCGGCCCGCTCTCGATTTTCAAATGAGTGGAGCATTAACGTTGGGCGAAACCAATGTGAGTCGGAGCCGAAGGAACGTTCCGGTATCGGATGCGCCGCAATCAAGCCAATAAGCGTTCTCGATCGAATCCTTATCAATGCGGCCCGAGGGTTTTTTTGCTGAGAGGCGGGTGTAGTGACGCTTCAACCTTTTCCGTAGGACCAGTCAACGTAGGAGCCAAGACCGACTCAGCCTCGACGAGAGCGGTGGTACCCTTCCTCGTTGTGCCGTCAGCGAGTGAATCCGTTCCGACCGTTACTCCGTTGGACCCGCTAGATCGCCAAATTGCCGAGTCGCTCCAGATCAATGGCCGGGCTTCCTGGCGAGCCATCGCGCACTGTCTGGAGTCGCCAGAGAGGACGGTCACTCGGCGAGGGCAATCGATGCTCGACAACGGAGTTGTTCGAGTTTCGACGTACCTAGACACGACGCGTGTGGGCAATGCGCGTCCGCTGATTCTCACGGCGTTCACCGAGCCTGGCCAGTCACTCGAGATTGGTCAGAAAATTGCCACCCGATCTGACGCGTCATCGGTTTCAGTGTTGGAGGGCAACAATCACCTAGTTTGCATGCTCATTCCATCGGACGACAACTCTCGTCGAGAGTTGCTCTTTCGGGATCTACCTCTTCTCGAGGGACTCCGTGAGACGACCATATCTACGGTTCTGCGCTACTTTCGTGCTGGTCATGACTGGTCCATTGGCGAACTACCCGGCGAGGTCCGCACCACGCTTATGAACTTGCCCGCATCCGATCCGATTCGATCTGATCCGGTAGAACTTGACGACGACGATTGGCGACTGATAGCGGAACTTGCTCGCGACGGGCGCGAGTCGATTGCATCCCTCGCTCGGTCATTGGGTCTCTCCTCGCAAACTATTCAGCGTCGCCTCAACGCTCTGTTTGAAACCGGTGCAATTCACATACGTACCGAGGTAAGTCCCGCTCTCTTCGGCTTGCAGGTCGAAGTGTTGGTCTGGATTCAGGTACCCCCATCGGGCGTCGAACCCTTGGGCCGAGCGCTCGCTACGCACCCGGCTGTACGTTTTTGTGCCGCGACGACCGGTCCATCGCAGATCCTGTTGAATTGTCTTTTCCCTCACCAAAACGCTCTTTACGAGTTCTTGACGGATTACCTGGGTACGCACGGAGCATCGAGAGTGGCTGATGTGGCCGTCGTCGTTGTGGCGTTGCGCCGTGGCCCACTTGTTGTGCCGATTCCGGTATTTAACAAGTACGAAACGGCGAATTAACACAATAGTTGTTGCCATTATGGCGGATTCTATGTAAGGTGGCGAATCTACCTAGACAAAAAGGATCCCAGCAATGACTCGTGGCTTACATTTTCAATTCGACGGCGGACCTTCGGTTGTCGCAGAATTGCAGGAAACATTTGCTCCGGTGAGCTCTCGCACGATTTGGGATGCCCTCGTCAAGCCGGTGTCCATGCTTGCGACGCACGCCATGTTCGCTGGTCCGGAAATCATGCTGAATCTTCCAGACGAAGCTCGGACGTTTAATGGCACGCAAGTCCCGGCAGAAAACCAACAGGTGATTCCCGCGGCCGGCGACGTCATTTGGTATTACCAGGGTCCGAATCAAATGGCGGGACTCAACGACGAAGTCTGGGAAATCGGCATGTTTTATGGAGCCGGTGGTCGCGTGTTTGGACCATTGGGTTGGACCCCATGCAACATCATTGCTTCGGTAAAGGAAGGTTTGGCGCCCTTCGCGCAAGCCTGCGCCGACATTCGCATTGACGGAGCGAAACGACTCACCTTGAGCCGAGTCGGCTGAGTCATCGTGAACAGTAGCAATCTCATCCCCACCAAAAAGAAAGGTCAGTAAATGAACATCAGAAATAGAAAGTGGCAGTTGGCGGCAACAGTCGTAGCTCTGTGCGTGAGCACGTTCGCCACGGCATCGATGGCGTCGGCGTCACCTTCGGTGAAACTGCCAAAGGCGTTCCAAAAAGCGACGCTCGTGTCGCCAGCGGTTGTTGGTTACCCGCCCTACGCTTTTCTAACCAGTAGCAACAAGATTGTGGGCATCGACCCGGCCTTGAGCAACGCCATCGGCGGTCCTTTGCACCATGGGATCAAAGAGCAGGTTGCGTCATTTGAGAACTCGCTTCTCGGGCTTCAAAGTGGCAAGTACTTCATGGTCACGGGCACCGATGTCACCGCTGTACGTGAGAAGACTCTTGATCTCGTCTCGTACTTGGCCGACCATTACGAGTTCATGTCTCTCGCGACCAGCCCGGTCATTGGCTCGAGTACGACAGATCTCTGCGGTCTGACGATTTCCACCGTTGCCGCGGACAGTTCGATTGCAATCCTTGATGGCGATTCGACGGATTGCACGAACGCCGGACTGAAGCCGATCACCGTGACGACATTCCCGGATCAGGGTTCGGCAGTTCTTGCAGTAGAGAGCGGCCAGGCCAATGCCACCACGGCCACGGTAACTAATCTCGGTTATGTGAGCACGCAAAACCCGGGCAAATTCAAGATTGACGGCCCGAGTTTTGACTTCGTCTACATCGGTATCGCGACAAAGAAGGGCAACGGGCTCGCGCAGTCGATTGCCAAGGCGATAAACGTCTTGATCGCAAACGGCACATACCACAAGATCCTCGCCAAGTACGGTGTTACTGACGACGCAGTTGCCAAGGCCTACGTGAATCCGAACCCGAACATCACCAAGTAGCAAAGGGTGAGTCGTTAAATCTTTTCGTAGAAAGACGACATCGCCGAGCGGGCGCCTCGTTAATGGCGCTCCGTTCGGCGATGCCTCGTCGCTCACTCAAGGTCTCGAGTTGACGAGTCGACGAATGAGGCGCAACGTTGTCTCACAGGTCGCTGGAGTGCTCGCCGCGTTAGCCCTCCTCTTCGTAGCCCAAGGTTTGGCGCGAAACAGTGCCATTCAATGGTCCGTCGTTGGTCAGTATCTTTTTAGTTCAGACGTACTCACGGGTCTCCTTCGGACCCTCTTGATCACCGCCGTAGCCATAGCGATCGCGGTGGTGCTAGGCGTCGTCCTTGCGAACATGCGCCTTTCGAAGAATCGAGTACTTCGAGCGGTTAATGCCGTATATGTGTGGTTCTTTCGATCGATTCCGCTGCTCGTGCTATTGATTCTCGCGTACAACTTCTCGCTGCTCTATTCGCATCTCTCACTCGGCGTGCCATTTGGCCCTTCGTTCTACACGTTTATGACGAGCGATCTCACCACCGCGATGACCGCAGCCTTCGTGACATTTGGCCTGCAACAGGCGGCGTACACGTCAGAAGTTATCCGTGCCGCAATCTTGTCGGTACCC
>Ga0206844_10223_pt1 | contig 14258 bp, 11 predicted proteins | sample Alteio_BWOrgCont_22_FD_152907 | JGI IMG/M metagenome (GOLD analysis project Ga0206844, IMG submission 152907) | Enriched cells from forest soil in Barre Woods Harvard Forest LTER site, Petersham, Massachusetts, United States -... | ecosystem: Environmental > Terrestrial > Soil > Temperate forest >...
TGAAGACTGGTAATTTAATTTTCCTTTTGTTGGCGTCGTCCCGCTTATGGGCCGCTGACGCGCAGATTTCCGCGGCGCTGGATCGCAATCAGATCGCCTTGAATGAGCAAGTCAATTTAAACGTGACGGTCTCCGGCGGCGGGAATCTGCCCGCGCCGCAGATGCCGGGCCTGCCGGATTTTCAGGTGGTGAATACCGGCCGCGCGCAGAATTTTTCCTGGGTCAACGGGCAGGCCTCGGGCAGCGTCGTTTACAGTTATGCGTTGACGCCGCTTAAAGAGGGAACGTTCACGATTCCGCCGATTCATCTGGAAAACAGCGCCGTCCAGACGGAGGCCTTGACGCTGCAAGTCGTGAAAGGCGATGCCGCCGCGATCCCGGCGGCGACGGGCGCTTCGGAGAATGCGCCGGCGCGCGCGTCAGCGCATGGGGCCGCCGCTCTTTTTATTCGCGGATCCGTTGACAAATCGACGGTCTATGTGGGGCAACCCCTTACCTATACGTTCCGGCTTTACAATCGCGTGCCGCTTTTCAGCCGGCCCACGTATCAGCCCCCGCAGATGAGCGGTTTCTGGAGTGAAGACCTGCCGCAGCCGCCGCCGTCGCAAACCACGGTGAACGGCATTCCTTACAATGTCACGGAACTGCGGACGGTCCTCTTTCCGACCAGCGCGGGTGCCGCGCATATCGGACCCGCGCAACTGGCGGTGACGATCGAAAATATGGGATCCGATCCGTTCAGCCAGGATTTCTTCGCCCAGTTTTTTGGCCGCGCGGAGCAGAAAACCCTGCAGACGGAGCCGATCACCGTCCATGTTAAACCGCTTCCGGAGCCAAAGCCCGCGAATTTTGACGGCGCGGTGGGGCATTTTTCGCTGAATGTCACGGTGGATAAGCCCACGGCCGCCGTGGGGGATGCCGTGACCCTGATCGCGACAATTAAAGGGGATGGCAATATCAAATCCTTGCCGACGCTGCATGTTCCGGCAATCACGAATGTCCGCATGTTTGACGCCACCGCGGCCACCAACATTGAAAAGAAAGACGGACGCGTTCAAGGGTCCAAAGTATTCAAGACCGTCATGATTCCCTCGGCGTCCGGCGAGATTCGCATCCCCTCCATACCGTTTGTTTTTTTTGATCCCGATCAGCGGACTTATCAGAGTCTGGAATCCCGTTCGTTTATTCTCCATGTGACGCCTGGAACGGGCGCCGGCGCCACGGCCTCCATGCCGGCTAGCCCGGCGGCTCCGGCGGAGACGGCAGCCGCGCCTTCTCAAATTCAACGGCTTTCTGAGGACATTCACTACATCAAAACGTCTCCGTATCTGCTTTTGCAAGGCCCGCCGTGGATTGAGCGTCCGCTCTTCTGGGTCTTTCAGGGCATTGTCTTTTTCTTGCTGCTGGGGTTTGGCGCCGCGCGTCTTTATCAGAAGCTCTTCCTAGCCAACAGCGCTTGGAACCGCTTTAAGAACGCGGCGGACCGCGCGAACGTCCAGGCGCGAAAAGCGGAAACCCTGGCCGATAAGGGCCAGCTTAAAGAAGCGGCGGTTTTGCTGGCGGACGCGTATCAACATTATCTCGCGGACAAGCTGTCGCTTTCTCCGAGCGGACTGGCGTTGCGGCATGTCCAGGACACGCTGCGCCAGAAGGGCGTGCACATGCATGATGGGGAAAAAGTGCGCAATTTATGGGAGACCCTGGATCTTTTTGAATTTGCGCCCACGCAAATCCGCGTGGAAGAAATCCGTCAGGCGCTGGCGACGTTCCGGCATATTGTCCGGGAAATGGAGCAGGAGATTGTATGGAAAAAATGAAAATCGCCCTGTTGATGGTGTTCTGGTTGCCATTCTGCCGCGCCGCGGAATCTCCGGACGCGTTGTTCAAGCAGGGCAATGCCGCCTTCGAAGCGGGGAAGTTTTCCGATGCGATCACGTCCTACGAATCCGCGAAAGCCGATGGGACGCGCAGCTGGATGCTTGAGTACAACCTGGGCAACGCCTATTACCGGTCCGGCCAATTGGGCAAAGCGGTGGCGCATTATGCGCTTGCGTTCCGGCTGAATTCCGGCGAAAAAGATGTGATCGAAAATCTAAATCTGGTTTCGGCAAAAGCCGGAGATCCTTTGCTGCCGAACTCGGGGCTGGCTGTGTTCTTCTGGCGTTTGTTTTATTTTTTCTCGCTGAACACTCTGACAGGTTTTGCAGCGCTTTTTTTCCTGGGTCTTTGCGCCATGGGGTTCATCCGCTTATCGGGCGCGACCGTTTTTTCAGCGGAAACATGGGTCTTGGTGGGTTGCGGTTTTCTTATCTTCAGCGGTTGGACCGGCGTGCGCTGGACCCTGCAGACGCAGCCCACGGGCATTGTGATCACGCCCGTGGCCGAAGTCCGTTCCGGCCCCAATTTAAGCTATCCCGCCAACTTCACCATTCCCGAAGGCCGGCGCGTGCTGGTGCTCGAAGAGCAGGAGCCCGTCCAGGGCTGGATTGAAATCGGCGTGCCGCAGGAAGGCTTAAAAGGCTGGGTTCCCGACGCGTCGGTTGAAGTGCTGTAGCCGTTTCTCCAACGTATAATCCCTCAAATGGCTTTTCTCGAGAAGGATTTAAAGACAGACCCCATCGATCAATTTCGCGTCTGGTTTTCTGACGCGGAGGCAAAAATGGGTCGTGAAGGGGCGACGGCCTTCTGTCTGTCCACCTTGGATTTGAACGGCTTTCCGGAAGGGCGCATGGTTCTCTTGAAAGAATTTGATGCGCGGGGATTTGCCTTCTATACCAATTTGCATTCGCCGAAGGGACGTTCCATCGCCGGTCATCCGCGCGCGGCCATGACGTTTTACTGGCAGCCCTTGGAACGTCAGGTGCGCGTTCAGGGAAATACGGAGCTGGTGTCCGACGCGGAAGCGGACGCCTATTTTCACAGCCGCCCGCGTTTGTCGCAGCTGGGCGCCTGGGCTTCGCAGCAGAGCCAGCCCTTGAAGAGCCGGTTCACGCTCATGCGCGAAGTCGTGAGTTTCGCGCTCAAATATCCGACGGGGACGATCCCGCGGCCGCCGCAATGGACCGGTATCCGCATCAAGCCGCTCAACATGGAATTCTGGCAGGCCGGCGCCAATCGCCTGCATGACCGTTTCCAATACCAAAAACAATCCGGCGGCTCCTGGTCCGTGACCCGGCTTTATCCTTAATAAGAGGTATTTAACATGCTTGATCTGAAATGGATTCGTGATAACCGCCCGGCGCTGGAAGCGATGCTGCGCAACCGCCGGTCTAAAATGGACGTGGCGCCGATTTACGCGTTGGATGTCGAACGGCGGAAAATTTTGACGGACATGGAACAGCTGCAGGCGCAGCGCAATAAAGCCTCCGAGCAAATCGGTCGCATCAAGGCGCAGAAGGGTGATGTGGCCGCGGCCATGAAAGACGTGGAATCGTTTAAGAGCAAGATCAAAGAGTTGGAACTGCAGCTCGCGGAGATCGAACCCAAGCTGAATGACCTGCTGCTAAATCTGCCCAACGTTCCCGATGCGTCCGTTCCCGTGGGGGCAAGCGCAGTCGAAAATAAAGAGCTGCGCGTGGTCGGAAAAATTCCCGAACTTTCGTTTAAAGCGAAGTCCCATTTAGAGCTGGGCGAAACGCTGGGGATCCTGGATTTCAAAGCCGGCGCTAAACTGTCCGGATCTGGTTTTGCCGTGTTGCGCGGCCAGGGCGCGAAGCTGGAACGGGCGCTGATCAATTTTATGCTCGATACGCACACGAAAGAGCACGGCTATACGGTTACGAGATACGGCGAGAACACTTCCGTATAGCCGTGCTCTTTCGTGTGCGTATCGAGCATAAAATTGATCAGCGCACGGGCCAGCTACCCAAATTTGAAGAAGACCTGTTTCGCCTCGAACGCGACGGGCTGTATTTGATTCCCACGGCAGAGGTGTCGGTGACCAATCTGCATCGCGAAGAAGTCCTGGACGAGAAAGACCTGCCCAAAAAGTACGTCTGTTATTCCGCCTGTTTCCGGCGCGAGGCGGGCAATTACGGCGCGGATACAAAAGGACTCATTCGCAACCATCAGTTCAACAAGGTGGAACTGGTGCAGTTCGCCAAGCCGGAAGAATCGCTGGAGATGCTGGAACTGTTGACCGCCAGCGCAGAAAAAATCCTTTACAAGCTGCGGCTTCCCTATCGCGTTATTGTCCTGTGCACGGGCGACATGGGGTTTTCATCGGCCAAAACCTATGACATTGAGGTCTGGATGCCGGGCGAAATCGCCGAGGGCGCCACAACGCCCGGCCGCTGGCGCGAAATCTCCTCCTGTTCCGTCTTCACGGATTTCCAGGCGCGCCGCATGAACATCAAAACCAAACGCGCCGACGGCAAAAAAGAATTTGTGCATACCTTGAACGGTTCAGGGCTCGCGATCGGCCGCACGTTTGCCGCCTTGCTCGAAAATTTCCAACAGGCGGACGGCTCCATCCTCATTCCCGACGTCCTGCAGCCCTACTTCGGCGCCGACCGCATCGCGCCAAAGCCCTGACTTTAACATCCGGGGTCAAGTCTGACATTCAGACATTGTCCCTTTGCCAGACCTGACCCCGGCCTCTATGCTATGAATCCGACGGCTTATCGTTTTGTAGTGCACGCCTGCATGCTGAGCAATTTGCTTCATGGTATAGCCATACTGGATATACGCATTTAACAGTCCTTGATCGGTCGGTAGAAGCATATCTAAAGAAGGTCTTGTGGCCAGTCGTTGAACGGCCGGAATTTCTTCGTCGATAGATTCCTGATGGATTTGTTCGATAAATTCGTCGCTGCCTAAATACAAACGGTTTTTAATGCGATCCCACGGGCAGGTCACCTCTTTTTCATTCACAAAAGCACGGAAGCTTTCACGCGCCTGAGCCAGCGGCGGACCAAATTGGTCAAGGAGCGGCTGAATTTTAAGAAAGGCAGGCACTGGTTCAAGCCCAATGGTTGCGCGATAACTACTCCATCGATATTCTTCCGGCATTGCACAAATGCCAGCCCGCACAGGATTTAGGGGAATATAACGGCTGACTTCCAGAAGATGCGCTTGCTTTTCAATCATTACCGCGTTGTACCGACCCTGAAAAAGATGGCCGACCATTTGATGTACGCGATTAAAACTCATGCTGTAAGTGCTTTTTAGATAACGCATCCCCTGTGCGAGATTAGCCAGATGGGTTTCAATGAGAAGATGAAAATGGTTGTCCATGAGGCAATAGGAATAACAGGCCCACTGGAAGCGTTCGATGGTTTTGGCGAAAATTCTCAAAAAGTGATAATGGTCGTCATCACTCTTAAAAATAGGCTCTTTCCTATTCCCTCGACTGGTAACGTGATAAAGGCCTCCGGGAATTTGAATGCGAAGTGGACGGCTCATGAGGCTTAGAGCGCAAAAGCCGACAATTTATTCACAAACTTTTACGTCCGGGGTCAGGTCTGACATTCGGACATTTGTCCTATTGCCAGACCTGACCCCGGGAGTTATGGGCCTGAGCATCCCATCTTGTTCGAACGCCTGCGTGATACGGGGCATGCAGGCGAAGATTCCGTGACAGAGATCGAGGAATGGGCGGACCGTTTAACGTTCTTGGAACGGAAACTTAAAAAAATATAACTCACCCATCCTCTTCCGGAGTCATAATGAAGAGACGCGACCCATTTTCCGAAGGAGGCCTTTTATGATTCCTGTTCATGGCTACGCATCGACCAGCGCCGCATCTCCCTTAAGTCCATTTGCCTTCGAACGCCGCGAGCCCGGCGCGCATGATATCTTGATCGACATTCTTTATAGCGGAATTTGCCATAGCGATCTGCACACCGTTAAGGATGAATGGGGCGGGGCGGTCTATCCCATTGTTCCCGGTCATGAAATCGCGGGCCACGTCTCGCGCGTGGGGGCGAACGTTTCCCGCTTTAAGGTTGGCGATCTGGCCGGCGTCGGTTGTTTTGTCGACTCGTGCCGGTCCTGCGCCTACTGCAAAGCCGGTGAAGAGCAATTCTGCGAAAAAGGCGCGTCCTTCACCTATAACGGCGTCGAGCGCGACGGCAAAACGCGGACGCAAGGCGGCTATTCCACGCAGATCGTCGTCGATGAGAATTATGCGCTGAAGATCACGTCCAAACTGCCGCTTGAACGCATTGCGCCTTTGATGTGCGCGGGCATCACGACCTATTCGCCGCTGCACACCTGGAAGGTTCAAAAAGGCCAGAAGGTCGGCGTCGTGGGATTGGGCGGCTTGGGTCACATGGGTGTGAAAATCGCGGCCTCGCTGGGCGCTGATGTCACGGTTTTCAGCACCTCGAAATCAAAAGCCGCCGACGCGAAACGGTTGGGCGCACAGCATTTCGCGCTCTCGACGGATAGCGCCGTCATGGCCCCGCTGAATGGCCATTTCGATTTCGTCTTGAACACGGTCTCAGCCGAACATCATCTCAGCGACTATTTGGAGCTTCTGAAACCCGATGGGACGTTGGTGCTGGTTGGCGCCTCGCCCAAGCCGTTTTCGCTGCAGGCCTTTTCATTGATCATGAAGCGCCGGCGGCTTGCGGGTTCCTTGATTGGCGGCATCCGCGAAACGCAGCAGATGCTTGATTACTGCGCCGCGCACAACCTCGCTGCCGACGTCGAAGTCATCAAGGCTGACCAAATCAACAGAGCGTATGAGCGGCTGGTTAAAGGCGACGTCCGCTACCGTTTCGTCATCGACGCGAAAACGTTTTAATACGACTTTAAAATGGCGAGTAGCTCGCCGCCGAAGAGTCGGCGTTTTTGTTCGCCGATACCCCAGATCTCTAATAATTCTTCCGGCGTCGTCGGGCAGACGCGGCACAGTTCGTCCAGCGTGCGGTCCCAGAACAGCGTGTAGGGCGGCATGCCCAGCTGATGCGCTTTGGCGGTGCGCCAGGCGCGTAACGCATCGCGTAATTTTTCGTTATGTGGAGACGTCCGTGAGGTGGGCATTGAAGCGCGTTCTTTCTTTGCACGCGCGCTCGACGTATTCCAATCCGGCACCACCGCCATGGCGCGGTTGGCCATGACCGCGCGTCCGGGTTCGGTCAGCCGCAATGTCGGATAGCGCAAGCCTTCCTGTTCCAGATAACCCTGCCGGACTAACGCCTGCAGCAGCGTTTGCAGACGTTTTTTGGGGATGCTTTTCAGGCGGCCATAGGTGGGCAGTGTATGGTGTCCATGGCGGCGGATCTGCTGCGTGTCCGCGCCGGCGACCAGATCAATAATTTGCGTGGCGCCAAAACGGCCCTGCAAACGCGCGGCGCCGGATAGTACGATGCGCACCATTTCCTGGGTTTTCTCATCGATGGGCGCGGAGACATTGTCTTCCGACACCCGCGCGGTGGACATCAGGCAATAATCGCACACGCCGCATGCCGCTTGCACCGTTTCCGCATCGCCAAAATAATCCATGATCGCGCGTTGCCGGCACAGTGATGCATAGGCGTAGCGCCGCATCATATCGAGTTGGCGATTTTTATGTTCTTCCAAGGTCGCTTGCTGTTCCAGCGGTACGAGCTTTAACGATTCCCGAATGAGAAATTCCTGAATCGCCACGTCTCTCGGCCCGTGCAGCAGAATGCAGCGCGCCGGCAATCCATCGCGGCCCGCGCGGCCGGCTTCCTGATAATAGGCTTCGAGGGTGCCGGGCATTTGCGCGTGGATGACGGTGCGCACATCCGGCCGGTCAACGCCCATGCCGAACGCATTGGTCGCCACTAAAATCACCCGGCCGTCATCGCGGAAATGCGCGTGACTTTTTTCGCGGATGCTCGCGCTAAGGCCTGCATGATAGGCGAACGCGGGTTCGCCTTTATGGCGCAATTCTTCCGTCAAATCTTCGACTTTTTGACGGGAGGCGCAATAAATGATCGTGGCGCCTTCAGGGGAGAGGTGCTCTAGCATTACGGCGTGCCGGCGTTTTTCACTGCCTTCCTGCAAGGCGGAAAACGCCAGGTTCGGACGAAAAAAACCGTGCACGCGGATGAGCGGATTTTTCAGTCCCAGCTGCACCGCAATCTCGCGCTGCACGACGGGCGTTGCAGTCGCGGTGAATGCGGCGATGGGAACGTTCCAGCGTTCTTTGAGCGCGCCGAGTCCGCGATAGTCGGGCCTGAAATCGTGTCCCCATTGGGAAATGCAATGCGCTTCGTCGATGATGACGTAGTCGGGTTTGGTGACGTCGAGCATGGCGAGCGTGCCTTCATGCGCCAGACGTTCCGGCGCTATGTATAGGAAACGCAGCCGGCCTTCGCTCCATTGAATTTCCGCATCGCGGCGTTTCTCCGCATCCAACTGGCTGTGGATGGCCGCCGCGGGTAGGCCGCAGAGCGTTAGTTTCTGCACCTGATCGTTCATGAGGCTGATGAGCGGCGAAATCACCAGGCACCGTTTTTCCTGCGCCACCGCCGGATATTGATAGCACAGGGATTTGCCGCTACCCGTGGCCATGACGCCCAGGAGATCCTGGCCGCTAAGAATGGTCTGGATCAGTTCTTCCTGTCCCGGCCGCAACTGGCTGTGACCGAACACGGATTTCAAAATTGTGGCATTCACAGGTTTCATTGTAATTGTTTCCGATTCACAAGCCGCCGCTCGTCTTAAAGCTATATGACCCCCGCTCCGCCACGATCAGATGGTCCAGCAATTCGATGCCGAGAATATGTCCGGCCTGGCGGATGCGCTGGGTGAGACGGATGTCTTCATCCGAAGGCGATGGATCGCCTGAGGGGTGGTTGTGCGCCAGGATTACGCCGGCCGCCGCTTTGCCGATGGCGGGCGCAAAAATTTCACGCGGATGCGCGAGCGACGCGGTGAGCGTGCCAATGGAAATAATTTCGCGTGTAATGAGCTGCTGGCGCGCATTCAGGAAAAAAGCGAGCAGGTATTCTTTTTTCTTGTCCCGGATATCCATGGTTTGCGCAAGAATATCCTGCATGGTCTGAATTTTGGGCATGCTCAAATGGGTTTCGGTCTGCGCGCGCCGGGCAAGTTCCACGCCCGCCATCAGGCTGGCCGCTTTGCTCAGCCCCAGCCCGCGCAACCTTTGCAGTTGGCTTAACGGAAGACCCAGAAGTTGGCCCAACGAATAACAGGCCAATGCCGCGCGCGCAATATCGACAGCTCCATGACCGCTATAGCCCGTGCGAATCACAAGCGCCAGAAGTTCTTCATCTTTCAGCGCCTCCACGCCAAGTTTTTCCAACCGTTCCCGCGGCCGCTCGACGATCGCCATGTCGCGAATCAAATTGTTTTCAAGCATCTTAAACGCTCACGGTTTGTATCCGATCTTGGGGATCGGCTTTTCCGGCGGACTCATAAGACCACGAATGGCCTCAACAATTTCGCCGATCTGATAATCATGTGCGACGAGCTTATTTTCCAACTCTTTTAATTTTTCAGCGAGATGGCGATTCGTTGAGAGTGCCTGTCGCATACGGACAAAAGCTCTCATGATCGCGATGTTGACATCAATGGCCCGTCTGCTATGAAGCACTCCCGAAAGCATTGAGACACCTTCCTGCGTAAAGACGTAAGGTAGAAATTTAGAGTGTCGGCCTCGGTTTAAGATTCCAATTTGGAATCTTAAAGCTTTATATTCTTCTTTGCTCAGCTTGAACATGTAGTCGTTCGGAAAGCGGCGGATGTTTCGCCCAGGATGAAGTAAATCTTACGCATAATGATTTCGAATCCAATTGCAGAGTCTTTGTTCATGCCAAACCCTCCGTTAGTTCATAGGGACGATATTCTTTATGTTTTCCGCGTCCAGAAGTCTTTAAGATCACAGATTGTGATCTTATAGCAGCGTATTCCACAGCACTTAACAAACACTATGAAATCACCCGGTTTTCCGGACTATCCACAGGTTAGAGCGAAAAAGCGGAACGTTTATTCATATTTTTTTGGGCCCTAAGATTTCCGTTTGAATCTTAAAGAATGAGGGATAGCGCCGTCAGAACGTAATACTGCCGTAACAAAGAAGCGCTACAAAATTAGAGGGGAAATCGAAAAAGATCAGGGCCCATGGGGCCCATAAATAAATAGCCTCAAGACCCATAAGCTTTTCCCTGATGTGAGGTATACTAAGCAAGTCATCTCGTTGTCACACCCCGGGCGATGCCGCCCACTTCCACTCAACGACGAATCCCGCAACGCAGCCACTCTCTCACACTGATGTCCTCCAAGCTCCGCCGCTTTTTTAATTTTTTGCTGAGGGGATACGCGTTGAAAAAACATTTTTATCAATCGATAGCAGCTCTTTTATGCGTAGCGCTTGTCTTGACGGGTAGCGATGCAGCCCAAGCGATAAATGTTCTCATGAGCTCATTGGCTATTCCAGTGAGCTTGCCACGCGTGATGCGGCCGAATTCGGATCCTTCCTATTTTACTCAGGAGGCGATCGTTCAACGGCTTACCAGTCAACATTTTGGGATTCCCTCATTAGGAAGTCTCTATTTGCGCAAGGTCAGATCCAGGCCTGATCCCTCTATCTTGAACATGTATAAGAGCGCTTTTAAACCGATTACCGATAAACGTATTTTGTCTTGGCTGACGCGCTTTGATATGGGAATGATCCTGTTCCTTGGGACTGCGTACCTGTTAGATCACTGGATGCCGCTCTTTTCGGCAGGCGGAGTGTCGCAGGCCTGTGGCAATTTCGGAATCATGGCCGTCATGACGTTGCTGGAAATCTTGGATAGGATGCCCGCGGCGTCGCGCGCATTATTCAATCGCGGAGTCCTTTCGGTCGGCGGATTCTTTTTATTGCAAAAAGAAGGGGAAGTCCCCGTCAATCAACAAGTGCCTGGTTTCGAAATCGGTGACCAGCCGGTCAAGTATTGGACATTTGACGGCATCAAAGACATCGTTTTAAAACGGGATGATCCCGTGCGGGTGTTGTTCGATCCGTTGCGAGAAAAAGTGATTGAGGCCATGAAAAACGGAGCAAACGCCATGCAGGTGGCGGCCATCTCCGTGCATTCACGTTACGCGACGACGGGACGGCGAAAAAACAATACCGTTGCGGATGTCAAAAAACAGGCGCAACCGGCTATTTCTCTCGGGCACTTTGAGTTGCGTTGGGAGCCTGAGGAACCCGGTTCCCAAAATCTAGTGCCCGTCTATGTTTACGTCGAGCATCAGCATCAATTTAACGGCGATCACAACGAGACCGAGCGGCTCCAGCTGGCTATTGATCCTGACAGCGCTGAAAATACGATAGAAAATCAGGAGCTTCGCGCGCGCCTGAGTCGATGGTTAGGGAATGTGCCGGATGGTGATGCGCCGCTTCGCGCGTTGCTACTTCAAATGTTTTACACCGAACGTATGTTTCTTCCCTCGATGCTGTATGCCCTCTTTACGCATATTTCTGTTCCCGGCGACAAATGGGACCGCGATATAGGGCTGACATACGCGAAATTAAGGTCTTGGCAAATATTTTTCAACTGCGCGTTCGCCACATTCAAACGGGCCCATCCAGACCTCGCCCTCTTGGAGCCCGAAACGTTCGCCGAAGAAAGCGACGTGACGCGGGCACAGCGACACCTGGCTCTTCAATCTGAACGGTTCAGCGATTATGTGAAAAACTTGCTGACGGCTGGGCATGATCGGAATGGTCTTCGCGCGTCTCTGATCAGTTCCAGTCACGGAGCGGTGAGCCAGGAGATGATGGATGATATGGTCCAATCGTTCGGAAACGACCTGGATAAATTCCTGACGACGACATCGACGGCTTTTTGGCGTAACACCTTAACGTATGCGACCAACCGTGAGATCATTCCCCGCAGCAAGGGAACGTATGGAGGCGGCAATACATCCACGCTGAATCCGCCAGGTTCGCAAGTCATGAGCGTAATTCAGAGCCAGGGGCAATCCATCGTAATTACGGTTGATAAAAGCGGAAAGATGGTTTCAATGACCTCCGATCGCTCCATTCAAAAACTTTTGCCCAACAGCGAAGATCTCTACGCGCTGGTTCTGAATGATGACAACAATGAATCGATCGCCATGGGCGCGAAACCCGGTCCGGATGGAAAGCCCATCATGTGTTTCACGCTGTATGCGGGCCCCCAAAGCGTTCCGGTTCCGATGCAACAGATCCTAAAAAGACTACGCCCCTTGAAGAAGTTGGATGATCCGGAGATTTATGCCGAAGCCAAAGGATTGGCGCCACTCTCACGTGGATATTCCGGTCTGCGCGCCGCTGCCATTGGACTGGGGCAAGTTCAAAAAGGATGGGAAGACGTTGCCCAGGGGGTTCGGAATCCGGATGGAAGCCCGATACAAAACCTCCAAGCGGCGACGGAGCTGTTGCGGTTATTCATTCAAAAAGCGATCTATGACCGCGTTCGAAAGCGCATCAGCGTCAATGAACGTTCTCTCCCCGAGGATTTGGAGGAGCGGATTTGGCAGACCGCCGATGAATTGTCCCGCGCTTCTTGGGCCCGGACGAAACAGGGGCGCGAAGCGAATTTGCTTGCCGCGGCCGATGAAGAAGCCCGCTGGGTTACGGATGAGCTCATTAAACGCGCAAGCCTGCGCGTCGATGAGCGAACGCTGACGGAATCCATCGTGGATTGGATCGCGCATTTGCAAGATTCGGTGACCAGCACGCTGGACGCTAAGGTCCATGCGATCAAGCGGATCGTTTCCGATGGCGTTGCGTCGTTGGATCTTGGCGGTAAAAATGGGCCTCTCGAGGAAGGCGACGCCGACTTCGTCGTTATCGGAACGGAAAGCAGCGAATTCGTCGCTGAAAAGTTAATTCAGAATCAATTGGGACCGGCTTTGGGATTGCGGGGTGTTTTCTATTCCGGTAACGAATTTGCGGAAAAAGTAGCTGAATATGTTGCCCAATATAGAGACAAGGGCCGGGCTGTTGAAGAATTTTTAAAAGCGATGAAGATCGATTCGACGCGCACTCCGGTCATCATGATCACCAAGAGCGCCGAGACCAACGATGCCGGCATAAACTCCGCTATTTTGGCAGTGTCGATTCGAGAGCTCTTCGGCGTGACGGGGAACTCCGCCAATCGCCTAGTCGATCGTGTTGGGGCGACGCGCGTGCTTGAAACCTACAGCCAAGCCCCGAATGATGAAGACAATGCGGCGTCGTATGTTCAAGCCTTGCAGACGCTCAACGAATTTTCCAATTACGCGATTTCGAATATCACCTCGCGTTTCACGACGGGTGGGAATGATCCCCGGTCAAATCCCTTCTTCCATACGCCGTTTACCGTTGAAGAAGCAAAAATTCTAAATCGTTCGAATAGGGATTTTATTGAGACGGTGGTTTCTTCGGAGCTCGGCTATGATCGCAAGGGGAATCCGGTCCAAAGCGAAGATGTGGTCGCAGAGGATAATCTCGGCGATCATCTCGGCGATCGGCAGCGCGAGATGACGCGACTCTGGTGGATCGAAAAGGGTTATTTGTTGCTCGCTCCGTTCTTTGGAGTCGGCGTTGAAGCGCTATTGAATCATCTGGGTTTCTTCTACGAAAATTTCGGCCTGGCGCTCAAAATTATTTTGGGCGTGGCCTCCTTTATCACGGGCGCCATCGTTCCTTTGGGCGGTTTGATTTTTATGCGGTTGTTCCGAAAGAACGTAGATCGTATCAGTCTGTACTTCGTTCGCAGTTCACCGCTGTTTGGCGCCGCTGTCGATCTTTTACTGTGGCGCTATGGCGTTTTCAATGGATCTCTGGACATGCCTCTCCAGGTCACGATTGCATTGTTCGGATTTATCCTGGGAGCCTCGCTTCCCGCTCTCCTATTGATAGTAACGCGCCCCTTTCGAAAAAATGCCACATGGCATGCGCCGGATCTTTTGGCGGGTTTCGGCCCGCCTTCTTTCGTTTTTTCCGATTCGTACAACTATGTCGCAAAATTCCTGACTCAACGCGGACGCCTGGCTTTTGGACGGGCCTACGGGATTAACACCACGAACATTTACGGGTCGTCTCTGAATGATCTCATTCACTTTTTCAAATCGATCGCCAGCCGGCGGTCTGTCGTTCTGGTCGGACGCCCTGGGAGCCATTACGACATCTTGAAGACCAAAGAGGCCTCTGCCGATATGGATGCCAGGCAATTGATGTCTTTGGTTAATATCCCGATACCGGTTCGTATTTACAGGATGAGATTTTTCCGTTGTCTGGATGACAAATTTCTCCATCTCGAGCCGGTGGGACCGGAAGTTATTACGTGGGGGAATGGCGACCCTCA
>Ga0206844_10284_pt1 | contig 14200 bp, 2 predicted proteins | sample Alteio_BWOrgCont_22_FD_152907 | JGI IMG/M metagenome (GOLD analysis project Ga0206844, IMG submission 152907) | Enriched cells from forest soil in Barre Woods Harvard Forest LTER site, Petersham, Massachusetts, United States -... | ecosystem: Environmental > Terrestrial > Soil > Temperate forest >...
CCCATTTGGCAATGTTACAACTGTTTGCTGTTCGTCCGAAACGTAGTTCCGGCCTACGGTCAGGTCGCCGGTGTTATCAATTTTTATCTCATATTCGTAATAAGACTCACTGGTTTCAACATTAAAGTCATGGTTTATGTCTTCATCGTCCGGGTTCAGCGACCCATAACCGTTGTCCCCCCCAATTGATATAGGGGTATTCCCTTCCACCCCGTTTATTTGCATATACCTTTGTACCACATTGAGGTTTTCCGCGTCATAGTCAGTACCTCTCCAAAAGTGGAAATTGTCTCCGGAGGGGTCTCCACTTATTCCGGCAAAAGCTGCTGAGGTCACCTTTTTGCTTACGGCGGTAAGGTAGGTGGCAAAACGCACCCTTTCAGAATCGTCGCTGAGCCCATCGTATCCGATGTCCTGGCATGGGCGGGTAGTGGGATCAATATCAAAAGAAGTAGTGATATGGAGGCCATTTGGCACTTTGCCCCACCCTGTAACATCTTCGGCCGAGCCGTCACAGGTTAGCCCGTTTTCCCATGATTCACGGTCATCGTGCAAAATATCTTCAGATATTGTTCCAAGGTCAACTTCCATGATCCCAGAGCCTACATTTGGCACGGCAACCGACGGGTTGTTGTAAGGGTCAAGCATCCACATTTCCACATACTGGATATTGGCATCAAGGAAATCTGTAATGGGCAGGCTTCTCTCAAGCCCTCCCCAATTGCCGCCGGGGTTGGTGAAATTACCGTTGGGATCCACTCCATTTGGGTTGTAATTATATGGCCCCCTGGCCCTGGGATTATAAAATATATCAAATGTCTGGCATATATCTGGGGTTCCTGCCGCTATTTGTTCATTGGGGAAAACTTCGGTTTCCTGCACCATACGCTCCAGAGGATCTGAGAGGATAGTGTTGTTCCCGATGATATTTGGGGGAGTGGTACCAGAAATATTTTCAAACATGGTGTTATCAATCACGTACCATGCCATTTTTGCCCGGCGGTACCCGTACGAAAGATCATTCACCCTCTCACCTTCGGGGAAACGTGTCGGTTGGCCCTGTGGGCAACTGGACATCGTCCAAATGGCGCCAAGACGAAGGTCATAAGGCACAATGCTTCCTTCGAAATCGTCAATGTAAGAAACGCCCCCGTTCTGGCCAGGCTGATTTAAGACTATCGGATGCCCTGGAATTATATCTGCAAACTCCCCTTCGGCAGTAAAAGTTGATTTTTCTTTTGTTTGTATCAGCGGTATTTTGTTTACCATGTCGGTAAGCATTTTTGAATCGGTATTATAATGGCCGTCAAACCCCCAAATGGCATTGCTTACAGGCTCTTCGCCCACATTCACTATGGTAGTAAGCGGCCTTTCGTTGAGGTAGAGAAAGGTGCCCCCCCATCGTAAACTTTTTATCGAAATGATAATCAAGATGGGTTCCCATCAAAGTTTTTTGCTGTATAGAAAACAGGCTGTTGCTCTCGGAGGAGACATTGATCACCGCTCCCGAGTTCAGTACACTCTGGTTTATGATTGTTACCCTGCCCAGGTTATAATCAACCGTATAATCAGTGCCTTCCACAAGTGGGACCCCATTAGCGGTTACCTTTACCGAACCCTGGGGTACGTTGATGCTGTTGAGCGATATCACGTTTCCTGCCGTACCCTGAAAGGATCCCTCCAGGAAATATTTATTATGGGTCTGGTCCTGGACGGCAAATGTGTGTGTAGAGTCGTACAGAAGTTGATATACATACGTGGCAGCCACAGAAGTATCGTTCCCGAACAATTTTTTCAAATCGTTGCCGAATGGTTCGAGAACCGGGAAAATAATCTTTCCCTGAGAGGAAATAACGGTTACGCCTTCTATATAGTCAAACTGTCCATCAGGCTTTGGCTCGTTTTCGCTGTTTACCTTGTCCAGGCCCAGAAGGCGAATGATCGGCGTCCCGTCCATTCCCGGAATTTCCGGTTCGGGCAGGTAATTCAGATAGGCACCGGTTTTTGTATCATCATATACCACCTGAAACTTGAAATTGGTAGGAGATATCTGGTATGTTCCCAGGCTATAGATGTTTTTCATCATTAGCTTCCAGTCAGGCAGGCGCGAATCAATCACAACACTCTTCAACATTTTTAAGTACAATACATTGGATGCTGAAGAGTTCGGTGGAACATCCTCTGCAAATTCACCTACCTGATATGTTTTCCCATCAATGGTGTATTGAAATGCAACTGCAAGGATATCATTTGGGTTAAGTTGCTGGTTTAGTGATATATATCCAAGTTTTGAATTCAGTGTGAATTCATTTGGCTGAAGTTCGCGGGCATTTTGGAGTACATAATAATCACGGGTCGAAATAAAATTCCGTGGGGTTCCATTATTGTTAAGGGAATTGGAAATGTTATTCGCGCCACGGTACGCAGCGCTATCATTTTTTAACGTGTTGTACAATGTATTGGCTGAGTTGCTTGGCAAAGCCTGGGGACTGGAGTTGTTGCTTCTTAAAAAGGTAGTGTTATAGGGCTGGCTTTCTCCAAGGTCCATAAACCCGGCAATGGTACGGGTATTTTGAACGGAGGCACCATAATTTGTTACCCACAATTCCACTTTTGTGATCTGGATGTTGGACAATGCCGGCCATTGCGCATTATATTGGTCGTAATGGTTCACAAAATACTGTGCGAGGAAGTAATTACGGTTGGCATCGTAGTTGTCAGCCGTAATTTTGAAATTATTGACCTGGGCCCCCCCTTGCAGGGTGATGGATTTCTGGTCGCTCTTTTCCTGGGCAAATATGGCATTTACATCCAGTTTGCCGAATTTCAATTTTGTCTTGACCCCAAAAAGGCTCTGGCTCCCTGTAATCAAGGTACCTGAAACAGGAAAAGAAACATCCCCTACGTCAATGCTTTGCAATATATCATCTTCTTTGCCCTGGTAGCTTAGTTTTTTCTGGTTCTCGAAATCAAACGAGGCCTGGGTATCATACCTGAAATTCATTTTTATCCGGTCACCAATGCTTGCCACCACGCTCACCTGTATTTTCTGGTCAAACTTGAACTGCGCGTTTCTTTGTTCGTTCAGAGAATAAGTAGGGTTTTGAACCCTGCTGAAATCTTCGGAAAAAATAAGGGTTGCCGATCCATTAGGCTCTATTTTAACCAGTTTGGCAAGATCGTCCAACGGCGTTCCGGTATTCAGGTTCAACTTTGGAAGGAGGCCGCCTTTTTGAGTGGTGACCTGTGCCTCAGACCGTTTTTTAAAATAATCCTGTACCCATTGCTTGTTTTGATCGTCCTGGTATTGTTTAAAACTTTTTGTTTCAGAATCTCCAACGGTTGTATTGCCAGCTTTATGTTTTATGGTGTAGCTGTTAAGACTGGAATCTATTTCAACATCCTTTTTAAGGGGGTCTGTAAAATCAAATGAGGATTGGTGGCTTTGACCTTCTTTGGCTATGGGGTAATGAAGAACTGTGTCAGGAGATTGTGCCTGCGTTTTTTGCTTTGTTGAGTCGGCGCTAAGCGTTTGTTTAACGTTTGGCGTAGGGACAGGGGGCGCAGGGTTTGTATTCTGGTTATTTGAATTTGGGTTTGAAGGGATGTTTGAATTGTTTGGGACAAGGGTATTTGGGACAGGGGTAGTAGGGTTTGTAGAATTTGGCGGTGTTACATTGCCCGGACTGGTAGGGTTATTGGAATTAGGCGTATTCCCGGTATTTGGGTTGTTTGGCGGGTTGTTTCCGGGATTTGGGTTTAGTGCAGGACTGTTCCCGGTATCATTTTGATTTATATTATTCTGGGGTTTTGTCGGTTCAGGCGGCGCCGACCTCGTATCAATGACACTCGCGGTGTCGGGCGGCGGCGAGTCTATGGGAAGGAAATTTTCCGGGATAAATTTGGGCAAATGAACATAGCCATGCCTCTGGGAGGCATAAACAAAACCGACAAAGGCTGAAATAAATATCGCAATAGCTCCCTTTTTAAGGAGGGCTTTGTAACCAGTATTCAATTGTGCAAAGTTAATTGTAAACGTCTATATCAATTTCAGCGCTTGTTTTAATATTTCTTCAACGGACTGGTTTCCTGAATTATTCTTCAATGCAGCAGATATAGCCCTTTCTGCCTGCATTCGTGGGAATCCAAGTGTTTGCATGGCGGCTAGGGCTTCTTCAATGGCTTTGGTCTTTCCTTTCAAAACATTCATTTCCCCGACATTCGTTTTTTTCAAACCATCCTGTAATTCAATGATAATACGCTGGGCAGTTTTTGGGCCAACCCCTTTAATGGATTTGATTAACGAAATATCACCTGCGATTATTGCACGTTTCAATTCTTCTGGCGATAAAGATGAAAGGGCCATCCGGGCGGTGTTTGGCCCTATGCCAGATACTGAAATCAATTGCCTGAAAAGTTCGCGTTCCCCTTCATCGAAAAATCCGAAAAGTTGATGCGCATCTTCCCTAATAACCTGGTGGGTCAAAAGTTTACATTCTTCCATATTTGCGATCTTCTCATAAGTATTTAATGAGATGTTCAGGTGATAACCAATGCCCATAATGTCTATCACAATATATGTAAGGCTTTTGTACGTTACCGGCCCTTTTACATAATCTATCATTCCGTTTCTTTCGTTGTCCCTTTTCCCTTTCATTCCCTGTTGTTGAAAACAGGCAAAGTGTTCAATCAAATATAAAACCGTAAAAAACTATCGTTGGATTAAGGGTGCAAGTTAAGGATTTTGGCCAATTTCAAAGGCCTAAAGGTAATTTCTGTTTAAAGGCACATTTAAACAAGATGGATTAAGGTTTATAAAAAAGAATTATGTAACTTCGCACGTTAGGTAAACTTTTTTTTGATCCAAGGATGTTTTAGGTACACTATATTTGATTTAAAATCCATTAAACCCAGATTAAGTTTGATAAAATAATTTGTTATACAATATGACCCTCCGCAAAATTACCATTACAATATTCAGTTTCCTTTTTATCACCCATTTATATGCGGGGCCACCTGCGAATGTCATCAAATTCATGAATCATAAAGACTGGAGCTTTGTGGAAAACAAAGGCCAGCTTACCGATGAAAATGGGAACCTGTTGCCTGATATAAAGTTTTATGGCAGGCAAGGAGGAGTAAACTTATTCTTCAAGCCGGGCGCCATTGGTTTTGTTTTTACAAAAAACCAAAATGTAGGGCCCCAGGTCTCGGAGGCATCTGGTGAGGCCGCCCCGTTACAGACAGACCGGACAAGTGAGGCCAGGCCGTCACAGGTAACTGTTGCCCACGCAGATTTTATCCTCCTCAATTCCAACCACAATGCCCAAATCGTTGCCACAGACAGGCAGGAATACTGTGAAAATTTTTTCCTCGCCAATACGCCTGAAACTGGCATAACCAATGTGGGCACCTATAAAACCATAACTTATAAAGATATATACCCCAGTATAGATTTGGTGGTTCACGCCAAAAAAGAGGGCATGAAGTATGAATTTGTGGTTTACCCGGGCGGGAATGTAAATGTTATCCATATACAATGGGATGGCCTGGAAAACCTGCAAATGACTGAAAATGGAGGAATTTCTTATGCGCTCAGCTTTGGCAAGATGGATGAAAGCAAGCCTGTGTGCTACCAGGGAAAGGCTGTGGTACCAGGTACATTTGCCAATAGCAATAATAACATTGGTTTTAAAGTAGATGGATATGATAAATCGCAGACACTTGTCATAGACCCTTCATTATCCTGGGGAACTTATTTTGGGGGAAGCGCCGCTGATTATGGAAACGGCGTTGCAACCGATGCGTCAGGGAATGTGTATATCACCGGTTATACTACAAGCACATCCGGTATCGCCACAAGCGGGGCATTTCTTACATCTAATGCGGGTACAGATGCTTTTTTGGCAAAATTTAATTCATCAGGTGCGCTGCAATGGGCCACTTATTATGGCGGTGGCGCAGAGGTGGGCACGGGTATCGCCATTGATAATTCGGGAAATCCATATATTACAGGCAACACTTCAAGTACATCGGGCATTGCCACAAGCGGGGCATACCAGACTTCTTATGGAGGCAGTGTTGATGCATTTCTGGCAAAATTTAATGGCAACGGAGTCCTGCAATGGGGAACTTACTATGGTGGCAGCAGTGGTGATGATGGTAATGGTGTTGCAACTGATGGTTCAGGGAATGTTTATATAACTGGAAAAACAACAAGTTCGTCAGGGATAGCGTCCAGCGGCGCTTACCAGACTGCTTACGGAGGCGGTTCAAGTGATGGTTTCCTGGCGGAATTTAATAGCAGCGGCGCACGCCAATGGGCAACATATTATGGTGGCAGTAGTCTTGATATAGGATACGGCATAGCCGTTTCGGGTTCTACAAACATATATCTTATAGGGTCAACTGCCAGCAAGTCGTCTATTGCGATAAGTGGAGGCTTCCAGACTGCCCAGGCCGGGAATAATGATGCCTTTCTGGTCAAATTTAATGGAAGCGGAATACCTCAATGGGCAACATATTACGGTGGCAGTAGTGATGATGAAGGCCAGGGCGTGGCCATTGACGGTTCTGGCAACGTTTATATCACCGGCTATACCGGAAGCGGATCCGGAATTGCAACAAACGGAACATATCAAACCGCTCCTTCGGGCGGTGGCACCGATGGGTTCCTTGCCAGTTTCAGCAGCAGCGGGGCGCGCCAGTGGGGATCCTACTATGGCGGTATTGGCGCCGATTATTGCTATGGCATAGCTACAGATGGTTCCAATAATGTATATATTACCGGTACAACAGGAAGCGCCAGGGGAGGTATTGTCACAAGTGGGGCTTACCAGTCCTCTTATGGTGGCAATAATGATGCGTTTCTTGCCCAATTTAAAAGTAATGGAACCATACAGGTAGGCACATATTATGGGGGCAGGCTAAATGATGCCGGACAAGGGGTGGCTGTTTTTAATGCTGGTAATGTTTATATAACAGGTTATACAGCAAGCGACACAGGTATCGCCACCAGTGGGGGCTATATGTCTTCCAATGCAGGTGGCACCAGTGACGCCTTTCTTACAAAATTTAACTTTATTAATTCCAATGACGCAGGCGTGGTTTCTGTTTTAGGCCCTAGTGGAACATTCTGCCCAGGTTCTCAATCCGTTAATGTAAAAATAGAAAACTACGGCCTGGTTACCATGACCAAGGTAAATGTCAACTGGTCTGTGAACAGGAATGTGCAAACTGCTTATAGCTGGACCGGAAGCCTTGCACCTGGAAGTACAGCTTCGGTAACCATCGGAACTTTTAATTTCACATCGGGCACCGACACCATTCGGGCGTGGACCTCAAAACCAAACGGGGTTACAGATTCAACAACAAGCAACGATTCTGCTTTTATCGTGGATTTGGTTAACCCATTACCTTCAGCATCTGTTATTCCAAGTACCGCAATTTGTTCAGGAGGTTCAATATTCATTGGGGCCGCCGCGGTTTCGGGGGATACTTATTCATGGACGAGTTCTCCTTCAGGCTTCACTTCCTCGTTGGCAAACCCATCTGTAAGCCCAACTGTAAATACTGTCTATATCCTTACTGAAACAATTACTGCAACCGGATGCAACAACACAAATTCAGACACCATTTCGCTGCCTGTGGCTAACACGGTTGCCAATACCACTATCTGTTCAGGAACTTCCATTTCCCTGGGCGAGGCCTCTCACAGCGGGAATATTTATTCCTGGACAAGCTCTCCGGCAGGTTTTACTTCCTCATTGGCAAACCCGACAGTGAGCCCTACTGCTACAACAACTTACTTTTTTAAAGACTCCGTTGCAGGTATGTGCAGCAAGACGGGTTCTGCTACTGTAACGGTCAATCCACTTCCGGCGGCTGCCGTTGCACCCAATACGGCCATTTGCTCCGGGACTTCAGTATCTATTGGAGCAACAGCCATTTCAGGACATACCTACTCCTGGACCAGTTCCCCATCGGGTTTTACTTCCACAGCGGCCAATCCGTCAGTTAGTCCTTCAACAAGCACTTCTTACATTTTAACAGAAACGATAACTGCTACCGGATGCAGTAAAACAAACTCTGATACTGTTTCCTTGCCCTCCGTCATACCCGTTTCCAATTCCACTGTATGCGCGGGTACATCCATTTCACTTGGAGGCCCGGCTTATCCGGGGCACATTTATTCATGGACCAGTTCTCCATCCGGGTTTACTTCTACACTTTCAGACCCGTCAATCAGCCCTATATTTACGAAAACATATACGCTTAAAGACAGTGTGCCCGGGTGCAGCAAAAAGAGTTCTGTTACCATTACAACTAACCAGCTTCCTGCAGCAAATGTTGCCAGCAGTGCAGCTTTGTGTCCTGGGGCAGCTTCTTTTTCTATAGGAGGGCCCTCAACTCCCGGACACACCTATTCCTGGACAAGTATTCCGGCAGGATTTACTTCCACCTTGCCCAATCCGAGTGTAAAGCCAACCGTAACAACTATTTATTACCTAACTGAAACGAATACAGCCACCGGATGCAGCAATACCAATTCCGATACTTTTTCTTTTCCCAATGCTTATGCCATAAATGATACCGCCATTTGTCCCGGCACCCCAATTTCAATCGGAGGGCCTTCATATCCTGGAATTTTCTATTCATGGACCAGTAATCCATCGGGTTTTACTTCCACTTTGTCCAACCCGACTGTGAAGCCTAAGGTAACAACAACATACTATATTACAAATCTGGCAGGTAGTGGAACAAAAACTTGCAACAGCCTGGATTCTGTGCTTATTACCGTGAACCCTGCCCCTGCTGCAACAGTTTTTGCAACCACAGCGGTCTGTTCAGGCAGTACTATTTCTCTGGGTGCGACGGCTATTGCGGGACATACATACTCCTGGACAAGCACACCGGCAGGGTTTACATCTACTGTGGCAAACCCGACCGTTACGCCATCCGTTGTTACTTCTTATTCCCTTACCGAAACAATATTAGCGACAGGATGCAGCAAAACAAACTCTGATACTATTTCACTGCCTTCTTCTACCTCTATTGCTGCCAGCAAAGGTATTTGTATAGGATCTTCAGTTGCTATAGGTGGAACTGCTTACAAAGGGATTACCTACTCCTGGACCAGCTCCCCTGCAGGTTTTACCTCTACTTTGGCAAACCCGACGGTGAGCCCAACCACCACGACAAAATATTATTTTGATGATACGGTACCGGGGTGTAATAAAAGTGATTCTGTTACCATAACCGTAAATCCGTTGCCTGCTGCCAAAACAGCTTCAAGCGCAACAATTTGCGCAGGGACCCCAACTCAAATAGGAGCTGCCCCTGTAACAGGCAGCAAATATAGCTGGACCAGCTCTCCGGCCGGGTTTATTTCGACTTCTTCAAACCCGTATGCAAGCCCAACAGTGACAACAACATATTACCTGACCGAAACGGTACTTGCCAGTGGTTGCAGCCAATCTGATTCAATTGTGTTGACCGTCAATCCGCTTCCCGCCGCGTCTGTGCTTGCCAGCACTGCAATATGTCCTGGTACTTCCGTTTCAATTGGCGCTGCTTCAGTATCAGGGGATTATTATGCATGGACAAGTTCTTCAGGGTTTACTTCATCCCTATCAAATCCGAAGGTGACCCCCACTGCAACAACAATCTATACCCTTACTGAAGAGATTATTGCAACAGGTTGTAGCAGGACCAATTCTGATACCATATCCCTGCCATCAGCCTCATATATTTCCAATGCCACTATTTGCTCCGGCACTTCTGTTTCAATTGGAGGCCCCGCTTATAAGTCAAATGTTTATTCCTGGACAAGTTCTCCTGCGGGGTTTACTTCCACTTCTTCGAACCCAACGGTTAGTCCTGTTGCTACCACCACTTATAATTATAAAGACAGTGTTTCGGGATGCAGTAAGGCCGGTTCCGTTACCGTTACCGTAAACCCGCTTCCTCTCGCAAAAACCATTTCAAATTCAACCACCTGTTCCGGCGCGCCAATTTCATTGGGAGCTCCTGGTGTAGCTGGCAGCATATACAAGTGGACAAGTTCACCATCCGGATTCACTTCTACTTCATCAAACCCTTCTGTAAGCCCCTCAGTTTCGACAACCTATTACCTTACAGAAACCGCTACGGCCACAGGATGCAGCAAAACTGATTCGGTTGTCATAAAGGTTAATCCACTTCCTGTCGCATCAGTACTTGCCAGTACGGCCATCTGTTCCGGGAGTTCCATTTCAATCGGGGCAGATTCTGTAACGGGTGATTCTTATACATGGATAAGTTCACCATCCGGGTTTACTTCTACCTTATCCAACCCTTCGGTTACCCCAACCGCGACTACTGTTTATACCTTAACCGAAACGATTACTGCAACAGGGTGTAGCAACAGCCATTCTGTCACGGTCTCTTTGCCATCGGCCACTGTAATTGCTGACACCTCAATCTGTTCAGGTTCTTCTGTTTCTCTCGGTGGTGGTTCTTCTTCTTTTAGTGGTGATAGTTATTCCTGGACAAGTTCTCCTACAGGTTTTACTTCTACTTTGGTAAACCCGACTGTAAACCCGACAGTTACTACAACTTATAGTCTGAAAGACAGTGTCAGTGGCTGTAGTAAAACAAGTTCAGTTACTATTACGGTCAACCCATTGCCTGCTGCTTCCGTTATTGCTGCAACGTCAATATGCCAGGGTGTATCCATTTCCATTGGCGCCGCTTCGGTTGCCGGGGACACATATTCATGGACAAGTTCTCCATCCGGATTTGTTTCTACTTTGGCAAACCCTTCCGTTACTCAATCAGGTACCACAACGTATTCCCTGACAGAAATTGATACTGCCACTGGGTGCAAAAATGCTCATTCTGTTAAAGTGGCCACGAACCCATTGCCGGCTGCATCTGTCATTGCCAATACTGCCATCTGCCAGGGTAATTCTATATCTATTGGAGCGGTATCGGTTTCAGGAGATTCGTATTCATGGACAAGTTTCCCGACAGGTTTTACCTCCACTTCATCAAACCCATCCGTGAGCCCCACTGCTACAACGGCATACATACTTACTGAAACAATAACGGCAACAGGCTGTAGTCAAGCTCATTCTGATACCATTTCGCTGCCTTCTTCTACTTCCGTCATGGCCAGCACCGTCATATGTGCCGGTACTTCCCTTTCTATTGGGGGCGCAGCTTATAAGGGGAATTCTTATTCCTGGACAAGCTTACCATCAGGTTTTAGCTCAACTTTGGCAAACCCAACAATAACCCCGAATACCACCACCACATATTATTTGAAAGATTCTGTTTCCGGCTGCAAAATAATTGATTCCACAACCGTTACCGTAAATCCATTGCCCGCTGCCTCCGTTATTCCAAACACGCCGACATGTTCAGGTTCGCCCGTTTCCATCGGTGCGGCTTCTGACTCTGGCGACACCTATTTATGGACAAGTTCCCCCGTAGGTTTTACTTCTACGCTGGCAGACCCAACGGTGAACCCAACTATAACAACAGATTATACCCTTACAGAAACCGATACTGCAACAGGATGTAGCGCAACCCATTCTGATACCATCACGGTACCGGTTGCTTCAGTGGCAGCAAACAATACCATCTGTGCCGGAACTTCAATTTCTATTGGAAGTGGTACTCCTGTTAGTGGCCATATCTATTCATGGACAAGTTCCCCTGCAGGTTTTACTTCCACAATTTCAAATCCAAATGTAACCCCTACCGCTACCACCACATATACACTCACGGATTCTGTTTCCGGATGCAGCAAAAAAGATTCGGTTACGATCACAGTTAACCCCCTTCCTGCTGCCAGTGTAAGTGCCAGTACGGCAATTTGCCCGGGCAATTCCATTTCAATCGGGGCGGCTCCTGTCTCAGGAGACACTTACTCATGGACAAGTTCGCCGTCGGGCTTTGCTTCTGCTTCATCAAATCCTTCGGTAAGCCCGGTCACAACGACTACTTATACACTTCTCGAAACAATAACGGCAACGGGATGCAGCAATAAAAATTCCGATACTATTTCGCTGCCTTCTTCTGCCCCTGTTATTGCTAACACCGCGATTTGTAGCGGTACTTCAATTCCTATTGGAGGCACCGCTTACAATGGCCTCAGCTATTCATGGACAAGTAAACCAACCGGTTTTACCTCTACTTTGGCAAATCCAATAGTGGCCCCTACCACTACGACAAAATATTATTTTAAGGACACTGTGGCAGGGTGCAGTAAAATTGATTCGGTGACAATTACCGTCAATCCTTTGCCAGCGGCGGCAACTATTGCCAGCACAGCGATTTGCTCAGGCTCATCCATAGCGATAGGAGCCAAGGCAGTAACTGGAAGTAATTACAGTTGGAGAAGCTCCCCTTCAGGGTTCAGTTCCAGCTCATCAAACCCAACAGTGAGCCCTTCGGTTAATACGACATATTATCTTACAGAAACGATCGCAGCTACGGGTTGCAACAAAACCGATTCCGTGGTCATTACGGTCAATCCATTACCATCGGCATCAGTTATTGCAAGTACCATTATCTGTAAAGGTTCATCTTTTTCAATAGGTGCGGCGGCAGTCAGTGGAGACAGTTATTCCTGGACGAGTTCCCCATCCGGGTTTACCTCAACCTCTTCCAATCCGTCAGTAAGCCCATCAGTAAACACAATATATACACTTACTGAAAAGGTGACAGCAACAGGTTGTACCAGAACTAACTCTGATACCATTTCGGTGCCGACACCTGCATACATAGCCAATACCACTATCTGCAAAGGTTCCTCAATTTCCATTGGCGGTGCAGCAGTAAAAGGGAATACTTATTCGTGGACCAGTTCACCAACTGGCTTTACTTCCACTTTATCAAACCCGACAGTAAGCCCAAGTGTAGCCACTAAATACTATGTAAAAGATTCAATTCCGGGTTGCAAAATAATTGATTCTGTTACCATTGGCATTAATCCGTTACCATCGGCCTCAGTTACTTCTACTACGGCAGTCTGTTCAGGCTCTTCACTTTCCATCGGCAATTCGCCGACTGGGGGGCACACCTATAACTGGACCAGTTCCCCATCAGGTTTTAGTTCCACTTCTTCAAACCCATCTGTAACCGTAGCAGTTACTACGACTTATACCCTTACAGAAACAATATCCGCTACAGGCTGCAAGAATTCAAATTCGATCAAAATCACTGCAAATCCATTGCCTTCTCCTTCTGATATCATTGCCAGCACGGCCATTTGTTCAGGAGGGTCAATATCTATTGGAGCTACCGCAATTTCGGGAGATACTTATTCCTGGACAAGCGCTCCGTCCGGCTTTAGTTCCACTGTGGCAAACCCATCCGTAAGCCCGACAACAACAACAGTCTATATTCTAAAAGAAACAGTAACGGCAACCGGATGTACCAGGACAGATTCTGATTCTATTTCCGTTCCGGTGGCATCAAGCCTTTCCAACAGTACCATTTGTGGCGGCACGTCAATTTCTATCGGGCAGACGGCTTATAAGGGCAATATCTATTCCTGGACAAGTAAACCATCCGGCTTTACATCCACCCTGGCAAACCCAACGGTGAGCCCTGCCACTACTACCACTTATTATTTTAAAGATTCAGTTATAAATGGTTGCAGCAAAAAGGATTCCGTTAAAATTACGGTCAATACCCTCCCAGCCGCCAAAACCATTGCAAGTACCGCAGTGTGTTCCGGGGCTTCCATATCCCTGGGGGCCGCGGCTGTGTCAGGAGATAGTTATTTATGGGCGAGTTCTCCGGTGGGTTTTAGTTCTACCTCCTCAAACCCGACTGCCAGCCCTACTAAAACAACCCTCTATTTTGAAACCGAGAGGAATGCTACGACAGGTTGCCAGAAAAAGGATACAGTCATTATTTCAGTTCCTTCTGCCACTACCATTTCCAGTGCAACCATTTGTGCGGGTGCATCTATTTCCATAGGTGGTGCAACCTATAAAGGAGATATTTATTCCTGGACCAGTTCTCCCAGTGGCTTTACTTCTACTTTGGCCGACCCGACTGTGAGTCCTACTACTACTACAACTTATACACTTAAAGATTCTGTCACAGGGTGCAAAGCAACTAATTCTGTTACGGTTACCATTAGTCCTTTGCCGGCCGCAAAAATTATTGCCAGTACGGCCATCTGTTCAGGAAATTCCATTTC
>Ga0206844_10252_pt1 | contig 14191 bp, 17 predicted proteins | sample Alteio_BWOrgCont_22_FD_152907 | JGI IMG/M metagenome (GOLD analysis project Ga0206844, IMG submission 152907) | Enriched cells from forest soil in Barre Woods Harvard Forest LTER site, Petersham, Massachusetts, United States -... | ecosystem: Environmental > Terrestrial > Soil > Temperate forest >...
GCGACGCGCTTGCCCGCCTTGAAAATATGATCAGCATGGCCGATCTGCAGATTCCGCTCAAATCGCTGCGCAACCAGATTGCCTCGGCCCTGCATCTGATCGTGCAGATCAGCCGCATGCGTGACGGCCATCGCCGCGTAAGTTATGTTTCGGAAGTGGTGGGCATGGAAGGCGACGTCATCACCATGCACGATCTGTTCAATTTCGTGCAGACGGGCGAAGATAAAGAAGGGAAAATTGTTGGTGAATTCAAATGGTCAGGCATCCTGCCGCGCTTTGTGCGCCGGATCGCCTATTACGGCGAATTGTCCCGGCTTGAGGGCGCTTTCGGTGTTAAGCTACCGAAGAATTTTTGACGGCCATACCATTGTTTTTATGCCGTAAAATGGCATTCGCTCTGGCATTGCGATGATCAGTCATGAAACTGTCACAATCATCAGGTACAATGATGATAAGAGGACAGTGAAACGATGGATTTTGTTGCGACATTAGAGGCCGAACGCGCTCGCCCGCATCACCACGGCGGGCCGCTGCAAGGCGTCCAGAGCGAGGAGACTGCGCAGAGCCCGCACGAACTGGAGGCCGATAGAAGCAAGCTGAAATCGGAGCTTGATGCGCTGCTGAACAGCGTCGGCGTTGCCATCGCGCGCCGGTTGAGCCATCCCAAGCGCAATGCGGAAAAACGCATCCAGGAATACGTGCAGGTGCAGCAGACCGCCCAGAACATACGGTCGGCATTGGACGATCCGAGCGCATTGGCCCGGATGAGCGTGCTGACCAGCATGGAAACCGTGATACGCGCCAACTTCACCGCCGACATAGACGCCGACGACAAGTCGGACGACAGCGCGGCAGCGTTGCCTGTGATGGTTTCCCCCAAAACGCTGGATGAGCCTGTTGAGAATCATCCGCTGATGCTGCGGCTGCATTACCGGGCGCACCGGCTCCATGGCCTCATTGCCGATCATACGGCGCTTGCCGCGCATGCCGCGAATATCGGGGATGCAGCAAAGGGCGACCTGGCGGCGGCGATTACCGTGGCGAGCCTGCTCCACGCGGGCAAGCATGCCGAATGCGAAGCATTCATCAGGCGGACGGAGGTGAAATTGCTGCCGCCGGAGGCCTCTACACCGGATAGCTTTGCGCAGGAGCGCCTGGGTCTTATCATAGAAGAAGGAAAGCATATTCGTTTGGGGATGGAGCAGGGGCAGGAAGAAGCCTCCCGGCGCGTGGTCGAAGCGGCCCGCTATTTTATCACGGTGCATGTGGATCAGCACCGGAAGGAAGGCGAAGCGTATTTTGCCGACGCCCATGCGCATCTGGCGGAGTATATGGCGCCGGAACATTTAAAGGCGCTGGAAGCGGCGCATCATGCGTGGTGCGGGCGCATGGACGAGATGGCCGGGCGCATGACCGAAGAACTGCAGGCGGCTCGCGGGTCCGGCTCGCGCGACAATGCGCTGGAGGGCGTCTTTACGCATCTGAAACATATGGGTGCCAGGAACGCCGAAGGACTGTGCCATCACTGCGATATTTATACCCAGGCATTGAAGCAGACGGAGAAGGCCCAGAAGGAATTGGACGGCTTGCTGCGCGGGGATTTCAATGCGGGCAACGCCAACCACCTGGCCAAGACCCTGGGAGTGGATAAGCAGTGCCTGGTGGACGAACTAGCCGCCTTTCATCACGGCCACGGCATCCCTTGCGAATCTGCGCAAACGATCAACGCCAGGATAGCCAGGGTGAACGCGATATGGAAAGAGCACCATCACGTTCCCCGGCAGGGAATGGAGAAACATTTGGTATAAATCAATAGCATAACCTTTTTTCTTTCCGCCGCCGCGTTTTTATTGTAGTTTGCATCTAGCGGAGGGAGATACCCGTCCGCAGGAAGCCCCCCGATCTTGAAAAGAGGTGCCCATGGCGACTGAGAAAGCCCAAAACGTGCAGGACGTGTTTCTCAACACGCTGCGCAAAAAGAAAATGCCCGTGACCGTCTTCCTGTCAAGCGGGGTCAAGCTGCAAGGCAACATTACCGGTTTTGATAATTTCTGCGTCGTGCTGCGGCGCGGGCCGCAGGTGCAGTTGGTCTATAAGCATTCGATCGCCACGGTCGTCCCATCGGGCGCTTTGAGCCTCTATGAGGAGGAGGGCGAAGAGGCCTCTTCCGCAGCGGTCGCTCATGCGTGATGTCCCCCCCCCCGCGAAACCCATTAATATCCACTTCGACAGCGGGTTTTACGCTCATTGAATTGAGCGTGGTGCTCGTTATCATCGGCCTAATTGCGGGCAGCATCCTGCTGGGGCAGAGCCTGATTCACCAAGCGCAGGTTCGGGCGGTCATAACTCAGGAAGTCCAACTCCAAACCGCAGCGGCCACCTTCCGGGAGAAATACCAGAGTCTGCCCGGCGATTTAGCGAATGCGAGCAATTTCGGCTTTATGGCTCTTACCGTCGGCGGGACTGAGGTTACAAACGGCGCTTGCAAGCGGGCGGCGAAGGATGTCGGCTGTCCTGCATTCCCCATTAATTCCCACGAACTCTTGCCCTGGCAGATAAAACTCTGATAATAAGCAGGGATAACAACGGACATTTAGTGAGGATGGTATGTCGTGCATCGTCGGCCTAGTTGATAAAGGAAAGGTCTATATCGGAGCGGACAGTGCCGCCCTTTCAGGTTGGGACTTGGTTACTCGTATTGACAAAAAGGTTTTTGTGAACAACGGCTTTGCAATGGGCTTTACGAATTCACCTCGTATGGCGCAATTACTCTCCTATGCCCTAAAGCCACCTCAGATGAAGACTGGTGATGACGTAATGCGATTTATGACCGTCGATTTTATCGATACAGTAAGAGAATGCCTAAAGAATGGCGGGTGGGCTTCAAAGCAGAACGACACGGAAAAAGGCGGTGATTTTCTTGTAGGATACAATGGGCGCCTGTTTCACATAAGCAGTGACTATCAGGTCGCCGAATCGGATATTGGCTTTTACGCAATAGGCTGCGGGGCGGGAGAAGCCAGAGGCGTCCTGCATGTGCTGCGTCCAAAGACGGAGCCGAGAAAGGCATTGCTGGCTGCACTTTCCATCTCAGAAAAATGCAGTGGTGGAGTTCGTGGCCCGTTCCATGTAGTGAGCGTGTAAACGATTGGCTCTCGGAGTTGGAAGCATTTAAAAAAGCCCTTGACCAATCCGCAACTAGAGACCCGCCCAATAACTGCGTGACGGCGCTCTCAATGACGGCATCCTATGCTCCAATCACAACCAACACCGTCCAGATATGCAACCTGATTTTCAAGCTGCAAGTCTCGCAATGACGGAAGCCGCAGTTTAATTTCATCGCGGGGCGTTCGCGCTGCGCCGGTTGCTGGCGACGGGGAAGGGGACGTAGTGCTCCAAATCCAGCCCGCCGATGATTCTCTGGCAGCGCATTTTTCCGTCATCGTCCGCGCCTATCCCGCTTTCGGCGCGGTTGCTGTTGGAAATCATGGAATTCAGCAAGGTGTATATCTGGTTTACCGCTTCCGTCGCGGCCTTGTGTAGCCCCTCCAGCGAAGCGGTGGGGTAATATTTCTGGATTTGCACCGCCAGTTGATGGAGCGTGTTTCGCATGCCCGCGATTTTTTTCCGGGTTGCGTCATCTCTCTCCGGCGCCTGCTTGGAGGCCAGGAAATAACTCCAATACTGATATAGACAACTGTCCGTCGTATAAAGCGCGATCATCTCCTTGAAGCGTTCGGGCGTGCGCAGCGTCGCGAAATACGCCTCTTCCTTGTCGATGAGTTTCTGTACCGCCTCTATCGACTCCTTATCACCAACCTTTTTGGTGTAATCAAGAAGAGATGTACCGTCGGGAAGCGTTATGTGATAGTCCGCGCCCTTAAGCAGCAGCGCTTTTACGATGTCATCCTGCCTGTATTTAATGGCGTTGATGAGCGGCGCATTGCCATATCTATCCACCGTATCGGGATCGGCGCCCTTATCCAGCAGGGTTTCCGCCATGCCCGTGGATTCCGGATCATCGCGCGCAATGGCGACGTCCAATGCCGATTCGCCCTGGGGCGTGCGGGCGTTCGGGTCTGCGCCTTGGGCCAGCAGCAGCCGCACATCCTCGGCGCTGCCGAAATTAAGGCGGTAAAGCAGGTTCTCGTTGAGCGAAAAATCCTGCGCCGCCGCGCGCAGGGGCGGCAGCAAGAGCAGCAAAAGCAGCAGTGAAAAAAGACGCATCTTGAATTTATCCCCCCAATGTCCCATATCCCTATAAGAAACGGGCACTAATTTCAATACAGGTTTAACATTATGATAGAAAAACATCCATTCGGCGCTGAAGTCAGCAAGGTCTTAAAGCTGATGATCCATTCGTTATACACGAACAAGGATATTTTCCTGCGCGAGCTGATTTCCAACGCTTCCGACGCCTGCGATAAGCTGCGTTATGCCGCCGTGACCGTGCCGGAGCTTTTAAAGGACGATCCCGCGCTTGTCATCACGCTTTCCTCGGATAAAAATGCGGGAACCATTACGATTGCCGATAACGGTATCGGCATGGGCCGCGATGAGCTTATGGCGAATCTCGGCACCATCGCCAAATCCGGCACACAGGAATTCCTGAAGGAAATGACGGGGGACGCCCAGAAAGATGTATCCCTCATCGGCCAGTTCGGCGTCGGCTTCTATTCCGCTTTCATCGTCGCCGACAAGGTGACGGTGACCAGCCGCAAGGCAGGCGAGGAGCAAGGGCATGTATGGGAATCCGACGGCAGCGGCGAGTTCACCATAGACACCGCGGAAAAGGCGCGTCGCGGCACTTCCATCACGCTGCATATACAGGAGGCGCAGGAGGGCTATCTCGATAAGTTCCGCTTAAAGCACATCGCGCAGACTTATTCCGACCATATCTCATTTCCCATCGAATACCGCGACGAAGACGGCAGCGCCGAAGTCATCAACAAGGCGTCCGCGCTGTGGATGCGCCCCAAGTCGGAGATCACCCCGGATCAATACAAGGAATTTTATCACCACGCCGCCCATTCCCCCGATCTGCCGTGGATGACGCTGCATAACAAGGCCGAGGGAAAGTTGGAATATACGAGCCTTCTGTTCATTCCCTCTCTGCAGCCGTTCGACCTGTTTCACCCCGAACGCAAGCGGCGCGTGAAGCTTTACGTCAAGCGCGTATTCATCACCGACGAAGGCTCGGATATCGTTCCGCATTACCTGCGCTTCCTGCGCGGCGTCGTGGATTCCGAAGACCTGCCGCTCAATATCAGCCGCGAGGTGCTGCAACAGAATCCCTTGCTGGAGCGCATCCGGGAATCGATCGTCAAACGCGTGCTGAGCGAGCTTAAAAAACGCGCTGAAAAAGAGCCTGCCGATTACGCCGTTTTCTGGAAGAATTTCGGCGCGGTGCTGAAGGAAGGGCTGTGCGAGGCGATTGCGCCCAAGGAGCAGATTCTGGAAGCCTGCCGTTTTGCCAGCACCGTGGGCGGGACGCTGGTGAGCCTCGACGAATATATAGCCCGCATGAAGGAAGGCCAGGAGCATATCTTCTACTTAAGCGGCGACAATGCCGAGTTGCTGGCGCGCAACCCGCAGCTTGAAGGCTTCAAGAAACGCGGCGCCGAGGTGCTGCTGTTTACCGATCACGTGGACGATTTCTGGGTCAATGTCGTGCACGAATATAAGGGCAAGAAATTCCTGTCCGTGACCCGCAGCAATGCGGAGCTGGATAAAATCGCGGTGGAGAACAAGGAGGAGAAAAAGCCGGACGGGCAGGAGGCGCGGACGGAACCGCTCATCGCCGTGCTCAAAACCATTTACGGCGAGCAGGTCAAAGACGTCCGCGTGACGCACAAGCTCGCCAGCGCCGCCGTGTGCCTGGCGGTCGATCAGGGAGCGATGGATATCCGGCTGGAGCGTTTCCTGCGCGAGCAGAAGCAGCTTGCCGCCACCTACGCCAAGATATTGGAGATCAATCCCGATCATGCGGTGATTCGCTCGCTGGCGAGGCGGATCGAAGCGGGAAGCACGGCGGATGACGCCACGGTGCGCGACATCGCCCTGGTGCTGCTCGACCAGGCGAAGATTCTCGAAGGCGAGGAAGTTTCCGACCCGGCGGGCTTCTCCGAGCGCATCAACAGCTTCCTGGCCAAGGGGCTCGCCGCTTGAAATCGAGAGTTCGGGGAATTCGGGAGGGTACGCCATCGTCCCTTGCAGTAGAAAAAATGTATACAATACAGTGGTATGAGTCATTATAATATGCAAAATACGCTCCGCCTCGTCTCCACATTGGTTAATAATATATTTACCAATAAGCATTGGAATGAGTTCAAAATTCATCCAATTGTAACAAATATTCCATGGGGATTTGCTATAATGGGGCGGTAAACGTTATGGGCCAATGGAAGGCGGCGGCTTATGAAGCGCATTATCAGCAAGTCCATGTTAGTCCGATTCATCAAGATCCTTAAATGGGGCAAGATAGTCGCTAAATTCACAGCGGTCGGCACAATGGTCAGCGGCGCGGTGACGGCGCTTTCAGGCTCGGCCACCACGGGCGTTGTCTTAAGCGCCACGGGTGCTACGAGCTATGCCGTGGCTAAGGGCCTGCCGCAGCAGGGTTATGAAAAAACCAAGCACATCCCGCCGGGCCGGGTGGACAAGACCGCCAACCTGCTGCGCCAGCAGAAACTGGTGGCGCAGATGGGGCACAAGAATGCGGAAAATTCCGCCAGCCAGGCAAGAGGCTCCATGCCGGGGATCGTAATACCCATCAAGCAACCCTCCGGGCGCATGGGCGCGGGCACATCTTCCCTGCTCACCATGCGGAAAACCAACCGTTGAGAGCTTGCCTGAAGGGGATACCCCCCGAGTTTGCCGATTTAGCTTTATTCTTGATGAGACTTCTTTCATAAGCGGTTTATGAAAGAAATCGCTTTATCGAACCTTCAAGATTTTCGCATGCCCGCCGAGTGGGAGCGGCAGGAAGCCGTATGGCTTGCCTGGCCCCATAACAAGGAGGACTGGCCGGAAAGGTTCGGCCCTATCCCTTGGGTTTACGGCGAGATTATCCGGTATCTGGCGCAAGTGGAGCGTGTGCGGCTCGTGGTGAAGAATGCGCGGCAGCGGGAAGAGGCAACCGGCATATTGGAGCGCCACGGCGTCAATCTCGATAAGATAGATTTCATCCTCGCCGCGACCGACCGCGTCTGGCTGCGCGACTGCGGGCCCATTTTTGTCGCTGATGGCAAAAGAAAGGTCATGCTCGACTGGCGCTTTAACGCCTGGGCCAAATACGATAACTGGAAGCGCGACGACAAAATCCCGGCGTATGCGGAGGAGTTTTTGAAGTTGCCGCGCATCCAGCCGCAGCATAAAGGCAGGCGTGTGGTGCTGGAAGGCGGCGCGATTGACGTCAACGGAAAAGGCACGCTGCTGACCACCGAGGAATGCTTGCTCAGCAAGATTCAGTGCCGCAACCCCGGCTTTACGCGCGAAGACTACGAGCAGGTGTTCGCGCGCTATCTCGGCATTGAGCAAGTCGTCTGGCTCAAAGACGGCATCAAGGGCGACGATACGCACGGCCATGTGGACGATCTCGCCCGCTTCGTGAACGCCACCACCGTGGTGATGGTGGTGGAAAAAGATAAAACCGACGATAACTATGCGCCATTGCGCGAGAACCTGAAACGTCTCAAAAAGGCGCGCGATCAGAACGGCAAGCCCCTGACCGTCGCCGAACTGCCCGTGCCGAAACCCCTATTCTTTGAAGGCCAGCGCCTGCCCGCAAGCTACGCCAACTTCCTGATCGCAAACGGGCTTGTGCTCGTGCCGACCTTCAATGACGCAAATGACCGGGCGGCGCTGAACATACTAGCCGAACTATTCCCTAAACATGACGTGATCGGCATCCATTGCGGTGATTTCATCTGGGGGCTGGGCACCATCCACTGCGCGAGCCAGCAGGAGATTGCCGCATGAAGCGTAGCAGGAAAATCTGGATTGGAATTGCTGTTCCTCTGCTCATTGTTGCCGTTTATATTTCAAATCTTGGGAGCCTGCCCGAACAAGCCAGGGGCCTTCGTTTACCCAATGAACATGAAGAACTCTATCGTTATGTAGCTCAAGAGGCTGATGAGCCTGCTTTATGCGACAAAATTTCCTGGACTGCGATAGGGCCGGGCGGATTTTTCACTGAGCCTTCGTTTTACCGCTCGGAGTGCTACGATACCATCGCAGGCAGGACAAGAAACGCGGTCCTATGCCTGAAAGTCAGGCGGCTGGGAGCGATCAGCCTTATATCAGAACAGACTTCGATGTGGTCGTGCATGAAGCATGCGCGCGAAGGCTTTTTCTCCGGCATCGCCGTTTCAAGTTCTCCTCTTTCCCGCTTTTTCTCTGAGATGGGATATAATCCTGATACGCTGTCAATTGTCAGTATTCCTCGCTATTATGGTATGATGGCGAAGGATAAAAACTACATAGAGCGCGCCCAAGCGAAGCTGGCGCAGCCGGGATTATCGCAGGAGCATGTCGCATACTTGGCGGACATGATTGCTCTTGCAAGCGAGGATGCGCAGTGGTGCGAGCGCATTCCGCCTTCGTTCTCAGTGAGCAAAGTACCTATGCCCCTGCGCAGCTGGTGTTACTACACCCTGGCTTCCAACAGCCGCAACGAGGCGTTGTGCGACAAGATTCCCATCCGCTCCGGGGAAGATACCCGCGTTTCCTGGCATAGAAACTGCCTGTTTCAGGCGCGATCACGGCCGAGTAATATCCGTTATGGAGGGGAAGTGCCTGGCGATGTGGAAGAATGCCGTTCCATTATGTCCTTGCTGGGTTACCCCATTCCACGTGGCTGGAACTTCCCTGTCTATAAAACTGCTGGAGCGGATTTTGGGTTCTTGTCCGCGCTTCGTGATCAAAGCAGGAATGCAGAGGCGCGTAGGGATTTTATTGATCGCATCAATCACCTGCCGTCATTTCCCTGATACTTCATGCCCAAAATACAACGCTTGCCGAAATAAGTTTGCCGTCTATAATTCCCCGCATTTCAGCACTCAAATTTTATCCTAAGTAGTGCTATAAGGTTTCTCCATGACACAGAAAACTCACTTGCCCGCCACCCTTCGCCCGCTGTCGCCGCATTTACAGGTGTACAAGCCGCAGCTGACCTCGATGCTTTCCATCACCCACCGCGCCACCGGCGTGGCGCTCAGCCTGGGCACGATCCTGCTGGTCGCCTGGCTCTGGGCGGCGGCCTACAGCGCCGACTGCTTTGAGCATATCAGCGCGTTCTGCGGCAGTATTCCTGGCATGATCCTGTTGTTCGGCTGGTCTTTCGCGTTCTACTTTCATTTATGCAACGGCATCCGCCACCTGTTCTGGGACATCGGCAAGGGCTTTGACATCCCCGCGGCCTACCGCTCGGGCTATGCCGTCATCATCGGCAGCGGGGTACTCACCGCAATCACCTGGATAGCCGTGCTGTCGGACGGAGGTACGCAATGAAATTTTCCACGATTCGCAGCCCGCTTGCCAAAGCGCGGGGTTGGGGCTCCGTCCATGACGGCACGCATCATTTCATCTGGCAGCGCATAACCGCCATCGCGCTTATCCCGCTGTCGCTCTGGTTCGTATGGTCGATCCTGCACCTGGCCACCGGCGTCAACCGCGTGGAAGTCATCGGCTGGTTGGCCTCGGGCCTGCACGCCACGGCCCTCATCGCGCTGCTGATCGCGATGTTTTACCACGCCAAGCTCGGGCTCCAGGTCGTCATCGAGGACTATGTGCATTGCCCGGCCCTTAAATTCGCCTCGCTGCTCGCCAATCTCTTTATCATGTGGGGACTGGCGGCCATGAGCGTCCTCGCCGTTCTCACGCTTCACCTGCATATTTTCAAATGACCCAATCCTATAAAATCATCGATCACTATAATGACGTCGTCGTCATCGGCGCGGGCGGGGCGGGCCTGCGCGCGACGTTCGGCATGGCGCAGGCCGGGCTTTCCACCGCCTGCATCAGCAAGGTGTTCCCCACCCGCAGCCACACGGTGGCGGCGCAGGGCGGCGTCTCGGCGGCTCTGGGCAACATGGGCGAGGACGACTGGCGCTGGCACATGTACGACACGGTCAAGGGCTCGGACTGGCTGGGCGATCAGGACGCCATCGAATATATGTGCAAGAACGCGATGGACGCGATCATCGAGCTGGAGCATTACGGCGTGCCGTTTTCGCGCACGCCGGAGGGCAAGATTTACCAGCGCGCCTTCGGCGGCATGACGACCAAGTTCGGCGAAGGCACGGCCCAGCGCACCTGCGCCGCCGCCGACCGCACGGGCCACGCCATCCTGCACACGCTGTACCAGCAGGCGCTCAAGCACAACGCCAAGTTCTTCATCGAGTATTTCGCGCTCGACCTGATGATGGACAGCGAAGGCGCGTGCCGGGGCGTCGTCGCCTGGAACCTCGACGACGGCACGCTGCACCGCTTCCACGCGCATATCACGGTGCTGGCCACCGGCGGCTATGGCCGCGCCTATTTCTCCTGCACTTCGGCCCATACCTGCACGGGCGACGGCGGCGGCATGGCCGCGCGCGCCGGACTGCCGCTGCAGGACATGGAATTCGTGCAGTTCCACCCCACCGGCGTATATGGCGCGGGCTGCCTCATCACCGAGGGCGTGCGCGGCGAGGGCGGCTACCTCGTCAATTCCGAAGGCGAGCGCTTCATGGAGCGTTACGCGCCGCATGCCAAGGACCTGGCCTCGCGCGACGTGGTCAGCCGCGCCATCACGATTGAAATCCGCGAAGGGCGCGGCGTCGGCGCGCACAAGGATCACATTTTCCTGCACCTGGATCACCTCGACCCGGCTGTCATCCACGAGCGCCTGCCGGGCATCGCCGAAACCGCGCGCATCTTCGCAGGCGTGGACGTGACGCGCCAGCCCATCCCGGTGCTGCCGACCGTGCATTACAATATGGGCGGCGTGCCCACGAACTATCATACCGAGGTGGTGACGCTGAAGGACGGCAATCCCAATACCGTCGTCCAGGGACTCATGGCCATCGGCGAAGCGGCCTGCGTTTCCGTGCACGGCGCCAATCGGCTGGGGAGCAATTCCCTGCTCGATCTCGTGGTCTTCGGCAGGGCCGCGGCCCTGCGCGCGCGGGAAATCATCACGCCGGGCATGGCGCATAAGCCGCTGCCCGAATCGGTCAGCGAGGCCATCCTCACCCGCTTCGATAAAATCAGGAGCGCCGACGGCACGGCGCACACTTCCGAGATACGCAAGAACATGCAGCGCACGATGCAGGATCATGCCGCCGTCTTCCGCGAGAAAAAGAGCCTCCAGGATGGCGCGGACAAGATCAAGCAGGTCTGGCAGGGCTATGACGATCTGCGCATCAGCGACCGCGCGCTGGTATGGAACAGCGATCTCGTCGAGGCGTTGGAGCTGGACAACCTGTTGGCCCAGGCCGTCATCACGATGAACAGCGCGCTCAACCGGCAGGAAAGCCGGGGCGCGCACGCGCGCGAGGACTTCACCAGCCGCGACGACGTCGTCTGGATGAAGCATACGCTGGCCTGGATTGACGAAAAAGGCCGCACCAGGATCGACTACCGCCCCGTACACATGAACACGCTCAGCAACGAAGTCCAGCCGATACCGCCCAAGGCGCGGGTGTATTGAGTATGCTTTCTCGCTCCCAAAGCTTACCCGTCATTGCGAGTGAACATCGTGAGCGAAGCAATCCAGCCCATCAGGCTGCCGTATTGCATGGCTGGATTGCTTCGTCGTCCGCCTTCGCCTTTGGCTCCGGCGTGACTCCTCGCAATGACGGCGTTACCGGGGATTTCCTATGATCTACTTCTGGAACGATAAGCAGCTTGCGCGGGATTTAAAGAATGGTGCCATCAGCGAATGGCATAAGTTTATTTACCTGATGCTCTATTTCTTTGTTCCTGCGTTGTTCAGGCTGATAGGACACATATTGCCTCACAAGCACACGGAAGATATTGAAAAAAGCTTCTGGATGTTCTCCTTGACTCTTATAGTAATCCCTCTGGGGCTATTGTTTTTTTATTTCCTTTACAAGACAAATGAGAAAGGTGATGGGTTGCATTTTATCGAAAGATATATCTGCCTGACTTTTCCTCTTATTATCAGGATAATGGCAATATTTATTCCCGCAATAGTATTGGGCGCGACTCTTTCGGCAATGTTTGTGGTGCATTCACATAATGCCTTAGGCGAAGACGCATCAATATTTGTCTTAATGGCATTGCCCGTAGCCATAGTAATTGCTTTGCTCGTGTATTACTACCTTCGTTTCGTCACCCTCCTCAAAATCGCTTCCGGGCAAACGGAGTGAACGATGAATCTCGAACAGCTTTGGGCCCGCAGGCCGGAAATACTTGCCATATTGCTTATTTGATGCCGGTAGGGTTGTGTGATATAACGGTAAGCAATACAAATATAGAGGAATAATCATGCATAACCTGTATCCGCATACGATGGAGCGCATCCAAAAGCACCGGCAATCCATACTTCAATACGCTCACGAAATCGGCATAGACGACGTGCGTGTGTTCGAGGACACAAACCAGCATCGCATGGGGTTGCTCATCAAAGCTAAAGAAAGCCTGGGATGGGACTATTTCGGCTTTGCCAGCGTCATTGAGGAAATGGTAGGGGATGAGCTTACGATCATTACCTCCGAAGGAGCGAAGGAAAATAACTATTACAAAGACATCGATCTTTCTCATGCCACGCCATTATGAGCGACGCTTTTTATCTCGACACGCTGATGCAGGCGCTAGAGGATGTTTTCGAGCATCGCCGTGCCAAGCCTTCGCATACGGTATACAAAGCGGTGCTTTTTGAGTTGGTCGTTATCGGGGAGATGGCAAGCAGGTTATCCAAAGGTGCGCGGGAACTGGAAGCGGAAATTCCCTGGCATCGCGTTGTTAGCGTGCGCAATCGCCTAGTGCACGCCCCGTATAACATAGACCATTATTCACTCCTATCGTTGATGCGGAGTTATCGCAGATTCCCCGGCTATTTCAAGAGGGCAGGTTGATGGGCCCTGGGCAACTGATTTCTATCGTTTTTTCCTGTGCACCGCGAAGGGGGAGAAGGCCTGGTCAATGGACATGACCTCGATGGCGTTGACGTTCACATGCGCGGGCCGCGCAAGGCAGAACAGCACGGTCTCGGCAATATCTTCCGCCGTGAGCGCGCGGGTGCTTTCATAGACGGCACGCGCCTTGGCCGCGTCGCCTGCGAAACGCACCACGGAAAACTCGGTTTCCGCCATGCCCGGCTCGATATTGGTGACGCGGATGTCCGTCCCCAGCAGATCGGCGCGCAGGTTGAGGGAGAACTGCTTGAGGAACGCCTTGGTGGCCCCGTAGACGTTGCCGCCGGGATAAGGGTACGTCCCCGCAACCGAGCCCAGATTGACGATATGCCCCCGGCTGCGCTTGACCATGCGGGGCAGCAGCGCGTCCGTACAGTAAAGCACGCCCTTGATGTTGGTATCGATCATCTGCTCCCAGTCGGCAAGCGACGTGCCGGGCGCGCGCTCCATCCCGAGCGCCAGCCCGGCATTGTTGATAAGCACGTCAATGTCCTTGAAGCCGGGTGGAAGGGAAGCGATGGCCTTGTTGACCGCCTTGCCGTCGCGCACGTCGAGCGTGATCGTATGCACGCCGCTTTTAAGCTTCTTCTTTAAATCGTTCAGACGATCTTCGCGCCTGCCTGTCGCGACAATGCGCGCGCCTTCCTTCGCAAAGCGCAGGGCGAAGGCATGGCCGAACCCGGCGGTAGCGCCGGTGATGAAGATGGTTTTGTCTTTGAGGGACTGCATAGGTCATACCTCGCCAAGTTCGGGATGAATGAGCGCGAGCCATACGGCCTCGTGCAAAGGCTGAGGGGCGCGCGTCTTCTTGCGCAGCGTCAGGGCGAATTCCGCCAGCGTGATCCGGATATAAGGCTCCAGCGTCTGCGTCATGAACGGGACGGGATAGTCAAAGGCCTGCTGCAGGAGGCCCAAAGCCAGCGGCGAAAGAATGCCGCCCGCCATGTCAATCATGATCGCAAGGTAACGGGCCAGATCCGGCGAAACCAGCTTGCGCAGGACATCGGGCAAATCATGCAGCAGGGGATCGTCAAGCTCGACAACGGCAA
>Ga0206844_10254_pt2 | contig 14178 bp, 12 predicted proteins | sample Alteio_BWOrgCont_22_FD_152907 | JGI IMG/M metagenome (GOLD analysis project Ga0206844, IMG submission 152907) | Enriched cells from forest soil in Barre Woods Harvard Forest LTER site, Petersham, Massachusetts, United States -... | ecosystem: Environmental > Terrestrial > Soil > Temperate forest >...
CCCCTACGATATTGCCTATGACAGAGGTAATTCCGATCTCGACCGCAGGCAGGTTGTGAAGCTGAGCTACTACTACAGCCTTCATTGGTGGTGAACGCCTTGCGATGGACGTTTTGCGCGTGTTCCGGCAGACGGGCGAAGGCTTCGTCCGTCCACGTCTCAAGCTCGCGGCGAATCTCTGACAGCTCGCTGTGCAGAGCGCCGATCTTCTTCTGAGTCTCATCGTGCACGGGCTGTGGCTGGCCCTCCAGCTGTTTCAGCTCCTGCGTGAGCGAGCTTTCTCTTGCCGCAAGATAACGACGGCGGGCACGTGAAAAGCGCACGCGATACTTCACAAAATATTCGAGAGGATTGTCGTCGAAATTCGACAGCCACGCGTCTTCTTCGTCGCTCAATCCCGTCGGCAGGCTGATCTCATTCTGGTAGATGCGCCAGGAGACGCCGTTCTCTTCCAGTCGCTCGGGAAAGGTCATCCAGTCGAGCTCGAGATCGTATCCCATATCCTCGTTCAGCACGTTCGCCTTGGAGTCGATGGATGGCTTTGCGCGAACTGTCCCCGTCCATAGATGGAGCCGGTTGGGCTCGGTCGCGGTGAGCGACGAACAGAAGTTCTGATCGCAGATGGTGAATGCGTCGGCCAGCGCGTAGTAAAACGGGATGTCTTCGCGATTGTAAAAACCGAGCGTCAGAGGGAGATGCGCGTATTCTTTGCGGCTGCAGGCCTTGGCGTCGATCCAGCCGTCGTGCCTGCCCTGGTTGCGCGCATCCGCCTGATCGACCCATCCGTGCGGGAGCGCGCCCATCCATGTCGCCTTGGAGTTCTTGATGTCGAAACGAAAGGGCGCGTAGGTTTCTCCTGCCGCATTGCTCTGCAGCCAGACTGGATTGCCGTTCGGCAGGGTAAGAGCGCGCGGGTCGTTGAAGCCGCGCACGCCGCGCAGCGTTCCGTAAGCATGATCGAACGAGCGGTTTTCCTGCATGAGGATCACTACATGCTCGGCGTCGAGATAAGAGCTGCCCGGAGCCGGGTCGATGGCAAAGGCCTTTTGGATGGATGCGGGAAAACCGCCGCCCAGACTGCCTCCTGCCGCGAGCATCGCAGCCGCCTTAAGAAAATCGCGTCGTGAATTCATCTCGTCCCGCTCCGAAAAATATGGCTTCCGTGGTTAAGCCGGCGTAATCCATGCAGCCGGTCATTGAGATTTGAAAATCATGCGGAGCTGCACGGCTCCGCATGATCTATTTTGCAGCGAGTGCTTTCATCAGAAGCTCAAGCTTCCGCCCAATTGAATGAGACGAGGCTGATAGACAGAGGTCGGCGTGCCGAACTGCTGCGGGCCGTTGCTGAAGTTGTTGTTGATGGTGTTGAACTCGGTGTGATTGAAGATGTTGAACGACTCGCCGCGCAGCTCCAGCCGCGGCGCATTCTCGCGTCCCAGCTGGAAGCTCTTGTACAAGGCCATATCCCAGTTGAACAGGCCGGGACCATAGATGCTGTTTCTGGCGGAGTTGCCGAAGGTCAGCGGTGCCGGCGCGGCAAAGGAGGAATAATCGATCCAGTGCGTGGATGTCTTCAGATACTTCACAGGAGCGACCTGATCTGCCCGGCTCGTTTCGTTTCCGCCGAGGCCGGTGTTGTCGTAGCCGAGGGTTGCAGATACGGGCAAGCCTGTCTGCATCGTCGTAATGCCGGAGATCTGCCATCCGGACAGCGCCGTTCGCGCTAACAGGCTATTTGCAGATTTGAAAAACGGAAGGCTGTAGTAGTAGCTCAGCTTCACAACCTGCCTGCGGTCGAGATCGGAATTACCTCTGTCATAGGCAATATCGTAGGGGTTATCCAGCGACTCGCCAAAATTGATCGCGTGCGCCCAAGTGTAGGCGGCAGATATATTCAGGCCGTGCTTCGTGGTGATGGACAGCGCCGCCTGGAGTGAGTTGTAAACCGCATTCGAGATGTTGACTGAGTTGCTGATGCTTGCCCAGCCGGGATAGTTGCGGTCCAGGTTGGCGTTGTATTGGGTCCCGTTGTATCCGCAGTTTCCGCCGCAGATGGCAAGGCGGTTCGGGTCGTTGAGCGGAACGGTGTTGATGTCGCCCGAGTCCTCCTGATGAATGGCTTTCGTGCCTGCATAACCGAGCGTGACGACCGCGATGGGAGAGAGCTGGCGCTGTATGCCGAGACTGTATTGCATGGCCAAAGGCACCGGGTAATAAGGGTTGAGGGCGCTAAGCGAAGACGGAAACAACGGCAACGCGGCGCTCTCTCCAGTCACGTCGCTGGTGGAGGGTTGTGAGAAGTAGACATTGGTCGCGCTTGGCGTGTTCGAGAATGGCGGATTCGGGCCGAGATCATATGTATCGCCGCCGGAGACGCGCTCGTAGAACATGCCGAAGCCTCCGCGAAGCACCGTGGATGAAGTTCCGTCGAGCTGATACGCGAAGCCGACGCGAGGACCGAAATCATGGTGCTCAGTACCCACGAGAGAACGCGGCGTTCCGTTTGCGCCGGCGATGACGATTCCATTCAGGTAGAAGGGCGTTCCATTGATGGTGCTGAATCCGGGACCGGCCGGGTTCATGCTGCCATCCGAATTGAAGAGCGGCGCCATGGCGCGGTTATAGGTGGCGGCATTGAAGTTTGCCAGGCGGTTGTTGAGCTCGTAGGTGTGTGGCAGATATTCCCAGCGCAGGCCGAGGTTGAGGGTCAGCCGGTTATTGACGCGCCAGTTGTCGAGGCCATAGAAGGCCAGCGAATTCGCCGCGGTGTTCACAAATGCCTGCGACTGGAGCTGGCTGTAACCGGCGGAGAATCCCAGGAGCCGGTGAACGAGCCGGTGAAATTGTAGGTTCCCTGCGTGGACCCGAAAAACTGCTGATACTTGCGGATGAACATGGCCGAGCCGCCGGTGCGAAAGTTGTGTCTGCCATGCGTCCAGGACAGGTCGTCCTTGACCTCGAAGACATTCAGCTCGTTATACCAGGGGTTGGCTCCCACGGTGTATTCGACGCCATACGGCTGGCCCAGGATGATGTCCGGGATGCGATTGTCAGTGTTTGCGCCGGTGTAATACGAGCCCGCGTTGTAGCCCGCAGGCAGACTGAAGTTGCCGGTCGGCGTCACCTTGATCTGATTGCCGCTGTAGTTGAATGCCGTCTCGTTTACCAGTGACGCGCTGATCGCATCGACCAGATGCACCATGACGGCATAGCTGGGTGTGTCGGTCAGCGAGCCGTCGGTGGGATACGTCGCTCCATAGCCCGGAGGAACCGAGGTCAAATCTGCCGAGTCATAGATAAAGCTGGTCATTAGGCTGAGCTTGTCATTGATGCGATGATCGATGCGTCCGACTTCCTCGCGCATGTTGGTCACCGATGGCGCTGCCGCCGAGAAGTGAATGCCGTCCGGAGTATTCGCGGCGGGGAAGATGCCGGACTTCAACAGCAGAGCGACGTTCGGATCGATCAGGCTGGACGGAATCTGGTTACTGGGAAACGGCTGACCGGGCGTGAGGCCGACGGAGGCAAACCTTGCGAGCGCCGCGGGATCGAGCGTCTGTGGAACCGTGATCGTGTTCGATCCAAAATTTCCGTTGAACTCCTCGCCTGGAATTCCGGTGGCGAAGATCTGGTTGCCCTGGATCAGGCGGCGCCATTCCATGTTGAAGAAGAAAAATGTTCTGTCGCGCTCTTTGCCATACACATGGGGAATGACAACGGGACCGCCGGTATTGAAGCCGAAGATGTTGTAGCGGAGCTCGGGTTTGGCCGTTCCGCTTTGCTTGGCAAAGTAGTCGTTAGCGTCGAAGGCGTCGTTGCGGTTATATTCCCACGCCTGACCATGGAAGTCGCGCGTGCCGCTCTTCGTCGAAAGAGCGATGAATCCGCCCGAGGCCATGCCGGTATCCGCCTGGGAATTTCCCGTGATGACCTTGACCTCAGAGATCGCGTTCTGCGAAGGGGTGACGGCATAGCAGCCGCCACAGCCGCGGTCGTTGATCTCTCCGCCATCGAGCAGATACAGATTGTGGCCGGAGCTGAGGCCGTTGAAGGAGATGGTCGTAGTCGTATTTTCCGCGACCGGGTTGTTGAAGTTCGGCAGGTTGCTCGATGCTCCTGGAACCAGCTCGGTGAGCTGAAAGATGCTTCGGCCGTTTGTGTCGATCTCGTCGATCTGGCGGCTGTTGATCAGCGTGCTCAGATCGCTTGTCTCCTTCTGAATCTCCACCGGGTTCGCTTCGACGACGACCTGCTGCAACTGACTGCTGACGGTAAGACGTATGTCGGTCTGCACGGTGCTGCTCACGTTGAGAACGACGCCGTCGCGTTCAAACGGCGTGAAGCCGGGAGCCTCGGCGCGCACGTTGTAGTTGCCGATGGCAAGATCGGGAGCGGTATAGATACCGGCCGAGTTGGTGGTGATCGAACGCGTGATCGCGCCGGTGGACTGCCTGACGATGGTGATCTTTGCATTGGAGACGACCGCACCGGAAGAATCCGTGACGGTGCCGCTGATCGTGGCGGTTTCCTGCGCATGAAGAAGCGTGCTGATCGAGAGAAGCCCGCCGACAAGCAGCACGAGTCCAAATATATTTTTCAATTTCAATCTCATAAAAATTCCTGCATCGATTTTGAAGAACGGCCAGCGGCCATGTGTGGTAGTTGCGCTCTTGATGGATGAGTCGACTTCCGCTGCGCTCTGACTTCCGGGCACAACAGCCAATATGTTTTTCAGCTCGGCGTCGAGCTCTGCGTTCGATGGTTCTGAGTTTTCGGCAAATCGAGGCGTTCGGAAACGTTCATCAGGTTAGGTGCGCCGGCGAGGCCACGTTAAGTGAGAACAGACCGTGAATTGACTCGTAGCGTGTGCAAACCCAGTGTTCGCGGCCTGTGCTGAGGCTTGGATTTTTCATCTTCGTGTAATCGTCGACGCGGTGAAAGAGACACACGGCCTCACAACTCACAAAAGCACCGGTCGAGAATTTCGACGGCATCGGCAAGATGCTGTTCATCGATATTTAACGGCGGCGTTAAAGCAAGAATGCAGCCCATGGTTATTTTGAAGTTGAGCCCTTTGCTTAACGCGGCATACATCACGCGCTCCGCTTCGGAGTCCGCAGGCGACCCATCGCCGTGCCTCAGCACGACCGCCACCAGAAGTCCGAGGCCGCGCACTTCATGAATCAGAGCATGCTTCTTCTGCAGCTCACAAAGCTGTGCGATAAATTTCTCGCCCAATACCCGCGCGCGATCCGCCAATCCTTCGGACTCAATGACTTCAATCGTTGCCAAGGCGGCAGCGCAGGCCAGCGGACTTTTTTCGTGAGTAAAGTGCCCCAATGCGCGGTCCTGTCCAATATCGAGATCCTCTCGCGCAAGCAAGGCTGCGATGGGCAGCGATCCACCGCCCAATCCTTTGCCGATCACGAGCATGTCCGGAGTGATGCCGTATTGTTCGCAACTGAACATGGAGCCAGTGCGGCCGAGACCGTTGGGAATTTCGTCAAGAATCAGCAGCGCCCCGTGGCGGTCGCAGCTCGACCGCAGCTTGCGCCAGTAATCCGGCGGCGGCACCACGCCGGTGCTGCGCACGGTTTCCGCGATTACCGCGGCAACATCTCCTTCTTTGCGCAGAACATATTCGACATAATCGGCGCACTGCAGACTGCACTGCTGTCCGCACTGAAAGGGGCAGCCATTGGGCTCAGGCGGAGGAACGTGCTCGGAACCCGGCAGCAGCGGCCCTATATTGTTGCGGAAGAGCGCTTCGCCGCCGATCGAGATCGTGTCCAGAGTCGCGCCATGGAATGAATCCCACATCGAAATCGTCTTGAACCGGCCTGTGGACATGCGCGCCAGCTTGATCGCCGTGGACATGGCCTCCGCTCCGCCTGGCGCGAAGAGACATTTATTGAGTGTTCCGGGAGACAGCTGCGCCAGCTTGCGCGCGAGACCGACAGCATATTTGTTGGTGTAACGGCGCGTGCAGAAAGGAAGCTGCTCAAGAGCCTCATAAATAGCGGCCTTGACCCTTGGGTGGCCGAAGCCTACCTGATGCACATTGTTTCCGTGAAAATCCAGATAACGGCGCCCCTTCAAATCGACAAGGTAGCTGCCCTCGCAGCTGCTTAGAGCATTCAGGCAGGGCGAAGAAAGCGATTGATGAAGAAAATAGCGGGCATCCTCTTCGAGCATGACGCGCGTCTGCTCATCGAGCTGCTCACGCTGCCACGCGGCACGGGCCGATGACAAATTCACATCACCCTCGGACTGCGGAACCTCGTTCTGTTCTCTTCCCTTTTCCATTTTTTCTCCTCGCTTTCTCTTCATGAGACTATCTGCGGCATTACTTCACGCTCGAACTGTGCTCCCGGCCGTAGTGAGGGTCTCAGATTCCACATCGGGATCAGAACGGCGCCGGCAAGAAACGCTGCGCCGGCAAAAATTAGAAAGAGACGATCCCAGCCGTAGCGGCCGCTCACATACACCACTACATAGGGAGAAAAGAGAGCGCCCAGATGTCCAATGCCGTCAACCAATCCCGACGCGGACGCTGCGGCCTTCGCCTCGCCGATATCCTGCGCAGCCGCTCCTGAAAGCAGAGTGTCCGGACCATAAGAGAGTACGCCCGCCAGCGAGATGGCCAGAGCCGTTCCCGCCAGGCCATACTTCGCGAGAAACGGATGCAGAAGCATCACAACGCCGAGCCCGCACAGCATGATCACCGAGACAGGAGCGCGGCGCGACTGAGTGAGACGGTCAGAGACATAGCCCGCAATCACCGCTCCCAAGATGCCGACCAGCTCATAGAGCGAGGAAAGATATCCGGCAGTCTGCAGATCGTATCGGAGCCGATTCACCATGTAAAAAGGCAGCCAGAACATCAGCGCGTACCGGCAGAGCTCGAGAAAAAAATAAGAGATGCTGATTGTCCACAGCGAGGGCTTGCATAGCAGTATGCCCAGATCCCTCCAGCTCGAACGATCCGACTGGACGACCGGACGATCATCCCAGGTGCGGCGGACGAAGCCGGCCTTTTCCGGGCTTTCTTCCATCCCGAAGAAAAAGATAGCGGTAATCACAAGCACAACCAGCGCCGGCAGGAAAAAGCCAAGCCGCCAGCCCAATCGAGGCAGAATCCAATGCTGGGCGACCGACCAGGTTGCGAACGCGGTCGCCAGAAAGCCGCCAAGCACGTAATTGGTTCCCCACCAGGCCATGACGACGCCGCGATTCCGGCTGCTGAACCAGCTGGCCATGGTCTTTACCAGGCCCGACCACCCGGTCGACTGACCTGCTCCATTCAGGCAGGCGAAGAGAAGAAGCCAGATCAGCGAGGCCCGCATGCCCATGAGCAGGTTGCTGCCGACTACGAGCAGGAGACCGAAGCCAACGATGCGCTTCGGTCCGATGCGGTCGGAGAGAAATCCGAACCCAAACTGGCCGACAGCATAAAAGAGGCTGTAGCCAAAAATGATGTTCGCCAGATCGATGCTGCGCAGCCCGGAAACACCAAGAAGCAGCGGCAGCACGATGCTGAGATTTTTGCGGCAGAAATAAAAGCCGGCGTATGTGATCCAGGTGACCGCGAAGATCTGGCGGCGACGGGCGGTAAAACTCATCAAGACTCCGACCTTGCTGCATGGAATTGAAGGCAAAAACAACAAAGCGCGCTGGCATGGACCCGGCAGGACTTTCTGTTGACAGCCCGCGGGCCGTCGAAGCCATCGCCTGAAGAGCCGGCCTGACTTCTTGTGCTCCCTCGCAATTTCTGCCCAACCCGACGCGCCGGCTTCGTGCGCGCGCCGTTCTTTTCTTACATTGGCAGGAGCCGGTAAATAGCGAAACGTTCAGATGGTTAGGCATGTCGGAAGCCCCGTTAGCTAACCGTTTATCGGCGAACGCCGCGCTCCGTCATCGTCCTGTAACCTCCGCGAAATACTATCAACCCTGCACTTCTTCCCTTGAATGCGATGCAGACCACCGAAGAGATTCAACATACTGAGCTTGTGCGCTGTACGTCAGAGTTGAACGAGGCGCTTGAGATTGTGTGCAGTGGTTCGGCCTTCCGAACCAGTCCCAAGAGCTGTGAATTTCTGAGGTACATCGTCCACCATACGCTCGAGGACGACACCGCTCAGCTGAAAGAGCGGCTTATCGGGATGGCGTTGCTGGGGCGCGAGGCGAGCTACGACACCGGCACAGATGCCGGAGTACGCGTTCGGGCGAACGACGTTCGCAAACGTCTCGCCGCGCACTATAAGGTGGCAGACACCGACAGGCGCTTTCTCTTCGAGCTTCCGGCGGGATCTTATGTCCCACGCTTCTTCCGGATCGTTCCTTCCGCTGATGCCGCGTTCACTGCAAAAGCTCCGGATGCTTCACCGATTTTCCACGAAGATGCGCCGCCACTGTCGCTGCAGTGGCTGGCTGCGCCCACGCTGGTCGCACTTTTTCTATGCACCATCTGCCTGCGCTGGCAGGTTGCGCAGGAGCACCCATTCACCAATTTCTGGCTGCATGTATTTGATGGTCATCGGGTCACGCTCTACCTGCCCGCAGGGAAGACAGAGCACGGAGAAGATTTCGTCGCCGTGCGGGAGCTGAAGGCCGCGGACCCGCTCTTCGATCTGGCTGGGCAATTCCATACCCGGCTGACGCTCACCAGCAGCATCGCAACCGGCGCGTCGGCGGACGATGTCCTTGTCTCTATCGGCCCGATTGGTGCCGTTTCCTCTCACTCGCCGGATGCGGCTTCAGCCGACGGCAACCGCCTTGCCATCGAGAACACCTCGGATGGACGGAAGATCCTCGACCGCAATTCTCCGGACTCCTACCTGCCGCTGTCCGGCCATGCTGCGCTGCTGACCATCTCGAATGGCGCGCAACGCTCCATCCAGATCGATGGCACGGACGATGACGCTATCGAATCGCTCGTTGAAATGCTGTGTAAGAGGGATGCTTTCCCATCGAGCGTAGCCGACAGCTTTCAGGATCGAGCCATCACGCAGGTCGTCTTCCCCATGTCGCCGCACACGCCGGCGATGGTCTTCCACGAGCCGCTTCCGCTGACGCAGCAGGCCGCACTGCGATGAGCGACAAATCGTCTACTGCCGCGGACTGGCGCGGACGTGTCTTTCTCGCCGCCTGGATACTGTATGCCGGGTACTACATCTGCCGTAAGGACATCGGTGTAACCGCAGGCGCTCCTATCTCGCCGCTGGCCGTCAGGCTTGCCTGCTTCGGGGCGATGTATGCCGTGGGCCAGTTCGTTGGCGGCGCGCTGGCAGATCGCTTTGGCGCGCGACGGACAGCCCTGGCGGGCGCAGGCATTTCGATCGCCTGCACGCTTCTGCTCGCCTGGTGCTCTCATCCCAATCTCGGCCTGTTATTGCAGATCGGCAACGGCTTTGGACAGGGATTCGGCTGGCCCTCTCTGCTAAAACTCTTCGGCGGCTGGTTCCGGAGCCGCGAGCGCGACCGCGTGCTTGGCTGGTGGAGCACCAGCTATATCCTGGGCGGCCTGCTGGCCACTTCGCTCACGGCGTGGCTGACTATGCGGGCCGGCATCTCTGCGCGGATCAGCTTCCATCCCGCCTACCTTGTCTCGTCCGCCTTACTCATGTGCGCCGCGGTTTTTTTCTATAAGACGACCGAGGACCTGCCGCCTGCGGCTCCCGCAAGCAGCGCACCGCCGGATGCGCATACCTCTCCATGGCGCACGATTCTCGCAAATCCTAAAATACAAATCATCTCCGGCATGTATCTGTTTCTGAAGATGACGCGCTACACGCTCCTCTTCTGGCTGCCGAATTACCTGATCTCGAACCTGGATTATGGGGTTCATGCGGCGGAACACACGGCATCCTACTTCGAGCTTTTCGGCTTCTTCGGTCCACTGGCCGTCGGCTATGCCGCACAACGCTGGTTCGGGGAACGGCGGATGGCGCTGGGCGCCAGCATGCTCTTCGCGCTCGCCTTTATCTGCCTGTTGCATCCGGTGCTCGCAGCCAGCGGCTCGTTTGGCATGGTCGTCTCCATTTCACTGATGGGCATTCTCATTCACGGCGCGGACCTGCTGATGTCCGGCATGGCCGTGCTCGATGCCGTTCCGGAGGCGCTGCACGGGCGCGCCGTGGGCTTCGTCAACGGGATCGGCTCGATCGGCCAGGCGCTGTCGCCTTTGCTCATCACCCTTTTCGTGTCGCACCTGGGATGGACGAGGCTCTTCGACCTTTTTGTCCTTTTCGCGCTTGCCGCCGGCACTATCTGCGCGTTTGGAGCCCGTCTTGAACGTCGCCTTACGTCGGAGGCTAACCGTTCAGTGCTTGAGCCATCTGACCTGCGGCTGTAGTCTGCCCCTGTGAGCAGACAGAGCTCGGACGTCATCATCATCGGGGCTGGAATCATCGGCCTGGCACACGCCTACCTCGCGGCAAAGTCGGGAAAGAGGGTCGCCGTCTTTGAGCGGCACCTCGCCGCCGGCGGAGCCTCAATCGCCAACTTCGGCATGCTCTGGCCCATCGGACAGACGGCCGGCAGGATGTTCGATCTGGCGATGGAGAGTAGAGAGCTCTGGATCGAACTGCTGCAGGCATCGAAAATTCCCTATAAAAACACGGGATCGCTCCATGTTGCCTGCCGGCCCGACGAGGCACGGGTAGGGCAGGAGTTTGCCGAGCTTGCTCCCGCGCATGGCTATCAGTGCGCGTGGCTCGACCGCGCGCAGGCACTTGAGAAATCTCCTGCGCTGCATGCGAATGCCGTTCTGGGCGCGCTCTGGAGCGCAACCGAGATGACGGTCGATCCGCGCGAGGTCCTCCGTCGAATCCCCGAGTACCTGCGCGCGCGTTATGGCGTGCAGTTCTTCTGGGGGTGTCCGGTTTTTGCCGCCGGCGATGCCATGGTTCACACGGCAAAAGGCGTGTGGCATGCCGAAAACGTATTCGTCTGCTCCGGCTCGGACTTCGAGACGCTTTATCCCGACTTCTTTGCGCAAAGCGGCCTGACTCGTTGCCGCCTGCAGATGCTGCGCACGAAGCCGCAGCCGACAGGCTGGGAGCTTGGGCCTGCGCTCGCCGGGGGACTCACCTTCCGCTTCTATCCTTCGTTCGGCATCTGCCGCTCACTGCCCGATCTGCGCAGCCGCATTGCAGAGGAGATGCCTGACTACGACAGGTTCGGCATCCACACCATGGTTTCGCAGACCTCATCGGGCGCGCTCACGCTCGGCGATTCGCACGAATACGGACTCGTACCCTCGCCTTTCAACCGCGAGGAGATCGATTCTCTGATCCTCGACCATCTGCGCAGCTTCGTCCGCGTTCCGGATTTTTCCGTCGATCAGCGCTGGCATGGCGTCTACTCCAAACATTTCGAAAAGCCGTATATCCGCTTCCGCCCGGAAGAAGGCATCGAGGTGATCACCGGCCTCGGCGGCGCCGGCATGACATTGAGCTTCGGAGTCGCGGCAGAGACATTCAGAGCATTACCCAAAGGACACTCCGCATAATGCAGACAAACAAAGTTCGCGCCATAATGCTTGACTGGGCCGGCACCACGGTAGATCACGGCTCCATCGCGCCTGTGCTCGCGCTTCAAGCTCTCTTTGCGCAGCATGGGCTCACGCTTTCGACCGACGATGCGCGTCGCGATATGGGACTGCTCAAACGCGATCATATCCAGGCCATCCTTGCATTGCCGGGAATCAGCGCGCAGTGGCAGGCGGTCACCGGACACGCGCCCGAAGAGGCGGATATAGCTTCGCTCTTCGCCGAGTTCGGCCCCTTGCAGATGAAGATCATTACGCAGCACTCACAGGTGATTGACGGAGTGGCCGCCACCGTAAATGGCTGGAAGGCGCGCGGTCTCCGCATCGGCAGCACGACCGGCTATACCCGGGAGATGCTCACCCCGGTTCTCATCCGCGCGGCACAGGAAGGCTACCAGCCCGACGCCTCCGTCTGCCCGGACGAGGTGAATGCGGGTCGTCCCGCGCCCTGGATGCTGGCGCGCAACGCGCAGCTGCTCGAGGTCTATCCTCCGTCAGCCTGCGTAAAGATCGGCGACACGGTCAGCGACATCGAGGAAGGACGCAACGCCGGGATGTGGACCGTTGGGCTGACGCGTACGGGGAACCTGATAGGGCTGGACGCTGCCGATTGGACGCGTCTGCCGGAGGCCGAGAAGCAGCTTAAGCTGAAGCGCGCGGAAGAGCGTCTGCTCGATGCAGGCGCCCACTTCGTTGCCGAGAGTCTTGCTGCCTGCGACGGCATTCTGCAGAAGATCGAGCAGCATCTCCAGAACGCTTCGTTCAACGGCGTTCTGGTCAAGTAAGTCACAAGCTGTTTCTTGAGAAAAATCGACGAGTCGCGGGAACCGCCATCTTCGCAGTGACGTAACGACAGACTAGCGAGGTGGCTGCATGAGAGCATTGCGGCGAGATTTGGCGTACGCGTTCCGGCGTCTTTCGCGATTCCCGGGCGTCGCACTCATCATCATGCTCTCGATTGGCCTGGGGATCGCCGGAAATGTCACGATCTTTTCGATCGTGAGCACTTTCATCCTGCGCCCCGCGCCAGTGGGCCATCCCGGTACGCTCATGGGTTTATATACGACGCAGGATGGCTCGTACTGCGGAAATAATGTTTCCTGGCCTCTCTATAACGACCTGCGTGACCAGGCTCAATCATTGGTAATAACTACGCTGACTAACCCAACGGCGTATATTGAATTGCAGCGATGAAAATATTCTTTGGCACCGTTATCGTGGTGGTCATCATCCTCATGTGGGTGGCGGAAGAAGTCATCAGTACGCAAGAAGCTGTCAAATCCATCAGAAAATCGCGGTCGCAACAGGCAAAACGATAGCACGCGGGTGTGGCGAAATGGCAGACGCTGCGGCCCTTATTTAAAATGAAACGGAGAAATTGCAGAATTGCATATCCCTACAGTGACGCATCAAGGAGCGGCTGGATAGCTGCTCTTTTTTATTCGCTCGAGAGAGATACTGCAGAGACAAACTACGTAATATGAGCGCTGTAACTTCCCTTCTCTTCGACGACACGCGGCTGGAAGAGCTGCATCAGGCGCTGCTGGCCGCGTATGGACGACCGCCGGAACGCGAATGCTGGAGTCCGCTGCGGCAGCTGGTCTACTCGATGCTGTCTTCGCGAACAAAGACAGAAACTTCGCATGAAGTGCTCTATGCCTTGGAGAAGCGGTTTGCCACCTGGGAACAGGTGCGCGACGCGCCCGTGCAGGATGTGCTCGAGGTCATCGCTGCGGTGACGTTCCCGGAAAAGAAAGCGCCTGCTCTGCAGCAGGCGTTGCGGCGCATTACCCGCCAGAATGGCGGAAAGCTCGACCTTAATTTCCTGCATGGCCACAGCGAGGAGAGGATTCGCCGATGGCTCGAGTCGTTTGAGGGAGTGGGCGCGAAGACGAGCGCTTCTGTTGTGAATTTCAGCACAATTCGCGGACGTGCTCTGGCTGTGGATTCGCACCATGATCGAATTGCCAAGCGGCTGCATCTGGTGCCCCAAAGTGTGAGCGCGGAAGAGACCGAGCAGCGGTTGCTGACGATGGCTCCCGCGTCCTGGACACCTGAGATGCTGGACGAGCATCACAGCCTGGTGAAGTTGCACGGACAGCTTCGTTGCACAAAGATCGATTTTGAAAAGAACTGCGCCGCTTGTCCGCTCCTGCTGATGTGCCCAACCGGTGAGGATATTGTCGCTGCAAAGTGACGAATTCTTCTCAAGGAGCTGCGCGCGACGCTGGTACTCTTTAGGCTATGGCCCTGGTTGAAGCCCATCACCTGTCGAAGAGCTATCCGCGCCGCGATGGCTTGCGCACAGAACACTCGCTCGTGGTGGATGATGTTTCGTTCGCGATCGAGCGCGGCGAGACGCTGGGGCTGGTGGGCGAATCGGGTTCGGGCAAGAGCACGATTGCGCGCATGGTGCTGGGCTTGATCGAACCGACATCGGGCAGCGTGTCGTTTGACGGTCATCCGATGACGGGCGTTCCACAGCGTCAGCTGCGCACGCTGCGGCGGCGCGTACAGCCGGTATTTCAGGACCCCTTCGCGGCGCTCAATCCGCGGATGCGCGTGGCCGACATCGTTGCTGAGCCGCTGGTGATCCATCGCGTGGCGGCAAAGCGCGAGCTGCGCCC
>Ga0206844_10285_pt1 | contig 14174 bp, 10 predicted proteins | sample Alteio_BWOrgCont_22_FD_152907 | JGI IMG/M metagenome (GOLD analysis project Ga0206844, IMG submission 152907) | Enriched cells from forest soil in Barre Woods Harvard Forest LTER site, Petersham, Massachusetts, United States -... | ecosystem: Environmental > Terrestrial > Soil > Temperate forest >...
GGGCAAAGCAGGTAATTTATAATCCTTACTGGTTAGCTGCAATACAACCTCTTCACGAGAAATGCCCCAAGTATCCGATATGAAATGTAAATGGGGTTGACCACCTTTATACGCAGTTTCATCCCCCTTCAAGCTTTTATAAGTAAGAAAGAAGCAATGCCATCTAGCATCTTTATCAAGAAACTTGGCAACGATTACCTTCCAATGGTCAATAGCTTGCTTTAGTTGGCCATCGGTTAATTTTGTTTTACCGATGGAAGTAATGCTATTATCTTTCTCCTTTATAATAAATGGCGGAAGTTCAGACTTATCTAATCCGTTATGGTGGTGTGTTGAAATATATTGGCTTAGAGTATAACCATAGTTTAAATATGCTTTTATAATAAAGGCAATGAACTCACTACTTGTCAATGAAAGTCCTTTTAGGGCTTTCACCTGCTCCTTCTTTGAGCTGCTCACTAAAGCTTCAAAGAATCCTTTTGGTAATTGGGTATTGAGGTATTCTTTATATTTTCCATTCCACTCATCCGAAGTCTTTTTAAGAACCACTCTATCAAGAATCTCAAGGTCTACTGGTATACCCCTTTTCTTCATTTCCAAGAGCATATCGGTTCTTAACAAAGAACTCCAAATCTTTATTTGAGAATCCCTAAAATGTTCCACAGGGTTAGCATTCTCAAAATCGTCATCTTTCCAAACCTTATAAAATGAATTGGTTTTGGGGTTTGTAATATGATGTTCTTCCATGGCTTTATCAGAATTTCCTGTTAAAAATAATGATAAAAAACTGGAATTTTATCGAATGGTATAGAAACTTGAATTTTAAAACGATACTGCCATTGTCGGTGTTTTACCGTACCATTCCGTACCGTAACTGTCCAGCCTCTCCCGTCCCGTCTACATCGATGGTGGTCCACACAATGCGATTATGTCCCAAAATGGCCGATTTAGGCCCATGAAATCAGATGTGTGTGTGAATACTGGGACCGTTTGCAAGAAAATGCCCAACAAGGCCCATTATCTGGGCATGGACGAGCCATCTTACGGCAATTGACGCATGGCACATCCAATGCAAAATAAATGGCTTATAGGGGCCCTAATAAGAAATTGCAATTGGCTTGAACTAATGGCCCGTGGCAGATATTTATTATAAAAGAAACCTATGACTAAAATCCGCATTACCCCAAGGCAAGCCAATCTCCTAAAAAATACCAAAATCAAAAAAGAAGATGGACCGCCACAGAATGGAACACCTAAACCACAACAGCAGCAACCGCAGCAACAAAAACCACAGCAGCAACCGCAGCCACCACAAAATGGTCCAGCTAACGGTAGTGTTTAAGCGTAATCATCACACCTAATGTTGCTCGACACCTTTGTAGCTATTTTCAAAATCTTTGAGCTTCTTTATCTGTAAACTATCTTGGTGACTATAACCACCCTTAGGTACAAAATCAAGTTGTAATACCCTAATGTCAACCCTTCGGTCTTCTTGATAAGCTTTTTCTTTCTCTTGTTTGGTTTTCATTTTAGATATAGCATCAGATGAATATTGCGGTTGCGAAGAACCCCATCCTTTTGTTTTAAGCCGTGCCAAATCAATACCCTGAGATATTAAATAATCTCGACAAGCATTGGCACGTAATAGTGATAATTTCTTTTTATTAATACAATGCTCATCTGGGCTGCAATGGCCATCTAATTCTATTCCAAGAGATGGGTTGTCTTTAAATAACTGCATTAACTCGCAAAACATTATATCATTCCCTGTCCCATTAATTGACTTATCCTTATAGGCGAATAATATCTTGGGGCCACCAAAGTAATCCATGTGGTTTTCCATTTCAAAATCCACATTAAAAACCTTTGAAGAATTGACACCTACAGTTGAAATAGTATCGTTTTTGCTTCTTCCGTATGCACAACAGCTCTCCCGAATCCCCATTGCATCAACATATACTAAATACAAAATATTAGCTTTTATTTTCGTAGAATCAAAATAATAATTACCTAAGGAATCGGTCTTAGCAACATACAGACTGTTATCGTTTGTTTTAGATAACATGACCATTGCTCCTATTATAGGTTTATGTAAACACTGGTTATGGTCCTTTACATTGCCCCTAATTGAAAAGCTTTGGGCCATAGAAAGTGAAGCGATGAAAAGCAATATTGAGAGTAGTAGTAGTTTCTTCATGATACCGTATACGCTTATCAAGTAAGTGGCTTCTTAATGGTTAACGCTTTCATAACCTTTTCGTTTCTGATATTATGCTTTCCATATAGGAACACAAAGAAACCATTCAATACGGCTTTCATTTCTTGGTTTGATATTTCCAGCTTATTGGTTCTTTTGAAATAAGCCAAGAACTTTGAGTTGACAAGAGGAATAGTAAGTTGGTCGAAATCCGAAATCAGGTGGTGGTTATATATGAAGTTGATGAATTCATAGTTTATAACCCTATGCGATGATAGGGCTTCATACAGCTTGGAATGCAAAAGGTAATCCTCATATTCATCGAGGTATTTGACGAGCTTATCGTGGAAGGTTCTGGCCTTTCGGATTTCGGTTGGGTCTGGTAAAGGCATTTAATGGGGGCTATTTAGGGTCTTCTACTTGACAAGAAATTGGTACAAAACTTTGATACAATTATTTAATAACTTCTTTTTTGGACAAAATTCTATTAATAATTACTGTTCTCATTATCAGTGTGTTATATCAAGTTTGTTAATAACTTTATTAATAACGTCTAGACACTTCTAATCTTTATTAAATACCCATTTAGGCTTCCTAAGGCTACCCTCATTCTTTATCTTCCCACTTTTCCTTAACTCTGAAATTAAGTTATTTATTTTCTCTTTCCCTTGTTTCTTTGTATATAAATCGGATAGCTTATCCAGTAGTAATTTATCTATATCTTGCCTTGTTATAGAGCCATGTTCTTCAATACATTTCCCAATTAAATCAAAATAATATTGCTTATTAAAAGCCCTGTGCTTGGTGTATTCAGCCTTTTGTCCAATAGTCTGTGCTACCTTTGCTGAAATATAAAACCTCGGCTTCCTACCTTCAATTAATTTCAATTCTTTAAGGTGGCTAATTTCTTCATCTGTCAATTCCTTTTTCTTTTGTAGTTTATCAAGCATGATAATATCCATCAATGATAAAGTAGGATTTTTGGCTAAAGCCAGAGCATATTCAGGGTCCAGTACTTTTCCAGTAAGTGTTGCTTTAACCATACCACCTGTCAAGTCAAAGTCAGGCATAGGAAAGAATTTAGCTCGCTGCAAATCAAACATTCTTCTGATACCGCTACCTATAGTATCAATCATATTTAAAGCAACCATCGCATCTGCAAGAAATTTATTACGGTAGTATGCAGGTGGGCCATCATTATTAATTACATTCTCAATTGAACCTGGAAGGAAATTACCGCAATTAGCGAAGATTAAATAACCATCATCATTTTCTGTTATACTAATCCTTCCACCGAGAGTATAATCTTGATGGGCAATGCAATTACTCAAGGCTTCTTTAATGCTATATGGGTCATACTGGTCAACTTCTTCAGGGAAAAGAGAACCATCTTTTATATAGCGGTATTTAAGATTTCTGATTTTTGCAAATACTTTGTCAACAGCTAAAATCAGAGGGCATGTAAAATGTTCGTAGTCCTTATCTACGTTGTTTTTATCTTTTAAGACCCATGTAATTTGAGTTATTCCAGGGGATATAAAATGTTCCGATTCAGGTTTTCCTAATAGGATTATAGCGGCTCTGGTAATTTGCCCATTTATAGTAATTTTTGCTCTATTCAGAAAGACCACATCATTCCAAGTATCTACCTCAGGAGCTATTCGAGCATTTTTTACTTTAAAGTTCTCTCTTGCTTTTAGTATTGCATTTGAATCCAAATCTCCAATGGTTGCATCTTCACAGATACGTGCACTCCAATCCACTTGAGTAGGTTGATTACGAATCCGTTCAAATTTTTCAATATTAAGTGCTGCTAATTCTTCTCCATTACGAGCATAATATTGACCTTCCCAAGCTATTGGAAGACCTCTAGGAGCTGGAGGTATTTGAAACATTACAACTCTCCCTTCGGGTAAAATTAATTCATAAATTTCTTTAAATGTAATGCCGTTAGTAGTCTTATTTGCTACTTCACCCTTTAAGCTATCTAAGTCAGGTCGATTACTACGGAAATTAGAACCCACAATAGCATGATGGCTATTTTCTATACCAAATATAAACCAAGCTTCTTCTTTATTTTTCAGATTGGCTTCATTGCTTAATGCAGAGAAATACTTTCCAAGTTTATTAATATCAAAGTTATTTTTAGCCTCCTTAAACTCCACTACTTCAGTTTCAGCAGGGAGAGAACGAAGTTCAGTTAGCTTTAAAGTAAGCTCAGCTCTTGTCATAACGTTTCATATTCCTTAACCAGTTCCTTATTAGAAGTCTCATAGAAAGTAAAATACCTATCTTAAGTTGTTTACTGCAAATATAGTTGGAAACGCTATCTACCATAACTCAAATTTAATAGTTTTACAAAAGATACCTTTACCTTAATTACTTTAAATTCAAAGTAACTAACTCACTTTAATGTTCATATTTACAACAACCATCTATATAAATAATAAACCCGATGAATGAAAGAGATATTTATATAATGGATAAGATTCTCAAATTTCAATTTGATAATGGGAATGATTGGCAAAATTATGATGAACTACAATCAGTGCTTCTAGCTGAACTAAAAATAAATGAAGATAGGTTTCAATACTATATTAATGAAATATCAAAATTCAGTGAGAGCACTACTACTATCTGTAATACTCTTACTCCCTATAATGATGGCGAATACCCAATCTTTGAATGTAACGAATCCACAAAGATATTTCTAGAGAACGGGGGCTTTAAAGGGTACTGGGACCGCCTAAAGGGAATAGAAAGCAAGCCCCAACGGGTTTTCTCAAAAGAATTCAGTACCGAATTTGGAGGTGTAGCTACACCCATTGCTTGTCCATTCACCAATACTCCAGTTAATGCAAAAATTGAGAATGATGTATCTGAATATAATCTTAAGTATAACAATAATGATTTTGTATTAAGGATTAAAGAAATTGATAAAGTAAGAACAGTTTTAACCGAATCCAACAGGTGGATTTTTCAGGGTATGTTATTCAACAATGAATGGCAGATTGAAAAAGAAACTTTAATAACACCTACTCTGATTGACCATATCACAAGATTAGCTGATTACCCAAAGGATTTTGAAGCGAAATGCGACTATTTTCTGTTGAAGTGCTATAAGAATGGCGGAGCTGTAGCTAAGGATGTAGAATTTAATGCAGTAGATTTTTTAGACGCATACTGCGAGAATAAGGACGAATTTAATCGAGTACTGAAGTTCTCAACGACAAATCACTATATAGATTTTAAATACCAACTTACAGATAAAGGCTATATATCATTTCTAGAAAGTGGATTGAAACATGCCAAGGAGCTGTCGAAAATTGAGGAAGACAAAAAACCTAAGAAACTATATCCAGCACCATCTCCTAAGGTATTAATTATCTCAACTAAGGATGATTATCCATTCGTACAGAAAGTACAGGAATTTTTGTTCCTCTATGGTTTTTCAGTATCTTATACTGAATCAATCAGCGGTGAAAAGCATAGCTCTACTTTTAATGCCGAGAAGGCTATAGAAGATGAAAGTAATAACTATGTAATATTTATTAAAAGCCAATCAAGTGAAAGCAACAAAGCCTTTGGCCTACTTGAGAATACTGCAATGGTATTGCACAAGAAAACGGAAAGGATTAAACATCACTTCCTTTACTTTGCAGCAATCGATGATGGCCCACCATTTGATTTCCCGAACCACTACACCTATTACTTTGATACTTTGTTCGACTTTAGAATTATTTCAAATAGACGACGACTAGCAATTGATATTCTTAAAGACTGGGCCAACATAACAGGAGATTCAAATATAAATGAGGTTGAAAAACTCAATTCGGAATCAAACTTTAGATTCCCACTAGTAAAACTCAATGAATTAGATGATTTCTGGTTAAAAGAAATGTATAAGAGGTTTAAAGAGGATAAGGAAGAATATTATGGAAGCATTACTCCCCTTTATTGGGAAACAATGCCCCAGTACGACCCTTTAAAAATCCATGCTGCGGTCCTTGAAAATGGAAGTTATATTACGTTTTATGGTATTTGGCTTATTGACCCAGATTCACCGTTTGTCAAAGGTGTTTTGGAATGTATCCTAGCAATCAGGAAAATTCTTATGCGTGACGGCAATAAACATGAAATTCATTCTGACGAAGTACAGAAAATTAGTTTGTTACCAAATGATATTGTTTTGAAGAGCCTTAAATTACTCGGCAGATTTGGTGAATTCATTCAAATATTTAGCACTGGAGGTAATCAGGTTGCTTTTCACATTGAACAGAATAAAGGGTTAGAAAGATTCAAATCATTCAAATCACTAGAAGCCATACTGAGAGAAAGGTTTCCAAATCTTGAAGATGAATTACCACTTTTCGATGATATTAGACGTATTGGGAATGAATATTTAATTGAATCACATAAGGAGTCTGATTTCAAGAGGCATCCATCATTTAAACCTCCGATTATTCTGAAAGATAGAGAGCTTGAAGCAGTAATGGGAGTTAAGGAATTAGCCAAGGACATTGCGGAAATTATAGACCAGCCTCCAACTGAACAGGACCAGATGATTGGAGTTTTTGGTAGATGGGGAAGAGGAAAGACTGTATTTATTTCAGAATTAAAGAACAGGCTTGAAAGTAGTAAAAAAATAAAGTACCATATATTAGAATATAGAGCATGGAAATATCAAGAGACACCAGCTTCGTGGGCATACCTATATGAGTTATTGGCTGATAAATACTATGATAAACCTAAGAACTTTATCTTGAAAGAGCTTTTCTCGAAAACAGGCTATTGGGTTTATTGGAAAAAGGTTCTTCGTTTAAACAGAGAACGTAATGGATTTGTTCCATTACTGAAGTTTATAGGTTCATTTTTACTTTCGGCCTCTATCTCCTATGGGTTACTCAAAAGAAGTGATATTTCAGCATGGATGGGGATTCCAGTCGTTGTGGTGACATGGTTGGCATTCCTTAGAAAGACAATACACCAATACGGGCATAACGCTCATGACCTGATTAAAAAATATGGGATAAAACACAGCTATAAAGATACGATGGGCCTTCAAGCCGAAATACAGAAAGAAATCATTAAGTTATTCAATACATGGATACCCAAAGATAAGAATGGTGAAAAGATTGCATTAATTGTTGAAGACATTGATAGATGCACCGAAGAAAAAATCTTACAGAATATAGATTCTTTGCGAGTGATGCTTGAAGACCCTGAGATTATCAATAGGCTGGTAATAATAACGGCAATAGACGATACCATTTTAAAAAGAGCCGTTAAAAGCAAATACGAAAAACTAAACGAAGGTGAAGAATACAAAAAGGAGTTGGACAAGATAGTTGCGGAATATCTTGATAAAGTATTTCTTATGGCAATTAAACTAGGCACCTTATCTACCAAGAACAAAGAAGAATTCCTTGAGGTATTATTAAAAAATCAAGTTGAAGAACTTGTAAAGGAAAGTACTGAGCCTAGTTCAGCAATAAAAGAAGAAAAGACTAATTCCATAAATAGCCCAGAATTTAGATTAAAAACACCTCCGTATTATATTGTGGAAAATCCTGAACAAACAAATGAAACAGGAGATACCGTCCATCAGTTTTCGAGCAAAGAAATTCCAAAACAAACTAAACCAATCGAGACTGAAAATATAAATGGCATTAGGAAACTACTACCTGTTGAAGCTGACCATATCAAGAAAGCTATGATGAACTGGAAGGACTCGACTCCTCGTAAAATGCGGATTTTCTATTACAGGTATTTGCTTTGTAAACTCCTACTATTCAATAGATACCCTAAAGTAGGGCAATCAAACGTATGGCAATCCCCAGAAGGCATTAAATATCTATTGGATTTAATGTTGGTCTATATAGATTCCAACAACCCAAAACTTATAAGTGTGGATAAAAATAGCATTGAGAATATGAATGATGGTAGAATTACTCTAACTCGAATAGTGCCCTCGCCAAGGATTGATAAAGATGATTGCATTAACCTATTAGAGGTTCTTGAATTGGTAATTGCTTATTAATTTGGCCTGATGTATTTATTTATTATTCATTGAAGCTACTGGATAAGATGTTCTCAAACTATATATCAATATTAATTACTAGAAGGAGCTATAAATGAAACCAATAGGAGTATATAAAACCATTACTGACTTAATCTATGAAAGTAAACCTGATGAAGCGAGAGATGAGGTACATACCGCTTTAAAAACAATCTCCGCTAAAGGTCACCCTAGACTTCTATACACACAAGCCAATCTATATGGGTTCTTGATAGATATAGGGTGTGATTCAAAAAATGAAAATGACTTACGTCAAGCAATTGCATTTTATGAAAAAAATGGTGAGGAATTGCAGTCAATAATTACAAAGCCTAGCTATTTCTATAACCTAGCAAATGCTTATAGTGGGCTTTCACAAATCTACTTTCTTTCAAATCGTGGAGTCCCTAAAGTCGAAATTATTAAAACCACCTTGCAACAGCCTATCAGTCTTTATTGGCAAGCATTCAAAAGTCTCTCGAATAAAGATACTGATACAAGACCGAAAATACTCATTAATCTCTCGAATAGTTTAACAGATGCAGGTAGAATTATTGAAGCAATTCAATTTCTCGATATAGTTTTAGCTAATACTCCAAGTTACCCTCAGGCAATTACATCTTTGGCAGACCATATATGGAGATTGAGCTTGGTGACTAATTGTACCGTTACTGGCTCATTATATGGAAGAATATTTGAATTATATGACTACTGTATCAATAAAGGGATTCTACCTAATGCTCAACTCGAAAGGTGCATCAATCAAAGGGAAAAGGCCAAAAATAAAATAGAATCACTTGGTTTTGACGTGAGTACAATCCAAGTGAAAATGGCGGAAGCGCAACAGGAGTTTGAGAAGCATAAGGAATATAGAAAGTTTTGTATTAATAACTTCCTTACGTTAAATGAACACGCTGTATATTGTAACTGTTCTCAAGCACAAAAGGATGACCTTCAGATTGGAGTAAAACATGCCAAATTTATAGGTGCAAAAGTTCCAAAGCTTGAACTACTCTTAAATAGAATGAAATCTGAGTTCTCATTGGCAAGATGGCTATTCCATCAGTCGACCGCAAAGGAGCAAAAACTTGATTCAGATACTTTATATTCAGAATTACTTGATGGAGAAATCATTAATTCAGAAACTGAACTATTAAGAACAAGTTTTAGGACTTGTTATGGTATATTAGATAAGATTGCTAAGGGTATTTGTAAATTATATGATTTGACAGGGGATACTGACAACGTTCTTTTTGAAGCTTTCTGGAACCCAGCCAATCAAGCACGTTGGAGTAAAATCAACCAAATTAAAAACATGCACCTTTCGGCATTGTATAGCATTGCTAGTGACTTGAACACTAAAACTGGTGAGTTAAAGCATTTTAAAGATTGGCGAAATAAATTGGAGCACGGGATTCTTATTTTGAAAGATACGAAGAAGGAAACTACCGACCCTTTAGGCATTTATAAAGATGTTGACTTCTTTTCTATTGTAGATATAGATGATTTCCGAGAGAAGACCATGCACCTTCTTCAATTGACAAGAGCTGCCATATTTAGCTTTGTATACTGTGTACGCTTACAAACAATCGAGACGATTACAGATGAAGAAAAAGGGAATGGACATCTTATTGATTTTAAAAACTCTTAGTACTTAACCGTTGTGAAATCACACCAATTACATTAAAATGAATAATGTAAAGAAAATAAAACAGGCTTGCTTCTTAGCGTGTTTAGAATCATTCCTTTTAGACAAAGGCATTATTTTAGAGCAGGAATGTATGATAAAAGTATTGCTGACAAAGAATCTATGTACTGAAGAAGGGGTTGTTTTTATTGGGAACGAAGTTGAGATTTGTAAACAATTTAATATTAAATGTAAAGAGATTCCGTATGAATTCCCAATAAAGAATCAGTACACTAATGGCTCACTTCTAATTGTAACTACCATCCACCAAGGACATTGTTTCCGTTTTGACCACAATCCAGAAGAAATGAAAATAGTTGTAATGGACCCCGAAATAGGTAGTTTACAATATTTGGACCAGTCTTTTTTAGAAAATCATGGACCCAAATTATTTGAAATTGAGCTTATGCAGAAAAATGAAGTGAATGCAATCTTTCCAGCTTTGGCAACAATGTCATCAGAACAAAGAAATGAAGCTCTGGGGAAACTCCTTGAACGGTCATGGGGAGTAAGAAATTTTGAAATAGATTTATATTGGAAAAGAGCAACTTATTTTTGGATATTTATTGGTGCATCATTTTCGGCCTACCTACTTCTATTTGCCAAATCGGATAACAGTATTTTACAAAGCCATCTGCCTTTGCTGATAAGTTGCATTGGTTTTATTTTTTCAATTGCATGGTATTGTGTAAATAGGGGGAGCAAATACTGGCAAGAGAACTGGGAAGCCAAAATCACCTTAATAGAAGAAGAATTGGACATTACTTTGAATAACCTTCAATTTAAAAAAGAAAAGAATGAAGCAGATAAGAAAGACTTTTTGGGGCGAAGGCAATTTTCTGTTACAAGAATTAATAGCATAGTAAGTATCTTTATATGCGTTATATGGGCTGGTATCATTATACACCATATTCCGACAGCTTGCTTTTCCAATATATATTATGACAGAAAAGTCTTATTAATATTAGCTCCAACCTTAATTGCAAGTATAGCTATCTTGGTTCAGGTTGATAGTATTCAAAAGGATTTAAGCCATAATTTTTTACTCTAAGCTCCTTCTATTACACACAACCCAACAACTAAGATTTTAAAACTAATTCGCCATGGATTTAGCAAAAGATAAGATTCACAGCCAATACCTTAAAGACATTCAAAGATATAAAACCAAAGGTGGGCATTATTCACCACTTCCTTCTATTGTCACCTTACATTTATATGTTGAGTATATTATTAATAGTTTAATAAAAGAATACTGTAAGAATCAAGCGAGAATACTTGATGACTCAAGAACTTATTCATTTTCTGTCAAACTGAATTTAATCCATGAGATGGAAATAATTCCAACATGGCTATTTACCAATATTGCAATACTAAATAAAATCAGAAATGCGTATTCGCACGACATAGAATTTGACATTATTGAATTTCAAGGATTGAGAGATTTTTTACTCCCTGATGACCAAAATAATTTGGAACCTTTTAATATTGCGGCTTTATTAGACAAGAGAAAGAAAAATGAAAATAGAAGTATGGTAGCAGCTTTTTGGATACCAATGGCAACTCTAATGCTATTATTATCACCTACACTAATTGGCAAAAAAAAGTAGTCTAACAGGTGTGCACTAAAGGTGTGCGCTTTTCACCCATTTTGCACCTTTTTGTATGATTTCGCCCTTAATTTCATTGGTTTTGATAGGTGAAATTCTGACTCATAATCCGTTGGTCGTAGGTTCAAGTCCTACTGGGCCCACAAATATAAAAAAGCGTCACGATATGTATCGTGACGCTTTTTTTATTGTAGAGATATTGTACCCAATTACACAAACAAATTGCTTTCCGAAACAACTATTCCATCTTTATCACAATTAATAAAGTTATCCCGAACAAAGTTGATCTTTGCGAAATTTACCGGAATATTTATATCCCCATCGTTGGACATAAAAATTAGAAATTGTCAGATAGTTAACCAGCCTACAAAAAAAGCGCCTACAATATTGTAAGCGCTTTTTGTAACGACCTAACTTAGATGTGAGATACCTCTCTCTCTCTGTTACTATCACCTAATTTATTGAACACTTATACTTTGGGTGCTTGTTCCATTACCTCCTGAACCATCTGCAGTAAGAACTACAGTATAGGTACCCAAGCTATTGTAGGTATGGGTTGGAGATGTTGAAGTTGAAGTTGATCCGTCTCCAAAGTTCCAGTTATACGAAGAAGCATTTGAAGAGGTATTAGTAAAATACACTGTTCCGGTACCATTTTGGGTGTAGGTAAAACTTGCAGTTGCAGCTTTCTTACACGACATTGAGAATACACCTAAAAATACAGTTGCGATTAGCAGGGCTTTTTTTATGTTTTTCATAATTTTTGTTTGTTTATTTTAATTGAATACGAAAGTATAGCTGAAGATCAGGCTTCTACCTTAATAATCGTTGAACTAACAAAAAACCATGGTGAACTTTAGAATTGCATTGGCTTAGTCTATAATTTTTTACTTTCTCTCGCCACCTTCATGCACAGGAGCATTTTGATGTTGTTGCATTTCCTGGTGTTGTGCAGGTGCTGCATGTTGTACCTGATGCTGTTGCATAGGCTGAGACTGATGCGGCTCTTGATGTTGTTGTGCTGGTTGTGCCTGATGCTGCTGCATAGATTGCGATTGATGCTGCATAGGTGCGGCGCGTTGGGTCTGATGCTGTTGCACTGACTGCGACTGATGTTGCATAGGTGCAGTATGTTGAGGAGTAGAAGTTGCGTGTGTATTAGCATTTATTGTATGTGCCGGTGCTGTCATTGTATGGCCTGCTGAGTTAAATCGTTGTCCGCCAACGTTACTCTTTGCAGCTACTGATGGGTGACCGCCATTTACAGAGGCTCTTTGGCCTTTACTATTACTTGCGCCATGTTCATGAGTTTGTTGTGCCGAAGTTGGTTGAGTATGGTGTTCTTTCATAGCAGATTGCTCAGAGGCATTAGGTGCCGCACTCACTCCACCATGCCCGTTAAAACTGGTATGATTGTTATTGTTGACTATCACAGTCCTATCTACATAAGTATTATGAAATGAAGGACCCACATTGCATACAGCTGAATTATAGCGGAAAGATCCGCCTTCCCATCTTCCACCGTAATAACCGTTTCCACCGTATCCACAACCGTAATTAACTCCACCGTAAAAGCCCATATGTTCTCCCCAATAACCGCCATTCCAAGCGTATATTCCATTGTCGAAACCCCAATAACCAGGTGTCCATAAATAACCAACTGTTGGAGGGCTTATCCACACACCGGGAACCCAGAAGTAACCATATTCACCATACGCCCAATATCCTGGGGTCCATATATAGCCCTCTGTGGGGCACTCTGGTTGAACATACACCGGAATTTCAGGTGGTGCAACTTCAATCTGGACGCCTACTGCAACCTGTGCTTGCGTTTTTTGCATCCCAATAAAAGATAATGCAACGATGCTTAACGTAACTAATTTCTTCATGATTATATTTTATTTAATATTTTTTGAGTTTGTATAGCACAAAATTGGTTTATACGTTTGGTGCGGATGTTGTGAAATACCCGTTATACCTTACATTATTCACTTATAGCCTTGTCTATAAAAGGAAGAACTAGTTGAAGATATGTGAATGATGTAATGATTAGGTTGGCTTATGTAATACTTATCAATGCAGTGGTTGTCACTTTTGCCGCGTGAAAATTATTTCGCAACTAACGCCATAAGACAATGAAAATTTTAATGTATCTATCTATAGCAGCGCTTGCATTACAAGGGTGCAATAGCAAACAAAATGAACAAATAAAATCGCTAAGCACACAGGATTCAACCTTAATGAGAGAGGCTGCATTAAAGGATTCTACCATTGTGGCATATGTAAAGACCATTAATGATGTACAGGATAACCTTGACAGCATTAAGGTTGCTGAAAAAATATTATCAGTAAATACATTTGGCAATGAGAGCAAGAAGAACATAGTTTCAGATATAAGAAGCATTAATGTTCAACTATTGAAGTACCATCGCGAGATTTATTCTTTAGAGAAGAAATTAAAATCAGTAGATACCAAGAACAAAGAAATTCAAAAGTTAGAGATACACCTTACTATTGAGTTGGCTGAGAGAGATTCCGCAATAGCAGGTTTACAAGGCAGGCTTTCTAAAATGAATGATTCTATAGTAACACTGAATCGTCAATTCAATGATAGTATGGTGGTTA
>Ga0206844_10286_pt1 | contig 14160 bp, 11 predicted proteins | sample Alteio_BWOrgCont_22_FD_152907 | JGI IMG/M metagenome (GOLD analysis project Ga0206844, IMG submission 152907) | Enriched cells from forest soil in Barre Woods Harvard Forest LTER site, Petersham, Massachusetts, United States -... | ecosystem: Environmental > Terrestrial > Soil > Temperate forest >...
CCTGTATGCCATACATGGATGAATTGAGTGGAATCCCGTTCCAATAGGTTTTGGTCTGGTCGTCGGATGTGCCCCTGAAACCGGGCGTGGCCACCATGCCGGGGCCATAGTCTTTCACAAAAACCGAACTCTGGGCAAGCAGGTCGGCAAGGGTTTGGGATTGATGGTTGGTTATAACCGAAGAATCAATGCTGATGGTTTTGAGGCGGTTTTTGTCCTGGTTTTTTTGCGCGTTAAGCTCAATCTCTTTCATTTGGATAGTGTCTTTGTCTAACCTGGACTGCGCGTGGAGATGAATTGTAGAAACAATCCAAAAGACTGAAAACCATATAAATATGCGGGTTGTCATGGCGTTACGACAACCAGTTTTTGAATATAATTGTAATCGCTGGAATGAATATTAACGATATAACTACCTGGTTGACATCCTGATAAGGGTATATTTGCCTTTTCATTGTTATATAGTTGATTGAAAACAACCTGACCTAAAAGATTGATGATTTCCACCTGGAAAGGCTGGGATTGAGGCATGATAAATTGCAGGGTTTGAGAAATTTTGGCAGGGTTTGGATATAGGTTTACGAATTGGGATTGAGGTTGGGTAGGGTTTATACTTAGAACAACATTTTGTATTTCTGAGGAGGCATATCCGTCTCCTTTGCCACCGTGATAGGGGGATTGGGCATGTACTGAGATTGAAAAACAAATCAATAAGACTGCTATTAATATTTGCATTAAATACTTATGTAATTTATGAATGGCCATGATTATGTCTTTTTACTTCTTACTGTTTTCTTCGTTCGAGGGGCTGCACCCCTCGCTGATGTATTGCGCCCTTTCAGGGCTGTTGCTATTTCCGTTCTCTGCTTCAATCAATCTCATAAACTTATGCGTCAGCACATCAGCATATTATCGCATCAGTTCGAGGGGCTTCACCCCTCGCTGATGTATTGCGCCCTTTCAGGGCTGTTGCTATTTCCGTTCTCTGCTTCAATCAATCTCATAAACTTATGCGTCGGCACATCAGCATATTATCGCATCAGTTCGAGGGGCTGCACCCCTCGCTGATGTATTGCGCCCTTTCAGGGCTGTTGCTATTTCCGTTCTCTGCTTCAATCAATCTCATAAACTTATGCGTCAGCACATTAGCATATTGCCGCATCAGTTCGAGGGGCTTCACCCCTCGCTGATGTATTGCGCCCCTTCAGGGCTCCCGCTATTTCTGTTCTCTGCTTCAATCAATCTCATAAACTTATACGTCAGCACATTAGCATATTGTCGCATCAGTTCGAGGGGCTTCACCCCTCGCTGATGTATTGCGCCCCTTCAGGGCTCCCGCTATTTCTGTTCTCTGCTTCAATCAATCTCATAAACTTATGCGTCAGCACATTCATCTCACCCCTCTTCCCCCGCTCGTGTTTCTCCTGGTGGTTGGCAAAAGGGAGACGTAATATCTATCTGAAACGGCCAGGTCACGGAATTCCCCTGAGATTCCGCTGTTCCATGCACCGCCCTTAAAACCAGCGCCGTTGCAATCCATTGCTGGCCATGAAGATATGTTTACATACCCATTGGGAGGAAGAGTGCCATCGCCATTTTGGGCTGTAAAACCCAGCCCCGGTTTGGTAAGGACGATACACATTTCCCAAAGATTGCCGCTCATTTCCATAACTCCATAATAGGATGCCCCTGACTTCAGCCTGTCAGAACTTATGTTGGCAGCAAAGCCAGCCCTGAGGGGTCCCTGAGGGGCGGTATAGCCATAGCTTGCAATGCCTGTATCTGCACCGGGTACTTCAGCTACCCTTTGGCTGTCTGTTCCATCATATACCGGGATATTGGCGTCTATCGCATAAGGAGTTCCCCAGGCATATTCTCTTGGGATTGAATTATTTGGCCCCCGGCATATTTTCTCAAATTCAAGTTCCGTCATGGGTCTCAATGCAGCCCATTCAAGGTAAGCGGCAAGGTCGTTCCAACCTAAGAAATTGCAGGCCCTTGTCTGGCCGTCGTCAGGGGCATTAAATATACTGTTGGCATCACTGTTACAGGCAAAAACAGCGGGAACTGTATTGGTTATGCCACTCGTTTCAATGACGACCCCGTTTCGGTTGCCAATTGTAGCACCGAAAGCAAAAGAACCAGGCGCGGCATCCGGCGATGTGGCGACATGGGCTGCCTGCTGGGCATAATTCAGGCTGTTTAGGAAGTCCACGTACTGATCCTGGGTAATTTCATACTTCATACAGTAAAAGCCATTGTACCCTTTTGGAAATGCCTGGGGAATGGTTCCTCCAGGAGCGCTACCACCCGTATCAATCAATGAAAGGGAATCACTACCAAGAGGGATACTGTCTTCTGACTGTACTTTGTACGCACCCTTTTTGTCCCCCCGACCGAGGGTATTATAACTTATACCATCGCCAATATAAAAACTGCCCTGCGGCACCCATACCATCTCTATCCCAAACACCTTAAAATCAAATGATCCGGTGTATAAATAGCCCGACCATTGCAGGGTGACATTGGCGGAATTAACATTGCCGGAGCCTTGTTTCTTTCGCTTCAGGAACACACCCATGCCATCTGAAACCGTTTCTATTGCCAGCGAATCAGATTGATGATCAGAGCCATTAGATGATAGGCCAAGCGGTTGCCAGCTTCCATTGACAGCCCGGTATTTGACAAATATCCAGACAGCATCGTGGTTAGTTGGAGCCGAAGAGCTATCCAATGCCCAGGAGTTTTCCCAACTTATAGAAAAGGTAATTTTATTGTTGCCAGATACCTGCACATTGGTTATCTGCATGTTATTAGCATAAGCCTGTGACAAGCCAAAAGCCAGAACGATGATAGACAAAACATGTATCCGGACAATTTTCATCCCTCAGGATTAATTTTTGACAAATTTCTTTGAAACAACCCCGGCACCGTTCTGAATACTAATAAAATAGACGCCTTGAGGCAGCCCTGAAACCGGGATGGACATATTGGCTGCGGCAGACAAACTCGCGTTTGTGACAAAAAGGACACGGCCTGTCATGTCAATGACCTTAATTTCAGCATTGTTGGCATTAATACCAGAAATATTAAGCTGGTTTTGGGCAGGGTTGGGATATAAAATGAGGTTAGTACTTGCAAAATGAGCCTCATTAATACCTGAATTTGCTTCATAATCAATGGCGATGCCTTCTGGCGAAATGCCAATATTGAAAGAATCAACGGCCACACCATTATAATTATATATCCACGCCATCGTAGGACTTGAATAGCTTTGCCCTGTGTAATAGAACAGTTTGTTTAAGGTGTCAAGCGCCGCGGCACCGTAACCCTGATTGTCTTTTATGTATAATTTGGTATTATTAACGGCTACATTGTAGCCAGCTATTTCGTTTGAAAAGTCTGCGTAGAGGGTATCGTCATATAATGCAAATGGGGTTGAAATACTGCTGAAACCAGTGATTTTTTTGGCTCCGGTTATTAGATTTATTTGTGAAATAAAGCTGTATGGGTATTCTGTGACCCCAACTATGGTATTTCCGCTTGTAAACATATCTCCAATGCCTTTGGTGGCAGTATCAAGGGTGATAATCCTTTTGAGCTTCTGGTTCACGAGGTCTTCAACTACTATTTTACCCGTATCATTGTAGTTGGGATAATCGCCTTGTAGCGCTAAATAGGCAGAATCACCGCTAATGGTAATCCCATTGCAGAAAGCAGGGATTTTTGCTTCTGAATACGCAAGGCTTAAATCGCTCTTTTTGAATATCTTTAAATGAATAGCGGTATCGCCCAGTGTGGCAACAATTTCGTCTTTATATACGGCGATATACCTCAACTGGCCGCATTTTACAATGTTTGTCCTTTTGAGGCTGGTAAGATTGTACTTTACCAGGTAGCTGTCGGTGGCCATATAGGCATAGCCACTGTCTATAAGCACCTGGTCAACGCTATTGCCTGAAACTGAATCGAAAAGGGTGTATTTTTGGGATGATGGCCTGTAAGAGCCAATAGTTACCATGTTGCCGGGATTGCCAAAAATGCCCCCATTGGCTATGAGTACTTGTTCTACATGGCTTTGTGCGCTACCTGCGATGGCATAAAACAGCAATAAAAAGAAAACCAGGGTTCTGAAAATGTTACGGTTTGTCATTGTTTTATCATTAATTAATTATCAGTTTCTCAACCAGCACACAAAAGGAATGATAAAACGGGGATAAATGACAAAAGAACACGACAGAACCATTTATCCATCGCCTTTCATCCCGAAAGCATGAACCAAAAAACACCTCATTACATCTTTCCCTCTCCCTATCTTTCCCTCTCCTTGAGGAGAGGTTAGGTGAGGCGGAGAGGGGCAGGGGCGAGGCCTCCGTTATGGCAGGTCTTCTGGCTTACCCTTCTTTTTTCAGGCCTTCCCATCCCGGCTATGCGGAACAGTGGCGAATGGTGTGAAAAAAGCATTAAAAGAGCTTACAGCAGCGGGGACTACTCCGGATTTTCACCGGATTCCCTATTATGGCCGTTTTTTTCAGTTTCCTAAAACTACACAGGCCACCATAACGGGTACAAATATAAGAAGTTTTTTGAATGTACAAATTCTGATTGCACATCTCCCCTCCCCCATCTACCATTTACTTAAAAACCGCCTTCCAATGGCTTGCCGGCAAGGCAGTAAATATACCCGTGCCACCGCTGATGTTTGAAATGATGGCACCTGGGGCAGCAAAAGGGTTTCCGTTGGCATTGTCTGCCGAATTTGAGGTGTTCAGGAACGTATAATAAGCCTGGTCAATATGATACAGGGTTATATCGCAGGTGTCCCCATGCTGATAATGCCTGCCTGTGCTTAGCGAAAAGGTCTGGCCGTTGAACAAATCATCAGAGAGAAAATTATCTTCCCTTACCGAATCGTCCCGCGACTGGTCTATGGCCACAAACCTGTAAAAATCCTGGGTAGCGGCAGGATCTTTGAAGTAAACCTGCATCACAGTGTCATATTTCACAGTGTTCACCTTGGTAATGACCTCCTTTACCGAGTCAATTTTCACCGAATCGAACCAGGTTGTCTGGGCTGTGGCTACACGGCCGGTAGAATCAATGACTTTCAGATTGTAGACCGTACCGTCGGTTAACGGTACTGTATCCTTGTTTTTCAACTGGTAGTTGAACCATTTCAGGAGTTTTATATTCGGTACGGGATTGAAAACCAGCGTATCAACCACATTTTTGTAACTCAGGATTACTGTGGCTTTCCTAAGAAAAACGGCATTGATATCCGGGGCTGCAAAAAAATTGCTTGTCTGCGATACGGCAACCTGAAAAGGCTCTCCCTTTTCGAGGTACCCTTCTACCACCAACTGGCTTTTGAAAGGCGGTAACGTGATATTAATCTGCTTTTGAAAACAAGATGTAAAGCCAATGCCAAAAAACACCAAAAAGATCACGGATTTAACGGATAATACAGATTGCACGGAAACCAATACATTTCTTAACCCTTTCATCCGCGATCCTTCCTTTATTCGTGCCATCCGTATCATCTGTTTTATCCGTGATTCTGTTCCCATCCGTGATCAGAACTTAAAATTATATGTAAGGGTAGGGATAATCGGAAAAAGGGAAATCTGCTGCACCGTAGCGCCCTGAGGTATATTCAATGTACTACTGCCAGGCACCCCTGCCGGCACATCTATGTAAACGATATATGGGTTGAGCCTGTCATATACATTGTAAATACTAAGGGTGAGGTCAGATTTGCCCCATTTGGGTTTAAACCGCCATACAATTGCCAAATCCATTCTATTGTACGGCGGGAGCCTCACATTGTCGCGCACATCTTCTGATGTATTTATAAAGGCATTGGTAAGGTCGGGGTCCTGTATCAGGGAATAACTGGTAGGCAGGGAAGTAAGGCTGCCGCTCTGGAATACGAAAGTAGCAGATATTGAAAGTCTGTCTGTGATATCATAACTGGCCACTACGGCGATATTGTTCCGCTGGTCATAAGACGCATAGAACACCTGCCCGCCATTGATCGTATTTTCAGGGTTAGTGCCTTTAAACTGAACCTGGCTCCAGGCAAGGGTATAGGATATCCAACCAGTAAAACGCCCTGCCTGTTTTTGCAGGTATATCTCATTCCCATAGCTCCATCCATTACCAAATACGAAACTGGTATCCAGGTCTTTGTTTAAAAATAACTGGGACCCGTTTTTATAGTCAACAATGTTTTGGTATTGTTTGTAGTAAATCTCATCGGTAAGGGACAGCTGGTTGCCAAGCAATACCGTAGTAACCCCGAGGTCATACTGGCTGCATTTCTCTGGCGGAACATCGGCCGTAGTTGGGAACCATATATCGGTAGGCAGGGTAGAACCTGAATTTGATACCAGTCTTACATATTGATCCATATAGGTATAGCTGGCCTTTAGGGATACATCGTTTGTAAGTTTATACCGAAGTGCAAGGCGGGGTTCAGGTGAGTTGTTAAAAGTACCGTCCCCTGAAACAAAACCACTCCAGCGCAGGCCATAATTCAGCTTCCATCGGTCACTCATGTCCCAGTCATCACTTGCATATATGCCGAGTTCGTTTCCATACAGGGTGTTTCCCAGGGTGGTGCTGGTGGAATTGTCGCTATTTTGAAGTGAAAAACGTGAAATGTCAAAGATATGATAGGTTTCAGCTGCCCCGAACTGAATTAAATGGGTGCTGGAAGCAATATAGTCAAAATCAGTTTTTGCAGACCAATCCTGCACATGAGATCCGAGGTTGTATGTAAGCTGGTTGCTGGTACTGGAAATGGTGTATTCATAATCAGTAAAAGTGGCCGAAGTGTTCTCGAACAATTTCGGGGAAAAGACATGGTTCCATCGCGCGGTTCCGGTGGCATTGCCCCAGTTGAATCCAAATCCAAAAGTCCCACGGTCGAAACTGAACACATCCCTTCCGAAATAACCACTCAGAAAGACTTTGTTGGTAGAATCAATTTCGTAGTTGAGTTTCGCATTGATGTCATAAAAATAATAGGCGGGGATAATCTGGTAATTGGGGTTGTTTTTGTTTGCCTGGTTTATCAGATCGGTAAACAGGTCCACATAAGTCCTGCGGGCGGAAATAATAAAAGAGCTTTTGCCTTTTACAATCGGGCCTTCAAGGGTAAACCGCGAAGCAATCAGGCCAATGCCCCCTTCGCCGGAAAGTTTTTCATTGTTGCCGTCTTTCATGGTTATATCCACAACCGACGAAAGCCTGCCGCCATACCGGGCCGGGAAATCGCCCTTAAAGAGTTCTACATTCTTGATGGCATCAGAATTGAACACGCTGAAGAAGCCAAACAAATGGGAAGCATTGTAAACAGGCGCTTCATCAAGGATAATCAGGTTTTGGTCTTGTGCGCCCCCCCTTACATAAAAACCGGTAGTGCCTTCAGAGCCGCTCTGAACACCTGGGAGCAACTGAAGTGTTTTTAATACATCCACTTCCCCAAAAAGTACGGGCAGTTTTTTCATCTGTTCAATGTTGAGGTCAATTTTGCCCATCTGGGTCTGTTGAAGCTGATCGCGGGGGTTTTCGGCCTTTACCTCTACCTCGCCCATCATATTGTCAGGGTCGAGTTTAAAAGTCATCCTCGTGTTGGTGTTAAGGTTTATTTTTGTCTGAAAGGTTTTGTATCCGAGGTAGTCAATTTTGAAAGTATATTCACCCTGTGGGATGGTCAATGCAAAATAGCCATACGTATTGGTCGAGGCACCTTTGCCTGTACCTACGGCCGTTATCACCGCGCCGATAAGGTCTTCGCCGCTTTGCTTATCTTTAATATACCCGCTTAAAGTGTAATTGTTTTGTGCTGAAGCATTTATAATAGAAACGAATAAAGATATCAGGATAAGGATGCCTCTGGGGACGGTTTTGTAGTGCATGGTTTTCTTGATTCGTTCCCTATAACGGACTAAAGTTTGAACTTGTTTAACACCAGGAATATATTTTAAGACGAAGGCGGCAGGGTTTTATTTTCCATTAAACCGCAAAAGTAGGGTTTTGCCCTGAGACCTTGAGTTAATGGAATGTTAATTAGTTTGTTCATTACGTTTTTCCTATCTCTCCAAAAACCCCTTCAGCTTCTCTACCATATAGTCAAAATGAGTTGCGTCCAGTCCCGGCCAGATGCCGAGCCAGAAAGAGCGATTCATGACGATGTCTGTATTGGTAAGGTCTTCAACCACGCGATGTCTGATATGCTGATAAGCAGGTTGTTTAATCAGGTTTCCGGCAAAGAGAAGACGCGTGCCTACTTTCTCACTTTCAAGGTATTGTGTGAGTTCAGTACGGTCAATATTGTCATTTCTTAATGTCAATAAAAACCCGAACCAGCTTGGGTCTGAGTTTGGGGTGGCTTCGGGTAGAATTAAGTGTTCTTCGAGAGGTTTCAGTCTCTCATAAAGCAGCTTATGGTTTTCCCGGCGTTTCTGTACAAAATAATCGGCTTTCTCTAACTGTCCAAGCCCGATAGCTGCCTGTGTATCTGTCACTTTCAGGTTATATCCAATATGGGAGTACGTATATTTGTGGTCGTAGCCAAATGGCAGGTCTCCTAATTGCCACTCGAAACGCTTGTTACAGGTATTTTCCTTGCCCGGATCGCAATAGCAGTCACGTCCCCAATCCCGGAAGCTTTCAGCAAGGAGTTTCAGCTTCATGTCATTGATCAATACTGCGCCACCTTCACCCATGGTGATATGATGGGCAGGATAGAAAGAAACCGTAGCCAGGCTGCCAAAAGAGCCCGTTTTCTTGCCATTATAGGTAGCCCCCAGGGCATCGCAGTTGTCTTCAATCACAAAAAGATCATGTTTATGTGCCACTTCCATCACGGCTTCCAGATTAAAAGGATTGCCGAGAGTATGCGCCATCATGATAGCCCTTGTTTTAGGACTGAGTGCCGCTTCCAGTTGGTGAACTTTAAAATCATAAGTAGGGATATCAATATCCATAAAAACAGGCACACATCCGAACTGGACCATCGGGTTAACGGTAGTCGGGAAGCCTGCCGCTACGGTAATAACCTCATCACCGGGCTTCAGGGCTTTGTCACCGAGCTTAGATGATGTAAGGGCATTAAAGGCTACCAGGTTTGCCGAAGAGCCGGAATTGACCAGCAATGATATCTTGGAACCAAAATACTTGGCAAACTTGCGTTCGAACTCCTTCGCGTAGCGCCCAGTGGTGAGCCAACCATCCAATACGGCATCCACGCCAAGGAGAAGATCATTAGCATCAACAACTTTCCCTGTGGGCGGAATATAGTCCACCCCAGGGGTAATAGGCTTAAATACGCCTTTTGCGGCCTGCTCTTGTAATAGCTCAAGCAAAGGCCCTTCTATATTTTTGTACATGGCACAAAGTTAACAGTCAGCAGTCAACAGTCAGCAGTCAACAGTAACAATTATTTAGAATTGGACTAAAGGTAAACGAATGACGATAATATACACAAATCAGCCAATAGGTTCAAAATCCACTTAATTTTCTTTCCGGTATAGCCATGCGTACCGCGTTTCTTTATCCAATACATAATGCTTCTCCAATTCTCCAATAAGCATTTTTCTCTCTCCAAAACGACCGCTTTCATCCCAAATTAGCACATAATCTGGCCACGCACCGCTTTTTGAAGCATAGGTGGAGAATTCAGAATCGGTAAGCATTTCGCCATATTCCGGGAAAAAGGTTGAAGGATCTTTGCCGGCTTTCCATTTTAGTGGGAAATAACTCTGTGAGGCTTCATAATCGCTCAGACAGACAAGGTGGTGATCCAAACTTAAATAGTTAGCAGCGTGTAGAAAAACGATGATATCAATGTCACGTATGGTATCCAAAGGTGAGCCATCAGGGTTGCCTTGGTGGACTATAAAAGGCAGTATGGTTTTTCCTTCTTGAATCCGGTTTTCAATGCTCATAAAAGTTGTCAGCCTTTCCTGGATTTTTTCAAAATGAAATACTTTGAACACCAGCCAAAAGACCGCAAAGCCGAAGAAAACGCATAGAGATACCTTTTTTAGTTTTTCTGGGTATGAATATGCTGATATACAAACAATTGAAATGATATTACTGAATAAAATCAACCTGATCAAAATGACGCTGCCTCCTGCAATTTCTTCTGGAGAAAAATAGGTCATAATCGAAAACAAGACAAAAAAGAGATAAAGAATATCAAACCTGTAAAAACGTTTATTTCTGATCCTGATAACAAGATTATAGGAGAAGAAAAGAATAAGAATGGCAGCAAACGCGGTACAAATCCTTAAATCTGCGTTGCCGGGATAGTTCAGACCGTAATTCTGCAATTGATCAATGATATAGCCTTTTACGGATCTTTGGGTAAATGATATTTCTGAACCGCTTTCCCGAAAAAACGTCAAAAAGAAGAAAAAAGAAGGCAGTAAAGCGATAAAGAATCCGGTTATTCTTTTTAACAAATGCCTCCCAGGTTGTTGGTTTCTCTTTATTTCCTGGTATAGCATGGAAAGAATCAATGTGCCAATGGTCATACACAAAATCACAAATGAAACAGGGTGGCTGAAATAGGTAAGGGTGACAAGTAAAAGAAATGCAATTTGCTTTTTTAGGTTAAAAAAGCCCTGATATTTAAGCCAATAGCCTACAGCGTAAAAATAAAATATAATGCTGAAGCAGAAATTAAAGAAGCCGAGATACAAGGTGATATTATAAATCAACGGGAAGATCAAAAGAGCTATAAAACTGCTGTTGGGATTAATTTGTCTGATGAGAAAACGAAAGGATAGTGGCAACAACAAAACATATAGAACCAGGAAAATCTTTTCTGCTAAAAACGCCGGTAAAACCATCATGGCCAATGCATAAAAAGCGGTAACCAACCAGTTGGGGTTCGGGACTTTATTGATGTCAAACCAGGCCGAATAAAAGGAATGATGATTTAAGATCAAATCCCTAAAAACAAATGCATTATAGAGATGCGAAGGCCCGTCCTGGGTGAGGAAATATTTCCCGAAAAAAAGAGGAATTAAATGAAGGAAAAGCAGGGAATAGAAGAGACGGTTAGCTGTTTTTTTATGGACGGGATGAAAGTCCTCGGTGCTCATTTTGCGAATGGGGAATCAAACTCTTCCAATGTCACAAAATCCAGATCCCTTTCAGAAACAATGGGATGCGTAACCGGCCACTTTAAGCCAAATGAATCATAGCGGACTCCGGTATCGTGGTCTTTATCATAAACACTGGTAGTCAGGTAGAACAAAGTTGCTTTTTCTGTAAGTGCGCAAAATCCATGAGCCACACCCCTTGGCAGATATAGCATGGCTTTTTGCAGATCATCCAGCTGATAGGTACGGAATTGCTTATAAGTCGGCGATTTCTTTCTAAGGTCAAGCGCCACATCGAGTACAGCTCCCTGCACGGCAAATACCAGCTTGGCATGGTCGTATGGCGGGGTCTGGAAATGCATTCCCCGTATGGCGCCTTTCACAGATTCGGAGTAATAGTTTTCCTTGAAATCATGTTCCAGCTTATGCCTCGCAAACTCTCCGGCATGAAATGTTTTCACAAAACTGCCACGGTTGTCTTCGGCAACAAAAGGTTTGATGAGGTACAGGCCGTGAATATGTTGTTTTATGAATTCCATATATCACTTATATCACTCTGTATTAGATTTTTGTTTCTTTCAGATACTCATTGATCTGCCTATCCGTAATACCAATCGCATCTGCTTTGTAGTCTTTATACCAATCCAAAGTCATTTTCAGGGCTTTTTCTGAGTTCCATTTGGGTTTCCAGCCAAGTTCTTTCATGGCTTTATTGATATCAAGCCTAAGCAAACCTGCTTCGTGGGGTGCCTGTATATCAGGCAATTCCTTATAGGACCCACTCCCCCATATTTGGAGGCTTTTTTCCACCAGTTCTCTTACCTTAAGATTATCAGCCTCCATTGGGCCAAAATTATACGCCGTCGCAAATTTCTCCGGCTCTTCCTGCATCTTTGCTCCAAGCAATAGGTATCCGCAAACTGGTTCAAGCACATGTTGCCACGGACGTACCGATTCAGGGTTTCTGACTGTGAGAACCTCGTCTTTCGACAATGCACGAACCAAATCGGGAACAATCCTGTCTTTGGCCCAATCCCCGCCACCAATCACATTTCCCGCACGGGCTGAGGCAACAGACGTTCGATGATAAGAGAACCTGTCCGGCATAAAAAACGATTTCCGGTATGATGCGGTAACAATTTCTGCCGCAGCCTTGCTGGAAGAATAAGGATCAAACCCGCCAAGGGGATCATCCTCTTTATAAGCATCCCAGGTTTCCCTGTTCTCATATACTTTATCGGTGGTCACAATTACCACGCTACATTGCCTCTCCAGATGACGGACCGCTTCAAGTACGTATGTGGTACCGAGTACATTGGTCTCAAAGGTTTCGATTGGCTTGTCGTACGAAACACGGACCAACGATTGCGCTGCAAGATGAAAGACAAAATCAGGCTGAAACGTATGTAATTCCTTGACTAATTTATCTTTATTCCGGATATCAGCAATGACAGAATTGCAAATCTTGTCCCCGCTCAGCAAAGTATAAAGGTCTGGTTTGCCTTCAGGGTCAAGGGCATACCCTTTTACTTCGGCCCCGAGGTCCTTGAGTACAGCCAGCATCCAAGATCCTTTAAAACCGGTATGCCCGGTAAGGAAAACCCTTTTGCCTGAGTAGTTTTGCTTTAGTTTATCAATCATTTCCAGAGTTTCCATTCAGGGTTTTCATCCCACATTGTGTTCAGGTCTATACTGTCGCGCAGGGTATCCATACATTTCCAGAACCCCATGTGGCGATAGGCAGTGAGCTGGCCGTCTTTTGCAAGTTCGTCCAATGGCTGCCGTTCCCACATAATATCGTCTGCATCGTCTTTCAGGTATTTGAATACCTCCGGCTTCAGCACAAAAAATCCACCATTGATCCAGGCGCCATCCTCAGACGGTTTTTCCCTAAAAGCAATCACATCATCCTGCCTATCCAGTTCCATAATACCAAACCTGCTCCCGGGTTGTATAGCAGTCATGGTGGCTATTTTGTTCTTGCTTTTGTGATATTCCACAAGTTTGTTAATGTCAATATTTGCGACCCCGTCACCATAAGTGAGCATAAAATCGTCATTTTCAACATATTGCTGAACGCGTTTCAACCTGCCGGCCGTCATGGTTTCCAGACCCGTCTCTACCAGGGTCACCTTAAAATTTTCCGATTTGGTATCATGGACCGAAACGCTGTTGTTCTTAAGGTCAATGGTCAGGTCTGAATTATGAAGAAAATAGTTCATGAAATATTCCTTGATCACATAGCCCTTATAACCCAGGCAGATCACAAATTCATTATGCCCAAAGGCAGAATATATTTTCATAATGTGCCACAAAATCGGTTTCCCACCTATCTCAACCATGGGCTTTGGTTTCAAATGAGATTCCTCAGAAATTCGGGTGCCTTTGCCCCCTGCAAATATTACGACTTTCATAATGGCGGCAAGTTAGGGAAAATGGTGAGAAGTGAGAAGAAGTTGATATGATCAGGTTTATGAATGGTGCATTTGTGATAGTTGTAAACATGAGGATGAAGGTGGGTTCAATGGGCAATACAAAGCATTTTAAAAACGCGGTTTCTATTGTTTTCCTATTCCTGCCCGGCGCAGACGAGGATAAATCCCCCAAAATGCCCTTTTTGACTATTCTGGACTGATCTTCCTGATTTTTCATTTTTTCCAGTTTTCAACGTATTGATTTTAAAATACTTTCACGTAACCCGTTGACCATTATCAATAGATAACAATAAAAGATCAATAGCAAATGCTTTTAAAGGCCGGTTTATCTTTTGCAGTTTATCAATGGCTTTCCTTTTTTACGCAACAGAAACTGTTTACATATATAGCGGGATGTATAAGTGGCTCCCAAAAATCTTAAAATACTTTGTAACTTATTGATTTATAGTAAAATATTTTTTACAATCGTTATTTCATTTGATTTTTTAGTTTAGGCAGCTTTGCAAAAGTTGTCTAAACTTGGCGCCCCTTACAATATCAGCATCACCGTCCCTTGTTTAGAAATACTGTTCCCATTGTAGTCCTCTGCCTTGATATTGTAAATATAA
>Ga0206844_10287_pt1 | contig 14140 bp, 11 predicted proteins | sample Alteio_BWOrgCont_22_FD_152907 | JGI IMG/M metagenome (GOLD analysis project Ga0206844, IMG submission 152907) | Enriched cells from forest soil in Barre Woods Harvard Forest LTER site, Petersham, Massachusetts, United States -... | ecosystem: Environmental > Terrestrial > Soil > Temperate forest >...
CGGTTGAACAATAATGGGGGTAAGCAATGAGTCTTTGCTCGAGCAACCATACTTGTTTTCTACATAAAGTGATGGATAATAATATCCGTGGGTGGAATACGTATGCTGGAAATTTGTCCATTTTGCAAGACAGGGAGGATTGAGCAGCGTGCAGGAATCGCCCGTGCCGTCACCGAATTTCCAGATAAACTTTGTGATATATTGCCCGGCCGTATCTGTAGAATCGGTAAATGTAACTACTTCGATATCCTTTTTACAATCAAAGGCCGTGTAAATCGAAAATTTCGGGTTGGGAATGATTCCTAAGTCAGTGGTATATCTTACGCTTATTGTTTTTTGAAGAACATTTGTGCATCCGTTACTATCGGTTATCTGAAGGGTGACCTGGTAGCCCCCACTGTCGGAATAAGCATAGCAAGGGTTTTGCTGCGTTGAACTTCCTCCGTCGCCAAAATTCCATTGCCAGGCGACAATGGGCGCTTTTTCAGCCCCCGGCATGGATTTGTCTGCAAAACATATTGAATTGCCCCTTGCACAAAGGAGAATGGGCATGTTGTTGTTGACTATAAAATCAGAAATGGGATTATGGTAAACTATAACAGGCTTTGCAAGGGTAACTGTACATTTGGTCCCGTTTTGGAAGATGACAGTTATCTCGGCAAGATAAGACCCTGCCGTTGTAAATGCATGGGTTGGGTTCGCCTGCGTAGAGCTGTCTCCGTCGCCAAAATGCCACAAATAGCTCACGGCAGGGGAAGTATTGGTTGTTTTAAAGGTAAACTGTACGGGGAGGGGAACACAGCCTTTTTCAACACTTACAACAATATCACACGGGTTCTGGGCTTTGGCAGCAATGGCAAGCAAGAACAATGTCACGCAGATTATATAGGTTCGCTGCATCAGTTTCTCATAATGGCTCTGCCAATTTAGGGATAATAATCGGCATTATGAAATTACACACCAATATTTTGCAAAAAATTATTTTTGCACAGGGCAATCGCCGGTCACGGCCAATGCTTTTTAATATTCAGGAACAATCCATTACATCTAAAATTGTTTTACGCTTTCATTTTTGCACGGTACTGGATAAATTAACCGGGGCGTTATTTTTGCCTGATGCATTGCTTTTTAGCAAATCCTTAATTTCATCCATTTCCGAGGCCATAGAATCTATTTTGATTTGTTGGGCGGCATTTTCCTTTTCAAGTTTCTCCAATTTCAATTTTAATGCCTCGTGTAGTCAGGTAAGCGCCGTTGCCATTAGAGGAACCAACCTGTAGGGCATGGCCGGAAGCAACCGTACTTAAACCTAAACCCCATGTCACAATGCCGTTGTTGCCAAACGACATGGCATTGCTTGCCCCTACAACTGAATTATAGCCGATAGAAGTGGCATTTGAAAGCCCGCTTGTGGTTGCATCAGCGCTATAGGCTTAATTTGGCAAGTTCGGGAAAACCGGGTAAAACTAAGAATCAAAATGGTATCTATAATTCCTGATCCCTATCCCCTGATTGCTATTTCTTCACATTCCCTTTACAATTAGTTAATATGCCCCCCGTAGTTTTGAAAAACTTTCCGCATTTTGAATACACGCTTCAAGACAGTTGTAGTATCGGACCTGCACCTGGGCATTAAGAGTTCTAAAGCTAAAGAGGTCGTAAGGTTTCTAAAGAACCATCCCGCCGAAAAGATCATCCTCAATGGCGACATTATTGACGGCTGGCAACTGAAAAAATCGGGTTCATGGAAGAAAAAACACACACGGTTTTTCAAGCTGTTGCTTAAAATGCTCTCAAAAGAGAAAATTCAGGTTATTTATCTTCGTGGAAACCATGACGACTTTCTCGATGAGATATTGCCCCTTGAGATCGGGAATTTCTCTATCAGGCGCGATTATATACATGAATCTTTCGGGAAAAGGTATTATGTGGTTCACGGCGATATTTTTGATTCCATCACTACCAAACTTAAATGGCTGGCGAAACTTGGAGATGTTGGATATACATTTCTGCTTTGGGCAAACCGCTTTTATAATAATTACAGGACCCGGAAGGGACTGCCTTATTATTCACTCTCCCAGCAGATAAAACTAAAGGTAAAAAAAGCCGTTTCTTTTATTTCGGAATTTGAAAATGAACTGGTTGAAGTGGCGAAGGTCAAAAAATGCCAGGGGGTTATTACCGGGCATATCCATCATCCGGCCAATAAAATGATCAACGGGGTTCATTATCTCAATTCCGGCGACTGGGTAGAATCTATGACCGCACTTGTAGAGACTTTTGAAGGAGAATGGAAAATAGTCTATTTCGATGAATGGATAAAAGAGCGCGAGGCTGGCAATATTCATGATACAATTCCTGTTAACACCGAAGAAAACGCGAAATTGCTCCCATTTGCATGACAATTAAAGGTAAAAGGGTCATTTTTACGGTTCAGGGTGAAGGCAGAGGGCATTTGACACAGGCCATTACCCTGCAAAATATCCTTGTTGAAGCTGGTTATGAGTTATGTGCCGTACTTGTAGGCACAAGCAGCGCAAGGAAATTGCCGGATTTTTTTTATGAACAGATCAAAGCCCCGATCATCAATTTCTCCAGCCCGAATTTTGTGATGGATGCCAAAGCAAAATCCATCCGGATATTGCCATCCATTACTTTCAATCTAAGGCTAATGCCATTGTATTTCAGAAATATGCGGATGATTGATGCGAAATTAAAAGAATTAAAACCTGATTTGGTTATTAATTTTTATGATCCGTTGATCGGTATGTTTTATATGCTCAAAAATCCAAAGATTCCTCTTGTCTGCATTGCTCATCAATATACCTTTATACATCCTGATTTTCAATTTCCTGAAGGCTTTTATTGGGAAAAAACGGCGTTAAAGATTTTTACGCACCTTACAGCCTCCAGGGCAAAGAAAAAACTCGCGCTATCCATGTACCCAATGCGGGAGATAAAAGAGAGTAACCTTGTTGTGATGCCTCCCTTATTGCGCAAATCTGTTTATGACATACCTGCAACCAAGGGCGACTATATCCTTATCTATTTGCTCAATGCGGGCTATATGGATGATATTATCGCCTGGCACAATCAACATCCTGAAACAGCTTTGCATTGCTTTACCGATAAAAAAGACATTGAAGGGGAGTGGAAATATGATGACAAGCTATCCTTTCACCAGATAAACGACCAGAAATTTATAGAACTTATGGCAGGTTGCCGCGCTTTTGCCACCACTGCAGGTTTTGAATCTATTTGCGAGGCGATGTATTTTGGGAAACCTGTTTTTATGGTTCCGGTTGAGAGTCATTTTGAACAATTTAGCAATGCCCGGGACGGGGCAAGGGCTGGGGCCGGTATCTACGACAGTACATTTAACCTGGATAAACTGCTCGCTTATCTTCCTGAATATAAAACCAATCCGGCCATTTTCCGTACATGGGCATCTGATACAAAGAAGAGATTGTTGAAGGAGTTGAGAGAATGAAGGGCAATTTGAAAATTTGAAAATTTGGGAATGGGCTGACGCATGATAATTGCTAACTACTCCTCGTTAACTGATAACTGAAAATGCAAAAAATTTTGTTCGTAATCAACCCCGTTGCAGGGGGAAAGTCTGTAAACAAAAAGAACCTTTTGTCACAAATAAAGGACAACCTGGCTCCCGAAACAGAATATGATATAAAGGTTTGGGAAACCCTGTCCCAGAATGACGAAATTCATTCCATGATCTCCGATGGCGACTATAATATGGCCGTAGCTGCCGGTGGCGATGGGACAATCAATTTTGTTGCGCAGGCCGCTATGAAAAGTGGGATTCCGGTGGGGGTTATTCCATTTGGATCCGGGAACGGACTGGCGCGGCACCTTGGTATCCCCCTCAATACAGTTGAAGCCATTAAAGCGTTATCAAGCGGCAATGATATTACCATTGATACCGGGATTATTAACGGCAATATGTTTGTTTGCACCACTGGGGCAGGGTTTGATGCCCTCATTGGCAACCTGTTCAGTAAGAGTACCGGACGCGGGTTCTTTAATTATGCAAAAATGACCCTGCAACAGCTTGTCAACTATAAACCAAATGAATACACGATTATTTTTGACGGACAGACCATAAAACGAAAGGCATTTATCCTTGCACTTGCCAATGTGAACCAATACGGGAACAATACCTATATCGCACCACAGGCAGACCTGCAGGATGGGTTACTTGACATTTGCATTATAAAACCCTTTAATGCCTTTCAATTTCCGGGGCTTGGCATCAGGATATTCAACAAGACCATTACAAAGTCTCCTTTATATGAATATTACAAAACCAAAAAAGTCGAGATACATTTTGAAGGAAATGATCCCGTTCACTTTGACGGCGAACCGGTAATGATGGGAAATAAATTGGAGATTGAGGTACAGCCGGGAAGTTTGACGGTGGTGGTGCCCTAAAAAGTTATTGAGTTGGTGGGTTAATGAGTTGGTGGACGATGGTTGTAGAGACGCAATGTTTGCGTCTCCTTCAGCGAAGACCCGTTCAAAATATTTCCGTCTGCATTTACCCCCGCCTCCTATCTTTTTGTAATTTTACCGCTTTACATTTACACTAGCTCAATTATGAAACCAAAAAATGTCTCAACCATTATGTTTACCCTGGCAGCAGGAGCGGCAATGTTCTTTTCATTCAACAACCCACCTGCCAAAGACGAAGGAGGCTTCAAGAACCTGAAAGTGCTTCCTAAAGACATTACAAAGAAGCAATTGGATTCGACCATGGATTATTATTGTTTGTCGCTTGGCGTACATTGTGGATTTTGCCATGCCAGGCAGGATTCCACCAGCAGGCACCTTGATTTTGCCAGCGATGCCAAACCCGAAAAGGGCAGGGCACGCGAAATGGTAAGCATGACGGCCGAAGCCAATGAACATTATTTTAGCCAGGGCAATACGGGCGTGGGCGAAAACATCCCCGGCGTTACCTGCTTCACATGCCACAGAGGTGCCGCAGAACCAACGGTCAAAAACCTTTTGCCGCAGGTAGATGCACTGAAGGAGGCAGAGAAAGCCGCTCACCAAAAAAAATGATAAGTATATGATACAAATTATACACTTTGTGAACATTTTGCGTTAACAGTTCTAATTTGTTCTAATGAACGGAAACCTACAATACCTATACATTGCTGTCTGTATGCTGTCATTAACCACGGCAAATGGACAAATCGGAGGTACGGGCATCATGAAGTTTGTTGATTTGCCGCCATCATCAAGGTCGGCTTCCCTGGGCGGCAACGCCATTTCGATAAAAGATGATGATGTAACCCTGGCCATACAGAACCCATCGCTGCTGAACCAATCCATGGATAATCATTTTGCCATTTCCTATATTGATTACCTGGCGGGTTCAAATATAGGCAGTATTGTATATGCTCACGCTTATGACAGTATCAATACCGGGATGATCGGAATGCAATACATCAACTATGGCACCTTTACCGAAGCTGATGTAAACGGGAACATTACCGGTACTTTTACGGCAGAGGAATACAATTTCTTTGCGGGGTACTCGAGGCAATGGCATGACTTTTCGTATGGAGGGCAGCTTAAACTGTTGTATTCAGACCTTTACATAGCTACTTCTTATGCCGCAGAGGTTGACCTGAGCGGGACCTACAAGAAAAAAGGTTTTACTGCCGCAGTTGTTTTCAGGAACATCGGGTATCAGATCACCCCTTATTCTGATGTAAGGGAACCCATGCCTTTTGAAATACAGGCAGGCGTTTCTGAAAAACCGGAACACATGCCCATCCGTTTTTCTGTGATCCTGGTACACCTTGAAACTCCGAATATGACCTACATCAATACGAATGCCCCACAGACCATTGACCTCGCTACGGGACAGCCAATAGTCCAGAATATAACGTTCGGCGATGAAGTCTTCCGCCATTTCATTTTTGGGGCCGAGATACTCGTTTCCAAGAATTTCAACATCAGGGTGGGATATAATGTGGAACGCAGGCAGGAACTAAGCATCCCTACAGATATGGGGTTGGTAGGATATTCAGTTGGCATGGGCATCAGGGTCAACAGGTTCCATATTTCTTATGGCCTTGCTGGATATTCCCTTGCCGGGGCTTCCAATACCTTTACCATTACCACCAATTTTTCTGATTTTAAGCAGAAGAAAAATCCGGTTGATTATTAAGTTCTATTTCGACACAATCCCCATCTTCTCAAACTCATTGTCGTTTAAAGTCTGGAGCGCTTTCTGGTAGGTATTGTTATCCTGGTTTACTACCTGGTAAAATCCATCGTTCTGGAACAATTGACGTGCCACCAGGGCTTTCAGTTCGGTTTTGATGTAGTTCTCTGAAATGGCCAGGGCTTTGTCGTCCCTTTTTACGCCATCCTTTTCGCCATATTTGACAAATTCATTCAGGAAATTCTTGTCAATATTAAAATTCCTGTCAAATGTATTAAAATCAGGGTATTTGCTTTCAAGTTCCGCCCGGTGCTTATCTGTATAACTGAGGATATACTGGTTAAAAGCACCCTTGTTTAACAGTTTTACAAGATAGGTCGAATTTTCAGTAGTGTCAAGCGGTACAAATACATCCGGTACGATGCCACCGCCGCCATACACCACACGATGATTGTTCGTGAAGAATTTCAATGAGTCAATGACCTTAATACTGTCTTTGTTCTCGAGTTCCCCGCTTTTATATCTTTTCGCAAAATCCTGGTAATATTCTTCGACACCGTTTTTGTAAGATTTCTGGATACAACGCCCACTCGGTGTATAATATCTTGCAATTGTTAACCGTAACGCAGATCCATCACTAAGGGGATATTGTTCCTGGACAAGCCCTTTCCCAAAAGACCTTCTGCCGATAACAAGTGCCCTGTCCCAGTCCTGCAAAGCCCCGGTAACAATCTCACTTGCCGACGCAGAACCTTCGTCAATAAGCACGGCCACTTTTCCCTGGAAGGGGGCATTGTCTTTAGAATTATAAACTTCTTTTTCCCTCGCCCTTCCCTGGGTGTAAACAACTAATTTTCCCCTTGGGATAAATTGTGATGCAATGTCTATGGCTGTATTGAGATATCCGCCGGGATTGTCCCTCAAATCAAGGATCAGGTTGTTCATTCCTTGTTTCTGCAGTTTTGTATAGGCCGTATTGAACTCGTCTGCGGTGGTACCTCCGAAACGGCTGATTTTTATATAGCCTATGCCTGGCGCTGCCATATAAGATGCGTCAATACTATATATTGGGATTTTGTCCCTTGTGATTTTAAAATCAAGCAAACCTGGATTGCCAGCTCTGTAAATGCTCACATTTACTTCCGTTCCTTTTGGCCCCCGGAGGTTTTTGAACACATCTGACTCTTTGAAGCCTGTGCCCGCTACGGTTTTACCATCTATCTTTATGATTTTGTCACCCGCCCTGATCCCGAGTTTCTCTGACGGGCCTCCGGATATGGGCGTTACTACAAATATGGTATCATTGAGGATATTGAACTCTATGCCGATGCCTTCAAAATTACCCTGTAATTCTTCATTGGTTTCTTTCAACTCTGCTGCCGGAATAAATACCGAGTGCGGGTCAAGCTGTTTTAGCACCCCCTCAATGGCAGCCTGTGTGAGTTTATTGTCATCAGGTTTATCAACGTAATCATTGTTGATATGCATCATGACTTCCTGGAAAAGGGCATCCGGGTCATAATTGCCATTGTCTGGTTTTGAATGTGTTGAAAACCTTGCCCCGACAAACATGGCAAAAGCCGCCACTACCGCAAAAAGCAAAGGTATTTTGTAATTCAGTTTCTTTTTCATAATCTGATTAAACGCTTTATTTAGCCAATGGTTTTATCTTTGCCACCTTTCATTCATCATGTATCATTGACCATTTGCCATAATCAACAGTGATATAAGAAGCAAAGAAACGTAAGCGACAAATTTAAGGGCAAAAACCATTCCATACGGTTGTGGCTACTAACTATTAATAATTATTAACTGATGCAGATTGGGAAAACAACAGAAAAAGCTATACTAATTATAAAAGAGACAGCCGGTTATATAAGTAAAGCCCGTATGAAACTTGATGCCGAAGGTATTTCTTATAAAGAGGACCAAAGCCTGGTTACGTCAATTGACGTCGGATCAGAGGAAAGATTGGCATCGGCCCTGCAGCATCTGCTTCCCCAATCAACCGTTCTTGCAGAAGAAAAACATAGCTCCGATCCCAAAACCGATTTTATGTGGATCATTGACCCTATTGACGGCACCACCAATTTCGTTCATAACTTCCCGATGTATTGTATAAGTGTGGCGCTTTGGCATAATGGCAAAATTGTAATGGGCATCGTTTATGATATTCCAGGGGATGAATGTTTCTGGACCCATTCTGAATCAGGACTGGTTTACCGGAATGACAGACAGGTAAGGGTTTCACAGGCAAAAACATTGAGCGAATCCCTTCTCGCTACGGGGTTTCCCTCTTCAGCATTTGGCAGGATGGATGAATACATAGAGCATTTCAGGTACTTTATGCTCCATACCCATGGAATCAGGCGGCTCGGCTCTGCCGCGCTTGACCTGGCATACGTGGCCTGTGGCAGGCTTGATGGCTTTTTTGAATACCATTTAAAACCCTGGGATGTGGCGGCGGGCGCTTACCTGGTACAGAAAGCGGGAGGAACGGTTACGGATTTTACAGGAGGCAATAATTATCTCTATGGCGGCGAGATGCTGGCATCTAACAATTGGATACACAGGGAGTTTTTGAAGCGGTTTGGATAATTATTACTATTTTTTAAAAAAATATCGTTTTTTTCTTGACATTGCGTTTTATGCAAGTGATACCACGTTTTTATGCCACCAAAAGAATCCTGATCGGAACCGGGACCAGCCTTTATTACACGAGGGGATTCCCATCGGAAACCATTTCAGAAACAGATGAATTCCCGGGCCAGCCTACCATGTACACAACCAGTAAAACCAGCAGTTTCAGTTCACAGGCGACATTGGCGCTGCCGGTGGCTTTTTACCTGATCATAAAATCCTGATTGAGAAGCCTACGGGACCAGTGCTTTTCTTGATCTTAAGGTCAACATGAAGCTCAACATTGAAAAAAGGGTGGCGATACCATAAACCTGGAGTCCCCAAATCGAATTTTCCCTACTTTTACCGCTTCAAAAATATTTAAGATGAAAAGCAAAAACGCACTAACCGCACTAAGCATAAGTATGGCAATTTTTGGCAATGCAAATGCCCAACAGGGCGGACTAAGCTACCCGACACCCCAAAAGGGCAACGTGGTTGACAATTATTTTGGGACAAAGGTGGCCGACCCTTACCGATGGATGGAAAATGACACCTCTGCAGAAGTGAATGCATGGGTAAAGGCCGAGAACAAAGTCACCCAGGATTACCTTGCCAGAATCCCTTACAGACAGGCGATCCATGACCGGCTTACAGATATATGGAATTATACCCGGTACTCTGTTCCGGTACATAAAGGCAACCACTATTTTTACAGTAAAAACAATGGCCTTCAAAACCAGAGCGTCATGTACGTGCAAGACAAGCCTGATGGCGATGCAAAAATATTTTTTGACCCCAACCAACTGTCCAAAGATGGTACTGTATCCCTTGGCGGGACATATTTTAATAAAGACGGCACGAAAATGGGCTATACTATATCACGATCGGGCAGCGATTGGGAAGAAATATATGTACTGGATGTAAATACCGGGAAACGAACCAATGATTCTATACGCTGGGCAAAATTCACGGACGTTGCATGGCAGGGCGATGGCTTCTATTACAGCCGGTTTGATGAACCGGCAAAGGGAACCAATGGGCTTGTGGCTGAAAACATCAACCAGAAAATATATTTCCATAAGCTCGGCGACCCTCAAAGCAAAGACATCCTGGTTTACAGCGATCCTTTAAGGCCCAAAGTGGGCCTGGGCGCCTACACCACCGAAGACGAGAAATACCTGATTATATATGCCACGGAAGGAGCCTCAAGCGGCAATGAACTTTTTTATCGCGAAGCGTCTGATTTTAATGCTTCATTTATTAAAATCAATAATGGTTTTGAATTTAATTTTTCAGTGATTGATAATATAGGCAACAAATTCCTGGTGCTTACAGATGAAGACGCCACTAAATACAAACTTGTACTGGTTGACCCCGCAAACCACGATAAGGCAAACTGGCAAACCATCATCCCGGAAAAAAAAGAAGTTTTGCAAACTGTGTCAACTGCCGACGGCAAACTTTTCGCCCACTATATGAAAGACGCATCTGCCCTTGTGAACCAGTATGATATAAATGGCAAACTTGAGCATGAAGTGAGCCTGCCCGGATATGGAAGCGTGGGAGGGTTTGATGGCAAAAAAACAGACAGGGAGATATACTACAGCTATACCTCATTTACTTATCCCTCAACCATTTTCAAATATGACATCGCTACCGGCAAGTCTGAGGTTTTCCGTAAACCCGATATAAAATTCAACCCGGACGATTACGAAAGCAAACAGGTCTTTTTCCCGTCTAAAGATGGCACCATGATACCCATGTTTATCGTTCACAAAAAAGGCATTAAAATGGATGGCAAAAACCCGACCATGCTTTATGGCTATGGCGGGTTCAATATCAGTTTGTTCCCTGATTTTTCAGTTTCAAGGATGATATTGCTTGAAAAAGGCGGCATTTATGCGCTCGTTATTTTGCGCGGTGGCGGGGAATATGGCGAAGACTGGCACCAGGCAGGCATGCTTGGCAAAAAACAGAATGTGTTTGACGATTTCATGGGCGCCGAAGAATACCTTATCGCCAACAAATACACCAGCAGCTCTAAACTTGCCATATCCGGACGATCAAATGGCGGCCTGCTTATTGGCGCCTGCATGACCCAGCGGCCAGACCTTTGCAAAGTGGCTTTCCCGGGCGTTGGGGTGCTGGATATGCTCCGATACCATAAATTTACCATCGGCTATGCCTGGGCTTCTGAATACGGTTCGAGTGACAATGCAGACCAGTTTAAATACCTCTATGCCTATTCCCCGCTGCACAACCTGAAAGAAGTCAGTTACCCGGCCACTATGGTTACCACTGCCGACCATGATGACCGTGTGGTTCCGGCACATTCGTTCAAGTTCGCCGCCACGCTTCAGGAAAAGGGCAAAGGCGACAACCCCTACCTGATACGCATAGATACAAAAGCAGGCCACGGAGGAGGCAAGCCAACCGCCAAACAAATTGATGAATGGACGGATATTTGGAGCTTTATGTTTTATAACATGGGGATGGTGTATTGAATTGACCCCAAAAGTTGTCAACTCTTATCTCTCCATGACATGATATTGAACAATGTGCTGATGCGATAATCCCGAATAAGTCGGGACAACTTGTGCTGATTGGCTGACGCATGTAACCTCGTGCGCGTCAGCAAATTTTTCTCCTTCTTTTTCAAGGAGGGGAAATCCGAGAGGATTTTGGAATTCGAAGGCCGGGGTGGTTTGAACGGAGGCACGAAGCGAGAACCTGAAGGCTCTGCAAAGCTAAATCCGATGAATATATATACCGTAATACTAACTTACTGATTTAAAACGCAATAAGTACCCTTCATCGCGAAAGTAATATCGGAACGGCAGCGACGGTACGGATTGAAGCAATCTGTTTGGGCGAAGTGCCAATCTGGGATACGGACCCTTTTGGAGCTAATCCGTATACATATTTAAAATTATACTAAATTACCATATATTGTCATATAACAATATTGCATATTTTACGTTATTAAATATTAAAAAAATAAAAAACGATTGATATTGACAAAGTTAATCAACTCATCTATTTGATAAAATCGTGAATCTGCATAAGTATTTAATTCAGATTTTTTCTATTTTAATCTTATTGCTTTCATCTTCATGTATCGTAAAATATGCGGATGAATTGACAGAAAGAGGCCTTAACAAAGAAGCAATTGGCAATTATAATCAAGCTACGGTAATTTACAATGGTGCAATTACTCTAAACAAACATAACGCAATGGCTTATTGGAGGCGCGGTAACCTATATTCCAGGAATGGGAAATGTGTAAAGGCAATCGAAGATTTGTCTAAATCCATTAAGCCCGATTCTACATTAGACGTTGGCTATCCCTTTTGGGACAAGGCTTTTTGCGAAGAACAGGTAAAGGATAGTTCTATTAACCTCACTTCACCCTCACGCTGTCCTTCCCCGGTATGCTGTCCTGATCAATCGGAATTCCTTTCAGGTAGTCATCCATATTGCGGAGCATGGCATCAACGCTTTGGTTGTAATGTACCCACCGTTCTTTGATACGTCTGGTGGAGGCTTCGGTATTGGCTATGAGTATTTTGAGTTTAAGTTCATAATCAGTCTTTTCGGAGGTTAGGGATTCAATGCTGTCTTTAAGTGCGGTGTTAGGGGACGGTCTGCCTTGCAGATGCTTGAGTTTATCTGATACAATCCTGATTTTCCGGTTCAGGTCAAATTTGTGGAGATCCCTTTGTTGTTTGATATAATCAAGCGCAATCTGCAAGGATCTTTGGGATTCGAGCTTTACCCTGTCTTCATTAATGCCTCCGGTGCAGCTATATAACAGCGAAAAAATGATCGTAAAAATAAATAAAGCCCTCTTTGTCATCTCTTTTTATGGTGATGTTTTTTATTCGCTTTTGACTTTGTTTTAATCCTGGAAACCAATCCTCTGATATGCCTTGCCTTTAACGATCTCAACGCGGTTTCTTTTTCATTGGTATCCAAAGGCCCTATTGTAATTTTATAACATTCCTTTCCTTTAAAGTTAAGTTTCGTCATAATAACATCGGGTACATTTTTACGGTTCAGGTATGTCTTCAAATTAGAGGCATTGTTTTCCCTGCTGAAAATCCCCGCCTGTATCATAAATATTTTGTCAGGTACCTGGTTTTCTTCCTGGCTTTTTGGGGTTGTTTCAATATCTGAGCTATCAGTAACCGAAGAATGAGCATTGAGTTTATCGCGGTTTTTAATCTCATCCTCACTGGCCAGTTCCACTTTTACCTTTGCAAGGCCGGAATGCACGATGTCTATTTTTCGGGCGGCGGCATAAGAGAGGTCAATAAGGCGTTTTTTTCGATGTGGGCCTCGGTCGTTTATCCTTACGATGGCCATTTTATGGTTTTTAACATTGGTTACTTTCAGATAGGTGCCAAAAGGATGGATTTTGTAGGCCGCGGTAAAACTGTCCTGGCAATATTTTTCACCACAGGCGGTCCGATGGCGGTTTGCCTTTTCCCCATAGTATGAAGCAATACCATAGCGGGGATGTTGGTTGCCTGCAAACGCACATAAAACAACCAGCAAAAACACAGAAATCAGGATGGGTTTTTTCATGATCTCCCTTTTGAGGAACGCCAAAAGTAGGAAAATTTAGTCATTGACCGTGGGCCATTGACCAAAGACCATTGATCATTTGCCGTATACCATTTATCAAAGACGGTTGATCAGATGCCATTTAATACTAACCCACATCAGTAAATGGCAAGTGGTCAATGGTTAATGAATGTTACCACCCCAATTTATTAAACTTGTCATTTTTCCGGATAAAATATTGCCAGACAATGCTATGATTGTAAACGCCCGTCCTGTTTGGATTGTGTACGCCTAGTTTTGCCTGTTTTCTTTTACGAAACCAGTGCCTTAACCCGCCATAAAACTCGATATGCGCCTTAAAAATGGCCTTGTATTCTTTGGCATTACCAGTAGTTAATGCCCTGATGGCAGCTATGTTATCTAATAATATCCTGAAAACAATCCTGCCCCATATATTGCCGGTCGTCATGTTTTTCACCATCATGATGAGGCCGTTTTTATAATTGCGGAACACCTTGGCCGGACTTCCGTAAGATATGATATGACCCCCGACATGATAGACAACTGCCTGCGGACAAACCATAACTTTATGTCCTGCGTTTTTCACCCGCCAGCTTAGGTCAATATCTTCCATGTGGGCGTAATATTCATTGTCAAACCCCCCAATACCATGATATATTTCAGACCGGATAAACATGCAGGCTCCTGAGCACCAGAAAACTTCCCGGATGTCATCATACTGGCCTGAATCTTCTT
>Ga0206844_10202_pt3 | contig 14120 bp, 12 predicted proteins | sample Alteio_BWOrgCont_22_FD_152907 | JGI IMG/M metagenome (GOLD analysis project Ga0206844, IMG submission 152907) | Enriched cells from forest soil in Barre Woods Harvard Forest LTER site, Petersham, Massachusetts, United States -... | ecosystem: Environmental > Terrestrial > Soil > Temperate forest >...
GAGGGCAAAAATATCGCCTTCGATGCGGCGAACCTTGCCGTTTTCTGTAATTTCAATCTCGCGCCCATGAGATGTCATCTTGCGGAACGGGCGGATGCCGATGAAGGTATAGCGGCCGATTTTTTCACCATTCTCGACTGACTCAAGCAGGAAACACTCCGGTTCGTCGGCAGCAAGGCGAAGAAAGGCGGTGACCGGCGTTTCAAGATCGGCGGTGAGCGTGCGGTAGAGCGGCACCAGCGTGTGGGTTCGGGCGAGTTTCAGGAATTCGGCGCGGCTGGGAAGCGAGATTTCGGGTGAAGGCATGGCTTTTGGTTATCGTACCGTAGTGGGGTGAGTAGCTCTTTTGACAATATCGATACGGGGAAAGCTCCTTGATCTGATTTCTGTGGTTAAGTGTGCGCACTCGCACGAGATGCTCATCGGTACTCATCACTTGTCAGATGAGGTCTGGGCTAGTTTGGAAAGTAGATCGTGATCGAACCGGCATCGGCATTAGCTGTGAGGATTGCATTTCGCGGGTCGACCGTGAGGCGCGCGATAGCAACGGATCCCCAGCCACCAGCGATAGACGAGGTTGTGGAAGTAAACCTTCCAGCTGTCCCCCAATGATAAAGGAGCATCGTTCGGCTCTCCGCACAGGCGACCACGATCGACTGTGTTCCGTCGCCTGTAAGGTCTCCAGCGGCGACGCTGTTGGGACCGCGACACCCTGACAGAGGAAGCGGAGAACCAGACATGGGGCGGAAGCCGCCGTGCCCGTCACCGAGCAGGATGGAGACGGCATTTTCAGACGGACCGGTAATATCGCGCTGATAAGGGATGACAATGAGGTCAGGGTTGCCATCGCCATTGATGTCATCTATGGCAACCTGCCATGGTTTGGCGCCCGCAGAGAACGGCGAACCAGCGGCGCTCTGCAAGCTCCCACGGCCATCGCCAAGCAGAATGGATACGGTATCGTCGTCGAGATTGGTAGTGACGATGTCCGGCTTACCGTCGTGGTTGAAGTCCGCAGTGCGGAGGCGTTCGTAGGGGCGGCGGCCTGTGTGGAAGTATTTGCCCGGCGTAACGAAGCGCCCCGTGCCGTCACCGGGAACAATTTCGATTTGATTATTTCCCCAACTGTCCGTGGCAGCGTCGAGTTTGTTATCGGAGTCAAAGTCAGCGAGGACAACACCATGTGGATGCGGGTCAGAGTGAACGTCGACGGGCGATCCGGGCGCAAGTTGAAAGCCTCCACGACCATTGCCGAGAAAGACGCGCAGATAGGGCGACTGGTGGTTGGCGACGACTAGATCGAGGTTGCCGTCGTTATTCATGTCGCCGATGGCGATATCGTTCGGCAAGTGACCGGCGGGAAAAGGTGAGCCGGGCGGAACGTGAAAGGCTCCGCGGCCATCGCCGAGCAGGATGGTGATGGAGCCGGAATCGGCAGTGTCCGAGCCGGCATTGGCGACGATGATGTCCGGATTCCGATCATGATTAACGTCGGCGACGGCGATCCACCTGGGGCTGGGCCCAGTGGAGATCGTGACCTGACGATAGTGCTGACCATGCGCCGCCAGGTTGCCGGCGACGAGCATCAGCGCGAACTGGGTCGCATTGCGCATGGCGGTACTCTAAGAATCCAACGCAAAATGAGCAAGCCCTAGGAGCGTGCTTGGTGGTTGGACGACGAAGTCCTGACTCGGTGAGTGACTTGGCGACTTTGAAATGCGAGGGATTTCGGCGCTAGCGGCTGGCGACCCGTCTCAAGATTCGACTGGGCTGTCTTTCGGGTGCTTTCGTTTCGGGCCAGGCCCTTGGCATCCAATTAGATAACCAATTGTGACCGCGGTAACGCTTGCGGGGTGTCTCGGCTGAGGCCTATACTCGGTGAGTTTGGCCGGATTCGCGTGTTTTACTGCAGTTGCGGGTCAAATAAGAGCCAAAAGGCATGCCGAATGGACCGGGTTCCGGGTGCCTGATATGGTTCGCTGGATGTTGACACAATGCTAACGGGTCCAGCGGACAATTCGGTCGAAAGGGAGATTGGGTTTCTGTATGGCTACAATTACGCTCGAGCAGGAGATTAACCCTTGGGAAGCACAGGCTGCTCGATTTGACTTTGCGGCGCGCAAGCTGAATCTGGATGAGGGATTATGGCGCGTCCTGCGGCATCCATCGCGCGAGATCATCGTGCATTTTCCAGTCGCCATGGACGATGGCCGGATTGAGATGTTCACTGGCTTCCGTGTGCTGCACTCACAGGCCAGGGGCCCGGGCAAGGGCGGAATCCGCTATTCGCCGGATGTTTCGCTCGATGAAGTGCGCGCGCTGGCCAGTTGGATGACGTGGAAGTGCGCGGTGGTGAATATTCCCTTCGGCGGCGCAAAGGGCGGCGTGATCTGCGACCCGAAGCGGATGTCGATGGGCGAGGTGGAGCGCATGACGCGCCGCTATACCGCCGAGATTATCGAATTCATCGGCCCGGAAAAAGACGTTCCCGCGCCGGATATGGGCACGAACGAGCAGACGATGGCGTGGATTATGGATACGTATTCCATGCATCAGCGCCAGACGGTGACCAGCGTGGTGACGGGTAAGCCGCTGAACATCGGCGGCTCGCGCGGACGCCGCGAGGCAACCGGCCGCGGCATCGGCGTGATGTGCGATGAGGCGATGAAGTATCTGCAGATGTCGCGTGATGGCTGCCGTGTGATTATTCAGGGCTTTGGCAATGTCGGCTCGAATGCCGCGAACCTGATGCGTGAAAAGGGCTACAAAATTATCGGCATTGCGGAATACGATGGCGGCCTTTTCAATCCGAACGGCATCGATATCTGCTCGCTGCTCGAGCACCGGCAGCGCAACGGCACCGTGCTTGGCTTCAAGGGCGCGGAAGCCATGGATTCGCTGGACTTGCTGACGACGGACTGCGAGATCCTGATTCCGGCGGCGACGGAAAATGTGATCACCAGCCGCAACGCTGACCGCATCAAGGCGCGCGTGATTTGCGAAGGCGCGAATGGGCCGACGACCGCAGTCGCGGATGAAATTCTGGCGGACAAGAAAATTTTTGTCATTCCGGACATCCTGGCGAACTCCGGCGGCGTGACCGCCTCCTACTTTGAGTGGGTGCAGGACCGCCAGGGTTATTTCTGGAAGGAATCGGTCGTCAACGAACAGCTGGAGAGCATTCTGGCTGAGAGCTTCGACGATGTGGTCCGCTATTCGGAAGCCCATGGCGTAAACAACCGCATCGCGGCATATATGCTGGCGATCGACCGCGTCGCCTTCACCATCAAGCAGCGCGGCATTTACGCATAACCGCGTGGCTGCGGCAAAATGCAGAAAAGGACGGCCTTCGCGCCGTCCTTTTTTGCGCATCGAATCAGTTCTCTGCCGCGTCTGATCAAGAGATGACAACGACCACTTTGCAAAGACGCCAGCTGGGCGCTCATGGGCCGGCTGTATCCGCACTGGCGCTGGGCTGCATGGGCATGTCCGGCATGTATGGGCCCTCGGACGAAAAGGAAAGCGTTGCGACAATCCACGCCGCGCTCGATGCCGGCATCAATTTGCTGGACACGGGCGATTTTTACGGCGTTGGCCATAATGAGATGCTCATCGGACGTGCGCTCCGCGAGCTGGGCAATCAGGACCGCCGCGACCAGGCGCTGCTTTCCGTTAAATTCGGCGCGATGCGCGGACCGGACGGTTCGTGGGTTGGCATCGATACGCGCCCGGCGGCGATAAAGAATTTTCTGGCATATACATTGACTCGCCTGGGTGTGGATCACATCGATATTTACCGGCCGGCACGGCTCGATCCCAGTGTTCCCATCGAAGAGACGGTCGGTGCGATCGCGGACCTGATCAAGGCCGGCTACGTGCGTTACATCGGATTGTCCGAGGTTGGCGTCGAGACGATCCGCAGAGCCGCGGCGGTGCATCCGATTGCGGATTTGCAGATCGAGTATTCCTTGATCAGCCGCAGCCCTGAGGCGTCTATCTTTCCCGCGCTTCACGAGCTGGGCATTGGCGTAACGGCTTACGGCGTGCTTTCACGCGGACTTCTGAGCGGGTCATCGACAGCAGGAAAGGGTGATTTTCGCGCACGTCTGCCGCGGTTCTCCGGTGAAAACCGGGAGCATAATCAGAAATTGATTGACGCTCTGACCCAACTGGCTGCAGAAAAGAATGCCTCCGCTTCACAACTGGCGATTGCCTGGGCACTCGCAAAGGGCGAGACGATTGTGCCTCTGATCGGTGCGAGGAAGCGGACCCAACTCGAAGAATCGCTGGGCGCATTGCATCTCCGTTTCAGCGCGGACGATCTGCGGCGCCTGGAAGAGACTGTGCCCGCGTCCGCAGTTGCCGGCACACGCTATGACGAGCACCAGATGAAGATGCTGGATAGCGAACGGTAAGGCTAAAGTCAGGTTGCAAGGGGCATTTGTCTGGGCGATACGCCGGTCGCGGTGAATCGCGCGCTTGCCCTGTTCTCTCTTTTGCCGATCTGCTTTCCATTGCGTCCCACAACACCCATGTGAAATAGCCAGGAAACATGCTGCTTTGGCTGCTTCACCCTGCGGTATGCTTTCTCGTGCGAGGGAATTCATGGTTAAAAATGGATTGCGGATCGCATGTTCTTGTCTCCTAAGCATGGCTGCGGCTTCGATTTGTTACGGGCAGGCATCGGGTTCTGCGCGGATGCCTCCAGACTACGGGGGCGTTAACGTTCGCGTTGCCGGAGTTTTTGTAACTCCGGTTCCAAACGCACCATTTTCGGCGACGGTAGACATTGTCTCGAAGCAAAAGTTGCCGGATGGCTCGTTGAGTATCCGTACCACGGTCGCCCATATCGCGCGGGATTCGGCGGGCCGCATTTATAACGAGCACAGAGCTCTGGTTCCGGCAACATTCCAGGGCGAGCCGACGCTGCTGTCGGCGCATATCTATGATCCGACAACCCATTTGAACACGTTTCTTGATCCATTCAGCCATCTGGCGCGACAGAGTGTGTTTGTTCAGACTCGGCAGGTGGCGGCGATCGATCCAACGCTTGGGCCGCACGCCGGCGGCACATTGACGAAAGAGGAAGAACTGGGAGAGCAGGCGGTAGGGAATACTCTGCTTCGGGGCACCAAAAAGATCTGGACGGTGCCAGCGACCATGAGCGGCACCGGAGCCGCGGTCGAGATTGTCGACCAATACTGGTACTCGCCGGATTTGTCAGTCTATTTGATTGTGCAGCATGACGATCCACGGACGGGAGAGCAGATTGTAGCGGTAAAGGACGTGAATCGTGCCGAACCGGATGCATCTGCTTTCGTTGTGCCTGCAAGATATCGCGTTGTGGATGAGAACCCGGCACCATGAAGGCATAGTCAGGTGAATCGACATCTGAACTTCGGGAGAAGCGAAAGATACCGGGAAAAGCTGGAGCGGCTGTCGGGAACGGCTATCGTGGCGGCGTGTGGTGGTGCATAATGGCTAGGTACGCCTTTCTCGACGAGTCGTCGCATCGTGAATCTTCCCAATTCCATTACGATGAGCCGCATCTTCAGCGTTCCGCTGCTCATCTGGATGCTGTCGCCGCACTTTCCTTTGCATGGCCCAAATGGCGAGCAGGAAATTCTTACATCGCTGTTCTTCATCCTGGTATCGATTTCTGATGGAGTAGACGGCTACCTGGCTCGGCGGCGCGGACAGATTACAACCATCGGCATGCTGCTCGATCCTTTGGCGGACAAGCTGTTGATTACGGCGGCCTTTATCTGTCTTGTGCAATACTGCCCGGACATTGTGAAGCCGTGGATCGCCGTGCTGGTGATCGGCCGCGAATTCCTGGTGAGCGGCTTGCGCAGCATCGCCAGCGCCGAGGGCTTTACGATCGAGGCCAGCGATCTTGGCAAGCTGAAGACGGTCATCCAGATCGTCTCAGTCGTTGCCGTGATTCTGGCGCATCGCTGGGATGCCTGGCACTTTGGCTGGTTCATCATGCCGGTGCGGCCCGTAGCGGTGACGGCGATCTATTTCATGGCAGTCGTTTCGACGATTTCCGCTGTGGATTATTTCTGGGCCTTCTGGCGCAAGATTGATCGCGCCACAACGAGCCGCCGGAATCGGGACAACGATTTTGTGCTGAGCCGGAAAAAGAAAGATATTCCAGCGTAAGAAACACTCCCAGCACTTTCCGTAAACATTTCACAAGGTCATACGTCTTTAACAACAGAGGCTGTGCGGATGTTCTGCCATAGAATCGCTCCGCGCAACCCTCTTGCTCCAGAAGAGAAAAGCCCCGGTGGTTCGTGGGTCCACCGGGGCTTTGGCAGTTCTGAGTCGCGTTTCAACCTCTAAGCGTGTACAGCTGGTGGTGCAGCGTGATGGCCGTTGGCGTGTCGCGCTGTCAGTCTGTGCACAAAGTGATACGGCGGCCAGGGACCGGAAAGCTGCATCTGGCAGTCCTTCATAATCTGGCTCGCGCTCGAATATTTGTTCTGATAACGCTCGATGCCCTTATGGTCGATCAGGTGGGCGATATCGAGCAGCATCTTTCCTGAATCCGTACGGCGGCAGCTGACTTCTTCAGCCAGCGGCGCAAACATTCTGTGCATCTGGACGGAGACGGCACGGGCCTTGGTTTGGCGCTCGCGCTGCCGGGTAGCGTTTTCCCGCAGCTGCGCGAGATATTCCTTGCCTGTTCCCGTATTCGCGTTTGCATGCGCAGCGTAAGCGTGGAGTTGTTCCCGGCAGCAGTCGTCGAGCACTACCTTTAAATGCATCTCGGCCTTGCCACGCAGGCGATCGATGTTTGTAAGGAACTGGCGCTGATTGGATCTGATGGATCGGCGCAGGCTTTCGTCATCTGAGAAAACGGTTCCAAAGCGGAACGGCAGAACCGTCGAAGTTTTAAAGCAGTCTGCAATCACACGGGCGTGATCGACAGCAGCTCTTTCATGCAGATGATCTTCAGGAGAATGTTCGCTGACGACAACAGCTAAATCACTGGCTGGATAGAGGAAAACTTGATTTCCTGCGATACCCGACACCGCGTCCATTGGAATGGGTTTACGGTGACGAAGTAGCTCAGGGAAGGCTTGCTTTTCTGTAATGCAGTAGGCATACCACGCCATAGAGAATCACTCCGCACTCTGGCATTTAGGAAAGATTGATTACATCGGCATCTTCTTCTTCGGGACTGCATACTGGCTCTGGCGTGTCCGTTTTGCCACGGACTACTCCGAACTGACACGTATCCTAGTCCTCTTAAGCGACAACTGGCAAATTTTTCACACGACCGTAGAAAAAGGTAGCAATCTTTGGGGAATTTGTATTGACCGAGGTGAAATGTTTGTTGATTTTATGGAAATCTATCAAGCAGGCAAGAATTCGGGGTATTCTGCCGATTTGAGGTGCAATCCGAGGAATTTCTACGCTTAGACAGAATCCACAACTGTCAGGCGCGATGATGGGTCAGCAGCATACTGGTCAGAACGATGAGCACAATCAGCAGGATAGCCAGTCCGGCACCGATGGTGCGGACCAGGTTTCCCAGCGATTTCACGTCCTCGACCAACTCACCATGCTCCGTGGCGTTTCGCTCCGCGGTCTGGCGCAAAAGGACGAGTTGGTCTTCGATCCGCTTCATCTCGACCGTCTGGTCCTGCACCTGCAGGCGCAGCTCGCGATGGTTGGTCTGCATTTCGGCCAGCCCTTGATGCAGCTCTTCCTGCGCGGCGGATTGGGCGGCACTGCCGCCGTCGGCGAAATGGATCAGCTGTGCTAGCGCCTGCACGGCGCCGTGATCGACCATGCGCAGTCCTCCGGCAAGGATAGGCAGGAGCGGCTTAAGTTTGCTGATTTTCTGCAGCACGCCTGTGCGCGGCTTCTTTGCTTCTTCAAGCGATGTCTGTTGCGGAGGAAGCTGCGACTCTGCCGTAGGCGCCTGTTTTTGCGCCAGCTCGATGAGGCGGTCGCCTGCGATTTGATGAGGCTGTTTGTTCGGTGCTGATTTGTCGGGCATTTCCACCAAGTTCTATCACACGTTCAGTTGCAGCAGACGCATAGCAGGTTGCTTTAGCCTAAAGCCTTCCGCCCTTGAACGCGATCTTCATACCTGGGCCGGACGCCGAGTTCATTCAGGATCGTCACATCCTCGCCGTCCGGCCGAAGGCTCCAAAGGATTGCTCGGAATGATCGGCATACAGAGCAGGGACGAGCGTTAAGGTGCGATCGCAATTTTGCGACGGTAAAAATTTTTCAATTTCCTCTTGCAATGATCTAGTTGATTAGTACATTATTCAAGCAATGCAATCGCCCGCCTATCCCGCAGCTTTCGCATTTCGCCTTGATTCGCATTCGGGGGTGCCCGTTTTCCGCCAGATCATCGATCAGGTGCAGGCGGGGATTGCTACCGGCACACTGCGCTTTGGCGATCAGCTGCCGACCGTGCGGCAAGCGGCCGTGGACCTGGAAATCAATCCAAATACCGTGCTGCGAGCCTATCGCGAGATGGAGATTCGCGGCATTGTCGATACGCAGCAGGGAATGGGCACGTTTATCGCCAGCCGGAAGATGGAGCAGTCGAAGGCGGAGCGCGAGCGGGTCTTGTCGCAGCTGGTAAGTGAGTTTGTTTCGCGCGCAGGCGCAAGCGGCTTTACGCTGCAGGATTTGATGGACGCGCTGCGCGATGTTCAGCCGGAAGCCGAACGGAAAAGGAGGCAGTGATGAAGAAGTACGGGCAGTTCAGCAATGTAGGGTGCGCAGTTTTCGTCGTATTCCTGCTGGCAGGAGGACTGGCAGCCGCGTTTACCAGGCACTCCCTCTTCGGCTTGGCCGGTATCGCGATCGGCGTCTATTTTCTGTACGCGATCAAAGTGGTGTCGCAATGGGAGCGGGTAGCGATTCTGCGCTTTGGGCGTTACAAAGGGTTGCGCGGACCGGGTGTTTTCCTGATTGTGCCCATCGTCGATACGCTGAGCCGCTATGTTGACCAGCGCATACGGCTGGCTACCGTAAATGCCGAGTCGACGCTGACGCGCGACACGGTTCCGGTGGACGTGGATGCCATTGTCTTCTGGATGGTGTGGAATGCGGAGAAGTCGATTCTGGAAGTGGAAGATTTTGTGCAGGCAATTACGCTGAGCGCGCACACGGCGTTGCGCGAGTCAATTGGCAGGCACCAGCTGGCGCAGATGATTACGGACCGCGAGATGATGGGAGCGGAGCTGCAAAAGATTCTGGACGTGAAGACGACACCGTGGGGCATCACGGTGCAGTCAGTGGAAATTCGCGATGTGAGGATTCCGCAGGGACTACAGCATGCCATGTCACAACAGGCGCAGGCGGAACGCGAGCGGCAGGCGCGCGTGATTCTGGGCGAGGCCGAGGTGCAGGTCTCCGATCAGTTCGCCCTGGCTTCTCGTGCCTATGCTGACAATCCTGTTGCACTGCATCTGCGCGCCATGAACATGCTGTATGAGGCGATTCGCGATAAAGGCTCGACGGTGATTGTACCCTCGTCGGCAGTCGAGACGATGGGGCTCGGTGGCACGCTGGCGATGTCTTCCATGGCGAAACAGGGGTAGTCGCGCGAGCCAGGTTTGCAGGGATTTCGCAATCGCCGCAAACCTGGTCCGCACTCATTCAGACGTTGAACTTGAAGAAGAGAATATCGCCGTCGCGGACGACGTATTCTTTGCCTTCAGAGCGGTAGAGACCTTTTTCTTTCACGGCCTGCTCGCTGCCTAGGGCGAAGAGATCGTCGCAGTGGTAGGCTTCGGCGCGGATGAAGCCCCGCTCGAAGTCCGAGTGGATGACGCCGGCAGCGCCGGGAGCCTTTGTTCCCCGGCGGATGGTCCACGCGCGAACTTCCTGCACGCCGGCAGTGAAGTAGGTAATGAGGTCGAGCAACCTGTAGGCCGAATGGATGAGGCGGTCGAGGCCGGGCTCGGCTAAGCCAAGTTCGGCGAGGAACTCAGTACGCTCAGCGGGCTCGAGCAGAGCGATCTCGGCTTCGAGCGCTCCGCAGATGCGGACGACCTGGCTGTTCTCTTCCTGAGCGCGCTGTTCGACAGCGGCAACCCACTGGTTCTTCTCTCTGAGTCCGGCTTCATCGACGTTGGCGACGTAAAGCATCGGCTTGGCGGTGATGAGATTGAGGTCGCGCGCGGCGAGCCTTTCGTCGTCGGTAAGATCGACGGTGCGTGCGGGCCTTCCCGCTTGCAGCGCTCCAAGCAGCTTCACCAGCGCTGCCGCCTCGCTCTTTACTTTCGCGTCTGTGGAGTTGCGCGCAATCTTTTCTGTCTTGGCGTAGCGCTTTTCGGCTGATTCGAGATCGGCAAGAAGCAACTCAGTGTTGATTACGTCGATGTCGTCCAGTGGATTAACCTGCCCGGCGACGTGAATGACATTGGGGTCGTCAAAGCAGCGGACGATGTGGGCCACGGCATCGGTCGAACGGATGTGGCCGAGGAATTGATTGCCCAGGCCTTCGCCCTTGCTGGCTCCGGCGACCAGGCCTGCGATGTCGACGAACTCCATCGTGGTCGGCACAATGCGGTTGGGCTTGACGATGGCGGAGATGCGGTCAAGGCGCTCATCGGGTACGGAGACGACGCCAATATTGGGGTCGATGGTGCAGAACGGATAGTTGGCCGCCTGGGCTTCTGCTGAAGTCAGAGCGTTGAAAATAGTGCTTTTCCCGACGTTGGGCAGGCCAACAATCCCGCAATTCAGAGGCATTCTGTCTTTGTCCTTCTAGCCAGGCGCGCGGTTGACAGCGGTGAGGGGTATCGAGTTCACGGCTGCGGATGAAGCGGCGAGGGCTGGTACTTCTATTTTAGGCGATCTGCGGGCTTTGTTCAGTCCTGGAGACGGGCGGCATGCGTGGCGCGAATGTTTCGAAAGCGCTATGCGGGAAATTTCGTATAAATGCGGCTGGCGATGATCTTGGCCTGAGGAGCGTTGGAGCCGAAACTGCGGGTCTCGATGAGCAGCTCAAAGGGCTTCAGCGAACCATTTGCCGATTCCGCTTTTGCCAGAAAAGGCTGCATGGTTTCGTGATTGAAGAGTACGTCTCCCGCAGCCTGCGTGCCCGCCATAGTCAATCCCTCAACGATCAAAACCCAGCCTGTATCGTTCAGGTTAGGAACCAGCGCGATGACGGCGTATGTAAGGTGTGATGGGTCGGCAGCTCCGTTGACATATGCCGGGGACTCTCCCGGCAGGGGATGCCGATTGATAATCACAGATTCATTCGGATGAGGCTCATAGCTGAATTCGAAGTTCAGGTTTTTCTGGAAAAGCTCGACCCATGGATTGGAAAAAACAGAGCCCATGAGGACGGCATTCGAGTCCTTTAGGTCTTCCATGTGCAGCTCGCGCGCATAGCGGACCACAAAATGATCCGGAGATGCTTCCGGAAGCCGCGAAAATTTCAACACCGCATCGAGATCGGCCACGCTGGTATAGCGTTGCGCGTCGAGATCCGCCATATTCTGCGCGTCGATATGATAAGGACTCTTCACCACCAGATAGCTGCGGCTGATGTATTCCTCGAGGGAGACAGAATGACCAGTCAGGTTCTGAAACATTACGATCCCGTCGTCGGCCGGCACCAGAAGGGTGGTGCGATTTTTGTCAAAGACTTGTGCCCAGAAAATATGGCCCGCATCCATCTCGGTCTGCCTGTTGCGCAGAAAGAATGCGGATACAACAGCTGCGCATAGTGCTAGAAGAATGAACGCATAGACGGCGATCTTCGTCCGACCGGTTCGCGCCACGGGAATCGTTGCCGTGCGAGCGTATCCCGCTCCTGCCGATTGCGGGAGAGCCGACTCGGAAACGGCGGCTTCTGAGAGGTGCTCCGTGGCATGGTCTTCGACGGCAACAGTTGCAGATTCCTCGTCGGCCATTGGAGTCGGCGCGAATACGGGGACGTATTTCCCCCGTGGCATGCTGAGCCGCAGAGACTCCGATTTGCCTTCTTCCTCAAAATAGTGATCCAGCCGCTGGCGTAGCTGGCGCGCATAGTTGCGGACGATATTGTCTTCGCCGGGGCTGTATCCGGGCCGCCGGGCAAAGACGTGAATGCCGATCTGATACTCGCTGATCTCGTCCGTCTTGCCATTGAGCGCGCGGTCGCAAACATAGAGCAGGAATTTGGACAGCAGCGCGGATTTAGAGAAGCTGGTGCTGCCGGCAATGCGCTGGGCAAGCTGCCAGCGGGGATCGTCTGAGAGATGGGTATGGTCCCATGGCGGCTCCGCATGCGTGCCGGGGCCGTTGCCGGAGCTTGTCAGAAACGCTTCCGGTTCAGGGGTCCAGGTTGTCTGCTGTGCCATGGTTTTCACACCGCGAAGGGTATCAAATTTTGTTGAACAAAGCGTCAAATACCCTTCAACGACCAGTGTCCGCCTGCGGTATCGTTTCCACTCTAACTGTTCTCTAAGCAATTGAAAACAGGCAATTGTTCACTGTGTGTAGCAGGTGTAAACACGGGGTAAACCCCTTTTAGCAACCCACAAAAGGGGAGAGAACTGATGCGAAGCTCTTTTCGAGAGGTCCGAGGAGTCGCAAATGTTACAAACAAGTGAACATAATATTCCTAAAAAAAGTCGAATCGCAGCCATTCGATTGAAATTATTTTCCATCCCCCTGTTCTGCGTTTTATTTGTAGCCATGTTTGCTACAGATAAAGCTTTCGCTCAAATCGACAGCGGTGGAATTACCGGGACGGTGCAGGATACCTCCGGTGCCGTAATTTCGGGTGCGAGAATTACCCTCGTCAACGACGCGACGAGCGTGAGCGCAACGACGCAGTCGACTTCTACCGGCACCTATGTCTTTGGCGGGGTAAAGCCGGGCACCTATACGATCCAGACCGAAGCGAATGGTTTCCAGAAATATGTAGCGCATGGCATCATCGTCCATGTGCAACAGGTTTTGACGGTCGATGTCCCTCTCACGGCCGGTACAGTCAATCAGCAGGTGGTAGTAACAGCTGCCGCTCCGCTGCTGCAGACGGAAAATGCCGCTCTCGGCCAGACCGTCGGTTCACAGACTGTTAACAATCTGCCGCTGAATGGACGCAATTGGGTCTCGCTGGCCCAGCTTTCCGCGGGCGTGGCCACGGCTCCTGTTACGCAACCCAGCACCAATGCCGGGCAGACGGGAAGCGCCTACTTTTCCGTGAACGGCGTCAACCTGTGGCAGAACGATATCCGCTTAAACGGAATCAACGACAACATTGAGGTTTACGGCGGCAGCAAGATCGGAACCAACGCGACCATCACGCCGCCACCTGATGCGATTCAGGAATTCAAGCTGCAGTCCGGCGACTTCAACGCCGAGTTTGGCCATTCGACGGGCGGTATCGTGAATGCGGTGACGAAGTCGGGAACGAATCAGCTCAATGGCGACATCTGGGAATACCTGCGCAACGACGACCTGCAGGCCAACGATTATTTCTCAAACCAGAATGACAAGCCGATTGCCGAATATCGCCAGAACCAGTTTGGTGGAACGGTGGGTGGCCCGGTATACATTCCTAAGCTTTACGACGGACGCAATAAGACGTTTTTCTTCTTCTCCTACCAGGGATTGCGCAATGTGCAGGCGTTGAGTGTCTTCAGCCCGAGCACCAGCCTGCTGAGCACGGTTCCAACGGCAAGCATGCAGTCCAGCAACTTCACCAACTTGCAGGATTTGATCAACTACAACAACGGTACGCTGACCAAGGACGCACTGGGGCGCACATTCCCGCTCGGTACAGTGCTCGATCCGTCGACCACGCGGTCGGTTGCCGCCGGAGCTGTCGATCCTGTGACCGGATTGTCCAATACCTCGAGCAAGGTTGTAGACGTCCGCGATCCGTTCTATGCAGGCAGTATTTACGGCAAGACGGACTATACCGGCTCAGCCGCGAATCTCAATCAGATCCCGACAGGCCGGCTCGACCCGAATGCGGTGAACCTGCTGCATCAGTATCCATTGCCGACCGTCCCCGGAGTGTTTACCAACAATTTCTTCTATAACCCGAAGCTGACCTTCAACGAGAACCAGGTCGATCTGCGCATCGACGAAAACTTCAGCCCAAATGACACGCTTTTCGGCGCTTATGACTGGAG
>Ga0206844_10289_pt1 | contig 14107 bp, 9 predicted proteins | sample Alteio_BWOrgCont_22_FD_152907 | JGI IMG/M metagenome (GOLD analysis project Ga0206844, IMG submission 152907) | Enriched cells from forest soil in Barre Woods Harvard Forest LTER site, Petersham, Massachusetts, United States -... | ecosystem: Environmental > Terrestrial > Soil > Temperate forest >...
GCGAGAGCAAATGCAACTTTTCCGCCAGTCTGCGCAACTCCTGCTGGCGCGTGGCCTGCAAATTTCGGATGGCCTGGACCAGGCGCGAGAGATCCAACCGTTGTTCGATCTCCTGCAAACGATACTCCATAAAGCGGCGTAAGCGCGCGCTGGAACTCTCTAAACGATCGATTAAATCCGCTTTGGCCTGCGTGACCAGTTCGGCCGCGGCGGAAGGCGTGGGCGCGCGTAGGTCCGCGACGAGATCGGCGATGGTGACGTCGGTTTCATGGCCAATGCAGGAAATAATGGGAATGGCCGAGGCGGCGATCGCCCGCGCGACCACTTCTTCATTGAAGGCCCAAAGGTCTTCGATCGATCCCCCGCCGCGGCCCACGAGCAAGGCATCGAGCGTCGGATAATCGCGGTTGAGCGTTTCAATGGCAATGGCAATGTCTCGCGCGGCGCCTTCGCCCTGCACTTTAACGGGGCAGACGAGAATGCGCAAATTGGCGAAGCGGCGTTCCAGAATGTTCAGCATGTCGTGCAGAGCGGCGCCGTCGATGGACGTGATGATTCCGATCCAATGTGGAATCGCGGGAATCGGTTTCTTGCGCGCCGGATCAAACAGGCCTTCCTTCTGGAGTTTGGCTTTGAGTTGTTCGAAGGCCAGCTGCAAATCCCCTTTGCCCTGCGGCTGCAGATGGGACGCTACCATCTGAAAGCGTCCTTGTGGAGGGTAAAGCGTGAAGCGTCCGCGAGCGATCACCTTCAAGCCGTCTTCGGGCCGAAATTTGAGGCGGCGGAAATCGTCGCGGAACATAACGAAGGACAGCTGCGCGTTCGCGTCTTTCAGCGTGGCGTAACAATGCCCGGACGAATGGCAATTGACGTTCGCCAGTTCCCCTTCAATCCAGATGTCCTGGTGAAAGAAACAGGAGAATTAAAACCGTTATGATGCCCGAACCTCTGCATTTTTATTTTCATTCCCGTACCAAACTGGCCGATCAGGCCTTGAATCAATTGATGGACACCACCAATTCGAACCCCGAAATCATCCATGAATCCATGCGCTATTCCGTCTTTGCCGGCGGCAAGCGCCTGCGTCCGGTGCTGGTCATGGCCGGCGCGGAAATCTGCGGCGCGAAAGCCGAACGCGTATTGCCTACCGCGGCTGCCATGGAGCTTATCCATACCTATTCGCTCGTGCACGATGATTTACCGGCCATGGACGATGACGACTTGCGCCGCGGACGTCCCACCAACCACAAGGTTTACGGGGATGCCATTGCCATTTTGGCGGGGGATGCGCTCCTCACCAAAGCGTTTGAGCTGATCGCCCGAAATGCTAAAATTCGCGGAGTTCGGCCGCAGGTGATTCCCCAGGTGGTAAGCCTCATCGCCCATGGGGCGGGAACCTTCGGCATGATCGGCGGCCAGGTGATGGACATTAAGATGGAAGGCGGCCATTGGAAGCCCGGAAAGGGCGCCGAACAGATGTTACGGTCCATCCACAAGCACAAAACAGCAGCGCTGATTCGCGTCAGCCTTGAAGCCGGCGCGATATTGGCTAATGCTACGCCTGTCCAGGTGAAGCATCTGGGGGAGTATGGCGAAAAAATCGGCCTGGCGTTTCAAATTGCCGACGACGTGCTGGACGTGGTGGCCGATAAAAAGAAGCTGGGCAAGAGCGGCAGCGATGCGCGCAATAAAAAGCTGACGTATGTGGCTCTTTATGGTTTGGAAGATTCTAAACGCCGCGCCATTGCGCTGGTTGAGGAAGCGAAAGCAGCCTTGGCCTCGTTCGGCAAAAAAGCCCAGGTCTTGAAGCAACTCGCCAACTACATTGTTGAGCGGGACCATTAGATTTTAGAGCGAGTGGGCGAGTAAGCAAGTGAGCGATGGAGTGATTTTACTCCCTCGCTTCATTGCTTACTCGCTCACTTACTAAGGAGACTCGAATGTCCATTCTGGAACAAATCAAAGACCCCTCGGATCTTCGCAAGTTGCGCCGTGATCAACTGTCCCAGCTGGCGCGGGAAGTCCGTGATTGCATCTTAGAGACCGTTTCACAGAAAAAGAGCGGCCATTTGGGCTCATCCTTAGGCGCCACCGAACTCACCATTGCGCTGCACTACGTCTTTAACACGCCCAATGATCGACTCGTTTGGGATACCGGCCATCAAACCTACGGCCATAAAATCCTCACGGGACGTCGTGACCGTTTTGACACGATCCGCGAATTAAATGGGCTATCCGGATTCCTGAAACGCGATGAATCTCCCTATGACGCCTTCGGCGCGGGTCACGCATCGACCGCTATTTCCGCTGCCTTAGGAATGGCCGCCGCGCGCGACCAGCTGAAATCGGACAATAAAGTGGTCGCCATCGTGAGCGACGGCTGCATCACGGGCGGCGAATCGTTCGAAGGTCTGCAGAATGCCGGCCACTTGGGCAAGGACATGCTGGTCGTCTTAAACGATAACCAGATGTTTATTTCGCATCGCGTCGGCGCCCTGGGCGCGTTCCTAACGAAAATGTTGACCGGCGGCGTGGCGAAAAAATTGGAAAACGAAGTCGAAAAATTTCTGAAACGCATCCAGTTCTACGGCGCGGGACTTCTGCGCGTCGCCAAACGTATGCGCGTCCTGTTGTTTCCCGGCATGCTCTTCGAAGAATTGGGCTTTTCGTATTTCGGCCCCGTCGATGGGCACGATGTGGAACGCCTCGTCGAAGTCCTGGAAAACATCAAAAATCTTAAAGGTCCGGTGCTTCTGCACATCATCACCAAAAAAGGAAAAGGCTACGAACTGGCGGAAAAAGATCCCATCACCTGGCATGCCCCTGGGCGTTTTGACGTGAAGACGGGTACCATCGTGAAGCCTTCCGTACAACCACCGCCGACCTACCAGAAAGTGTTCGGCAATGCGTTGTTGAAACTCGCGAAAGCCGATTCGACCATTATGACGATCTCCGCCGCCATGCCCGAAGGCACGGGCACGGACGTTGTGCGCAAAGAATTGCCCGCGCGCTTCTTTGACGTGGGTCTTGCGGAAGAACATGCCGTAACCTTTGCCGCCGGGATGGCTTGCGAAGGCTTAAAACCCGTTTGTGCGATTTACTCGACGTTCCTGCAGCGTGGCTTTGACCAGATCGAACATGATGTCGCATTGCAGAAATTACCGGTGGTTTTCTGTCTGGATCGTGCCGGACTCGTAGGCGAAGATGGTCCCACGCATCACGGCGTCTTTGACTATTCCTACATGCGCATGATTCCGAATATGGTGGTGATGGCGCCTAAAGATGAGAATGAATTGCAAGACATGCTCAAAACCGCGCTCGAATCGGGTCAGCCCTGCTCGATCCGCTATCCGCGCGGCTCGGGTGAAAATGTTCCGTTGAACGACGAATTTAAGTCCATGCCCATCGGTAAAGGCGAAGTGTTGAAAAAAGGCGCCGATGTCTACATTCTGGCTATTGGCAGCATGGTCTATCCGTCGCTTCTGGCCGCGCAGCTCATTGAAAAAGAAGGAATTTCCTGCGGCGTTGTGAACATGCGCTTTGTGAAGCCGATTGATAAAGAACTGCTCCTGCAGTTGCGTGCGGAAACCACGAACTTCGTTACGGTTGAAGAAAACGTTCTGGCCGGCGGCTTCGGCAGCGCGGTCATGGAAGCGTTCGAAGGCGTCGATGTACGCGTTCACCGCATCGGCATTCCGGACAAATTTGTCGAGCATGGGCCGCAAAATGTTCTACGCGATTTGGTGGGCCTGTCCGCGGAAAAAATTGCCACGACCACGTTGACCTTCGTGAAGAACAAAGGCCGTTCCCTTCAGCAAGCGTAACGATTCTGAATGACATTACCTAAAACCCGCCTGGACGATTATCTCGTTCAGGCGGGTTTTGCGTTGGACAAAAAAGAAGCGCAGGCCATGATCCTCGCCGGCGAAGTGCGCATCAAAGGCAATCCCGCCAAACCTAGTGACATCATTAAAGAGATTGCAGATGTCGATTATCGTCCTAGAGCGCCGTTTGTCTCGCGAGGTGGGGAGAAGCTGCGCGGGGCGCTAAAAGCCTTTCAAATCAACGTGCAGGGCCTTTCCTGCATGGATATTGGATCCTCAACCGGCGGTTTTACCGAATGCCTCCTGAAGGAGGGCGCCAAGGATGTCTATGCGATAGATGTCGGGCGCGGTCTACTGGATATCAAGCTGCGCAACGATCCTCGCGTGCATGTGCATGAAGGCGTGAATATCCGAAATGTCGAACCGTCTCTTTTTGGTTCTGTGCCGTTACCATTTGCCGTTGTCGATGTGTCGTTTATCTCATTGCAAATGATTTTGCCCAAAGTGGCGGCGCTTTTGTCGTCCAAAGGTTATGCGCTTGTACTCGTTAAACCTCAATTCGAAGGAACACCGAAAGAAGTACCCGGCGGCTTTGTCAAAGATGAGGTCACGCGGCAAACCATCTTAGCGCGCGTCCATTTATTTGTTGAAGATTCCGGATTTGAAGTGAAAGCTGTCGCGGACGCCGACATCAAAGGCCGCAAAGGAAACCAGGAAACGTTTTTCTATTTACTTAAACATCCAGCCTAAATGCATCATGACATAGCCTTGTGACACGTTACGCTTTTCATCCGCGGTAAATCCTTCAGCGCGCAACGTCGCATTATCACCCGTGTTTAAACCGGCCAGCCAGACGGAACGCAATTCCGTCCCGATGAAAAACGATTCCGCGGGGAAAAGATCCAACCCAATGCCATAGGCAAGCGCGGCGGACGTTTTATGCTCATCAACAACCATTCGACTGTCCGTTCCGCCATCGGCCCAGGCATTACCGCTCAGCGGCAGCGCGGAAAGCTGTTGCGTGCTGTGATGCATGCCCGCGCCGGCAAAAATATACGGCCTGATTTCGCCGCGCGGATACGCCAGGCGCGTGATCAACAGTCCAACCAGAGACTTTACGCGGGCGGTCGTCTCATAGCCTGATAATAAATCGGAATCGCGCCGGCCACCGTTCAGGCCCGATATGAGATCCGCTCCCACGGCAATGGATGGAAACGTTTTAATGTAATAAAGAAATTGACCCCCAAACGCCGGGCCAGAACCCGACACCGGTTCCTTGTTGCCTGGGTTATAGTCATACTCGCTCCCAGAACCGTAAAACCCGCCGTACAACGCGAGCGTTTTATCGCCTTTGGTGAAGTCGGCCCGGGCGGACGTTCCGAGTAAGAGAATAGCTAAAAGGGGTGTAAAATACCGTTTCATAATTAATCCTCCTAAAGAAGGATAGTGCCCATCAGAAGAAGATTCCAGGGCTATTTTTAGACCCGTCATTGGTCGATCCGCCATTCGTAGTTGAGTACAATAAGGCCGTTATGAAAGACATCTACAATCACCAGGACATCGAAGCCAAATGGCAGGCCGAGTGGGAAAAGCGCAAAAGCTTTGCCGCTAAAGAAACGGATCCGCGCCCGCGCTTCATGGCGCTGGAAATGTTTCCGTACCCTTCCGGGAATTTGCACATGGGACATGTCCGCAACTATTCCTTAGGCGATGTCGTGGCCCGCTTTCACCGCATGAAAGGGGAAAATGTTCTCCATCCTATTGGCTGGGATGCGTTCGGCTTACCGGCGGAAAACGCCGCGATCAAGAATAAAGTGCATCCGGAACAATGGACGCGCCAGAATATCGCGCACATGCGCGAACAGCTCAAAGAATTGGGCATTTCCTATGATTGGGACCGCGAATTTGCGACGTGCGATCCGGACTACTACCGTTGGAACCAGTGGTTCTTCATTCAATTTTTCAAACAAGGCCTCGTCTACAAGAAGAAGGCCGCGGTAAACTGGTGTCCGGTCGATAAGACCGTACTGGCGAACGAGCAGGTATCCGCGTCCGGGCGCTGCTGGCGCTGCGATTCTATTGTCGAGCAGCGCGAGCTGGAGCAATGGTTTTTCAAGATCACGGACTTCGCGGACCGCCTGCTGAAAGACCATGACGTCTTGCGGGGGAAATGGCCGGACGAAGTCCTCACCATGCAATCTCACTGGATCGGCCGCTCCGACGGCGCGGAAGTCATTTTCAACGTCAAAGACCGGACCGAACGTCTGACGGTTTTCACGACACGTCCCGACACCTTATTTGGCGCCACCTTTTTAGCCATTGCCCCCGATCATCCGCTGGCTCGCACGCTGGCTGAAAAAGCGGGGAAGACCGCCGAGCTTCACGCGCTGGCCCAGATTCAGCGCGACCACAAACGCGAACGCAGAGAGAATCAAAACAAAGAAGGATTTTTCCTGGGCGCCACCGCCATCAATCCCATGAATGGCAAAGAAATCCCGATCTGGACGGCCGATTACGTGCTCATGGATTACGGCACAGGCGCCATCATGGCCGTGCCCGCGCACGATCAGCGCGACTTTGATTTCGCGACGAAATATCAGATTCCGATTATTCAAGTCATCGGCGAACCGAAAGCGACGCTGGACAAAGCCTTTGAAGACGAAGGCCAGTTGGTCAACTCCGGCGAATTCACCGGCCTGTCTTCCGCCGACGCCAAACGCAAAATGGCGCTATGGCTGGAAGCGCGCCAGCAGGGCAAAGCGACCGTCACGTTCAAGCTGCGCGACTGGCTGGTTTCCCGACAGCGTTACTGGGGCACGCCTATTCCCATGATTAATTGTTCAGCCTGCGGCATTGTGCCGGTGCCGGAACATGAATTGCCCGTAAAACTTCCCATGGATGTGAAATTTACCGGAGAGGGGGAATCACCGCTCAAGCAATCCACTTCTTTTGCCAACGTGAAATGCCCAGCCTGCGGCGGCTCGGCTAAACGCGAAACGGACACTATGGATACCTTCGTGGATTCGTCCTGGTATTACGCGCGTTATATGGATGCGCGCAATAACCTTCAGCCTTTTACCCCGGCGCAGGCGGCGCGCTGGTTGCCCGTCAATCAATACATTGGCGGCATCGAACATGCGTGCATGCATCTCATTTATTCGCGCTTCTGGCATAAAGCCATGCAGGGATTAGGCTTGATCAACGCGGAGACTCCCGAACCCTTTGAACGCCTGCTGGCTCAAGGGATGGTGACCCTCGGTGGCTCCGCCATGTCCAAATCCCGCGGCAACGTGATTGATCCCAAAGCCATCATTGAGCGTTATGGCGCCGACACCGCGCGCGCCTTCATCCTTTTTGCCGCGCCGCCGGAGAAACAGTTGGAATGGAACGACGACGCCGTTGAAGGGCTGTTCCGGTTTCTGAATCGTGTCTGGCGGCTTGTTGGAAACTATCTACTAAAGGATAAAGAGACGAGGGTGGAGAGTAAAGACTTGCCGGAAGCAAAAAAACTGCGCCGCAAAGCGCATTGGGCTATCGAGAAAATCACGCGGGATTATGGCGTTCAAATCCAGATTAATACCGCGATTGCCGCCATCATGGAACTAGTGAATGAACTATACGCATACCCGGCGCTGGGCGATGAAACATCGGGCTTTGCCGTACGTACGGTCATCCAGCTCTTATCGCCCGTAGCGCCGCATGTGACGGAAGAACTCTGGGACGTATTGGGCGAGAAAGGACTGTGCTCCGAATCCGCATGGCCCGTTGCCGATCCCCTGTGGCTCGTGCCCGACACGCTTGAAATTATCGTGCAAGTGAATGGTAAACTTCGAGCGAAGGTCCAGTTGCCGCCCGGCACGGCGAAAGACGTGCTGGAACGCGAGGCGCTGAAGGATCCAAAGATCAAGGAGCTGATTTTTGGGAAGACGATTGCGAAGACCATCGTGGTGCCGGACAAATTAGTGAACATCGTCGTAAAATGAGGATCCAGTGAATAACAAAACAACATTCCATTGGTCGTTTTTAGTTGCGTTGTTGATGGTCGCCGGTTGTTCCAAATATTATTACAACCCCGCGCCGCAGATTCTGCCGCAGCACATCCAAAAAATCGCGATCCGGCCCTTTGCCAACCATACGCAGCAATACGGTTTGGAAGACAAGCTGACGCTGGCCGTGCAGAACGAATTTAATCGCGATGGCCGCTACTCGATCACCACCGAAGATCAGGCCGACGGCGTGGTGATTGGCGATATCACGAAATACATTCTGGAACCCCAGAGCTTTGACTCCAATCACGTGCCCACGCAATACAAACTCTGGATCCTGGTCGATCTCACCTTCTATGACAAAGTACGCAATCTCACCCTTTTCAAAGAACCCAACATGTCGGGACAATTGATTTATTACGTCACTTCGTCCAACCAACCTGGCTCCTTGACGGAAGATGATGCGCGCGACACTATTTTTGACCAGTTGTCGCGGGATATCCGCACGCGCACACTCGAAGGGTTTGGCACCGTCACCGGGGCCTCCGATCGCGCGGTACCCGGAACTTCTCTAGATAAAATCAACAGTCTGCCACCGGCCGACAATAGCCCGCCGCCGGTGCCGTCGCAAAATCCCACGGGCGCTCCGATGACGGCGCCTTACTAACAGCTTCGTGCGCTCCGGTAGCCCAACCTTAAAATGGGACGATCTTTCCCGGCTCTGGCAGCAGGGCAAGTGGGGTTCCGTTTACCTGTTCGCCGGCCAGGAAGATTTTCTGATTGAGGAAGCGCTCACGCGGCTGATGACGCATTGGCTTGCGGACGACAACAGCAACGGCCTGAATCGCGACCGCTTTGACGCGGAGATGCATAAATCTTCTCAGATTCTCGATGCCGCGCAAACCATGCCTTTCTTAAGTCCCGCTCGCGTCATTCAGATCGATCAGGCGGCCGAGTTCAGCGCTGAAGAGCAACGCCAACTCGCGGAAGGGCTCGCGCAACTTTCGCCGCAAACCCGCATCGTCTTCATCTGGGGCCGCGAATGGAAAGGCAAAGATGCCTCCTCGCCGCTCGTACAAGCCATTTCCGCCTATGAACCGCCGGTTATTTTCTGGCCGCTCTTTCCGGAAGCCGCGCGCACGTGGCTCCTGCAGCGGGCACGGTTTTATAAAAAAACATTGGCTCCAGACGCGGCGGCCTGGTTGCTGCAGGAATCCGGTGAAGGCTTGCGCCAACTGGATCAGGAATTGCAGAAATGCGCGCTCTTTGTAAACGAGCGTCCAGAGATTGAACTTTCCGATGTGCAGTCCAGCTTCGGCTATGGCAAAGCCAGTTCACCGTATGAATGGATCGATGCCATTCGTCGTAAAAATGCGGCGCAATGCGTAACCATTTTGCGCGATCTGTTGGACGAAGGGGAAGAACCCATTCGGCTGCTGGCGCTCCTGAGTCGGTCCGCGCGCGACTGGCTATCGGCCCGCCATCCGCGGGAAACAGCCATGTCCCTATCCATGCGGTTTCACCTACGCCGGGGACAGGAAAACGCCTTTATGCAGGAATTGCGGCGCTGGTCGGAAGACGAGCTGTCGACCGGCCTGCATCAATGCGTGCTGGCGGATCAGCGCATTAAGTCAGGCCGGGAAACGGCGGAAATCGCGTTGACGGGAGTGTGCTTAAGCTTTTGCGGCGCCGAGGGAAGCTACTTTAACGGATAAGCGCGCTTTTTTGCGGGAGGCGCTGCTGTCATGAATGACGCCGACTTTCGCGGCCTTGTCCCAGACGGAAAATGTTTCGCTCAGCAATTTCTTCGCGGATGCGGCATCTTTTTTGGCCACGGCTTCTTCAACCTGGCGGGCCAGCGTGCGGATTTTGCTGCGAATTTCCTTGTTCGCCGCGGCGTGCGTATCCGATTGGCGATGCGCTTTGAGCGCCGAGGTGTGACGTCCTGTTTTAAGCTTTGCCATAAAATCTCCTTAACTGCTATTGTGGTGGAAATTATAACACACGCATGGCTTCCGCTCATCATCACAAACTAGCTCGCTCCGCCGGTGTTTTTACCGGCGCGACCATGATTTCGCGGATTCTGGGCTATGCCCGCGACAGCATGGTGGCGCATTTCTTTGGCGCCGGCGCAGCCGCGGACGCCTTTTACGCCGCCTTCCGCATTTCCAATCTATTTCGCCGGCTGTTGGGCGAAGGCGCACTATCCGCCTCCTTCATTCCGGTTTTCACCCGCTACCATGAAACCGAAGGGCAGGAAAAAACCCAGGAATTTCTAAACACGATGTGGACGATGCTGCTCATCATCTTAACCGTGCTGACGATTCTGGGCATTATCTTCGCCCCCCAGGTGACGCGGCTCATTGCCATGGGTTTTGAAAAAACGCCGGAACGCTTTGCCCTGACCGTCACGCTGACGCGTTGGATGTTTCCATTCCTGCTCTTCATCTCCATGGCCGCATTGCTGACGGGCGTCATCAACAGTTTCCACTCCTTCTTTTTGCCCGCTCTGGCGCCAGCCTGTTTGAGCCTGGCGGAAATTATTTATCTCCTGATGTTGGCGCCTTGGGTGCCCATCGAAAAACAAATCGTTGGCCTTGCCATTGCGGTCAGCATCGGCGGCTTCTGCCAGTTTTTCCTGCATGTGCCTGCGCTCCACGCCAAAGGGTTTAAGTTAGGCTTCCGCTGGGATCTGGCGCATGAAGGGTTGCGTCGCGTAGGAAAACTGATGCTGCCGGCCACGCTCGGCATTTCCGTCGACCAGCTCAATGCGTTTGTCGACACGATCTGCGCGTCCTTTTTAATGGAAGGATCGATCACCGCCCTTTACTATTCCAACCGCGTCATGCAACTGCCGCTGGCGCTGTTTGGGATTGCCCTGTCGCAAGTCTCGCTGCCCGCCATGTCCGCCCATGTGGCGCGGGGAGAAAAGCAGGAAGTCAAAGACACCCTCAACTTCGCCTTGCGCTTAACCCTTTTCATGATTGTTCCCGCGACAATGGGGCTGCTGTTGCTCGGCCGCCCAATTGTGCAGGTGCTTTTTCAGCATGGTGAATTTTCGACAACCGCAACAACGCTGACCAATCGCGCCCTGTTTTTCTTTTCGCTGGGACTCTTCGCGTATGCCGCGGTGAAAATTTTAGCCAGCGCGTTTTACGCGCATCAGAACACGCGCATCCCCGTGATCGTAGCCGGCCTGTGCGTGACAATCAATATCACGATGAATCTGCTGCTCATGAAACGCATGGGCGTGGGCGGACTCGCGCTATCGACCGCCACCGCGTCCTGGGTCAATGCGGGGATGCTCTACTTTTTATTGCGGCGCAAGCTGGGGAAGCTCGGCGGTCTCCGGATCTTTGTCACCATGATCAAAGCTCTCGCGGCCAGTCTCGGCATGGGCGTGTTTTGCCATTTCACCATGAACTCCATCAATTTCCACAGCCGCCATATCCCCTTGCTGCTACTGCTCACGATCGCCATTGCCGGCGGCGCGCTGGTCTACCTAGCCGGCGCCCGGCTCCTGCAAATGGAAGAATGGGATCCCTTCTGGGCGCAGATGGCCCGACGGCGAAAGTAACTGCCACCGTAGTTTAAAATAGATCTATGTTTAAATTAGTCACAGGGTCATTTTCTTCGCATGAACAGCGATTTATTTCTGATGTGTCCGCCCTGCGCGAAAAGGATCCATTTGCCAGTCTGCTGGTGGTCATCCCAACTGGACGCCTGCGTACGCATCTTCAACGCCAACTTCTCAAAACGCATGCGGGCTTGCTCAACATTCATTTTTTGACGTTCTTCGGATTGGCCGAACAACTTCTGGCTGATGGTCCGCCGCACGATGATCGCGTGGTTGGAGAATTCGCGCTCTATCGCGAGATCATTCGCGAACTTCTGGAAGACGATGCTACGGTTCCCTTCCAACTGCGTGAAGACTTTTTAGGGGCGGGGAAAACCATCTCACGCGGGCTTCCCGGTGCGCTGGCCGGCACATTGAAAGACTTACGCGATGCCGGCGTGCGCGTGACCGATGCGCTCAAGGCCGCGCTCGAAGGCCATCTAGGACCCGAAGCCGAGTCAGCCGCGCCCACTCTGGAGCTCTACGCCCATGTCTATGGGCTTCTGCAGAAATTGCACCTGCGCACCCCTTCTGATGTATTGCGTCGCGCCGCTGATCACGCGCCGGGTAGCGCTTTCTTAAAACATCAAAAAGCAGTTCTTCTGTATGGCTTCTACGACATGACGGGTGTGCAAATGGATCTTGCGCTCGCGCTGGCAGATCATCCGGATGCCCGCGTTTATTTTCCATACGAAAAGAAACCCGCCTATGCGTTTGCCGAGAAGTTGCTGGTGGACCCTTCTTTTGTCGGGAGGGTAAGAAGTGAGGAGGGGAAGGAGGGTGATAAGGGTAATACGCAGCCGTCACACTCCTCACGCTCCTCACGCTCTTTACCCTCCACGACGTTCACGTCCTGTTCGGGTGCCCGCGATGAAGTTTGGTTTGCGGCTAAGGAAATCCAGCGCCTACTGGATGACGGTGTTCCGCCGTCGGAGATTGCCGTGATCACGCGAAGGCTGGATCCCTATTTTTCCGCCCTGCGTGACATCTTCGTCAATCACCAGATTCCTTATGTCACGTCGCGAAATGAATCCGCAGGCTCACATCCATGGATCAAAACCCTGCGCGCCAAGGTGCGGCAGCATATGGATACCGTTGTCGCATCATGGACAGAACATTCTGTTTGGGCTCAACAATTTGTAGTAGCTCCTGGAGAAGGAGCTTTGTCCAAAGCGGTTTCGGACTCATTAACCCAACTCGAAGTTCTCGATGTCCTCGGCAAACCTGTCTCCCGCGAACGATTTATCGAAACCTGGGAAGACAAGCTGGAGGCGTTGGAAATGCCGCCGACTCACGAACCCTTCGCCGGCGTCCAGGTCCTGGAAGTTCAGCAGGCCCGCGGATTGCGCTTCAAAGCCGTGTTCCTTTTGGGACTAAATGAAAAAACATTTCCGCGTTTGATTCGCGAAGATCCGTTTCTGTCGGACGCGGCACGCTCGAGCCTGGCACAGGCGCTAGGCGCGCGCCTCAGTCGAAAACTGGACGGCTACCAGGAAGAACGTTTTCTTTTTGAGCTCATGCAGCAGACCGCTGACGACTATCTTTATCTGGTCTGGCAGCGTTCGGATGAAGAGGGAAAAGCCGTTATTCCATCCATCTATACCCAGGAGCTTTTACGTTCGCAAAAAACCAAGGCAGTCAGGCTGGCCCGTTCCTTGCCGGAGAAATTGAAAGAGCGCGCCGCGTCCACGCTCACGGCAAAAGAGCTGTCTTACCTTCTGAATCGCGCAGGCATAGCGCCGGATCCTCTGTATACCGCGCTGGGATGGAATACAAACCGCTTTAACCGACTTCTACAGGCGCACAGAGCGACAGAGAGCTTCCGGCCGGGTATTCTTGCGCTGGATGGCCTCATTCAGAACTCAGGCGCGATGAAGAAGCTCATTGCGCGCGGCTATTCGCCATCAGGGCTGGAAGATCTTGCCGCCTGTCCTTACAAGTTCTACGCCGCTCACATTTTACGCGTCCCAGTCCCCGAAAACCCGGCCCCGGGGGGACAAATAGCCGCCAATGCCATGGGAACACTTTTCCACAGGGCGCTGGAGCTTTATTTTGTCAGCAAAAACTTATCCACCGCTTGTGAACAAGCCTTCGTTGAGTTTGAAAGCGAATATCTGGGTTTATATCCTCTTGTTATTAAGTCTTCAAAACAACTGGTATTCAATTATTTAACGTCGTTCCTTAAAACTGACATTGATGAGTTGAAAGCCTCGGGGTTTGAACCCGCTTATGTGGAACAAAAACTGGAAAGTACCGTGCCCGAACTAGGACCCGAACTTTCTCACGTGCCTTTTCGTGGTCGCATGGACCGGATTGATCTCAAAAAAGAAGGCGGAAGTTGGGTGGGACGGGTTGTGGATTACAAAAGTGGTAAGGCACGGGAAATCTCCGGTAAGCTGGAAACCGCACTGATCCAGGGAAAATTTTTGCAGCTACCTATCTATATGGGGCTTGTGCGTGCATTTCTCGCCCAGGAAAAGGGGCCGAAGGCGACTGTGGAATCATCTACTTTGCGTTGGTTGCGTCTGGAAGATCAGGGGGAACCGGAACCTTTTCTGACCCACACCTTTTGGACAACCCCGCCTGCAAAGATGTTCATTGAAACAATTAAAGGATTAGTGGAGATCGCTGAAGTTGGGCATTTCCACATTGTTCCAAGTGTAGGGGAATGGGGCCATTGC
>Ga0206844_10290_pt1 | contig 14081 bp, 10 predicted proteins | sample Alteio_BWOrgCont_22_FD_152907 | JGI IMG/M metagenome (GOLD analysis project Ga0206844, IMG submission 152907) | Enriched cells from forest soil in Barre Woods Harvard Forest LTER site, Petersham, Massachusetts, United States -... | ecosystem: Environmental > Terrestrial > Soil > Temperate forest >...
CTCGAAGTCGCGGCCCGCGAAAACGCGGTCTCGGAGAAATCGATTCACGAACTGCAGGACCTGGTAAAAAAGATCGCGCTAAAAGAAAAGATCGACGAATCGCAGGAGTTTGCCGGCGACGTGCAGAGCTCTCTGCACAGCGGCCTGGCCGCGAAGAATCCGGGTGAGCGCGACCGCGGAGTGAAAAAGGCTCCCTTCATCGTACTTATTGGGGCCAACATGCCCTCGATCCTGGCGGAAATTTCGTTTGTCAGCAATCCCGTCGACGAGCGCCGCCTGGAGACCTCCGATTACCGCCAGAAGATCGCCGAATCCCTCTACCGCGGCATCGCCAAATACGTCGGCGGCCTCAGCGGCGTAAAAGTAGCCAGCAAGATCGACAAAGACCCAACCCGCTAATTTAGGTGCGAGAGAGCCCCGCTCGTGCTGGTCGCGACGCAAGCTAGCCGTTTCCCCGCGCATCCGCTATGATCTCGCCTTGCACGCAAAAATAACCCCGGCGATGCTCTTGCTCTTGCTGTCGTTGTTACTCTCCGCCTTCGCCCCGTCGTCGGGCGCAGTGGACGCCAACCATCCCCCCGGGCCCGCGGCTCAAGCTGCATTCTCAGCCGACGACTTCGACTGGCGCGAAATGGTTCCTTATCTTTTTGATGCGGCCGCTTTGCCCGGAGAGCAAGGCATCCAGGCAGTGCTCGAAAATTCCAAAGTGCTTCGCGTTTATGTCGCGAACGAGGTTCGAACCGAGTGCAGTCCGCACAAAACCCCCTGCGCGGCAACCGCCGACAGCTCTACCCTGGATAAGGAAGTGAGCAAACGGATTGACGAGATCGTTCAGGAAGGGATGGTCCATCGGCACAAGTTGGCAATCGTGGACTACAAGTTGACGCGCCAGCCTTTTCCGTTCTCCGAAATTGCGGCGGTCAAAAGCGAGAAGAACCCGGAAACTTACATCACGCTTTCGTTTGTCGGGCGCAGCTACACTGCTGCCGACGTGCAAGCCAAGTACGGCGCTCCCTATGACACCGACGTCGTTCAGTGGTACAGCGTTTTCAAATACCGGCTGGACAGCCCGCATTACACCAGCAAAGCAGTGTTCGAGATTGATCCCGTCGATGGCGCGGTGATCAAGGTAGCCGTCAGCGTGAAACTCAAAAAATCAAAGAACCATTAACCTGCGCAGGCCTCCCGCTCTTAATCTTCCACGACTCTCGCCGTCATCTCTTCCGGCGGAGCACCCGCGGTCATGCCTTGCGCGATGATTAACTGGCGCGCTTCAACTCGGATCTTAGGCAGCTGCAATCCAAATAACGCCGCGCCTCCCACGCAGGCAACCGCGCCCATGGAGACCGTGAGCGGTGCGCCCAGACGATCCGCTAATGCTCCGCCCAGGAACGCGCCGAATGGAGCCATGCCCATGAACATCATGGAGTACACCGCCATCACGCGCCCGCGCAGATGATCCGGCACCATGGCCTGAATCAACGTGTTCGACGACGACATTTGCAACATCATGCCAAACCCCACGGGAAGCAACAGTGCCGCCGAAAGCCAGAAATTCCGGGACAGGGAAAACAGAATCAGGCTGACTCCGAAACCTCCGCAGGAGTACGCCACCCACTTACCTAAGCCCTGCACGCCGCTGCGGGAAGCCAGGGTAAGCGCACCCAGCAAGGCTCCTACGCCAGTCGCGCCCATCAGAATTCCCAAGCCGCGCACTCCGCCGTGCAGAATCTTGTCGGCAAAGATCGGCATGAGAATCGTGTAAGGCATCGCAACCAGGCTCACCAGTCCCAACAAAAGCAGGATGGCGCGGATCGGTGCCGTTCCCTGCACGAATCGGAAGCCTTCGATGATATGCGCCCAAGGCGAGGCCGCGGGCGCACGCCGAGCCGGACGCTGCACTCGCATCATCATCAGTCCGACGATGACAGCGATGTAGCTCACACCGTTGGCGAAGAAACACCAGCCTTCTCCAATCTTCGCCACCAGAATTCCAGCAATCGCCGGCCCAATGATGCGCGCGCCGTTGAACATCGATGAGTTCAAAGCGATCGCATTCATCAGGTCTTCTTTGCCCACCATGTCCACCAGAAAGGCCTGACGACCGGGAATGTCAAAGGCGTTCACTACGCCCAGTAGCGCCGCCAGCACGAAGATGTGCCACACCTGCACCCTGCCGGTCAGGGTTAGGAGCGCAAGGATCAGCGCCAGAATCATGGACGCGATCTGGGTCCCGATGACGACTCGTTGGCGATTGTGACGATCGGCCACGATGCCACCCAACGGGGCGACCAGAAACACAGGAAACTGGCTGGCGAATCCAACCGAGCCGAGCAGCAGGGAGGATCCGGTCAGGCGATACACCAGCCAAGCCTGGGCCATGCTTTGCATCCAGGTTCCAATCAGCGAAATCAGCTGCCCGCTGAAGAAAAGCTGGAAGTTGCGATGACGCAGAGCGCGCAGAGTCGCAGGCAATCCGAATCTCGACGCCGGAGAGCCGTTCAAAGCTTGATCTTCAGAGTTTGCTGAGGCCGGTGGGTTCTGCAAAAGCGAATCTTCCCTATGCCATCTTAAAGGATTTCGCAAATCAATGTCGCGATTCAACCGGGCTCTCAATTCGATCGAGGAGGCGAGTGGATCACACGACACACGTTCCGCTGTCGGACTTTTTTGGCGGCACCGCTCACAATTTCACGAGCATCAACACGTCCGAGCCGTGCACGTGTTTCAAGAACTTCGGGCGTTGCACGAACACGACCTATGTGCCGGGCGGGCCGGGCAGTGACGACGGGGACTGACTCCTTCGGTCGGATTCGGCGGGAAAGGCAGTGCCGGCCTGCGTCCAGCTTGCTTTGCAATCGGCCCCGTTTTGCGTAGAATGCTTTCAGGGACACTCCCCGCTCCGCGGTATTTCCACCGCTGTGTCGTCCTTAAAGCTCTTGGGAAATTGGCGTGGCATCTTGAAGGGACCTTCTGTGCAAGCTTCCGTTACGATAGTCACTTGGCGGACTTCTGATCTCTTCATAACATGCAACTGCCGGGTACATAATTGAGGTTCCAGCCATGCATGGCATAGCGGTCACCCTCCTTACCGAGGACAAAGAACGGCTCACGGTCCTCCAGCAACGGCTGGAGAGCACCCAGATGGGCCGCAATGTCTTTGGGCACGTTGGGTTTCCTGCCAGCCCGACCGACGCCATTCTGCGCCAGCTTCAGGATGTGAGCTCCGATGTCGTGTTGGTCGATATCGATCCGCAGAACGTCGAACGCGCCATGCACGCGATCGAGTTAATTCACTCCAACACCAGCGAGATTGTGATATTCGCCGTCGGTCCCATGACCGACCCTGGCACCATTGTTTCTGCCATGCGCGCCGGGGCTCGCGAATATATGGAGCGCAACGCGACTCCCGAGAGCATGATCGACGCCTTCACCCGCTTCGCCACTTCTCGTGGACGTGCCCGCACCTCGTCAGGCCGCGCCCGGGTGTTCGTAGTGGCCAATGCCAAGGGTGGAGCAGGCGCCACTACCGTCGCAGTGAACACAGCGGTCGCGCTTCAGGAATTGCACGGCGGAGTGCTTCTGGTCGACTTCGCGCTCCTGGGGCACGCCGCGCTTCACCTCAACGCCCGCCCGACTTTTGGCCTTACCGACGCGCTGCAGAATCTGCATCGCATGGATACTTCTTTGCTGCAGGGCCTGATGACGACCTGCAAGAACGGCCTGCAACTGCTGGCCGGCCCGCAGGAACCTCAGCATTCGACACCAACCGCCGCCGAACTGGCCCGCCTTTTCGATCTGCTGGTCTCGCAGTTCCGTTACGTGGTGGTCGACTGTTCCAACCGCACCGATCAAACCGCGCGTCTGCTTTGTGATTTGTCCAACGCCGTGCTGTTAGTGGCACAGTCTGATGTGGTTTCTCTCTGGAGCGCTGGGCGCTTGCGATCGTTCCTCGAAGAAGGCGGAGGACGCGACCGGGTCCGCTTGGTGCTGAATCGCTACAAGAAGATTCCTGGCTTCGGGGACGAAGACGTCGAAGCCGCAACCGGCTGCAAGCTGCTCTGGAAAATCCCCAACAACCATCAGGCAATCGCACCCGCCATCGATAAGGGCTCGCCCGTGGCGCTCCATGAAAGCGCCGATGTCGGACGCTCGTTCCGCAGTCTGGCCGCTACGCTGGCCGAAGCTTCTGCCACGGCGGAAGGTTCGCTCGACCTGGTCTATCAGCCAGACAAATCCGACACTAAGAAGAAATCGACTGCCCGTTTACTGATTTCACCGCTGCGCGCAGGCCAGTAACGCGTCTCTAAAGCTTGATCCCCCGCAAAGGAAGTTACGTTGAGAGTTCGCTCGAATTACAGCAGGCTCTTTTTTGTCCGCTTGGCGATTGTGCTGCTTGGCGTCTTGGCGGCATCGACTCCGCTTCTGGCTCAGACACAGCCGGAGCGCTTTTGGCTCGCGGGCCGTTACGACCGAACTCGCATCGTGGTTTACTTCGACGCGGTCAAGTTTGAGGGTACGCTGAATCCGAACTCAGCGAAGCTTGCGGCCCCATTGGCTGAGCGTTTTTTTGACCCAGTTGAGATTCCAGCGACCTACGCTGCGCGGTTCTCGAAAAAGCCGGCCGCGGAGCATTTTGCTCTGGGTGACCAATACGATCTCATCCTGGATGAGAACCACATCGCCACTGTTACCCTGACCACCCTTGTTGGCTGTGAAACTGACGAAGGGGTAGGGAATGACTCGTATACTGGGGCACTGGCTACGGTGAACGACGTCGATCTGCTTTTCTTCAGGAAGGATTACTATGTTTTGCGAAGACACGAAAAGGGAAAAGACATCGGCACAGAATCCGCAATGCTGGCGGTGTGGGGCCGTCTCGAAGATGAGCCCGTCCCTTTCGACATTCAAACCCGGATTGTTACGCTCCTGAATGACAACATGAAAACCACGGCGAGCGCCTCTGAGCGACAGCAGGCTGAGAGCATTTCCCCGAAGTTCGCAGTGCAGTCGTTCCGCCAGGCCGACGGTACGTTGCGATATTACGCGAGGGCTGCGTGGAGCTCAGGGGAAGAGCACACCGAAAACGAGAAGATCATATACGCACTTGGCGCATGGATTGCCCCGCTGCCGACGGTTCACATCTTGGCAATAGAAACACGCAACAATCCGTACGACGCTTTTGAGAGTGTCCTTCCCAGCCTCCTCAACGTAGTTGATCTGGGGGGCGGTAGGACCGGGGTTATTGTCGGTATGAGTGGCAACGACAGCAGTTCGCTGGACCTGGTGGAATATGGCGACGGCGCTGATCTCGGCCACATGCGCACTCTGCAGTCCATCGGCGCCGGTGAATAATTTCGGGCAGCTTCCAAAACAGAACCGCGCCTCATTACCTCAGTTATCTATCGCGGTCACCACGCGCGGGCTAGAATCACGCCATCGTGATAAATCGGCGACGAATCTTAGTGTTGTTGATGTGGGTCGCGATCCTGTCCTGCGCCGCTCAGGCCAAGCAATTCGCGATCGTTGCTGACAAGGCAAACTCCACCTCAAACCTTACCGCGTCCGAGTTGGTGAAAATCTTTACTGCGCATAAACAGAATTGGCCGGATGGAAAAGCGATCACCATCGTCATGCGCGACCCGTCGTCCGCCGACATGCAACTGGTTCTCCGCAAGATCCTGAACATGACCGCCGAGCAGGCCCACGCCTTCGTTCAAGCTCATCGCGACGTGATTATGGTTACCGACAGCGATGATGCCGTGCTTCGCTTTGTTTCAACTTCGCCCGGAGCCATCGGCGTGGTCGATTTGTATTCGCTCACTCAGGACGTGAACGTGGTGAAGATCGACGGCAAGCTGCCAGTCGAGCAGGGCTACTTTTTGAGGGGAAACTAGCCGGGGAAACTAACTGGGGAAACTAACGATGATCTGCAAAAAATCGGTCTACAGAAAATCCATCTTTATAAAACCCATCTTTATAACAATGATCTCGGCCATCTGCGTGAGCCTCTTCTCAGCCGTCGCCATGGCAGAAGAAACCGCCTCCGCAGCTTCGAACACGCCTATCGCCGTATTCCCCCTCACCACCAAATCTCCCGAGGCGCGCCGCCTGGTCGAAGAAGCCCTGGACCTGTACCTCGACAAAGTCGAACAGGAGCAGGCAAACAACATTCTGCGCAAAGCCGTTCAGGTCGATCCCGACTTCGCCATGGGTCACGAATTTCTGGCGCAGATCAGCCTCGACTCCGCCGAGCAGGTTGTCGAACAACAAAAGGCATTTACCACCAGAAGTCATGCCACCAACTCCGAGCAACTGGTCATCGAGTGGTACCAGGACGCCGCCGACCACAAGCTGATTTCCGCCATCCCCAAAATGAACGACGTGGTCAATCAATATCCGCATGACAAGTGGGTGGTTTGGATGACCACGTGGTGGCTTTTCCAGCAGTCGCAGTTCGAGCGGGCAAGCGCCATCTACGAGAATTCCGGGATAACGGATTCTCCCGGCCTGATTAATAACATGGGTTACAATTACGCCGCCCTGCGGCAGTTCGACAAGGCCTTCGCGATGATGGACAAATATGTCGCGTTGCTGCCCAACGACTCCAATCCGCAGGATTCCTACGCCGAGATTCTGCGTATGGCAGGACGCTTCAATCAGTCCATCGAACATTACCGCGCGGCGCTCGTAATCAATCCCGAATTCTATTCTTCGCAATTTGGCATCGCCGACACTTACTCGCTCATGGGCGATCAGGTTCAGGCTCGTAAAGAATACGAAATCGGTTTCAAGAAATTTACTTTGCCTGAGCTGCAGCAAATTCTCTGGAATACGAGGGAAGCGACCACCTACGTCCGCGAAGGCGATTATGATGGCGCCGAGCACGCCTTCCAGCCGATTGCCGATTACTCGCATACCCGGCACAACAGCCAGGCCGAAGCCGACACTTACCGTCAGATGGCCATGTGCGAGCAGAATCCGAAGCAGGCGCTAGCCTATCTAGACAAGGCTGAGGCCGCCGCGCAGGAGGGCCAGAACGCTTTAAAGATTGCGCTTACGCAGGAGATGGCGCAGATATTGCGCGCACGCGTAGAAGTCGCTCTGAAGATGGGCAACAAGCAAATGGTGAACTCCACCTTGGCGCGGCTGTCCGAAATGGCAGAAAGCTCGAACGATAAATTGAGCGAGTTGGCGTACCACGGAGCCGCCGGAGAAGTCCTGTTCTCCGAGCGCAAATACGATGAAGCCATTTCGCACTTGGAAGAAGACAACAGCAACCCATTTTCCCTGAAGCTCCTGGCCGCCGCCTATCAGAAAATCGGATACAGCGCCGGCGCCAAGCGCACCAACGACACCCTGACCAACCTCAACGACCCCACGTTAGAACAAGCATTGGTAGTGCCCGCATTCCGCAAGTGCAGCGACACCCCATCGTCCTGCACCACAAACACGAAGAGCGCGGCACTGAAGAAATAACAAGCTCATGTGGCGCGGGCGCCCCCGCCCGCGTTCTAAAGATAATCAAATAGGCCTGGACGCCCTCGTTTAGGAAAAAGCCATCGACAGACTGACATCTTGCAACCTGGGCGTACGCGGCACACGTCCGCATTTCGTTTCGAAGCAAGTTTGCATCGAAATCGACGCGAACATACTCTACTGAAACATTCGCAGCACTCAAATCCAAATCATGCGCACGCCGATATTCCAGATTGACGCCTTCACCACCCGCCGTTTCGCGGGAAATCCCGCTGCCGTAATGCCGATGGACAGCTTTCCGCCTGACGCGGTATTGCAGGCGATTGCCGCCGAGAATAATTTATCCGAGACAGCTTTTCTTGTCCGCGAAGGCAGCGACTATCGCTTGCGCTGGTTTACGCCGAACGTCGAGGTACCGCTTTGCGGCCACGCCACTCTGGCCAGCGCCGCGGTGGTCATGGAGCGGCTGGAACCTGGACGGAACGCGGTTGTCTTCCACTCCGCAAGCGGGCCGTTGACGGTGAAGCGCTCGGATGCAGGTTACGTCATGAACTTTCCTGCTCGACCGTCCGAACTGGTTTCGCTTCCGCCAGGGCTGGCGGAAGCTTTGGGCGTCGTTCCCGTCGAAGTTTTCAGCAACGCGTTCAACTATCTTGCTCTGCTCGATAGCGTGCAGACGCTGCGTACGCTTGCTCCCGACATGGCTGCGCTCGCCCGCATGGACCGGCCCGGCGTAATCGCGACCGTGCCCGGAGACGGAACTTACGACTTCGTGAGCCGCTACTTCGCGCCGACCAAAGGGATCCCAGAAGATCCCGTGACCGGTGCCGCGCACTGCATGCTCGCGCCGTATTGGGCCCAACGACTGGGCAAGACCGAGTTTCGCGCCTTTCAGGCTTCGCCGCGCGGCGGAGAAATCATCTGTCGTCTGGCCGGCGATCGCGTCGAATTGGAAGGCTCCTGCGTTTTTTACCTCGAAGGCACGGCGGATATCTGATCTGGAGATCGAGGATCACAAACCCCTTAACTCCGCCGCACGTTTTATCGTTGACTGCGTGATCTACATCCGATAACCTACTGGAAGATACATTATCTACAAGATAATTGTTGTTCTTTGACAATCTAAGCTTCAGGGCCGGCGGCAAAATGGGCAGCGCCGTGGTTCCAAAATGGTACAAAAGACACCTGGCGTCAGCCAATAACCCCCATGTTCTCTAGATTTTGCGCGTAAGTCCTGCAAACTCAAAGATTTAGCACAGAGTCGCAACGCAAGATCGTTTGTTTTCTAGATTTTGCGGACGACAAGGGGGGAGGGGGGTTACCCTCACAAATAGCAGCCGTCCCATATAGGAATTAGGTGTCCTCCCAAATCGCGAGCCGCTGCGAAGGAATACTCCAAGTTTTCGGCGGTCTGATCGAGCCTTACTTCCCGGCCGTCGCTTTACCTTCGAGCTTGGCGTCGATTGCAGGGTTGGAGCACACTTCGTAGAACCAGCGTTCAGTCCAGAGTTGGACGGAGAAATTGTGCGGATCGATCTGTGGCATTCGGCTTCCTCGCACCACGATCTTGCGGAAAATATCATTGCCGACTGGGACCATGCCGCTCCATAGATGAAACTCTTCACCCTCCCACGCCTTGGGTAAATCGAGCGGAGAAAGTTCGAGCGAAATTTCCTGCTTCAATCTCTGGAATGCTGCCTCGCTGATGCGAATCCCGTTCAAGTTATATTTCAGAATGAAGTCGTCCGGACTGTCTTCCACATCAGCGTCAGGCACAGTCTGAAATGCGTAGACGTTGAACGGTGTCTCCATCGCCTTCATCGATTTCCGCACCCGCTTGCTGCACGAGGACAGCCGGTCGCTCTCGTTGAGTGCGTCCGAAATCATGATGCGTTGCTCGCCGTCCATCAGATACATGGGCGCCGAGTCCTGAAAGGAAATCCCCACGCCCAATTCAATCCCGGGAAGTCCAGCGCGCTCCAGCAACTGGTTATAACCGCGGACGATCTCGATAATCTCGCGCGCCAGCACCGAGGCGCGGCCAACCGCGAGTCCGGGCTCTCCCTCGCGCTCGAGGATAGCCAGAATGATCGCGTCGCCTTCGAGGAAAACTTTGCTGGCTCCGTACTTCGACAGCAGCTTGTTGACCGGATCGTAGAAATTCAAACTGAAGTAGGAAGCCGGATTCATGCCGCGTTCCAGCAGCGATCGCGTCAGGCGCGATGAGTCGCGCACATCGGCTTTGATAATCACGTGACGCAGCACCTTCTCTTCCGACGGCTTTTGTTCCTCCGGCAGCAGAAACTCGTACAGCGTGCCATTCATGGAAGAGAGCTGCCGCATTTTATCGTTGGCGATGAGATTGACGTTGTCCATCGCCGACCGCAGCGTTTCCAGATTCCGCAGGTCGCGGTGGTAGCGCATGAAATCGTGCAGGAACCTGGCCGCCATCTTGCCCCGCTCCGCTCCCTTGCAATTCGCCACTCGCTGCACCGCGGCTTGCAGGCTGTCGCGCGAAACCTTGCCCTGCTCCAGAATCAATTTCTCCACCCGAGTTCGCTCTTCGCGCGAGATCAGCGCATTCTTCAATTGCTGCGCGTTGATGCGCGGCGAATACTCGGCGAGCAGCGGCACTGCTTCATAAGAAGCCACTACATACTCCATGAGCTTCTCGCGATCGAGCAAGCCTAACCATGCGGCCAAACGAGCCTTTTGGGCTCGCTCTTCGGGCGTGGAATCCTCCGGAGTTCCCGAGCCGACTAGTTCCTGCGCGTTCTCCGGCACATTCAGCCAGGCATTGATGGCGCGCTCGGGATCGGCCTCGAGTCCCAGATTCAGCGACTGCAGAAATTCGTAAGCGATTCGACGAACGTTGGGGAAACGGTCGGGATCACGATCGAAATTGCCCAGCATCACGTACTGCTCAGCGTTGACATAGGCGTCGCAGCCATCCGCGGTGAAGATCAGCGGATTGAGGAATAGTTTGTATTGCTCGTCGTGGCTGCTTCCGAACAGGGACCGCCGCGTGCGCGCCAGAGTTTCTTTTTCGATTTCGCGCAGAGTGCGAAATAATTCCTGCCCGGTCTTGCGCAGAATTACTTTCTTCGCTACCTGGAAAGCCGCTACGCGCTCCCGATATTCCAGCGCCTTCTGCGCCCGGATGCCCTCGTAGCTCTTGAGGGTCATGCGGCAGCGTTCCAGAATCTGGGCAAACTGCAGTCCCAGCTCAATGCGCAGAAACTTGATGATCGCCACCCGAGCCAGCACATCCAGCGACGGACTTCCCTCCGCCTTGGCGCGATTCAGTGCGGCCGAATGCACTTCCGCTAGAAGTGGCTTCAAGTCAGAAGCGTTGGACCGGGCGCTGGAACTGGCATTGCTCTTCGGACCGGCATTCGATCCAATGAAGTGTCCGCCCTGCCGCGGTTGCGGCGCTTCCGCCGCCAGCAATCCTTCGACATCGCCGTGACGCACAATCAGGCGTGAAATTTGTGAACGCGTCTGGGCCACAAACCTGGGACTGAGATGCACATCGTGCCGCAGGTTGTCGATGCCGAGTTGCAGGCCTTCGAGCGAGAGCGAAGAAGTGTAGCCGGTCAGGCGAGGCAACGCCGCTTCCTGCTCTGCGTGTCCGAAGCTGAAGATTGGGATGCGTGGCATGGCGGGGAGTGTTGTCGCCCTACGGTTGCTCCGCTCGGCTGATCAGGCTCACCCGGAATTGCGGCACCACCAGCGCTTGCTCGACGGTAGGCAGATTCAGCGATGCCAGCTTCGAAGCAATCGACTGCGCGTCGGAAGTCGCGCCCGTGCTGGTATAGGCCCGCCACAAAAGTCGCATGGATTCCGGATCGCCTGTGCCTTCTTCTAAATGAGGAATCGCTTCCGCGAATTTTCCTTGTGCGACGAGAACGGCTCCGGCTGCGCCGTGATAACAAAGCTGGATGACCTGGCTGCGGCTCGTGCCCGCCATAGTTTCGAGTTGATTCAACGCTTTCGAGGCTGAGTCCATGTCGCGCTCTTCCGCCAACCGTGCAGCCCGGACTCGCAGGATTCGCGCCAACTCCTCGTCGTGGTCGCTGGCGGAAATCTCATGCTCTTCTCCCAGCACATCCTGGGCAGCTTGCAATTGCTTGAGTGCCGTTTTTGGATCGGGCTCGTACATGCCCAGAATCCTATGAGCCTCGGCTTCGAGCCGCGCCAGCCCCGCGGAATGCGCATGCCTGGCGACATCGTTTAATGCCCTCTCTGCCTGCTTGCGATTGTTTTCGCGAATCCAGGTCACAGCCGATTGCAACTCACGCTGCACCTTGTCAGCGTTGCTGGGAGCGAAAACGATGGCCCGGTCATACTCCTCGCGAGCCTCCAGTTCCTTGCCCATCAGCGCATAGGTATCGGCAACGCCGACTTCCGAGCCAAAATTCGGATCGATTCGGATGCTCAAGCGATACTGCTCGAGTGCGGCATCGAGTTTGCCCGCCATGCGGAGAATCTCGCCGTAGGAATCATGTGGGTTGGGCTGGTCGGGTTCGAGCGCCACATAGCGGTCCATCGCCGCAAAAGCCTTTTCAAAGTTTCCCGTGTCGGCGTATCCGTAGGCCACATCATTCAACGCAGCGGCATAATTCGGATTCAGCGCGAGCGCCCGTTCCAGCACTGTGATCGCCTGCTCGTAGCGTTGCTGTTGCATCAACCAGTCGCCGGCAAGGTAGGCCAGGCGCTGGTCGCGCGGATACTTCGCCAGCAAATCGTTCATGGCTGCAATCGCGGGCAGACAATTGTTCTCCTGCGCGTCCGCCAGCCAGCGGATGAGCAACTGCTCGCTCGGACTCACCTTCATTGCCAACTGCTGGGCTCGCTTGCGCGCGGCCGCTTGTTCCGCCGGATCCTGGCTCATGCGGGAAATCAGAATGAACGCCTGGGCAAAATTAGGGTCTGCCTTGGTCGCTGCTCGCAAATCCTGCAGCGTCTCCGTAATGCGGTACTCCTCGAATTCCTGCATAGCCTTTTCGTAGCTGTTTCGCGCCTGTGTTGAGGAAGTCGTAACCGGAAGTTTGGCAGATGCATTCTTCTGCCTGGACTGGACCGCATTGGACTCAGCCGACGCAACCACATTCCAAACCACCAAAGTCGAGAACAACTGCAGGTAGAGACACCAGCGGCGAAGCATTTGTCCCCCGGAAACTGTTGATTTCTTGCTTCTTATCCGACGAGCCTATCACGCAGTTTCTGCCCCAGAAAGTTACCTAGGTTACGCTCCAAAGGGTTGATTTTTCGCGCAGTTTCGTCTGCATCCGAAACGCTCGAAACTGTGATTTGTCGGCACACTTTGGCTTCCCCCTCGACTCACGATTTGCGTGTAGGCGCCCGCGATGCCAGAATGGAAATCCCTTACTAGCGTGAGGGAATTCAGGCTGAAAGACTATCGACCAACGGAAGGAATCGGAACGAAAATGCCAAAATCATTTTTCTTCTTATCACTACTACTGTGCACCTTGATTCTATGGAGCAGCTTGCCTGCCGCTTCCCAGGATGCCTCGCAAAACACGCTCCCGAAACCCCCAGCCTATTGCCACCCGTGTCTTTTTTACGGCGGCGACTTTGACCCTCATAACACCGACGCGAATGCCCTGGCCAACGAACTCACGACCTCCGTCGTCAGCGGCGCGCGAGTTTTTGTTCCCTTTATCGTGCCCGCCGGAAAGACATGGACGGTGACCGCCCTGTTCTCCAACAATCTTTCCTACGTAAATGTAATTGATCCTCAAGAAGGACTGTGGTCGATCTCGAAAGGCATGAGTCAGGGCAACGGCGGGACGATCATTGCGGACGGCGCGGCTCCTGCCACATACGTCGCCACCGGCCGGCATGGCTTCGGGCAAACGGAATACACGCTGATGTTAACCATCGATCCGCCGGTGAAGCTGAAGGCTGGTTTGTACTGGATGACCGCGATACCAGAATGCAAGAATCCTATAGACCGCGCCTGCGCCAGCGCCTCCTATTACATGTCCGATGTTGAGGACATTCCGCGCAAACATTTTCTCGGGCGGGAACCCAACGATAGATCTTGGTATCTCTCTGGCGAGTTTGGGTATTTTTACTATCCGACCTGGGGCACCAACGGCGCTTGTCAAGGCACCGGATGTGACCGCTTTTCAGCCGGGGCCGTCGGGACAGAATCCCCCGAGTAGAAGTGCAGCCAGCACACCTACGAGCTTCATTCGCGTCATGGTCGAAGGTAGGAGCGCGCGGCCTGGGTTATATTGTCTGCCACGGGATTCTAGTTCCCTCCACAGCCCGTGAAGGAAGAGGCCGGAATGAACCGAGTTGCAAAGCTGGCGTCTCTGGCGGTTTTATGTCACACGATCTTCGCGGGCGTTGTCCAATCCGCCCTGGCGCAAGCCCGGCAACCGGACGCCGCCGCGGTCGCCCGGCGCAACGCAACCGAAACCGAACTCGAATCCATCGCCATCATTGAACGCAAGGTTATGGTGCCCATGCGCGACGGCAAACGCATGCAGGCCGACATCTACCGCCCCAAGGACGAGTCAAAGAAATATCCCATCATTTTTGTCCGCACTCCCTACAACTTCAATTACTGG
>Ga0206844_10291_pt1 | contig 13969 bp, 15 predicted proteins | sample Alteio_BWOrgCont_22_FD_152907 | JGI IMG/M metagenome (GOLD analysis project Ga0206844, IMG submission 152907) | Enriched cells from forest soil in Barre Woods Harvard Forest LTER site, Petersham, Massachusetts, United States -... | ecosystem: Environmental > Terrestrial > Soil > Temperate forest >...
GCATAGCCCGAATGCAAGGGTATTTGCCGCCCCTATCTGCGCCGCGTGATGACGAATTCGGCCAGCGCGCGCAGCTCATCGGCCTTTTTGTCGAACACTTCTAGGTGGCCGATGGCCTGATTGGCCAGAATCCGCGCCTGTTCCTTGGCGCGCTCAATGCCCAGCACGGAGACGAGCGTTGCCTTGCCCGCCTGCTTATCCTTTTTGACAGCTTTACCCGCTTCCGAGCGTGTGCCTTCGGCATCGAGCAGGTCGTCGGTGATCTGGAAGGCAAGGCCGATGTCATGGGCATATCCTCGCAGCGCATTGCGCATGGCACGCGGCGCTTTGCCCAGTATGGCGCCCGCCTCGCACGACATGGCAAACAGCTCGCCGGTTTTGAGGCGCTGCAGGCGGATAATCTCGTCAATGCTCAGCTTTTTATTTTCGGATTCCAGATCCATCATCTGGCCGCCGACCATCCCGCGATAGCCGGAAGCGGCGGAGAGGGTGCGAATAAGTTCACAGCGCACCGACGGATCGGCATGCACACGGTCGTCCGCCAGTACCTGAAACGCGAAAGTGAGCAGCGCATCACCGGCCAGGATGGCGGCCGCCTCGCCAAAGACTATGTGGCAGCTCGGCTTGCCGCGGCGCAGCGCATCGTCGTCCATCGCGGGCAGATCGTCATGAATCAGCGAATAGGTGTGAATGAATTCAATCGCGGCAGCGCAGCACAGCGACGCCTCGCGGCTGACGCCAAACAGGCTCGCGCAGGAGACGGTCATGAAGGGACGCAGGCGTTTGCCGCCTGAAAGCGCCGAATAGCGCATCGCCTTGATTATCGTATCCTCACCCTCGACAGGCGAAGAAGCGGTGGGGTAGTTGTCGTTCATCGGCTTTAAGGACACTACCGTGTTGCCGGTATATTCCTCGCCGTCGTTAGGCAACAGATAGTCCATCTTTACCTGTAATGCTTCGGCCACCTGTTGCAGTGTTTGTTGCAGATCGGTCATATCTTTCCTTTTGATTTAGGCGACCTCGCGACTAGTCGTCTAATCGTTTAGTCATTCTTAGTCGTCCTTACTTTGTCATCCTTAGTCGCTAAGTCTCTTTGTCGAGTGGTACGGCAGTAAGCTTGCCGTCGGCTCCCTGCATGATTTTTTCGACTTTCATTTTTGCATCCGCGAGTTTCTTCTGGCAATGCTCACGTAGTGCGGTTCCGCGCTCGTAATCTGCAATGGCGCTCTCAAGCTCTCCCTGACCGCCTTCTAACTTTCGCACAATGACCTCAAGCTCTTTTAAAGCCTGTTCAAAGCTCATCGCTGCGATATCCGATGCACTTTTTACCATTATGCCTTCCTTTGCCAAAGAGTGCGGGATTCTATGCAGAACAATCAGTTACAGCAAGTGATTTATGCTGTGTCCTAGCTTTTTCTGCCCCGCTTGCGCTGGTCTACTGCCACGGGGACATTGGCTTTGCGGCGCTCCTCGGGGATGACTAGCTCTACGCCGTTAATGGCTTTATTGCGACGGCTAAGCGCAAAACTCTCGCTTTTTTCGAGTATTTCACCTTCGCGTTCGCGGCCGTCAACGGGGATATAGACGATATTGACCTGCGCAAGCAAATCACGCTTTTTGGACAGCTCAAGAGGGCTAATGCCAATCTCCCAGCGAAGGCGGTTTAAAATCATCCGTGTTGCATCATGAGCGGCGTCTACAAGGATAAGCCCCAGCAGGCGCTCAGAAAGCGTACCGATGGTATCTTCTGGGCGCAGCTTCAGCTTGCAGACTTTGGCGATATGCTGGTGCAGCTGGGTGCAGACTTTGGAGCCGTATTCTTTCAGCAGGCCTTCAAAGAAATGGATGTCTATGATGGCAAAGGAAGCGGAAATGTTTTTATCACGCACATGATACACCACCAGCTCCAGATCCTTGATGATGGAAGCGCGATCGGGCAGGCCGGTGCGTTCGTCGAGGACTTCATGCCCCTTGAAGTTTTCTTTCAGCACATTACGGAATGCATTGGACTGGCGTATCGCCTCTTCGTTCACCAGCACGAGATGAAACCACGGATTTTTGTCCATGGCCTCGCCGCGTATGATGCGCAGCCTGAATTCATGTTCGTTTCCGTCTGCGGATTTTACCGAGAAATTACGCACCTTGCCCAGGACCGCGAGCAGATCATTGCTGTCTTCTTCGTAGCCGACAAACTCGGCGATAGTGCTGTTGATGCGCTCGGGCAGAATGGCCGACAGGGGCTTGCTGACGATATCCGGATTGGTATAGCCCAGCAGCCGCGTCGCCTCTTCGTTGATCGCGGCTATTTCCACGGTCTTTTTGGCGTTATTCTGGCAAACGATAAGCACCGCATCGGTTTTTCGGTAGGAATGAAGCGCCTCTGTCGTGCCGGGGGTTGCTAAAGTCATGGGAATGTGAACAGGATTAAAAAGTCATGTCTGTACTAACACTATAGAACTTATTTGTCTAAGGGGATTGATGTGGATAGGGAAACCCGCCTGAAACGCCTGTATTTCCGCAGCGCCCATCGTGGCTCAAAGGAAAGTGATCTGATTTTAGGACCATTTGCTGAGGCGCATCTTCCGCTTATGGACGAGACGGCGTTGCTCGAGTATGAGGCGTTCCTTGAAGAGAATGACAATGACATATGGGACTGGGTATCGGGAAAGTCAGTGCCGGAAGATGGGCGGTATCATGAGCTTATTAATAGGCTGAAGGAAAATATTTAGATTCAAGGCTGCACTAAATGTACCAATTACCTCGCAGGTGATTTTTCGCCAGCTCTTCCTTGGAATTGTTCTAGAAAAGCTTTAAGGTCGTCTAATGCATCTCGGTGGATTTGGTTAAAGCCAGTGCTGCTTCCTTTGTATTTAAAATAGGTTAGGGGAAGCTGGAACGTATCGGATCTGCCCCTGTGGAAAAGACGAACTGCCATATCTCCTTCCATCGCAAGGAATCTTTTCCGCCCCTCATCCGATGAGCATAATTCATCCATTGCCAAATTACATGCTATATCAAGGAACGCTTGACCGGGTAAACCCTTAAACCCTTCAATTTTTCCTAATCGTCCTCCGGACAGCCACTCGGGTAAATCTCTTTTCTCAGCCTTACGAAGTGCCCGTGTTTCAGCGGCTTTGACTCTGCCATGTTCAACTGCTTTTCGATGAGAGTCTCGGTACATGCGCTCTAGCAACGGTGCCGCCTTAGAATCGACATAAAAACTAGGGGTGTGTCCGGCGTTTATCCAGAAGCCATGCATATACTCTGCTGGTAATTCGATATCGTGAATCACCAGTGGTTCTTCATCCGCGTGCCGCGCCTGATATGCATCGATAATAGCCTCCCGAATATTCCAGCCATCAGCATAGTCTTGAAAATCAATAGAATGTTTTCGCATGGTTGCCTTATGCAGGCCATGGGTCATAATTTCCCGTGAAGGAAAGCCTATTTGCGTGAGGGTTTTTGGGGAATAATACAGGACTGTTCCGCTATTGTTGTCATCATTGATCATATAATCAAGTGCGGCAAGAAAACCGGAGTAATGCCGATCCCTATCCACCATAAATTTTGCGGCAACAGAAGGCCGCTTTGAGTATTGAATGTGTTCCCGAATACGCTTTACTGCCGGTTCAATGTCATTGAGCGCAATCCGTGAAAGCCATAAAACAGTGCCATTCTGCACTCTGCCTTCCTGCTCCTCTCTGATTATATTATCTCTGGCTATATCATCGGCATTTAATTTGCCGGGGCCGAACGGCAAATATTCGGCGCCTTCCCGCGCGTTCAGGTAACGCATAGCAATCAGATTGTAAATATCCTGCATCACGCTTATGGGCATACCAAAATACTTGCTGGCATCAACCGCGTTCAGATATTTTTTGGACTTAAGTTCCTCAATAGACGCTGACCGTAATTTTGACCACAACATAAATAAATGCCTGCTAATCTTACTCTTTTAAGGATAATAGATATATGAGTGAATTGCCATTATAAATCACAGTGCTTTAATAGAAATATTCTTTTAGAAGAGGGCTTTTTCTTGCCAGCTTGCGCACCGCTTGCTACACCGTTGGCCATGACATCAGTGCATCAGTCATTGCTTATTACCGGCGGCGCCGGGTTCATCGGCAGCGCATTTGTGCGCGAGGCGGTGGCGCGCGGGCAGAGTACTGTTGTGCTCGATGCGCTTACCTATGCAGGCCACCGCGTGAACCTTGAGGGCGTGGACTGCAAGCTCGTTGTGGGTGACATCCGGGACGGTGCGCTGGTTAGCTCCTTGCTTCGCGAGCACAGTATTGACGCCATAGTGCATTTTGCCGCCGAGTCGCACGTGGATAATTCCATCAGTAAGCCTGCTGCATTTATTGAAACGAATATCGTGGGCACTTACCGTCTGCTCGAAGCTGCGCGTGAATACTGGGGGGGATTGAAACCGGAGAAGAAGGAGTATTTCCGCTTCCTGCAGGTTTCAACCGATGAGGTTTACGGATCGCTCGGGCCAAAGGGTGCATTTAATGAAACCACGGCAATGAAGCCCAATTCGCCTTATTCCGCCTCAAAGGCGGCGGGTGACCACCTTGCGCGCGCCTGGTGTCATACGTACGACCTGCCGGTGATTGTCACCAATTGCAGTAATAATTACGGGCCGCGCCAACATCCTGAAAAGCTCATCCCGCATATGATTACGCGCGCATTGGCAGGTGAATCACTGCCGGTGTATGGCGACGGCAGGAATGTCCGCGACTGGATTCATGTTGAGGATCACTGCGCCGGGCTTGCACTGGCGCTCGAAAACGGCGTCATCGGCGAAACCTATTGCTTTGGCGGCGCTGCCGAGCGCGCCAACATCGATCTGGTGGAAGCCATCTGTATCATACTTGATAAGGCGCGGCCGCACAATCGCGGCGGCTCGTACCAGTCGCAGATCGCCTTCGTCAAAGATCGCCTGGGACATGATCGCCGCTATGCGATAGACGATAAAAAAGCGCGCAAGGAACTGGGGTTCAAACGCAAACATGATTTTGAATCGGGCCTGAAGGCAACTGTGGAATGGTACCTTGCCAATGAGGCGTGGTGTAAAATGAGGAGAGCGGCATGAAGGGTATCGTACTGGCAGGAGGATCGGGCACGCGGCTTGCTCCGATAACGACGGTGGTGAGCAAACAGCTGCTGCCGATATATGACAAGCCGATGCTGTATTATCCGCTGTCGCTGCTCTTGCTTGCAGGCATCCGCGACATTCTCATCATCAGCACACCGCGCGACCTGCCGCTCATGGAGGCGCTGCTGGGCGACGGCAGCCGGTTTGGCATAAAGCTCACCTATATAGCGCAGCCAAAGCCTGAAGGCATTGCGCAGGCGTTTATCTTAGGCGAATCGTTCATCGGCGGCGAGCCGGTCTGCCTCGTACTCGGGGATAATATCTTTTTTGGACAATCATTAGGCGCGCAGCTTGAGTTGGCGGCAAAGCTTACCGCAGGCGCGACCGTTTTTGGCTACCGCGTGAAGGACCCGGAGCGTTACGGCGTTGTTGAATTCGATGCGAAGGGCAGGGCCATCTCCATTGAGGAAAAGCCAAAACAGCCAAAATCTTCTTTTGCGGTCACGGGATTATATTTCTACGATGATCAGGTAGTGAAAATTGCCAAAGCTCTCAAACCCTCTGCGCGTGGTGAGCTTGAGATTACTGACGTGAACAAGGCGTATCTGGCTAAAGCGCAGCTTAATGTCGAAATCATGGGGCGTGGCGCTGCGTGGCTTGATACCGGCACGCCGGATTCACTGCTTGATGCAGCGCAGTTTGTTGAAACCATCGAACACCGGCAGGGGCAGAAGATCGCATGCCTCGAAGAGATTGCCTACCGCAAGGGCTTTATCGGCAAAGGTGAGTTGAGCAAACTTGCGGAAGCCTATGCTAAGAACGACTACGGCGCTTATTTGCGCGAAGTGCTGGCGGAGAAATAATAAATTGAAAAAAACATTTGCCGATATTTATTGGGCAATGATTTTATGGCTACTTTATAAGATGCCGCTTCTTATTGTTATTGTCTGGTTGGCAGTTGCACTATTTCTGGGCTATGAATGTTATGAGGGAAACGGAAATGAAATTGCAGAATATTCAAGATTTGGGTATCCGGAAACGTATAAATTCTGCCTTATAGTCTGGGTAGCTTTTGCTGCTCTGATATTGTGGGCGATCTGTATTAGTCGCAAAAAGAACGCAGATAAAAAATGAAACCCCTGCTCATCATCGGCTCTGGTGGCCAGCTTGCGAGAGCGTTTGCGGAATTATGCCCGGATGCGATAATTCTTGATCGTTCAAAGGCGGATCTGTCGCAGCCGCATAACCTGACCGAGACGCTGGAAAAATATGACCCGGCGGCTGTCATCAACACAGCGGCATATACGCAGGTGGACAATGCCGAGGCAGAGGAGGGGCTTGCCACCGCGATCAATGCCCAGTCGCCCGCAGCAATGGCGATCTATTGTGCAGCAAAGCATATCCCGCTTGTCCATTTTTCCACGGACTATGTCTTTGACGGCAGCGGCGATACGCCGTGGCACGAGGACGATACGCCCGCGCCGCTTAATGCCTATGGTCGCTCGAAGCTTGCGGGTGAAGACGCCATCACCCATGTTGGCGGGCGGTACCTGATACTCCGCACATCATGGCTATATGACGCAAGGGGAAAAAATTTTCTCAACACCATTTTGCGGCTGGCGGCCGAGCGCGAAGAGTTGCGCATCGTAGATGATCAGTTTGGCGCACCGACCTATACGCCTCACCTTGCCAATGCGGTGCTGGATGTGCTGGATGTGGCGATGGAATTGCCGAAATTTCCCTCCGGCGTTTATCACCTGTGCAATCAGGGGTACACGACATGGTACGGCTTTGCCACCGCTATTATCATCCATGCAAGAAGATTGGGAATGCAGCTTAAAGTGCGGAGTATTATCCCCACCCCGACAAGTGAATATCCGGTGCCGGCAAAACGTCCGCACAACTCGCGGCTTGACTGTTCCAAAGCGCTGTCCCAGTTTGGCGTGTCGCTTCCGACGTGGCAGGAAGGACTCGCCGAGTGTATGGAGCTGAAATCAACGCCACGGGCGTAAGGCCATGGAAATCACTTTGAATGCGTAGCTATCCGCGCGGCGCTTTCGGTAATTCTTTTTCGCCATTCTCTCTCATCTTGTGGACGTTTCTTGAATGTATCCCTAATCCTGTCAGCGCATGGAGTGGCAAAAGGAGGATCCGGCGGATCTAAAGGCAACTTAAAACTGCTGGTACGGGGAAGATCAAGAGTATCATAATATCCCCTATAAAATGCTTCCCTGATATCGGGATGCCAATGATAAAAAGAAAGCCGGGGATATTTGGCCTGCATCTCTACATCCTTTGCATATCCGGGAGGGGAGGCCATAACAAAGTGCGATCCCCCGTCAAAGGTATTATCTTTGCCCAATTCTTGTCCTTTTTTTTCGGCGAGTCTGATAAGTTCATCGAGGGCAGATTTGTCTCCCTGCTCAAAGAGAGGTTTTAATTCGATGAGCTTTCGGTCCAGTTCCGTTTGCCCCAGCATGTCCCAGAATTCCGGCTCCACTGTCGCGTATGATCCCCATTGAAGAGAGCATTGATCCAATAATTTAGGCAATTTCGCGCATACCCGGAGAAACTCTTCAGGCTGGTTCTGGCTTTCTGCAGAAAAATGAGCTCTTGCCTGCTCGGCAGCTTCAATACCTTCTTCAAATACGCGATTTTGTGCAATCATTCTTTTGTATGGGCCGATGAGTCCATCAATCAATCTTTCATTGCCCGGCGTTATTTGGCTGGGGTCTGTATAAGGAACCCAGTCTTTCACTTTAGACATGCAACCATTGATAAATTGCATTTTTAGATGCGCTTCATCCAGAGGCGGAAAGAATCTTCTGCCGAATAAGTGAACGCTCAGCGCTTCGCCATTTATGGGCCTTTGGCTATCTTCGCCAATCTCCAGTACGACTTTATAATCCTGTCCCGGACAGCTTTGCTTTTGAAGTTCAATAACCTTACTGATAACGTCAACGGTTCTTACAAAACACCCCATGATCTCCCTTGTTTGCGTAGAATCAAATGTGGCGTTGAACTTAAGATCATCCAATACTTCAAAATGCCCCGGATCATTATCGGAAACGGCAATAGGATCGGAAACGGCAATAGGGGTGCATGTCACATCAATGATGTTCTCATGCTCCTTTCGGGGGATTGGCGCAAGGGCTATGCCATAGAGCTTCATAAGCTATTTCGCAGTTTTATAGTGGCATTATAAGGGCAATTCGGTTAAACAATTATGAAGCGAGTATTATAAAATAATATTTATATAAATCAGCGAGCTATAACGTGAAAATCATCGACTGCCCGATTGACGGACTCAAAGTCATCAAGCTTGACGTGCATGGCGATGCGCGCGGGTTTTTTGTCGAGCGGTTTCATGTGAAGCGCTTTTCGGAGGCTGGGTTGCCGCATATTTTTTTGCAGGATAATCATTCGCGTTCTGCGCCCAAGATTCTGCGCGGGCTGCATTACCAGCATGCCCTGCCGCAGGGCAAGCTTGTGGGCGTGACACGCGGGCGCGCGTGGGACGTGGCGGTCGATGTCCGCCCGCGTTCGGCAACGTTCGGAAAGCATTATGCTGTCGAGCTTACCGGAGAAAATGGATTGCTGTTCTGGATTCCCGCTGGATTTGCGCATGGCTTCTGCGTGCTGGGGGATGAGCCCGTGGATATGCTCTATAAGGTAACATCAGTCTATAACGCTGCAGGCGAGGACGGCATACGCTTTGATGATCCGGAGTTAAAAATCGACTGGCCGGTGAAAGACCCCATCGTTTCCGATCGTGACAGGAAGCAGCCATCATTCGCCGCTTATAAAAAGTCTCCCCCGGCGTGGAGCGCATGAGCAGCGTCAGCGTTATCATGGTGAGTTACCATACCGGCCCGGCGTTGTGGCTTGGCATTCAAGCGGTGTTTGCCGATCCGGAATGCCGCGAGCTGATTTTAGTGGATAACGGCAATGTGCCCGGCGTTGTAGTGCGGCTTCAGGCACTGGTGGAAAAGGAGCAACGTTTTAAGCTGATAACCGGCCACGGCAATGTCGGCTTTGCCAAAGGCTGCAACATGGGCGCGCGCGCGGCGGCCGGCGATACGCTGTTGCTGCTTAACCCCGACAGCATGCTGCCTGAGGGCGGGCTCACCCGTGCGACAGAAATATTGCGTCGCTATCCGGAGAATACACTCGCCGGGTGTTATCTCATCAACCCCGATGGCAGCGAGCAGCGCGGTTGCCGCCGTGCAATCCTCACGCCTGAAAATGCCGTTATGGAAAGCCTCGGCTTAAAGCGCGGGCTAAACTTTGATGGCACGCCTATGCCGAAAGCTGCGCACGAAGTGCCAGCCATCTCCGGCGCCTTCATGATGCTGTCACGGTCGTTTTATACGCGGCTTGGCGGGCTGGACGAAGGCTACTTCCTGCATATGGAGGATATGGACTTCTGCATGCGCGTACAAAAAGCGAAGGGCAAAATCATCTGCATGCCGGAGGTAAAGGTCATCCATTTCAGGAGCACAAGCGAGATTGCAAGCGCGATTGTTGAGCGCCATAAGACGCGGGGATTTATCCGCTACATCAATACGCATTTTTCTGGGCAATATTCGCGTGCGGCGCTTGCTGTCTTGTCGGCGGGCATATGGCTGCGTTATCTGCTGAAGCTGATCATAGGCACCGTCGATCGTGCTTTTGTGCAGCCGCTGGATGCAAAACGCGAGGTGGCGCGGCTGGTGCTGCTTCACAGGCTCGTGCGTTTTGGTGAACAGAACGATTCTCTCAGAGGCAAGACTATACTGGTGGCAGGTGGAAGCGGACAGGTGGGACTATGCGTAGTGGGCAAGGCGCTGGCGAGGGGTGCGCGCGTTATTGCCACGTATAATACAACACGCATTGCGTTTTCGCACCCCAATCTTGAATGGGTGCAATGCGATTTATCAAAGTCATGGCCCGGCTTAAAAGCGGACGCACTTATTTATACGTCGCCGCTTGAATTACTCCCTCCCCGGCTTGAGGGGATTCTGGATTCAGGCATAACCAGAGTGATTGCATTTGGTTCAACCTCGATGTTTGCGAAGATTGATACACGCAATACGGCGGAGCTGAAATCTGCCGAGGCGCAGATTGCAAAGATTGCCTCCGAGAAAAACGGCCATGTCACGATACTGCGCCCGACCATGGCGTATGGCGTGGGACTGGATAATAATATCACCCGGCTGGCCGATACTGTGCGCAGGTTCGGTGCGCTTGCGGTTTACGGCAAGGCAAATGGCCGCCGCCATCCGGTGCAGGCGGAAGACCTGGCCGATGCTGTGCTGGGCATAATCGGCAATCCGGCTACGTATGGCAAAGCCTATAATCTCGGCGGGCGCCAGATAATGACCTACATGACGATACTGATACTGCTTTTTCAGTATATGGGTAAACCGCCGCGCATCTTCCGCCCGCCATGTTTTCCGCTTCTGCTCCATGCGCTGGGAAAGCTTTATCAGCTTCGCCACGTGCATGCCGATATTGCCCGCAGCATGAATGAGGATATGGTGTTTCCCATTGAGGATGCCATCAACGATTTTGGCTACCGCCCGAAGGGATTTTTAGAAGGCGATGCGGTGCTTTGATAGGGGTTAATAATATTATTGCATAATATACCAAACATTGGTATTATAACAACCATTTGAAATAGAAGTACAATAGCATGCAAAAAAACACTTCATTCAGTCTCGGCGATCATTTCAGCGCCTTTATTGAAACGCAGGTTACGCAGGGGCGTTACAGCTCGGCGAGTGATGTGCTGCGTGCGGGATTGAGGCTTCTGGAAGAACAGGAAGTGAAGCTTGAGGCGTTGCGATCAGCCCTCGTTGAGGGCGAGCAAAGTGGCGCTTCTACACCGTTTGATTTTGAGGCATTCATCGCAGGCAAACCTGCCTGATGTCGTCATAGCGCGGCTTGACCGCGCTATCTCAGGCCAGTGCACGTTGTCTGAGATCCCGTGGTCAAGCCACGGGATAACGGAAAATACAATCGCCATTTCTGACAATGATTCTTTTGCAAGTGCTGCCAACAGGTATATAAAGAGCATATGCACATTAAAGAAACACCATTGAAACCGCTTGGTGGCATAGAGCTGTCAACAGAAGAGAACGTCCTGCTCAAATGGCTTCGCAGCGTTGCGTGGGAGACGGTGGCGGGCGCACACGGCTCTGTTGCATACAAAGCAAAAGTGCCGGAGTTTTTTGGTGGCGCAAGGCTTTACCGTGTACAGGCGGGCGGCCCTGCTGGCGGGTCGTTCGGAGCACTGGAGCTTTTTATTAAGAAGCTGGGGCTTCTGGGTGTCATCGGCAAGCAGGAGATGTACCCCGTCGCCGGGCATGGCAATCAGCCCCGTTATCTCACCTTAAAGAAAGCGGATCTGGATAATCTGGGCGTAGGTCAGGATGATGAGGAGGAATAATCCTCCGGAATTCCTGCCCGCACCCCTTGCAAAAGCCTTTTTCATCCTTATATTCCCCTACGGTTCAAGATTTCCGGCATGATTCACTTAAGGATGTGCCGACAGAAAGGGATTAAAATATGAGCAAAGTCATAGGCATAGACTTGGGCACGACAAACTCGTGCGTTGCCATCATGGAGGGCAAGACCGCTCACGTGATTGAAAATTCAGAAGGCGGGCGTACCACGCCGTCTATTGTCGCATTCGCCGAGAACGGAGAACGGCTCGTTGGGCAGTCGGCCAAAAGGCAGGCTGTAACCAACCCGCAGAATACCGTGTATGCGGTAAAGCGCCTGATTGGACGCACGTTTACTGACCCCACCACACAGAAAGATGTCAAGCTCGTACCTTATAAGATAGTCAAGGCCGACAACGGCGACGCATGGGTCGAAGCCCAGGGCGAGAAATACAGCCCGAGCCAGATTAGCGCCTTCATACTCACGAAAATGAAAGAGACTGCCGAGAGCTTTCTGGGCGAAAAAGTTACCCAGGCTGTCATCACTGTACCTGCTTATTTCAACGACGCCCAGCGTCAGGCGACTAAAGACGCCGGCAAAATCGCAGGGCTTGAAGTGCTGCGCATCATCAACGAACCCACTGCTGCAGCGCTTGCATATGGCCTTGATAAGGCTGGCGGCAAAGCCAAGACCATCGCGGTCTATGATTTAGGCGGCGGTACGTTCGATATATCCATTTTAGAGATCGGCGACGGCGTATTTGAAGTGAAAGCCACCAATGGTGATACGTTTCTTGGCGGTGAAGACTTCGATATGCGGTTGCTGGATTTCCTTGCCACCGAATTTAAAAAAGAATCCGGCATTGACCTGCGCAGCGACAAGCTCGCGCTCCAGCGCCTGAAAGAAGCGGCGGAAAAAGCGAAGATTGAGCTTTCCTCCTCCATGCAGACGGAAGTCAACCTGCCGTTCATCACGGCGGATGCATCCGGGCCCAAGCACCTGAATATCAAGCTGACCCGCGCAAAGCTTGAGTCGCTGGTGGACGATCTCATTCAGAAAACCGTTGCGCCCTGCAAGGCCTGCATTAAAGACGCCGGTGTTGCCCTCACTGAAATTGACGAGGTCATACTTGTGGGTGGCATGACGCGTATGCCCAAAGTGGTGGAAACTGTGAAGCAGCTGTTTAACCGTGAGCCCAACAAGAGCGTCAACCCGGATGAAGTGGTGGCCGTAGGCGCTGCCATTCAGGCAGGCGTGCTCAAGGGTGAAGTGAAAGACGTGCTGCTGCTCGACGTAACGCCGCTGTCGCTTGGCATCGAAACGCTGGGCGGGGTGTTCACGCGCCTCATTGATCGCAATACCACGATACCGACCAAGAAAAGCCAGACGTTCTCAACAGCTGACGATAGCCAGACGGCGGTTACTATCCGCGTGTTCCAGGGTGAACGCGAAATGGCCGCTGATAATAAGATGCTGGGACAGTTTGACCTTGTGGGCATTCCTCCCGCACCGCGTGGTATGCCGCAGATTGAAGTAACGTTCGACATTGATGCTAACGGCATTGTGAACGTGTCGGCGAAAGACAAAGCCACGAGCAAGGAGCAGCAGATTCGTATTCAGGCCTCTGGCGGATTGTCGGAAGACGACATCAAGAAGATGGTGAAGGATGCTGAAGCCAATGCGGCTGAAGATAAGAAACGCCGCGCGGCTATCGAGGCCAAAAACCATGCAGAAAGCATGATTCATTCGGTTGAGAAAAACCTCAAAGAGCATGGCGACAAGATTCCCGCCGCCGACAAGGAGACGATCGAGAAGGATATTGCCGAGCTTAAAAAGGTTGTCGAGGGTACGGATGTCGATGCTATTAATGCAAAGCTGCAGGCGCTCACCCAGTCTTCGATGAAGCTTGGTGAGGCGCTCTATAAGGCACAGGCTGCCGAAGGTGCTGACGGTGCATCCGCGGGCGCAGCGGATGGGGGCAATGCAGGAGCTTCTTCTGGTGATGCTGGTGTCGTAGATGCCGAATTCGAGGAAATCGACGAAAACAAAAAGAAAACGGGTTAGTACTTGCGCCTTGTGATTTTGCCCTGATCAGGCTTATACAAGGCGCGAGGCACTGTTCACTAGGCACTACATCCAATGGCCAGCAAGCGCGATTATTACGAAATCTTGGGCGTTGAAAAAGGTGCTGACGCAGAGGCGCTTAAAAAAGCGTATCGCAAGATGGCTATGCAGTATCATCCCGATCGCAATCCCGGCGATAAATCCGCAGAGGCAAAATTTAAAGAATTAAACGAAGCCTACGACGTGCTCAAGGACGAGCAGAAACGCGCGGCGTACGATCGCTTCGGCCATCAGGCATTTGAAGGCGGAATGGGCGGCGCACGTGCGGGTGCCGGCGGCGGCCCGGGCGCGGGAGGCTTTGACTTCTCATCCAGCTTT
>Ga0206844_10292_pt1 | contig 13890 bp, 4 predicted proteins | sample Alteio_BWOrgCont_22_FD_152907 | JGI IMG/M metagenome (GOLD analysis project Ga0206844, IMG submission 152907) | Enriched cells from forest soil in Barre Woods Harvard Forest LTER site, Petersham, Massachusetts, United States -... | ecosystem: Environmental > Terrestrial > Soil > Temperate forest >...
CCGTAATGTCGATGCGGTTGTTCGAGTAGTTGAATGCAGCGTCATTGACCAGCGTGCTGCTGAGAGTCGAAGTCCAGTGCGCGGTGAGCGATTTGGAAGGCTGCGCCCAGTTGCTGTTCAGCGCGGGATATACCGTATCGCCCCAGTAGCCGGCATTGAAGGCCGGATTGCTCCACGTGTCCTGGGTATAGCGGCCCATGATGTGGTTCGAGTGGTTGAGATCGTAATCGCCGCGAATATTCTCCTGCCGCCAGAAGAGACCCGTAGGCAGCGAGGCGGACCAGTTCTGGCCGTTGGAGTTCAGTGCGCCATTTTGCGTGGTTGGCATTGGCAGCATCTGCAACAGCGTGGCCGTGGAAGGATCGACCGAATTCAGAGTGTGCGGTCCTGCCAGTTCCGTGGCGGGCACGCTGCTCAAATCGGGCAGGCCCGAGGTGTTGCAGCCCAGCGTTGAGAAATCGCCTGCGCGCTCAGCCGCGGTCGGCACGCAGGCGCTGACCTGCCGCCCCTTGATTTCGTGATTCCACTCTTCACTCCAGAAGAAGAAGAGCTTGTCCTTCTTGATGGGCCCTCCAATCGAGTAGCCCCAGTCGTTGCGCCGCTCCTTGGCCTTGCCGTCGAGCGGTAGTCCAGTGCCTGCCGTAGGCGCGGTGAAAAAATCGTAGGTATCCAGTGCATCGTTACGGCCGTTGTAGAAGGCACTGCCGTGGAAGGCGTTGCTTCCGCTGCGGGTAACAATGCTGATAATGCCGCCGGAAGCCTGGCCGTATTCCGGGCCATAGCTGTTGAGCAGCATCTTAAACTCGGCAATCGCCTCGTTCGAGGGATAGATCAAAATCGTGCGGTTGGAGCCGACGTCGTTGTTGTTGACGCCATCCACGAGGAAGAGATTGTTTGTCGTCGGGTTGCCGTTGACGGACATATCCACGCCGCCATTGAGGCCCTTGCCGGTGTTCTGAAAATTGTTTGCTGCGGAAACGCCCGGCTGCAATTGTGTAAGTTCGACGAAATTGCGTCCGTTGAGCGGCAGTTCCTTAACCTGACGGCCATCGACGATCTCACCCAGAGCGGCGCTATCGGTTTGCACCTGGATGGCGTTGGCCTGCACCGTCACCGTGTCGCTTACGCTGCCAAGTTGAAGCTGGGCATTCACGGTCGTTACCGTGGCGACGTGCACGACGGCGTCTTTCGTGAGGAAATCTTTGAAGCCTGTAGCCTTCACATCCACCTGGTAGGTGGATTCAGCCAGTTCCGGCGCCGTATAGCTGCCCTGCGCATCGGTATTTACGGTATAAACCTTGCCGGTTGCCGTATTGGTGATTGTGACTGCTGCATTGGGCACAGCCGCGCCCGTTGTGTCTGTGACTGCACCGGTTATGCTGCCGGTGATCTTCTGTGCATGCGCCGGATTCCACAGCAAAAGCGCTGCGGCCAATCCGATCAGCACAAGCAAAATGCCTGATCGTCTCATACCTTTGATTGCCTCCTGAGTTCGTTCAAAAGAGCGGCCTCTTCCCTGGAAGGGAAAGGGGCGTTTGTAAGTTGTTATCTTGTCTATACTTGTCGACTGCTTTTTGATTTCAGCTTTACCGTGAAGCGCCGCAGAAAAAACATTTGTAGAAAATGTGGTAAATGCAAAAAACCTTTTTAGTAAACGGTTTGAGCACGATGTTTTATACATCACTGCTCGCGTTGAATATTAGGCTTGTTGGAGTTTTCGATTGTCAAGCGGTAATTCGTTCCAGGTCCCACAGTTGGCGGCTTTACGCTGCAGGGTATAGCCGTTTTTATAGAAAAACAGCTCTACTTAATCAATTAATCATACGATTTTATATGCTTTTTGTGATCTCAAAAATGTTTGCCATGAACACCTTTTACAGGGGCCAATGATAAGTTTTGCGTCACAGCGCAGAGCTGCAATCACTTCGAGTGAAACGTTTGAGCGGCCATTTTTTCACAAATGCAGTGAAGCCGAAAGCAAAACGTATGTTATAGACGATAAGGCGAAATAGGATGGTCCTCAGGCGTAAATCTATCGCGGCAGCCGGTATCGGTGCACCAACGTTTATCGATGGGAGATCAATGTTTTTGCCGGGTGGATTTTCTCTGGAGCCACGATGCCCGAGCCTTCGAGGACAGCATAAAAATGATCGGCAGCCACATTGGCAAGCTTATCTACGGCGCCTGAGGGCCATCTGATCTCGACCGAATCCACGCGGGCGGCCTGTGCCAGCCCGAAATGCAGGCGAAGGTCGTTCTGCGAAAGGTAGCTGCCGCCGCTGCGGACTTCGTCAGTCTGGGTCATCCCTCCGGCGGTGACGGTGACGCGCGCGCCGAGCGCAAGCCGATTGCTCTTCGTTCCGGCCAGCTCAAAGCTGATCCAGTGCGTGCCGGGGATGCCGTTGTTGTGCAGGATCATCGGGGAGCCGTCGATATCGGAGACGACCAGGTCGACGTTGCCGTCGTTGTCGAGGTCGGCGGCTGCGAGGCCGCGACTCACGCGCGGCTCTTCGATCGCCCGTCCGGCCTGCTGGCCGGCATCGCAGAACGTGCCATTGCGCTCATTCATGAAAAGATTTTTGGGCTGGTGATAGCGCGCGCCTGAGGGCAGCGAATCGACCTGCGGATAGACCTGTCCATTCACCGCGACTAGATCTTCCCATCCATCGTTGTCGAGGTCGACGAAGGCATCGCCCCATTTCACCCACGGCAGCGTCGCCAGGCCGACACCGGCGTCATAAGAGACTTCGCGAAAATCATAGTTGCCCATGTTTTCGTAGAACGCATTGTTCTCGTCGGCGAAGTTGGTGACGTAGATAGAGAAGCGGCCAGTGTGGTTGTAATCGGCGATAGCAACGCCCATCGAGCCCTGCTCCGAGCCGTCAGCGCTCACCGCGGTGCCGGATTCGAGGCCGACCTCGGTGAATTTACCTTTGCCATCGTTGCGGTAGAGATAGTTCGGCGTCGAGTCGTTGGCGACGTAGATGTCGGGGCGTCCGCTGTTGTTGAAGTCCGACCAGACAACACCGAGACCATAGTAGCCATTCGCATCGTCCACGCCTGCGGCCTTCGATACATCGGTGAACGTGCCATCGCCATTGTTGTGGAAGAGCGCATCGCCCGCGCCTTTCAGCCCTCGCGGGCCGCATTGCACGTCGATGCCGCGATATTTGCAGGTAGGGCTTTTGCCGAAGCCGGGCAGGTCGGTCAGCTTGAAGTCGACATAATTTGTAACCATCAGATCTACAAATCCGTCGCCATCGTAATCGCCGAATGCGGCGCCGGTGGACCAGCGGCCATCTGCGACGCCCGCCTGTTTCGTCACGTCGATAAATGTGCCGTCGCCATTGTTGCGGTAGAGCACGTTGCCACCAAGGCAGGTGACGTAGATGTCGGGCCAGCCGTCGTTGTTGTAGTCGCCGACTGCGCCACCCATGGCAAAGCAGGGCGTGCCGATGCCGGCCTTCGTGGTCACGTCGGTAAATGTGCCGTCGTGGTTATTGTGGTAGAGCACGCTGCGGGCCTTTTCGCCTTTCAGTGCCATATCGACGGTAGGCGCGTTGGTGAAGTAGATATCAGGCCAGCCGTCGCGGTCGTAATCGACGATCAGCACGCCGCCGCTCATCGATTCGACGATGTACTTCTTCTCCGGAGCGGCAATGTGTGTGAAGTCAATGCCCGATTTCTTCGTTACATCGACCAGCTGTGGTATTGCGCGGTCTTTGCATACGCGTGTTTTCACGCCCGCTGGCGGCGGTGCGGCCGGACTATGCGCCTGCGCAAATGCGTGAGTTGCTGAAAGGCCAAGCAGCAGCCATGCCGCAAACTCGCGCGTGTACTCGCGCTGGGAAAGTAGGTGGGATCTGCGATGCGATGAATTTGCGATGGGGTTCTGCTCGATGGGCACCTTGAATTCCTGCTGCTCTGCCGGGCCGGCGAGCTTCATTGTAACGTGAACGACTGACGCCTTTCGCTCGAAGGTCGTTGCGGTCTGTTTACCCAACGATGAAAAGGTGATGAAAAAATTCTTTCTGCTCACCGCCTTCTGGTGTACAAAGGTAGGAATTTCCTGACAAGTTACAGGACGCGCCATCCATAGCAAGCGGCCGGTTTTTTCGTGGAAACGATCCCACTACCAGTCCGGGGTCCATCCGGAAACAGAAGACAACAGGACATTGCCTTTCATTTTGCAAATGATTTTTAGGAGACCAGATGCGATTGACTCGTGCGTTGTTCGTTATATCTATTTCAATATGGTGTTGTTCGCTACTTGCATTCAGCCAGTCAACCACCTCTCTGCGCGGCCATGTGACTGACTCGAGCGGTGCGGCGGTGCCGGGCGCAAAAGTGCAGTTGACGCTCACGGCCACGGGCGCCACGCGCCAGGGCAGGACAGACGCGAGCGGAGAATATCAATTTCTGCAGCTAGCGCCGGGTCAATATGCGCTGACAGTAAGCGGCGAAGGCTTTACGACTGCTGAAAAAACAGGCATGAACTTGCTGGTGGGCCAGCCCGCGACCGAGGATGTTGCCTTGACCGTCGCTTCGGTGACGCAACAGGTAATCGTGAGCACGAACGTCCAGCCGGATTTGAACACGACCGATGCGACGCTGGGCAACGCATTTGCCGAGAAGCAGATTCAAGCGCTGCCGATTGAAGGCCGCAACGTACCTGATCTGTTAAGCCTGCAACCGGGTGTGACCTATTTGGGCCGCACCGACGATAACAACGGCACGAACGCCGTAGGCAACAACTCCAACGATTCGCGCAGCGGAGCGGTGAATGGCGGACGCAGCGACCAGACCAACATCACGCTCGATGGCGTGGACGTGAACGATATCAACAACGGTTACGCCTTCACCAGCGTGTTGCGAGTGACTCAGGACTCGGTCGGCGAATTTCGCGTGACCACCAGCAATCCTGATGCGCAGGAAGGGCGCTCGTCCGGTGCGCAGATCGGCCTCATCACGAAGGGCGGCACCAACCAGATTCATGGCGCCGTTTATGAGTACAACCGCAGCAACCTGTTTGAGGCGAATGACTTTTTTTATAAGCAGCAGGAGCTTGCCGCCGGCGAGCCTAATACGCCGCCAAAGTTGATCCGCAATGTTTTTGGCGCGGCGGTTGGCGGTCCCATCAAGCGTGACCGCGCTTTCTACTTCCTGAACTATGAAGGCCGTCGCGATACGGAAGGGCAAAGTGTGAACGCAGGAAAGGTGCCGCTGTCCAGTTTCACCGCCGGCAATATTCAATATCAAACGGCAAGCGGGGGGATCTTCAACCTTACGCCAGCGCAAATCCAGGGCATGGACCCACAGGGTATCGGTGCAAGCCAAAGCATTCAGCAGGTTTTTTCACAGTATCCGCAAGCCAACGATCCGACACAAGGGGATGGGTACAATACCGCCGGCTACCGTTTTCCCTACACCCTGCATCGCAGTTACAACACATATATTGCCCGTTTTGACTGGAACATCACGCACAACGGCAATCACAGCATTTTCTGGCGCGGTAACCTGCAGAACGACGATGAACCGACAGCGCCCGCGTTTCCGGGGCAGCCGCCGTCGACGTCTACATTGACGAACAGCAAAGGGTTCGCCGTCGGCTACACAGCGGTGATCACGCCCAACATCGTCAACTCGCTCCGCTACGGACTGACGCGGCAGGGCGTGGACGATGCCGGCATCTCCGACCAGCCGCAGATCTATCTGCAAGTAGTAGCTCAGCCTCAAGCCTTTACCCGCAGCACAGCGGACATCATTCCGGTGCAAAACCTGGTCGACGACCTCTCCTGGACGAAGCATGACCACAGCCTGCAGTTTGGCGTGAATATTCGCTTTGTTGACGACCAAAGATTGAGCACGGCGAACTCGTTTCCCGATGGCCAGATGAACCAGGGATGGCTCGCGAATGGTTCAACGGTTGCAGGCAACGGCGGCCCATTCGATCCGGCGGCATATGGATACCCTGCAGTCAGTCAGCTCTTCACGAATAACTACAACTCGGCGTTACTTGGACTGGTGGGAATTATCACGGAAGGCGACGCGATCTATAACTACACCAAGCAGGGTACGGCGCTGCCGTTGGGAACAACCATCAAGCGTGACTACCGCTGGAACGAATATGAGTTTTATGCTCAGGATTCGTGGAAAGCGCTGAAGAATCTTACCCTCACCTATGGGCTGCGCTGGTCGTTGCTGCAGCCTCCGGCAGAAACCAGCGGCACGCAGGTAGGAACGTGCCAGATGGTTGCCGGCGTCTGCAAGCCATTCTCACTGACTGACTACTACCAAGGGAGCGCGGAGCAGGCTGTGCAGGGCGGCTCTGCAAATGCGGCCGGGGAAATCTCCTTCGACTTGAACGGCCGCTATAACGGGCGTCCGGATTTCTGGAACATGGAAAAGAACAACATAGGCCCGCGCATCGCATTGGCCTATTCGCCTACGCCGCAGGACGGCTTCTGGCACAAGCTGTTTGGCGAGAACAAGAGCAGTATCCGCGCCGGATATTCGCTCGTTTACGACCACTTCGGCGCGGCTACGGTGAACACCTTCGATACGAATGGCTCCTATGGCCTGTCGAGCAACTTGTCCAACGTTCCGGGCACGGTGAATATCGCAACCGCCCCGCGTTTCACAAATATCAGTACGATTCCAACGAATCTGCTGCCGGCTGCGCCTCCGGGAGGGTTTCCGGCGAGCCCAAGCACGACACAGTTCGCCATCAGCTGGGGGTTGGACGAGAAGATCAAGACGCCTTATTCGCACCTGATCGATTTTTCCATCCAGCGGGAATTGCGCAACGGATCTTCGCTGGAAATCTCTTACGTGGGACGCCTGGCCCATCGCCTGCTGGCGCAGGAAGACGTGGCCATGCCCATCAACCTGAGTGCCGCCGGCACGAGCTACTTCGGTCCCGCAAGCCAGATAGCGAAGCTTGCCCGCGCCGGGGTTCCTGTTTCATCGGTCCAGCCGGTTCCGTATTGGGAGACGTTGTTCTCGGCTTTGGATGGCGCGGACATCGGTTGGGGACCGCTCTCGGCAACGCAGAATGTCTTCGAGATTTTCCAGCAATATAAATACAACGAAACCTACGCACTGTATGCACTCGATGTACCCGACTCGCTGAGCGGCGCGGGCGTGAACCCGAATAGCACGTATCCGTCCTACCGCTTCTACCACGACCAGTACTCGGCGCTGTACGCGTGGCGGTCGATTGGCACCTCGAACTATCACGCGCTGGAAGTTGTCTACCGCCAGCAATTCGGCGCAGGGCTGGAGGCGGATTTTAACTACACCCTTTCAAAGTCAATGGACATTACCTCACAGGCCGAGCGCCTCAATACTTCCGGCAGCACGAACTATGCGCAGATCATAAACACCTGGGAGCCGAATCAGCTTTATGGAGTCTCCGATTATGATGCGCGGCACCAGATCAACGCCAATTACATCTGGGACCTGCCCATAGGCCGCGGACGGCACTTTCTATCGTCGGCAGGCCGCGTGACTGATCTGTTCATTGGCGGATGGCAGACGACCGGCATCGTTCGCTGGACCAGCGGGTTTCCATTCCTGGTAAATAACGGAGCCTACTATCCAACGAACTGGGACATTCAGGGATACGCCACGCAGGTCGCGCCGATTCCTTCGCGCGCGGCAAAACGTGGGCATCTGACGCAGCGTTTTGCCGACCCACAAGCCGTCTTCAATTCTTTCGACTTTACGCTGCCCGGCGGCTCAGGTACGCGGAACCCGCTGCGCGGCGATGGCTATTACAGCTGGGATACGGGCCTGAATAAGACCTTTTCCATCACGGAGCGCGCGAAGCTGCAGCTGCGCTGGGAGATGTTCAATGTAACCAATAGCGTACGCTTCGATGCGCAGTCGATTAATTCCACTCTCGACAACCCAACTAATTTCGGCCAGGCAGATACTCTGCTCACGAACAAACGCCTGGCGCAATTTGCAGCGCGCGTCGAGTTCTAAAAACGAAAGGGCTACATCCGTCAGGTGAAAAGGCGGTGCACGGACAATGGACCGTGCACCGCATGCCTTCCAGTCGTCAAGATGGCCGCAAATCATGTATCGTTTCGATGGATCGATGTTTTCGCAATTGAAAGCGGTTTCATTTGAGGGAGATGAATGGACAGGCGTGACTTTATGAAGACAGGCAGCGCGCTGCTGGCCGGTGCGGCAGTCGGCGGCAAGGTGTTTGCGCAGGATCAGGTTTCCGGCAGTGCGGGCCGCATGGTGCTGGCTATGAACCGCGGCTGGCGCTATAGCCCGAAGGTCGTCGATGGTGGACACGAAGCAGGATTCGACGATTCAAATTTTGATCGCGTCGTGGTGCCGCACACCAATGTGCCGCTGCCATGGCATGGTTTCGACGACAAGGACTACGAGTTCATTTCGCTTTATCGTCGCAAGTTCCGCCTTCCGGCAGAGGCGCGCGGCAAGCGGGTCTTCGTCGATTTTGAAGGCGTCATGACCGCCTCGACGGTTTGGATCAACGGGCAGCGCCTAGGCGAATACAAGGGCGGCTACACGCCCTTCTCCTTCGATCTGACGCCGCACATAAATTTCGATGGCGACAACCTGCTTGCAGTCGATGTGGATTCGACCGAGCGGCCCGATATCCCCCCGTTTGGCTACCAGATCGACTATCTGACCTTCGGCGGTCTCTATCGCGAAGTCGCGTTGCGCATCGTTCCTTCTACCTTCATCGAAAACATCTTCGCGCAGCCAAAAGACGTGCTGAGCGGTAATCCTTCGCTCGATGTGCAGTGCTTCGTGCAGCATCTCGAAACCTCGCACGAGGCGCTGACGCTCGAAGCGACGCTGCTCGACGGCGAAAAAATGATTGCGAAGGCGACACAGAAGGTTCCGGCATCCGGCGCGGCAGCAGAGCCGACCAGCCACACGGTTGTCTTCGGCAAGCTGCAGGGAATTCAGCTATGGGACCTGTCGAGCCCGAGGCTGTATACGGTCAAAGTGCGTCTGCTGCGCGGCTCGCAGCCGGTTGATGAAGACACACGGCGCATTGGCTTCCGCGAGGCGCAGTTCACCGATCACGGCTTCGAGCTGAACGGCAAAATCATCAAGCTGCGCGGACTCGATCGTCATCAGACGTTCCCGTTCGTCGGCCAGGCCATGCCCGGACGTGTGCAGAAGCGCGATGCGTACATCCTGCGTAAGCAACTGCATTGCAATATCGTGCGCACCTCGCATTATCCGCAGTCACGGCACTTTCTCGATGCCTGTGATGAATACGGGCTGCTGGTGCTCGAAGAGATTCCGGGCTGGCAGCACATCGGCGACCTGCCATGGCAAGACATCTCTGTCGACAACGTAAGCCGCATGATCCGCCGCGACTGGAACCGTCCGTCGATTGTGCTGTGGGGCGTGCGCATCAATGAATCGCGCGACAATCACGACTTCTACACGCGCACCAACGCGATGGCGCACAAGCTCGATCCCACTCGACAGACGGGCGGTATTCGCTACTTCCAGGAGTCGGAATTTCTCGAAGACGTCTTCACCATGAACGATTTCGGCTGGCCACTGAAGCCGCCAAACCATCCGCGCTATCTCAATACCGAGTTTGTCGGGCACACCTATCCGGTAAAGACCATCGACGACGATGAGCGTCATCGCGAGCACACGATCCGGCATGCGCGGGTGCACAACCAGCTAGCCTCCAATCCGCAGTATGCCGGCGGCATTGCCTGGTGCGCCTTCGACTACAACACGCACTCTGATTTTGGCGCCGGTGACCGCATTTGCTACCACGGCGTGACGGATATCTTCCGCGAGCCAAAGCCCGCGGCCGGATTCTACAAGTCGCAGTGCGATCCGGAAGAAGAAATTGTGCTCGAGCCTGCATTCCATTGGGCACAGAGCGATGAGGCGATACACTTTACCGTCGCGATGATCTGCTCGAATTGCGACCACCTGAAGCTGTACGTAAAAAATAACGATGAGTGGAAGCAGTTGTCTGAGGTCGATCCAGACCGCAAGCAGTTCGATCATCTGAAATATGCGCCGTTCAGCGTGGACCTGACCGAGCTGAAGTGGAACTGGGGGGATCTGCGGATAGACGGCTACCTTAACGGTAAGCAAGTGGTGTCGAAGACTTATTCCGGACTGGGGGTTGATCAAAAGTTCTCCATCCACGCCGACGACCATGAGCTCGATGCAGACGGGGCCGATACGACGCGCGTGGTTCTGCGTGTGACCGACGAGTTTGACGCGATTCGGCCGTATGCGAACGACCCAATCGTGCTCACCCTCGAAGGTCCCGCGGAATTGATCGGGGACAATCCCTTCAGCCTGACAGGTGGCACCGGCGCCGTGTGGATTCGCGCCAAAGAAGAGGCCGGGACGGTGCGGCTCACGGCGAAACACCCAAGGCTGGGCAGCCAGACGGTCGAGGTAACGACCCGGCAGGCTCCTGCGGAGCCGGTATGAGGTACGCCGTCCCGCGATGAGAAACAGTGAGTCTTATGAAAAAAGGTGGACCGTGGATGCTATGCTTTGTGATTCACATACACTTTGATAAGGACGAACCGTCTTGGCAGGCCGTAAGCAGGCATCTTCCCGTATAACGATTCTTGATGTAGCGCGCAAGAGCGGCTTTTCCGCTTCGACCGTCTCGATCGTTCTTAACGAGGCGCCGCTCTCGCGCTACGTCGCAGCCACCACAAAAGAACACATCCGCAAGACAGCGAAGGCGCTGGGCTATCGGCCCGACGCCTTCGCACGCTCACTGCGCAGCCGCCGTAGTCACACCGTCGGGGTAATGATCTTTGACATCTCCGATCCCTTCTGCACGCTCATCCTGCGGGGCATTGAGAAAACCCTTCATCCCACCGACTATCTGCCGATCATTATGGATGCGAACAACGAGCGAAAGCAGTTCGAGGGCTATCTCGATATGTTGATCGACCGGCGCGTTGAAGGGCTGATCGTCGTCGCCAACTGGCTTTTCGACGAAACCGATCTTTTGACCGACATGGAGAAGCACAACATCCCGACCGTTGTGATCGGCCGTGATCTGACGCCGAGCCGCATCAGCTCCGTTCTCGTTGACAATGCCGCCGGAGCCTATACCGCACTCGAGCACCTTTACCAGCTTGGCCATCGCAAAATCGCATTTATACGCGGACCCGAAAGCCTGCACGACAGCGTGAATCGTTGGAAGGGAATCGAAAAATTCTCCGAAGAGCATAACCTGCCGCTCGATCCGAAACTGATTCGCCAGCTTCCCGAGATGCTCGATGCAAATTCCAGCTTCGACGGAGGCATCGAGCTGACTGCCGACCTGCTGCGCTCGCGCCGCAAGTTCACCGCACTGATGGCCTTCGATGATCTCACCGCCCTCGGGGCACTGCGCGCTCTGAGGCAGGCCGACATGCGCGTTCCCGAAGACTGCTCAGTCATCGGGTTTGACGGTGTACCGCCGGGCGCCTTCAGCACGCCCGCGATAACGACCATCTGCCAGCCAATGGAAGAGATGGGCATCATCGGCACGCAGTGGATTCTGAAGTCGATTGGCGAAGATGAAGAAAAGCGTTCTACTGCGCCTGTTTTAAAGCTTCTGCCGCCGTCGATTGTGACTCGCGATTCGACCCGATTAAACAAACGTTCTTCGTAGCCCTACTTTCCACTTGACAAGAGTGTGGGGATAACGATATTTCCAATATTCAATCGTTTGAATATTTCTGCTCTCGACCAAAGAAAATCAAACGGAGTAAGACCGTGAAGCGCGGTATGAGATGACGCGCGCCTCGGTCCAATTTTTTTGGAGGACCCCATTCCATGCAGTTCGGTATTTCCGCTCAATGCCGCAAGCGCCGCTATTTCCGGGCGATTCCGGCATCGCTCGCTTTCGCAGTTCTTCTATGCTGTTCCATCGCGCTCGTCGCGCAGGAAGTCACAGGAACAATTCTAGGGACGGTTACAGACAGCTCTGGCGCAGTGGTGCCCGGAGCAAAAGTCACCATCACGAACACGAACCGAGGTGCGATAGAACGGGTCGTGACGACCAATAAAACGGGCGAGTACTCTGCTCCGCTGCTCCCGATCGGCAAGTATTCTGTGACGATCGAAGCTTCAAACTTCAAGAAAACTACGGAGTCGGACATCACGCTGAACGTAAATGACAAGCTGAGCGTGAATGGAGTGCTCGAGATCGGTGCTGCCACTGAGACCGTCTCCGTCGAGGCGAATGCGCTGCAGGTAGACACGCAATCGGCTGCGGCGACCGGACTGATTACAGGCACGCAAGTGCGCGAATTGGCGCTGCAAAGCCGCAACTACGAAGAACTGGTGGCGCTGATGCCGGGTGTGACCGGCGATATCGGCGATGCGCTCTATGCCGGCGTGAGCGCTCCGAATGGCAATACGAATGAGACTGCATTCTCGCTCAACGGCAGTTTTGGCACCCAGAATAATTGGTCAATTGACGGTGCGGACAATGTGGACCGCGGCGGCAATTTCTCTTTGCTGAACTATCCCAGCGTCGACGCAATCGAGGAGTTCAAAGTGCTGCGCGGCAACTACAACGCCGAGTATGGACGCGGAGCCGGTGGCCAGATCAACGTCATCACCCGCTCGGGAACCTCCAAGTTTCACGGCGGACTTTACGAGTTTTTCCGCAACGATGTGCTGGATGCGAATGACTGGGGCAACAAACAGCAGGACCCTATCGCGGATCGTACGCCATTCCGCTATAACGATTTCGGCTGGACGATCGGCGGCCCTGTTTTCATCCCGCACGTTTACAACGAGGCTCGCAATCGCACCTTCTTCTTCTACTCCGAAGAGCTGCGCCGCGTTATTCAATCTAATCCGGTCACCGGCACCGCCCCAAATGCACAGGAGCGCACGGGCATCTTTTCGACGCCGGTTTGCAATGTTTATCCCAACCCCGATGGAAGCTGTCCGGGCCAGTTGATTACTCAGGTGACAAACATCGATCCTGCGGCTGCAGCGTATCTCAAGGACGTGTATTCACACCTGCCGCTGCCGCAAGACAGCAGCACCGACCAGCTTTTTTCCAATGCGGGAAACGTCTTCAATTTCCAGCAGGAGATTTTCCGCGTAGACCATACGTTTAATTCCAAACTCTCCGGATTTGCCCGTTATATCCAGGATTCGATTCCGACCGTCGAGGGTGGCGGCCTCTTCAACGGCAATCCTTTGCCGAATATTGCGCAAACTACGACCAACTCGCCGGGTAAGAATATCGTCGGTAATCTCACCTGGACGATTAACCCGACGTTGCTGAACGAAGTGGAGTATGCGTGGTCCTATGGTGCAGTGCTCAGCTCGAATAGCGGGCAACTTGCGGCCAGCAACTCCCCGGATGTTGCCGCTGCGATACAATTACCGTTTCCCGAAACACTGAATCGTATTCCCAGCATCCAATTTGGCGCGCCCAACGCCAGCTTTTTTGGCTTTGGAACGTATAGGGATTTCAACAAGAACAACAACATCTTTGACAATCTTACGAAGACTGCAGGGAAGCACAATTTGAAGTTCGGCTTCTCTTACAACCACTATGAGAAGTCGGAAAATTCTGCATCGAATAATGCAGGAACATTTGCCTTCGAAGCCACGCCGCCGTCTTCAGGCGCAACCGAATTTCAGCAGGAGTTTGCGCTCTTTCTACTCGGGCAGTCGTCCAACTTCACGCAGAACGCCGTCGATTTTCGCGCTGTTATCTTCCAGAACCAGTTCGAATTTTTCGGACAGGATGAATACCACATCCGCCCGAACCTCACCCTCAGCTACGGCGTGCGCTACGCGCTCTACCGGCAGCCCACCGACGGCAACAACCGTGCGACGAACTTCGATCCGACCTTGTATAACGCAGCCAATGCCCCG
>Ga0206844_10293_pt1 | contig 13871 bp, 13 predicted proteins | sample Alteio_BWOrgCont_22_FD_152907 | JGI IMG/M metagenome (GOLD analysis project Ga0206844, IMG submission 152907) | Enriched cells from forest soil in Barre Woods Harvard Forest LTER site, Petersham, Massachusetts, United States -... | ecosystem: Environmental > Terrestrial > Soil > Temperate forest >...
CGAAGCAGTTTGCGCGCCGGCTTCGCCAAAGATTCTATGAAGTGTTCAATGTCTGACAGATAATCGGGAAAGTCCGCGGATATGGGGACACTCCCTGCGAAATGGAAATAACGGGGAATCGACATAAGAGCCATGAGAACGGAACCTTGTTTTTGCGCAGAAACAGCTTGCGTCTTAATCAGTTTAAAAGCATCCAGCGGAATTGCTTTATCGGTGTCAAAATATCCGCCCCAGCAGTAAAAACGGTCGGCCACCTTTAATTCGTGATCTTCATCACTATTCCAGGCTCCGAGCCCATATTGTCCCCCATGCTGCACATCAACGACGATGGTTCCGCGCGACTGTTGCAATGCAGCGGCGCACTTGACGGTTTCATCCATAAGAAGGGTCGTCGCCGCCACAATAACGCGTGTAGAGGAAGGTAAATATTCGGCCGCGCGATGCATTAATTGATCAAACGATTCGAGGTAAGCCGTCGGCAAACAGATCGATATAAGCTGTTTCAATACAGATTCAAAATTTCCCGTTAAGTGCAATTGGTTAAATGACTCTCGGCGTATAACATCTGGCAAGGTCGCTGTCATCGGCGTCGTTGCGCGTGCGCGACGAATCCACAGGCGTGACTTTAGTGACAGGCGAAGATGGTCGTTCCATGACAGCAAAGGATCGGTAAAAAATATACGGCCATGCCCTGACGATTGCCGCGAGCGTCCGCCAATGGGCTGGAGATGGGGCGTGATTTCGGGTTGTGTTCGTACGACATATGGAATCAGACGCGTCTTCTCGATCAGGCGGCTATAGATAAATAAGTTATAGGCATCCGTCGTAATCCAGCTGAGAAATTGCGCGTGATCCTTGGGAGTCCATTGCATTGACATGGGCACAATTTCAGTCTGCGGCGGCGGGACGCTCAGCGCCGCGGTTTGCAGACAAATCCAACGTTCGTAAAGAACGTAAACAAACGAATATAACCACGGACCAATGACGAGTCGCCAGAAACGTTCGTCATACGCCGTCCCATGTAATTGATTCAACGCCACCCTCAGTGCCTGGAAAATGGATTCGTAACCGAGCCGTAGTCGCTCAAAGTCTGCGCGATAGAGCGAACGATCGCTCCAGGGATGCGCTAAAAGACGGCTGCCTGCCGGCGCGGAATCCGGCAGCCGCCCGGTTGGTACGCACCAAGGCCCGAGGAAGAGCATCGGTTTCCCGTTGTCCCAAAAGCGCGTGTCTGCCGTCAGTGCGAGATACATGCGCCGTTTATTTTTGTGCTTCCATGTAAAGAGAGTAAAAGCCGCGTTCAACGCGTTCGATGGATGTAATTTTGATATTCGGAATGGCGGTCTTACGGTTCTCGGTGCATGAGACGTTCCGAAATCCGGCCTGCGTCAACAGGTGAGAGAGTCTTTGCCGGGTGAAGTAATTGATGTGCCCTCCTGTCTGGCGTTGATCCGGAGTCTGCAGTGAAACACACCATGCCGCGAATTCATTCAACGAAAGTTTTTGCAGTTGCAGGTCGACTTCCATTTTCGACGCATAAACCGGGATTTGGGTGTTTTTGAAGATGTAACAGGAAAACAACCCTAATAAAGAAATGTGCGCCGCTGTATACTCCGAAGAAAATCCGAGTCGCTCTACGATATGCTTTTGATTGGCCGCGGCAAAATAGTCCCAGTACGCAGAAGAATCGCCGTCCTTGTAATATTGCAGCGCTTTCCCGGCATCAGGCGCTTCTAATCGGATGAAGCCGCCCGATTTTAGCGTTCGGTAGGACTCGTTTAGAAAATGAATTAAGGCATTTTCTGGAAGATGCTCAATCATATGTGCCGAATAGATCACCGAAAGCGATTCAGCTCGGAATAGAAACGGTTTTAAGGAGCAGAGGTCGATCTGTACATCCGCATCCTCGTTGTCAACCAATATCCATGAGTAGGGAAGCGCATATTGATGTTTTTCCCCGAAGGCCACCTTGCCGGTGGAAAAATTGCGAGTTAGAAGTTTACGCAGCCAGCGTATCCGGCGCAGGCGGGCCAAATTTTTAGCGTAAACAGGGTAAATCCGCTGACGTAGAGAAGGCCTCGTCATGACACGTTGGATTCGTTAGGTTTAACTCCTGTAGCCAGGAGCATTAATTCTGCAGACCAACGTATGAATTTGACCTTCGTTTTCCGCGCTACAGGATAAAAGATGGCAATTGTGCGGCTTAGGTATTTCAGCCATGGATATTTCCAGAGAATAGGAAGCTGATAAAACAGGTCGGATTCCACTTGATTTAAGCCCGAAATCAACAATAAGTCTTTCAGGCCGTCTTTTGTAAATGGGCGGCGATGGGTATGGTCATCGTAAAAGATCGGCATTTGGGTGATCCAGTCAGGCGTCATCACGATCAATCGTCCACCGGTTTTTAAAACCCTTAAGGATTCATGTAGAAAATGATCCGGAGCATAAAAATGCTCAATTACTGATTTAGAAAATACGACATCGAAACTATTATCAGGGTATGGGAATTGTTCTTTTCCCGCATCGCACAATTTAACGTCAAAGGCGCGCAGTTGTTCGACGGCTACAGGAGATTGGTCCACGCCCGTCACGCGGAGTCCTGCGCGCGCGAAAGCGTCGAGCAATTCTCCCCTGCCGCAGCCCGTATCAAGCAATGTCATGCCGTTCTGCAGCTGAAAACGCCGACACAGATGCGCGGCCAGTTCTTGCGGATAATTCGTCCGTGGTCTGGTCTTTTCATTGTAGACGACAGACAAATAGTCTTTCGATTTCATAAGCGTTAAGAATTCTCCTGGAAGCGCTTCGTGGCGGCGTAACATAAGCGCCGTATTTCGCGATAGCATAATCTGGGAAAATAATCTGCGCCAATCCACCGAAGTGCCTTGGATAGTGGACGGCGGATCATCCCAATCAGCTCATGGAAATAGTAGCTTCGGATTTTTGGACCATAGATGCTGGCATCGCGCATTTTTAATGAAGAACTGGGACGGCGTTTCACAAAATTGCCAAAGTATCCTGTAAAAAAGACGCTACGGTCGATCTCTAACCCTTGAGTTTCCAGATACGCCTTCAAGGTTGGTTCATCGAAATACCAGACATGTGCATTTTGTAGCTGCGCCGCCAGTTCATGGTGTGGCGTACACAGCGGTACTTCAATATACAGGGAACCTTGCGGAGAAAGCAGATTTAGGGCTTTGCGCAAAACCAATGCAGGTTCCGGCATGTGTTCTAAAACTTCGCACAAAAGGATCAGATCGTAAGATCCCTTCAATGGTAAATCCAGAAAAGACCCGAGATGGAGTGTAAGCCCTTGGTCCTGGCCATAACGCACATAACGTTGATCAAGATCGCATCCCGAAACGTCACAGCCAGTTGATTTGAATTGACTTAAGATGCCTCCCGCGCCGCATCCAATTTCAAAAACGCGCAGGTTCTTAAGAGGCTCAGCGCGCAGCGCGGAGATGATCTGATCTCCCGCGATACGCTGCTTCTGAAATAAAAGACCCGCGGGTTGGTGCGCTCCATCATAAATATTGCGGTAGTCTTCTTGATAAAACCGAGTCAGAGACTGCTGATCAAGGTATGGGCTGAGATAGATGAGCGAGCATTGTCGACACATCCAGGTGTCCTGAGGCAGCCCGTGACGTTCTTTACGAGCTATTTGAATTGCTTGTCGTGTCGTAGCGCCGCATAAACAAGCAAGCGGTTTCAATCGGTATTCGCCGCGAGCCACTTTGTCGAGGTATGTCTGACGGGCCAGTTGTTGAGAGGCATTCATCTCCACAAACGGATGTCCATCCGCACGATACCGCGGAAAAATCATGACGATGTTTTTCCCCTTAGCGATTCGTTCAGAAGAAGACCGGCCTGGGAAAGTTTTTCCCGGAGAGCCGGGTGATAGTCGTGGTAGCCTAGTTCAGGACGTTCATTTAAATAATAGGAACGATGATTGACGGCATGGTGGTTTTCCGGGCTATAGGAAAGAAATATGGCGTATTTGGGCCCGTGAATATGCGAGCCGGTATGAAGCAATCGTTGATTGAAAATCAGGCAATCTCCAGGTTCGGTCTTAAACCAGAGGGGCCGAGAGAAGATTAAAGGAAACAACCAGTCCGGTCTTTTAAAAAAATCGCGGATTTTTCCATGAATTGCCAATTCCTTGCGGCTCAACCAGGACTGGTTGCGCTGCGTGCCCGGGAGAATGCCCAATGCGGAGCCGCTTTCGGCGTAGCGCTGCAGATAAATGCCTACGCGGGCGATTTGATAAGGCGCATGTGATTCATCCCAATCGCGGCCCACGCCAAGCACGCGGCACGCAGAATCACGGTGCCAGCCTACCGCGCCATGATGGACATGCAGATCGGAGTGCTGGGTATAGCGCACATCTGGACCCAGGGTTTCGCGCAGTGTGTGGATAAGCCTCGGATGAAAAATTAAATCCCACCAATCGGATTGCCTGGTCACGCCGTCCGGCATGCTCCAGCCTTTCCGGCGCGCTTTTTTTTCATCAAAATCCTTATCGCTCAATCCCGATAATTCCTGAATCTTTTTCCGATAGGCGTCCGTTTCGTTCGAGGTTAGGAGACCGGGGACAAAGACATATCCGTCTTCCTTAAATTGCTGCGCCAATGAGCGTGCGTTAGCCATTACGCGTGGCCATTATCTGTACAAGTTCCACCACAATGCCATCTGGATCGCGGACGTAGGCGACCTTTGCAAACCCATCGGGGGATAGCTGCGGCGGGAAGATAAATCGCATGGACAATGTGTTTCGGTTTCGATAAACGCTGTCAATGTCTTGAACCGCAAAGGCGATGTGCGAAAGTCCCCGCGTTTTAGAAGACAGTCGTGGAACACGGGAGGGTTTTTGGAACTCCAGCAATTCAATCACGCCGCTTAATCCTGTCCGTTGTAATAAGTTTCGTCGACGAGATCGCCGCTGAACGGTCACGCCGAGCTTAACCATGCGCACTTTAGCGTGGCGTACCCCTGTCAGGCGGCTGATATAAGGCCCTTCCTGAGTGTAATCGACAAGCACTGTCAGCCCTAGGATGTCACGGTAAAAGCGCAACGATCGATCCATTCGAGAAACAACAAGTCCCGTATGTCGAATGCCAAGGATCATGCCCGCGCACCTCTTTCGCGGAGGGACTCCGAGAATGATTCGTCAAGGACAGTGACGGCTTCACGGATCGCTTCTTCGGGAATCGTCAGTGGCGGCCCAATTTTTATACTCCCACGTCCGGTGTGTACGACCAATACGCCTTTCTGCATTGCCTTTTCCGCTACCCGGTCTGCCAGTGCAGCATCCTCATTAGACGTTCCCGGTTTCGTGATAATCAACGCGTATACCATGCCTTGACCTTCAACCGAGAGAATATGATCCGAAAATTTCTTCTGCAGGTCGTGCAGGCAGGTTTGCAGAATGGCGCCGATGTTCTGCGCCTTTTGAAGAAGTTCCTGTCGTTTAAATTCTTCAAGGTTCGCGATGACCGCCGCACAAGCCAGCGGGTGTCCGCTATGCGTGCTGCTCATGGATCCGATGGGTGGCAAATCCATGACATCGGAACGACCGAGTACGGCTGAAACGGGCATGCTGGAAGCCAGTCCTTTTCCCAGTCCTACAAGATCGGCCCGCACCCCATAATGTTCGAAGGCGAAAAAGCGTCCCGTGCGTCCGCATCCTGATTGCACTTCGTCAAAGCATAAGAGCGCATTATGTTCGTCCGCCCAACGCCTTGCCGCCTGGACATACGAGGCCGGGAAAAAAAGCGCGCCCCACCCTTGATACGGTTCAATCACAATAGCGGCGATGCTCTGAAGATTAACGCCGTTCTTCTCCAATTGCGTAAGGCTTTTGTGAAAACATGACGCGTCACAGGCGTGCGAATCGCTTTCTCGCCAGGGACAGCGAAACCGCCATGGGAAAGAGAGATGGTAAATTTCGGGATCAGGATGTGCGATCCAGGCCTTGGCGGCCGCGTTGCCCCCCATCATTTGCGCGCCTAGCGTGCGTCCATGCATGGACCCTTCGAAACAAATGATGCCGTTACGCGCCGGGCCTTGTCGTTGTCCATGGAGGCGGGCAAGTTTCAAAATGCATTCGGATGTCTCTGACCCGGTGCTGAGAAAAAATACTTTTCGCAAGGGCTCGGGACAATGAGCGAGCAGCGTCTCAGCAGCCCGAAGGCGAATTTCGCTAGGAAAACAGTAGTTGTGCAAAAGGTTGCGACGAATCTGTTCTTCGATTGCCCGGATAACGGCAGGGTTTGAGTGCCCGGCATTGGCGACAAAAATGGTCGATGATAAATCAATCCAGCAGTTTCCAAAGGGATCAAAAACCTGATAATCCACCGCATGGTCCCAGACCACCGGCAGCGTTCCACCCATGGATCGCGGCTCGACCTGCTGCATGCGGCGAATAATATCGCCGGATCCCGCAGGAGGAATTGGTGTCACTATCCTGCGATGCCTTGTTCGCACGGTTGGGACTGCTTTGGGTGTTAGATCAAATTCTTCCGTGCTCATTGAAATGCTTTTCGATGCTGTAGGCGATGCTGAATAATGGGTGGGTTCTTCTCCATGCGAAATTCCACATTTATCCAGTCCTCTTCCGTATCAACTTCAAGAGTAACTGGTGTGATTTGTGCCAGCACGCGTGGCCCATAAAGCGTACCTGTGGATTGAATGGTCGAAGGTTTAACAATGTCCACATATCCATTAGGGTGATAGGCCTGTGGAAAGCTTTGGCGTGGCAGATTGTAATATTCAGGCCGCGAATCCTGCGGGAAAAGACCGACAAGAAAGTTATTTTCAATACCCACCATCTTCTGTGGCGGCTCGGGCAGCGCATGGACTGAACGCAGTCCTGTGGCCGTATTGTATGCGCCTAAGCGATGAAACGCTTCCGTCAACAGCCCCGCTTCTCTTAGAGGCGTTGTGGGTCGCAGCTGAATCAGGTAGTCCGGCGCTTTTTTCTGGTCCTGAATCAGCCATTCCAGAGCATGCCGCATGTAGTCCATGTCCGGTGAGTTGTCCGAGGCCAAGGCGGAAGGCCGCGTAAAAGGGACTTCGGCGCCGTAGTTCCGGGCTACTTGAGAAATTTCTTCAGAATCGGTGGAAACTAAGACACGATCAATGACAGGGCATTCTAGGGCCGCGACAATGCTGTAGGCGATGAGGGGATGACCGCCAAGAAGTTTTAAATTTTTGTGCGGTACACCCTTGGAGCCGCCACGTGCAGGAATAATGGCCACCACAGCATTCTGTTTACCAGACACTGCGTCCTCCGTCAATGATCAGGTTACTGCCCGTCATGTAAGACGATCCATCCGAGACTAAAAATAAAACAGCCGCCTTATACTCATCCGGCTTCGCCAGGCGTCCCAAGGGGATTAGCTTTCTGATGCGCGTTAGAAATACGTCCGACTGTTCATGTTGAACGCCGCCAGGTGATAACGCGTTGACGCGAATCCCGTGGTCCGCCCAATAGGTCGCTAAATAGCGGGTTAATCCGATTAATCCTGATTTAATGACGGAATATGTGACGGGTTTTACAGGTTGCTGCGAATCGGGCAGTCCGGCACGGCGATATACCCGTTGATCCGGCGCGATAACAGAGAGATCGGAACATATATTTAAAATGACGCCCCTGCCGGCAGCCGCCATTGCGGTCCCAAAGACTTGAGCGCAAAGAAAAGACCCGGACAGACCCGTGTTGATTTCTTTGTTCCATTGGGCCAACGAAAATGATTCCAACCGTGTTCCCCCCGATGGACCTTCCGAACGCACTTTCGCATCGATGGCGGCATTGTTGATCAGAATATCGATCCGGCCGTGGCGTTTGAGAATCTGCTGGCGTATGCGCTGGAGCGCGCGTGGTTTTGTGATATTCACATTAAAGCCGAACACGCGGGCAGGCGCATAGACGTTGAGCCGCGACACGGCATTTCTCAACGAGGGGTTATGAATATCCAGAAGAACCGCCGTGCCTCCGGCCTCCAGAATGGCTTCGGCATGACGTTGGCCTAAGAGTCCCGCGCCGCCGGTGATGATGGCCACTCGGGATGTCAAATCAAAGCGGGTTTTTCGATAGGCGCTGACGGGGTCTTGTTGTTTTAGAATCATTTACGTGCTCCGTGTTTGTCCGCCATCTACAACCAGACAGCTTCCTGTAATGAACGAGGCTTGGGATGAAAGTAAAAACACCACGGCGCTGGCCACTTCCCGTGGGGTGCCGAACCGGCCTAAGGGGACTTCCTGTTTGATATACGCGTTGACATGACGGGGATTCTGGCGACGTTTTTTATCCCAACGTCCGCCAGGGAAAAGGATATTCCCCGGCACCACTGCGTTCACTCGGGTGTCCCGGCCCGTAATGGTTCCTGCAAGCGCGTTGACGAAGTGTATCAGCGCAGATTTTGCGCTGCCGTAGGCCAGCGGGCCGCCCACCCGTTCCCAGCCGGCGATTGATGAGAGAAAAACCATTGCGCTCTCTTTGGATTGGTACAGGAGCGGCAATGCCGCCCGCGCCATTCGTGTCGCGGCAAGAAAGTTGATTTCCAGGGACGCCTGCCATTCGCTATCAGTAGCGATAATCCCCGCTGTTCCAGCGCCATTGCCTATGTTGCAGACCACGCCGTGCAACGCGCCAAACCGATGAGTTGTTGAACGAAGACAGGCTGCAATTTGCGCGGGCCGGGTCATATCCCCTTGATAAGTCATGACAGCCTCCGCGGGTCCCAAAGTGGCCAGGTAATCTCGCGCGCGACTTAAATCTCTGGCGGTTCGCCCTGTAATCATAATATTGGCGCCTTCTTCAATTAGCAACTCCGCCACCGCCCGGCCTATGCCGCGGCTTGAGCCCGTGATCACATAAGTCTTTCTCCGCAAATTAAGCTTCATGGGGATACACCGCCTGCAGATGATTTTTCACAAAAGCGACATACTCTTGAATGACGCGCATGGGATCGCCTGACTGGCGGGCGGCCTGTAAGATAAACGGACCCGCATACCCGCGGTCTGCCAACTCTCGAAAAACCTTCGGAAAATCGGCATCGCCGCTCCCCAATGGAACCGTTGAACCATTACGAATTCTATCTTTGATATGAACAGTCGCAATCGAATCTCCATAGGCGGCAAATTCTTCATGCGGATCATAGCCCATTCCTGCGCTGTTGCCGATATCGTAATTCACCTGAACATTGGGTTTTGCAATCATTTTTATAAATTCAGAAAATTTTCTCGGGTTTAAGGATGTTTCGAGGGAAAGCGTGACCCCAAGTTCTTTCGCGAACGGAGCGCACGCACGGAGGCTGTCGACCGCATGGTCAAGTTCGGCGGGGGTTTGAAATTCGGAATGATCTAAAAATGGAATCGTGACAAATCGAATGCCCGCTCGAGAGCTTTGCGTAATGACGCGCTGCAGCATATGCCGGCCCTCTAGCCGCTCGCGTTCAGTTCCCCGCGCCAGCGGGCGTTCTAAAAAGAAATCCGCGCAGACGCTTATGACTCCGACTTTATGAACGGCCGTCATTTTCTGGATCAGCTCCGGCCCATGCGCGTCCATGAGCGGGTTTTTTTGAAGATCCCAAATCCATTCAATCAGTTCGAGGCCGCATTGTCGTGCTTTACTGAATTCGTCCCGCCAAGTATCGGACGGGAAAGCCTGGATCTTCCCATGAACGGGCTCCGTAAGTCTGCCTTGCATGACGCCAAGCGGCGGTCTCATTTTTTTACGCGCTCAAACCATTCATCGGATCGGATGGCTTTATCATCGACATAAACTTCCGCATAGGGTTTCCCTAGCTTAAGCTCATGGTAGCGTACCCCCCAGTCTGCCAGTTGTTTTTTTGTGAGCTCGGCCCAGTCAACACCGGTTTTCGATCCTCGCGCCGTATAAAGCGCAATGCGGCAGCCAGCATCATATAGGGCGTTTATCTGGGCGATACGTTCAGGAAATGGTTTTGCCTCGTGATAGAGGCCTTCGGTATTCGTGCAGAGAGTACCATCGATGTCAAAGCAGTAAGCTTTAGCTTTTTGACGATTTAGCAGGTGAATCCTCAAAATAGCGCAATTTGCGTGCGACCAATAATTCCTTTTCTGAAATCGTCTTGATTCCTGTTCCAAATACCGCGCGCACGGCCCGACAATCTCGCACGACAAGTTCTATTCCTCTTCGCTCCAGTGAAGCCGCCTGGTCCGAACCGTACATCGTCCGGTCCAACGTGATGTGTTTTTCAATGACCGCCGCACCGAGGGCGACGGCCAGTACGGCACCGATCACGCCCTTATCATGGCCGCTGTATCCGACTTCGCAGCCATACCGTTCGCGCAGCGTCCGTATCATCAATAAGTTGCATTCATCGTCTTCACACGGATAATTTGATACCGAATGGAGAAGCGTGAATGGGCATTGATGTTTTTGGAAAATCGCGACCGCCCGATCAATATCTTGGAGCGTGCTCATGCCGGTGGAAACGAACGTGTGCCTGCGTTCCTGAGCCACCATTTCTAAAAGCGGCAAATAAGTGAGCATCGCAGAGGCGATTTTATTGTATGGAAGTTTATAACTTTGCAAAAATTTCTGGCTTTCTAAATCCCATGCGGAAGCAAACCAGGGAATTGATTTTTGTCTGCAATAGACATCAATTGCATCGTAATCGCTGCGCGTAAATTCAAGGCCAACTTTCTGATCGCGCTGGGTTTTTCCCCAGGGGCTTTCTCGTGGGGAATCCAGCACTTCCTTGCTGTAAACCAGGTCTATCGTCCGTTTCTGGAATTTAACGGCATCGCATTCCGTTTCCTTCGCCATGTCGATAAGTTGTTTGGCGATCTTTAAACTCCCATTATGGTTTATTCCTATTTCAGCAATAATAAATGGGCCCCGGTCGATATTCAATGCACGGATTCTCTTGGAAAATTATTCACGATAAACGGATAATATCAAATCTAATGTTCAGCCATGATTGTCGGCTAGGATCGAGACGAAGGTTGAGGCGAGTCAAGCTCGGGGAGACCGAAATGATCGGATGAAGAAGATTCCCACGCCATGGATTGTAATGGTGTAACAATAAACATTATTTGATACGCGAAAAATGAAATCCGGATCCGGATTAAAAAACCATTGAATTTTTCCAGCAGATGGCTCAGGGTAAGGGGAAATCCTAAGGCGCGGAATGGAACGGGGAATCCTCTTTTCCCCAGAATGATAAAACCCGTTTGATCAAAAAGGTTTTTGAACGTTCTTAGCGTGAACAAGCGTTTGTGCGTAACGTCGAGAATGCCCTTTTCCCCATAATTAAAATACCCAAATAAGAGCATCATTCGGACGGGTGCAAAGGCCACGTTAGGGGTACTTACAATAAATTTAGGGTATCGTTGGTAGCGGATTTTATAGAGTTGCAGTAAAAATTTTTCAGGCGCAGCAAGATGCTCAATGACATCAAGTAAGAGTATGACATCAAATTGATCTTTTTCGATAAGCAGCTTTAGCTTTTCAAAATTATTTTCAATATCAATTTGATGATAGGCGAGCTTTGTTTCGGAGATGTGAGAGGCAGGCCAGAGATCGACGCCCGTAACTTGGCAATTTTTAGCTTGAATCAGTGCTTGCGCTACATATCCTGTTGAACATCCAATATCCAATACTTTAGACCCGGGGAGAATAAGGGTTGGATCGTGACACACGAAAGAGTGCGGACTGTTAAGTTCAAATTTTTCGTGGTAAATTTTTTGCTTCTGCGTTCCTGTCGAGTCATCCCGCAGGAATTCAGGGTGATAACGGACGTCGTAAAAGAGATTATATTTTTGCAGTTTATATTTGAGTGTGGCTTTAAGAATATCTTTTGCATAGGAAAGGCTGTGGAGACGCTCTGAATAAAATCCCCGTGGAATGGGAAGAGCCGTCTCGCGGATGATTAAGTTTTTATCAATGAGCTGCAAGAGGACTTCCGTATTAAAGTGCAGCCGGGTCGAATTGAGCTCAAAAGCGATTTGTGCGAGGCCTCGTGTTCGATAGGCTTGATAAATCGTATGCCAGGCTTGGAGCCGGCTTTTAGCCAGTTTGTTCTGAAGATTACAAAGCATGCCCTGAATGGACCATGGAATGAATGAGCGAAACCAGCGGAAATATCCCGCAGGAGAACCTGCAGCATACCCAAGCACGCAATCCGCCTTGGCTTCTTCATCGCAAGCCCGCAAAAGTGCGGCAATGGCCTGTGGAGAATATATCTCACGGCTAGATATAGGAACGACGACATCAAAGCCGCGTTCAATGGCATAGCGAAAGCCTGCTTTCCAGTTTCCGCCGTAACCCTGCTCTAATGGATTCTTCAATACCTGAATAGGGGGTGTTGAATGTTTTTTGGCGTACGCCTGCGCTTTATGGAAAGTCTGGTCGGTGGATGCGTCATCGATTAGGAGGATTTCAAACCTGTACGGACCCTGGGGCAGATCTTTCAAGCATGATAGGGTGTTTACGATGCTGTTTTCATCATTGCGCGCCACCACAATGAAAAGCACTCTCGGGGTTTGTCCCAAGTCTGCCGTCATTGCCGCGCTACAGCCGCTTTCAGCTCCTGATTCGGAAGAAACGTTGAAAAATACGAAGCAATCACGATAAGAATAAGAGGATCAATTTGAATGCGATATCGGTTCCCGATGTCAGCATGAATCAGCGTATAAATGGCGCTTTGCATGGCCATGAGCATTAAAATAATCCGGAGTGTCCCCCCTGCTCTCCATGCGTTAGGAACACTCAGGAGAAGAAAAAGTAATAAGAATAAGTTTGCGACGCCCAGAATAAATGCCTGTTTTGTTCGAAACGGGCTATGGGGCGCCCAGAATGTTTGTTCATGCCAGAAAAATAAAAAACCCAGCAAACGCTGTTTGATCCAGCGCGCAGGATTTTCCCCGGCATATCCGAAAGCCGCTTCCTTTAAAGTATCGTTGATTTGTGGCTCAGAGGCACAAGCCTGCAGTTTCGAAATAAGCCAGGGCTCCATGATCATGGGTGTTCCGTCCATTTGATACAAAGCGCCTACCGATGTAGGATTCCACCCTTGCCACAGGTTTAGACCCATCGTATTTTGGACAAGAATAAATGTTTTGAACGTTTGATAGTTCCTGAGGGTCCATGGGGATATGACCGCTGCGCACGAAATGACTACGGAGACGATGACGGCAAAAGACATCCGGTTTTGCCCCTCTCGGTACCGGATATAAAGCAGCCATCCTATGAAAAATAAAAAATAGAGTTCAAACGAGGAGCGAAACCATAATGCGGCGCCAAAGGATATGCCAAGGGCAATCCCGGATCGGATGGATGGTTTTTTTATGAGATTCAGCGTTGTATACAGCATCAGCGTGATAAAGAAGACGCTGTAGAGCGTTTCATTGACCCAGCGCAGCGGGCTCCACAAATTAATGTCCAGGATGTATAGGATGCCGGCCAGTTGAGTCGCTTTAGAAGATAAGAAAGAGTCGCAAATCTGAAGGAATAGCCAGAAACTAATCAATGCTATTCCAAAATGCAGGGAAGCTAAGATCAAAAACGTGTGGTTGTAAAAATATTTTTTGATGAACACTAATATGAACGCGAGCCCCGGAGGCTCGATCGCCGTGGGTAATTCGCGGGTCGGATTCCAGGAATAAAAATAAACATATCTGCCTGTTTTTAGGAAGTTATTGGCAAGTTCTTCATACTCCCATCCCTGGCCAATCCACGCCCTGGATTGCGATAAAAGATAGACGAGTCGTGTCAGCGCAAAAATCCCAAAAAGAATAATTTTATTTTTTCTCACTTGCACGGGATCCTGACCGATATCACACTGCATTGCCGCAATGATACGATAAGCCGGATATGGAAAAAA
>Ga0206844_10295_pt1 | contig 13854 bp, 23 predicted proteins | sample Alteio_BWOrgCont_22_FD_152907 | JGI IMG/M metagenome (GOLD analysis project Ga0206844, IMG submission 152907) | Enriched cells from forest soil in Barre Woods Harvard Forest LTER site, Petersham, Massachusetts, United States -... | ecosystem: Environmental > Terrestrial > Soil > Temperate forest >...
GACTTGATCTGCAAGTTACCTTGCGGAAACCAGGCGCTTCACGGAAGCCGGGACTTCAGCCCATGTGACCTGTACTGCTCGCACACCAGCGGAGGTTCAGTGGATGGTTAAAGAACGCTTTGGCCTTGCCCTCGTAGATCAACTCGTCCCTCTTGAACCTGGCCTTATCACCCGTCCTCTTGCCGGTCTTAATTGGACGGCCGACACTGCATTCATCCGCCTGAGGAGAGCCGGGCATGTAGCCCTGCCATTCATAGAGCGATTCTTCGAAGAAGGTTGGTCGGAGTCGCGAGGAAGAAAGCAACGTTCAAACGGAGATCACCCGGAGCAGTTGAAGCTGCTCGCTTGAGACGCGATGTGGTCGCCATAGACAAAATATATGGCGGAATCGATAAGAACTGTTGGACGCGCAGATTACGCGGCTTTAGCTTCCCCTCATTGGCGGTGAGTAAACGCCATCAGGAGAATGCTCATGTCACTTCGTTCACACTTCCGAACACGGAAGCTCAGCAGCAAATTCAATCAACTCATCCGTGTGATGGCGCCCACACTCATTGCGCTGTCATTTGCGGGTGTCGCTCACGCGCAGGGAACGATGGACTTCTCTGGCGCGCAGACTTTGATGGGGACCTTCAAAACTTTCGCTATGTACGCTGGGGCCGTTATCTGTCTCGGCGGACTCATTTTTGCTGGCATTCGCATGATGAGCGGACGCTTTCAGGATGCCATACCTGGACTCTTCGGCGCGCTGTTTGGCGCTGGAGTTCTCGGCTGGGGAGCTGGCTGGATTGGCTCACTGACCGGGCAGTCGATGTAGGAGGTGCATCGACTATGGCTCGCCGGGGAGAACCGCAAGCAATCAATCAAGCGCTGAATCGACCGAGGGCCAAGCTTGGTCTCGATCTTACAGCATGGATGGCGATCTCATTCGTCTGCGTTGCGGTTTTCCTCGTCCGCTTTCGCCTGCTGGCGATGATGGCCTTTCCTACGCTCGCTATCGCCGCGTGGCTCATCATTCGCAAACACCCGAAGATGTTTCAACTGTATGGCCTCAGCCTCAACCAGAAGAGCTACTATGACCCGCGCAAACAGTGAGCAACTTAACAACGTACCGTGGTTCGCGAAGGCTGGAGCGGCGTGCAGCATTGTGCCCGTTGCCCGCTTTGTCAACGACAGCATCTTCGCACTCAAGGGCGGCGGCTAGCCTCACGGTTGGCGCAGGTCTATCCGGCGACGAACAGGAATATCGGTGTTCTGCTCGTTCCATTGCGAGATCAGCTCGTGGGGCATTGAAACCCGCGGTCCTCATTCTCCTGGGTTGCGTTGTCCTGGTCCTCTGTATCGCCTGCGCCAATGTGGCGAACCTGCTTTTGGTGCGGGCCGCGAGCAACGCTCGCGAAGCTGCGGTAAGACAGGCACTGGGAGCCAGCCGCTTCCGACTGTTCGCTCAATATCTGACAGAGACTGTCATGCTTTGCGTCTTTGGAGGTGTGTCTGGAACGGGTTCGCAGCACTTATGCTTCCACTGCTGCGGGTAGCGTTTGCACATACACCCGGTGCAGATCCCATCGATGGTTCGATCGATCCAGCTCAACATACCTGTTCTGCTGGCCACCTCGGGCGTCTGCCTTCTCACTGCTGTTTTCTTTGGCTTGCTGCCATTGAGCAAGGCTCCAAATGCGCTGGCAGAATCCCTGTGTCTCGGTGACCGGAGCAGTACAGGCAGACGAAGCTGGCGCAGAAGCGCGCTTATTTCTACGGAAATCGCCACCGCTGTCGTCGTTCTCTTTCTTGGCACGCTCCTGATCCGGAGCTTTCAGAAGCTGATTCGGGTAGATCCCGGTTTCTGTACGGACCACCTGCTCAGCTTCGAGATCACCCTGCCTCAACCTCATTATCAGGATCAAACACCGCCAACGAATCACTTCTATGAAAGCCCGATCGATAAGCTGCAGCAATGCCCGGCATCCTTTCGGCCGGAACCACGATCGCCCTGCCGCTCAGGCGTCTCACGCGATGACGCGTTTTCTTATAGCCGGCGCTCCCTCTGTCGCGCCAGGCGTCCTTCCTATGGCACAGATCCGGATCGTAAGCCCGGAATTCTTCCATTCGATGGGCATTCGCCTGATGCAGGGTAGGGGCTTTGAACGGAAAGATGTCGAAAGCGGTTCCGATCTCATCATCGTCAACCAGGCGTTTGTTCAGCGCTATCTCTCCGGGAAAGCCCCATTGACTTCAAGCATCCTGATGAACGTTCTTAGTCCGCATCCAGAGAAGGTCCCTGTGATCGGTGAGGTCTCAGACACTCACGATCTCGGCCTCGAAACGGAAGCTGCGCCTGTGCTCTACTTCCCCGGTTTTGGCGTCCATGCGGTCCTTCTGATCAGGATGAATGCGGATCCGAAGAGCGTAATTCCGGAGGTACGCAAAGCTGTCAGAGAACTCAATCCGGCTCAACCGATCTATCACGTCGAGACCGTCGATGAGGTTCTCTCAGATTCTCTGGCTCGACCGAGAATGATTGCGGTTTTGTTGGGCATCTTCGCGGCACTGGCTCTGGCACTTGCGGCCATCAGCATCTATGGGGTCATCACCTATTCCGTCACGCAACGCACGCGTAAGATTGGCGTACGGATGGTCGTCGGGTCGAGCAGAGGAAGAATTCTGCTTCTCGTGTTGCGGGAGGCAGCCAGCTTTACAGGCATCGGAGTGCTGGCGGGACTGGCCATGGCTTTTGCCGGAGCTCATTTAGCAGGAGCTTCTGTTTCACATCAGAGGTTCCGACCCCTGTTTCTATCGGCGTATCCGTATTCTCTCTGTTGATCATCGCCGTGCTTGCCGCTGCTCTGCCTGCCAACCGATCCCGTCAAGGCTCTTCGAGCAGAGTGAGAAGTCTGAGTCGGGGCAAGGTGTTATCACGACGCGCAAGGTAGTCAGATGTCGATGTTGCGACGTATACGTGCTCTTGTTTCGATAGACGCAGACGTTCCCTCAGCGTCCTGGTCGCAATGCGGTGGCAACGAAGACATAGGGTCTGAATATTTTCAAGATCGCACTCGCCTCCCCCTCAACCACCGGCAAGTCTTGCGCTGTGACAGTAGCATTAAGCCCACGCAGTATTGCGGTCAGGTATAGTGACGCGTCACTTTACATCCCAGTTGCCAAGACTAGGGTTCCAGCAGCGCCCGTAATTTATGAGCGTATCTGCGGCTTGACGTGACCAAGGGTTCCTCCAGCCAGTACGATCCTGTCGATCCTCAGGAGATTGAGAATCCATCCCTAATTCCGTCTAAGCCATGTCGTATGTGCTTTGCGGGTCAGAGAGAAGAGCATCGCCGCCTCAGCCCCTGTGATTACGCTCCCAGGTGCGAATCACTATGTATTTCTGTCAAACGAGACCGAGGTGCTGAAGTGCATAGATGCATTCTGCATTAGCTCCATAGCTCTGCGAAGCATAATGAGCAGTCCGGTTCTCAAAGAACTTCGTTCCAAACCTCAATTTACACGTACAGGGCGAGTCACTCATTGAGGTTTTCCTGATCATCGGTCAACACAAGCGCGTTTATGGGGACTTATCCAACTTCTGCCAGCAACCCCGAATAGAAGCTGACGACTGTTTCATGTCGTTGCGCGGCCAACAGTCGTCCGGTAGCTGTTCTGAAACCTTCTGCCAGGTTCAACAGCTTCGCGGGAAAGTGATCCAAAGCGAAGGCGGCATCGTTCAAAGGTCTTCGCTCCCCAAGAGGGTCAGAAGGCTCGTAGATAGCCGACCCCATGCGGCCAGCTGTATAGAAGCACCGCGCAATTCCTGTAAAGCCTATCGCGTCCAGGCGGTCAGCATCCTGCAGGATAGAACCTTCGAGAGTGGCGGCCACAAGTCCTGCCGAGTAGCTATGGCTCTCGATAGCTGAGGCCACCCAACTGCTTCGCTTTTCGCTCCAGCAAAGAGCAGAGAGCCAAGCAATTGCTTCGGCGGCAGCTAACCGGGACGCCTGGGACCTCAAGGGTGAGTTCTTTGGCACATCCACACAGTCATGCAGGAGAACCGCAGCTGCCAAGATCTCCAGATCGCCACCCTCTTCGCGCTGGATCGCCTTCACATTGCGCCAAACGCGGATGAGGTGAGATAGGTCGTGGGCACCATCACCTCCAGAGAGCAACGGCAAAAGCTTGCTTGCGAGTTCACTGAAGGGTGCAAAAAAATCAGCGTTCATCATCCATGTTATATACCTGATCCGTCCTCATAAGTCGGCTTAGCGGAAGTGATGAAGGTTGCTCGCTAAGCGCATTGGCGATTTAGCGCCAATTGAGATTTGTGACGCGAGATTACTTCAGAATTGCCAACAAAAGCATGACTTGCGATTCAGTGAATCTGTTGGATCTCAGCTCAAACGGGAGAAGCGGAGGCCTCGGATTGAACGCACGACTTCCAGCCTCTGGATGGTAACTGAGGGGTCTCTGGCCGTTGACGGACAACTAAAAGTGTTGGCCGGGGTGTATCGCTTGCCAGACGATCAACCCCCGATACATATCGTTCATATGCGTAGCCCGCTGGGCCGCTGTCGATTGTTGCCCAGCGGCTTGCTGGAGCGTTGCAGCACGTCGACCTGCCGCTGCTGCAGCCATGGCTCTTGCAAACTGCATAGAGAGAGTCGGGGTCGTCCACATCGCTCGGTTTGAGACGACGCCCGGTCAGGGGATCGATCCAGAAGTCAGCAGCGTAGTGGGCCCCTACACTTCTACACGGGTGCCGCCGCCCGACACACACACATTGGGGCCTCGAGTCCTAAGTTGGCCCAGATATCGAGCGCAGGAGATATCCGACGCCGCGGTGCAGGGCTCCCAACAAAATTCAACCAAGAGCTATCCCGGCCGTGACTTCATTGTTTTTTCGAGGCTGCGATTACGATGCCACTCCTTCTGGACGTCTTCTCGTCCGCACTTCCCTACGATCAATACCTCGCGACCGGTACCGAGGACCAGCGGCGCCGCTGGACGCAGGTCTATAACATTGCCCCACTCAATGCGCCTCAACAGGAGCTTGTAGCCGGCTTTCAGCGGGAGATGAAAATCTTGGTATACAGCGGGATGTGGTGCGGAGATTGCGTCGAGCAGTGTCCATTGATCCAGCGAATCGCTGAAGCGAACTCTGCCAAAATCGACTTACGGTTCGTCGAACGACAGATGAACTCGGAACTCAGTGAGGAGTTGCGCATCAACGGAGGAAGCCGGGTTCCCGTCGTTCAATTCTTCTCTGAAGATGGACACTGGTGTGCCACGTCAGGCGATAGGACTCTCAATCGCTATCGTGCTCTCGCGTTGAAGCGGCTTGGCCCGAACTGCCCCACCGGAATTCTTCCGCCCGAACAGGGTGAGGTAGAGGCGACGCTCGCCGATTGGCTGAACGAGGTGGAGCGTGTGCAACTGATGTTGCGGCTTACCCCGAGACTGCGCGAGAAGTATCAGGACTGAAGGGAAAGATGAGGATCAATATAGCCAGCGTTGATGGGCGTATCCGGCACAGCACATCCGCAATTGTCCTCAATCGCGAATGTGAGAGTCGATCTATGAATTCAGGCGAAGGTTTCGGGTGGGCTGGTGCTCAAGTATTGACCTCATTCTTCTGACCATGCTAGCGTCAACTTATGGCGTTTTTCCTGCTTCATTGTTGTCGATGCGATCATCCCCTCGTTGGGTGAGCCGCGACACTCTCAGATCCTTCTGAAACGCCCTTCCAAAGCTCATTCAAAATGTTCCATCGTTTGACTTAACGCCCGTCGACAGCCGGCATCCGAGCTGGGGCTCGTTTACGACGGTTCAGCTTTGGAGAGATCTCATGTCACTCGCAATAGATAACCCACTTGCATGCGAGACCAGCAGCAAAGGGCCAGCAGCAAAGGACATACCCGACGCGATCTTAAGGACGCCTGAGGAACTCGCCGACATCGTCTCGCAATTCGCATCAACCGATGAATGGATGAATAGAGTGCGGCTGCATGCCAAACGACGCTGGTATGAGCGGCTGTATCACGGTCCTGACCATGACATATGGGTGATCAGCTGGCTGCCAGGACAATCGACGGGCTTCCACGACCACGGCGCGTCCTCAGGAGCCTTCGCCGTAGCGACCGGAATACTTGAAGAGCAGCGATCTGGTGAGGAAACGCATGTGATACATCCGGGCAAGCCATGCGCATTCGGTCCCGACTACACGCATGACGTCCGCAACGCTTCCCTAGCGCCCGCGATTAGCATCCACGCATATTCTCCTCCGCTCGTCGAGATGAACGAATACGAACTCGATGGAAATCGACTGATTCCGCGCGAGCGCTTTTCCAACAAGACCAAAACGCCCGACTCGGAGTGGCGCAGAGAGAGTTGGAACGTCAAAGACCAGACCAACATCTTGAGCGTCGAGCAGATGCTTTCAGCAGCCCGTGCCCGACTGCGACGCTTGTCTCCACATGAAGTCTATGAGAAAGCGGCGAAGACAGAGGCGATACTCGTCGATATCCGACCCGAGAGCCAGCGCGCCGTCGAGGGCAGTATCGCGGGCGCGTTAGTTGTCGAGCGTAACGTGCTCGAGTGGCGGCTTGACCCAACCTCCAGTGCGCGACTATCGGTAGCAATTGATCATGACATCGAAGTCATTGTGTTTTGCTCCGAAGGCTATACCTCGAGCCTCGCGGCCGCAGCGCTGCAAGATCTCGGACTCTGGCGGGCGACAGACATGAGTGGCGGCTTTCGTGCATGGCGCGCAGCGGGTATTCCGATTGTGTCGCCAGGGTAATGTCCGCCGAGGGTAAGCGGCGTATCCCAGAGGCGAACTAGAAGCGATGAGCAAAGATCAGGAATGCGAGGGCGGCCAGTTAGCCTCGATACCGAATGGTCCATTCGCTCGGAGGCTTTTCACATCTCGATCTGCCCGGACTGCAATGAGGAAGCCCCTGAGACAAGCGCCGGGAACATGAAGCTCGTGTGAGAGCGATATTTAATTCGAGGACTCAGGGTATGTTTGGCAGATATCGGAGGATCTCCGGCAAGAAACGTATAGCCGAGGTGTTTCACTTCGAGGTGGGGGTGGACGAGATCGAGTTTTCTCCCAGCGACAACGTTACCTAGGCACCTTCCAGCCCGTCGTCTACATGAACCAGGGTAGAAAGGTAACGATCGGATCGATGCTCTAGGGCTTCAAGTTCGAGCGGCCGACATTCAACGCTCAATCTGACAAACTCGCGATCCACCCCTACTGCCTATGCGGCTTGACCCTGACATTTTTCCGTTTGCGTTCGGAAGTCTTCCCAGGTGTCTGTAAACCGTCTGCGGTGCGGCGTAGCGCTTCGGTTAAATCTTTAGCTGAAAGGGTATTTGTTGGATCGATAAGCCATTGAACGATCAGCCCTGAAAGAATCACATGATGGAAACTGCCGATGGTGCGCGAAGTCTGATCAGTGATGGTGTTCTCATCCTGATTGAGAAACAGCGCCGCCAGCCCAGTCCGTGCACTGTGCAGATTGCTTGCAAAAAATTCGCGGGTGACGGGCTGGCTCATCATTTGAATGAATATTTCGCAGTTAGCAATCCACAATGGTCGATGTGATTCGAAGGTGGAGATTACCTTGGCCCAAGTGGCCTCAAATCTCTCAGCCGGAGTGACGCTGGATGAAACGCTGGCCTGTAACGTGCGACGTAGCTCCTGGTCCCATTCGTTGAAGGCAAGCAGCAGTGCCTCAGTAAGTAGCGCGTCTTTTGAAGCGAAATGATAGCCGATGGCGGCCAGACTGACCCCCGCTGCGGATGCAATATCTCGGGCAGTGGTTCGGTTGTAGCCCTTATCGAGCAGACATTTCTTTGCTGCGGCCAGCAGAGCGTCACGATTATTCATGAAAGAAAAGTTTAGGCCGGAATGGAACAAATGTTCAAGACGATCGTATAGTACATATGTATAAGACATTTGTACTAATATCCAAATGGACGAGAACGCATGAAAAACAAAAGCATTTTGATCTCAGGGGCGAGCGTGGCCGGACCCGCACTTGCGTTCTGGCTACGCCGTTATGGGTTCGACACCACGATTGTGGAACAAGCCCCAGAGTTACGCGCTGGCGGGTATGCAGTAGATTTCCGAGGTGCGTCAGTTGGCGTACTTGAGCGCATGGGATTGCTACCGAAGGTCCAGCAAATGCAAACGCGCATTGGCGCGATCACGATTGTGGACAAGGACAGCAAGAAGGTCGCGAGTATGCCGGACGGATTCACCAGCGGCGAACTCGAAATTCTGCGTGGCGATCTGGCGGGGATTTTCCACGAGGCTACACGCGACGCCACCGAATATATCTTTGACGACAGCATAGCCAGCATGGAGGAGAGTGATCTCGGCGTAGATGTCGTATTCCAGCGGGGAGGACGACGACGCTTTGATCTGGTCATAGGCGCCGACGGATTGCATTCGAAGGTACGTTCGCTTGCGTTTGGAGAAGAAGCCAAGTTCGTACGCTATCTCGGCTGCTACGTTTCGATCTTCACGATTCCCAACTATCTCAATCTCGACCGAAGCGGGCTCTATTATGGCACCCTCGGCAGAAAGGTGGGCATCTTCAACAACGGTGATCCACGTAAGTCGGTGGCATCCTTCTTCTTCGCGACAGATCCGTTCCCCTATCAGCGTCGCGACACGGAGCAGCAAAAGAACATCCTGCGCGAATACTTCCGACAAGAGCTTTGGGAAGTTCCGCATCTCCTGAAACTCATGACATCCGCGCCAGACTTCTATTTCGATTCCGTCAGTCAGGTGAAGATGGACCAATGGTCCATTGGCCGCTGCGCTTTGCTTGGAGACGCCGCATACTGCGCATCACCGCTTTCAGGGATGGGTACGGGAATGGCTGTGGTTGGGGCGTACATCCTTGCTGGAGAGCTCGCCGAAGCTGATGGGGACTACACGATAGCCTTTGCGAGATATGAAAGCTTGATGCAAGAATTCGTGAAAAAGTGCCAGAGTTTAGCGGACGGAGGGGTTGACTGGTTTGTGCCGCGAACGCGTCTCCGCTTCTGGCTAAGCCTTCAATTGTGGAAGGTCTTGCCCTACACACCGTGGAAGAACCTGATGATCGAAGTACCGTTGAAAATTGGAAACTCCATAACTCTAAAAGAATACTCAAGGCTGGAGAAACTATCGCCGAAATCTGCAAATTGATTCTGTAAAGCGCGCTACTGGCCACTGATCTGATAGCCTTGATCGGGGACTTGCCGAGTCGTCGGCTTATCGATCAGTGACCTTCGACTCCCTCTGCAACCAACTAGACATCGACTTTCAAAAGGGGACATTCGCGACGGCATCCCTTGCTGAATCGATCAGATCGCGTGTTCCCGGATCTGCCCCGATGAATGTCGCTCCAAGTGCCATATGTTTAGCGTTTACCTCAGCAGTCTATAGAGCCCATTTGGGACAGGCTTCCTCCTTGATCCAAGAGCTGAGGATAATTCCAGCTCACGATCAGAATATCCAGTCTTAGTTATTCAGCGATTCCAGGATCCGGTGGGTCGATCCCGAGCGCGGTTGCCAGTGCGATCAGATGATCTTGTTCCTGAACCAGAATATTGCGGAGGCTCTCGGTAATGGCAAACTCGTTGAGCTCGTCGGCTTGCTTTACACGGCGACGATATTGACGGATAGTCTCTTTCTCATTCTCCAGATCGAATCGAAGCATGTCTTCTGCCTTCTCCGATGTCTTGACAGGCTTGGGGGTGACGGAAGGCATGCCACCTAGATAGTCGATATGATTGGATACTTGTAATGCGTGGGAAAGCTCCTCGGCGGCATGAACCGCAAGCTCATCGGCAATATTCATATAGGCGGCACCTTTGAGCACTTGCGAGTAGTTCACATAAGAGATAATTGCCTGATATTCGCGGGAAAGATCCTCATTGAGTGCGTCGATTAGCTTCTCGCGGTTGATCTTGCCATTCTTAATCGCCACGTTCTATTCCTTTCAATTAATCAAGGTCATCGTCTTGAGTTTTGGTAGGCGGAGCGGGCCTCTTTCTGGTTCGAGCAGATGCTCGGGCTTTACTCCGCTTCCCCTGCGGCTCTTTCGCGGTTGCTCTTTGTAGCGCATCATTGACAGTCTGCTCGAGCACATCCGCGGGAACACCCTTTTTCACCGCCTTTTTGACAGCTTTGTCGAGCTTCTTCACTGCTTTGTCTCTTGTTTTGACTGAGCTCTTCTTTGCCATCTTGGGGAATTCCTCGGTTGTATGATGCCAATGTTCAGCGTTTCGACTAACGATTTGTCTACAGAAATGCCCGATGCTGCATCGGTTCACTCGACGCGTTTTATGAAGCGTTGCTCCAATGAAACTATCCCTATTCCGTCCACGTATACTGAGACCCGCTCCTGAGAACCACTTCCCGGCGAGTCGTTGCGAAGCAAGACCACACGCCCTGTGTGGAGGATTCCTTTGGAAGCATGAGTTCCCTTCCTACCTTCGTCGGCACACTCGTAAGGCATAGATTGCATAAGAATATATTCGGTCTTGAAATCGGGCGGCCTATCCATGACTTATCACCTCCACGCGGTAACAGTGCCAGAATAGATGATCATCAAAGAATCGGAGATGTGCGGAACGCGTAAAGATATGGTCTGATAGTCTTCCTCCAACGCGGCGAAAATCAGGATCGAGGAACCACACGAAAAGCAGTGTGCGTCATTTGCCGAAATTGCGAGTTCACGCGGAAAACTAGTGGGTTACGACTTGATCGTATAAATCCAAGATGTAGAGTGAGTCGACTGCATCCTACCTCCAGATCCTGTCCTTACTTCCACTTCAGGACTGGTACGCTCGGAGGGCAAAGCCATTCTTGGATTGTCCGGCTCTGTTCTGTGCTTTGCTGTTGCTGGAGAATAATAGGTGCCTTCACATGCGAAATGCGTTTTGCATTCTCAGTTGCCGCATCTTACTGTAAGCCACCATGGGAAAAGCGTTTACATCGCGTCCACGCGTTTTCGTCGTCGACGACGAAATGGACATCGCGAAATTGCTGGTCGTGATACTGCAAATGAATTCGTTCGATGCTGTTCCCTTTGTCGATCCTCAGGCAGCGCTCGAAGCAGCAAGAGCTGAGGCGCCGGATTATCTCATCGCCGACATTGTAATGCCAGAGATGACAGGCATCGAACTCGCGATCGCCATTAAGAGTGGTATTCCCACGTGCAAGATTCTCCTGTTTTCCGGAAAGCTGGGCGCATTGGAGCTGATCAATCATGCAAGCGAAGCAGGCCACATCTTCCCTATGGTAGAGAAGCCTATACATCCGACAAAGCTAATCGAGGCAATACGAGACTTGTAAATGAAAGCTGGATGGAGAAGACATTCACAGACTGCTTTCTGAATGTGCCACAACGCGTGGCAAAGTCTATATTGCCTGATCTTCCAGTTCTTTGATCGATTGGTGAAGCTTCTCGATGTGGATACGGTTCGCCTCTTTGAGGCAATCCCAATTTTGGATTTGTTCTGCCGTCGGCAGCATGGTAGCCGCAATTTGGAGATAAATCTCCTTGAGGTCGAGTTCATATTTCTCAAGTTCCTGCTTAAGCGCGTCCAGTGTTGAATTTCCGCTTAGTCCTTCGTTTTCCATACGGACTATCCTTCCCTGTTCACTCCGGTTGTTGGAAGCGATCAGTTGTTAGCTGACCAACTTGTACGTTTTGTTTTTTTTCAAACGTGAGATGAGAGGAAAGAACAGCCGCGGCGCTGCTGAGGAACTGACGTCGTATCATAAGATGCTCCAGCAGGTGTGATGCTAAAACAGAGCGCCTACTGAAGTACGTTATATTTGCGGGTGCGATTCCTAGTTTTTATACGGTTCGCGGACGACGTGCCGACACTTTTGACACGATCGAGGGCGTAACCGGTACATCCATTCGCGAGATTACAGTTTAGCGCCGGGATGGCAGCCACGCGTGGAGATGACGTCCCTTCCGGGCGCACCTTGAATTACATGCATCTAAGACTTCAAGGTAGCGGGGATAGAAGAGTTGTGGAAGCAGCCATTGGAGCCCGTTTCCATCACAAAAAAGTTCGCTAACCGTGCCAATCTGAAGGGAATTCCATGTCAACAGAATCGGAAACAACACATAAAATAACCAATAAAGACGTTCAAGACACGTTGCATTCTGTCATAGAGAGTCTCATCGATGGACAGGAAGGCTTCCAAAAAATCGGTGAGCATCTGAAAGATGAAACGCTTAGACACTATTTCGCCGCCGAGTCTCTCAAGCGCGCTTCATTCCGAGGTGAATTGGAAACGATGCTGCACACCGCAGGGGACCACAATCCAAAACAAAGTGGTAGTGTGAGCGGAACCTTGCGACGTACCTGGGGAGATCTCAAGGCCCATCTGGGCGGAGGAGATCATACTCTGCTCGAGACAGCTGAGGCGGGTGAAGACGCCGCCAAGAAAGCGTATAAAGAAGCGCTGGAGAAAGAGCTACCACTTCCAGTACATCAACTCTTGTCTACACAGTATGTGCACATTCAGGAGTCACACGATTACGTTAAGGCGGCGCGAGATAGTCACAAGTAAGGACCGGCCGGAAGCCCAAGAGAGCCCTCTCCTGCTGAAGCAGGAGAGGGCTCTCGTTTGCGCTACAGCTTTTTCTTAAGGTCGTATGCCATGTTCTTATGCGCAGCGACCATTGTTTTACCCTTGAGAACGGCGGCACGGAACTTCGCGTCCTTAGTGTCCTTGGCTTCCGTCGTGAAGGCATCCAGAGCCTTCGCGTGGTCGCTCACCATCTGGTCAATGTATTCCTTGTCGAAATCAGCCCCGGAGAGCCCACTTAGCTTTTCGTACTCTTTCTGATGGTCAGAGTCCATATCCGCCGGCGGCGACACTCCCCACGATGCAGCGAACGGTTGCATGCTCATACTCATTTTATTGTGCTCAGCGACCATCTTTTGTGCGAAAGCCTTAACCGCTGGATTTGTTGCCTTTTCCTCAGCCATCTGGCTCAACTTGATTTCGTTCAGGTCGGACTGCGCCGCAGTCGTGAGAAATTTCTTATCATCGTCTGATTGGGCTTGGACGTTGGCAGTTATGGATAGCGCGGAAATGCTGAGAATCGAACAACATATCAGTTTCGCTATGGATTTCATGGTGGGTAACTCCGGGTGCGGGTCGGCCGCGAGATGCGTGCATAGTTCGTATGGTGGGAGTTTCAACGCGTGTCACAGGTTGTATAACCGATTTTGGATCCTTCCTCTGCGCCGGTCTCAGATTCAGCTACGCACCACGACCTTCCCTGCGTGACGGATGCCTGCGAAGTCACTGACTCATCGGTTCCAAACGGCCTGTTGAGACCCTCGATCTGAACGCCCTTGGGAAGCCCTCGCTTGCCATCCCGATAGCAGTCCTTGCCCTTGATCGTGACATCCTGAGCGGCCACGGCAGCCAACGGGTACCGGGAGGAATGCATCAGGGATGGCATCGACGTCTCACCGGATGCGTTTATGTTCCAGGACACTCACGGCGGACCTATGGACCGGGCAACTATCGTAGACGCGTACTGCACAAGATTGCCAAGCAGCTCGGCCTGCCCAAGCTGACCTTCCAGGTAATCCGTCGGACGATTGCAACGCTGAGCAAGAACAAGGGCCATGTTAAGGACATCCAGGGCCTGATGCGGCACACGAAGGCCTCAACGACGACCGACGTCTACATGCAGTCCCTCGAGCATGAGGTGCGGACGACGATCAACTCAATCCACGACGAATTGGCTGACAATGGAAGTTCGGGAGGGAAACCAGAGAAGTGAGTAGTTTCAAGACTCAAGCCGGCAGGAGCCAGAAGGC
>Ga0206844_10296_pt1 | contig 13829 bp, 12 predicted proteins | sample Alteio_BWOrgCont_22_FD_152907 | JGI IMG/M metagenome (GOLD analysis project Ga0206844, IMG submission 152907) | Enriched cells from forest soil in Barre Woods Harvard Forest LTER site, Petersham, Massachusetts, United States -... | ecosystem: Environmental > Terrestrial > Soil > Temperate forest >...
CTTTACCGGGAATTGGGACGGATCAAGTTTGATATCCTGCTCAAAACTTTCGGTTTTGTATTGGGTTTGCCTCAAAAACTTCTGTATTTCAGGACTATATGCCGATAAATGCCCGTAAACGGTGGTAAACCCATTGGGGTGGGTAACATAGAGTGCGTTGCCATACCCAACAGCTTGTACCGCTATCCTGCTCACATAGCCATCGGCGGCGGCATGTACTTTAAGGCCTTCTTTGCCGCCGGTTTTTATATCAAGGCCTGTATGAAAATGGTTTGCCCGCAATTCTCCAAAGTTGCCCGCAAGCGAAATGGGTATATCCAGAGGGCAGCGGAAATAGTTTTGTGGGTAGGTTTGCGCATACAGCCCGGCGCCGTAAACTGAAAACAATAAAAGTATGGATAGGAGGTATTTTCTTATTTGCACTATTTAATATTGAATGCGAACATTTCTTTGTCTTCGATAAAACCGGTAAGTCTGTCGCCGATAGCAACGGAACCCACCCCCTGGGGAGTACCACTAAAAATAAGATCACCCGTTTTTAAGGTGAAATACCTTGAAACATAAGAAATTATTTTTGCTATGGAGAAAATCATTTCAGAAGAATGGGCATGTTGAACCGTTGTACCGTTTTTCTCCATCCTGAACTCAATATCCTTGCCATCTTTTAAAGAATCCGGTTTTATAAAGGAACCAATGACGGCCGAGCCGTCAAAACTCTTGCTCAGTTCCCATGGCAACCCTTTGGACTTCAATTCTCCCTGTAGTGCCCGTTCGGTAAAATCTATGCCGAGGGTTACTTCACTTATATACCCAGGCGCATATTTTTCATCAATATATTTTCCCACCTTGCCGATCTTATATACCAGTTCGGTTTCATAATCCATTTGGGTTGACCATTCAGGAATAAAGAACGGTTTGTTTCTAATAATAAGAGACGAATCGGGCTTTAGAAAAATAACAGGTTTTTCAGGAAGCGGGTTGTTCAGTTCTTTGGCGTGGGCGGCATAATTCCTTGCTATGCATATAATTTTCATGTAGTTGTGATTTTCAACCTGAAGATAGAATACAAATCTATCCGGATGCGAAATTACGATGCTTTGAGGCTCAAATTTTGGTTCTTTAGCAAAATATTTCGATTAGCCTGTTTTGCCTTTTCGTTCTGTGTACCTTATAATATAATCAGAAAATTAACCGCAAAGTTAGAAATTAGGGGATGATGTTTCCCAAGAAATAACTTAGAACCATAATGGTACAGGGAAAGCAAAACCACAAAGCCGAGCCAAATTATTCAAAAAGTTAGGGGAGCCTTTAAAAATCACGCCATTTCCGGAACATTCTTTTCAAGCAGTTCCAGTTCGTGTTTCAGAAACCGCGTTATTTCACTTACGTATGGCAATGAGAAATCAAAAGATATGCCTGCCTCTTTATATATTTCAGGCACACTGCGGGTGTAGCCGAGTCTGAGGGCATTCAGGTACATTTCCAACCCCTTTTCCGGATCTTTTTTGTAGTTTTTCCAAACAGCAAGCGCCCCAAGCTGGGCAATTCCGTACTCAATATAATAAAAAGGAACCTCAAAAATGTGCAGTTGTTTATGCCAACCGCTTGCCATTGCGTTCTCATACCCTGTCCAGTCTACAATTTTAGGCTGGAACTCCTTAAATATTTTCACCCATTCGTCGCGCCTTTCCTGTATGGTATGTTCCGGGTGGGTGTATATCCAGTTCTGAAATTTATCAACGGTTGCAACCCAGGGCAAGCTATCTACAATGCTTTCCAACTGTTCCCGTTGCGCACGTACAAGGTCTTTGGGGTTATCAAAGAAGATTTCCCATTTCCCCATACTCAGAAGTTCCATTGACATAGATGCGAGTTCAGAAACTTCAGATGGGGTATGTTTAAAAACAGAAAGTGGCAATCCTCTCGCAAGGAAAGAGTGAATGGCATGGCCGCCCTCGTGCATCATGGTTACCATATCCCTGAACTTGCCGGAAGCATTCATGAAAATAAATGGGATGCCGATTTCGTCCAAAGGGTAATTATAACCACCCGGTGCTTTGCCTTTTCTTGAATCAAGGTCAAGATAACCTTTATCACGCATGATACTCAGGTATTGCCCGAGGGATTTATTGAGTTTGCCAAAAATGGCAATGCCTTTGTTGATCAGTTCTTCACTGTCTTCATAAGGCTTCAAAGGTTCTTCACCGGCAGGATCGGCATCTGTATCATACGGTCTGACTACATCAAGTCCCAATTTTTTTCTTTTGCGTTCCAGGATAAACTCCGCCAGCGGTGCAAATTCCTTCTTGACAGATTCATGAAAATGATAAACTTCTTCAACCGTATAATCAAATCTCCCGAGCAATTTGAATTTATAATCCCTGAAATTATCAAACCCGGCGTTTAGTGCCATCTGGTGCCTTAGTTTTACCAGTTCGCTGAACAGTTCATCCAATTTTTGCGAATCCCTGCTGCGCCGTTCAATGACTTTATCATAAACTTCTTTGCGGACATTCCTGTCCGAGTTTTTCAAATATTTGGCCGCCTGCTGCATGGTGAGTTCTTTGCCATTGTATTCGATCGTCATTGCAGCTTGTATTTCGGCATATTCCTGTGCTTTTTCCTCACACTGCACGGTCAATTGAATATTTTCTTCGCGGTATAGTTCAATTTCATTCCGGGTGGTACGAAGGTAAATTTTATACCCTTCGTCTTTCAGGCCTTCATTATAGGGGCAGTCTATTAGTTTCTTATCCAATAAGTTGGCATAAGGCGAAATTTTTGGTTTTATCTGGTTAATATAAAACAGATGCCTTGCCCTGATATCGCCATCTTCGGTGTTCCGGGAATAATTTATATACCTCCAGGCCACATTTTCTGCGATATAATTTTCAAGTTCATTCCTGTCCAATATCCACTTTTCAAGTTCTGTGACAGAATTTATTGGCCTTGCTGTCAGGTCTTCATAGTAGGGCTTTACATCTTCCCAGGTTTTCATCTCAAAACCTATTGGCAGATATTTCCTTTTTGGGGCAGAAATGATTAAGGGTTCAGAACTCTGGCCGTTGCTATTATGGTTGTGCGAATTGTGCAATTTGTAAAATATTGGTGGTTGATATAATATTTTTAAGACTTTTTAGGCCTGGCTTTTACCTTTTTTGTTTCGGGTTGTTCCACTTCAGGCGTTGTTTCGGGTTGTTCCACTTCAGGCGTCATTTCAGATGATTCTGCTTCAGGTGTTGCTTCAGATGGTGCCGCTGCAGGTTCGCTTTTCTTAAAGGATGATATTATATCAAACCATTTCAGCATTTTCTTCATATCAGAGATATAAACCCTGTCCGGATCGTAACCCGGGGCTGCAAATTTAAAAAATTCCCTGATATCAACCGGGTTGTCTTTGGGAGAAGGGATGGTACTTTTCTTTTCCCTGGCTTCCATGTTTTCAAAAATGGTTTTGAGCGGGATGTTTTCTTCTGTATGGGTATATACGGTTATTTCATCGAGAATGGCCACCTGCTGGGTCGCATTCACCGATAACCTTGTTTTATCCTGCTCAATTGATTCTACAATAAAATTTTTGGCTGAACGGGCAATGACCTTGTATAGCCCGGGCCTGCCGCTGATTGATATAATCTCTTTCAAATCCACTTTTGTATCCATTTTTAGGGCAAAGTAAATAATTTGTTTTTATTAAGGTAATTTTATGTTGAAACTTTTTTTAGCGCAACCGATAAAAAGGATGGGGAAACTCAGCGATTTTCCTGTTTGATTGATCGAAATCGTACCTTTGCCCTGTCATAAAACAAATTATGGAAGCATACAAACCACAGCATAAGATAAGGATCGTAACGGCAGCTTCTCTGTTTGACGGCCATGATGCCGCCATAAACATCATGCGCCGCATTATCCAGGCCACAGGGTGCGAAGTGATCCATCTGGGCCATAACAGGTCCGTGGGAGAGGTTGTGGATTGTGCCATAGATGAAGATGTACAGGGCATAGCCATTACATCATACCAGGGAGGCCATAATGAGTATTTCCGGTATATGTATGACCTGCTCAAAGAACGTGGCGCCGGGCATATAAAACTATTCGGCGGTGGTGGAGGGGTTATCCTTCCATCTGAAATTGAAGCTTTGCAGGCTTATGGCATCACACGCATTTATTCCCCTGATGATGGAAGGCACATGGGATTACAAGGAATGATAAATGACCTGGTGCAGCAATGCGATTTCCTTACCGTTTGCAACCTGAAGCATGTGGAATGGGAAAAAATCCCCGAGCAAAACCATGTCCAGATAGCCAAGGCCATATCATTTTCAGAAAATCATGAAGATGAGATTGATGCGTTTCATAAAAAGTTATCAGGAGTCAGGAGTCAGGAGTCAGTGAAGACTACTCCGGTGCTTGGGATAACAGGGACCGGTGGGGCCGGGAAGTCATCTCTGGTAGATGAACTCGTGAGGCGGTTTATTCATGAGTTTGAAGATAAAACACTGGCTATTATTTCCGTTGACCCATCAAAACGGAAAACAGGCGGTGCATTGCTTGGGGATAGGATACGGATGAACTCCATATATAATACGCGGGTGTATATGCGTTCTATGGCCACAAGGGAAGTAAACCTGGCTTTATCCCCGCATGTAAAAGATGCCATTGATGTGTGCAAAGCTGCAAATTTTGACCTGATTATCCTTGAAAGTGCGGGAATTGGCCAGTCTGATTCATCAGTAATTGATTTGTCAGATGTATCCATGTATGTGATGACCCCAGAATTTGGGGCTGCATCTCAGTTGGAAAAAATTGACATGATTGACTATGCTGACCTGATCGCTATTAATAAATTCGATAAAAAGGGCGCTATGGATGCGCTTCGGGATGTAAAGAAACAATTTAAGCGCAGCCACCAGCTTTGGAATGCAGAGGATAAAGATTTGCCTGTTTATGGCACTATGGCTTCCCAGTTCAACGACCCGGGCGTAAATAACCTCTACAAAGCGCTGATGGATAAGATTTCTGAAAAGACAGGCGCTGATCTGAAAAGCAATTATCACATTACCGAGGCGATGTCTGAAAAAATTTACATCGTTCCGCCTGCCCGGTCAAGATATATGGCTGAGATCGTTGAGAATGCACATCAGTATAAAAAATTTGCGCATAACCAGGCAAGTATCGCTACCCGACTATACAAGTTGAAAGGTACGATTGAGCTATTAGAAAAAGAAGGCCAATCGGCTGACCAGTTAGAAAGCCTCAAAATATTCTATTCCTCTATTGAAGAACGCCTACATGCCGATTGCAAGAGGCTCTTGCGTGATTGGCCTGAAATGCAAAAGGCATATACCCAAAACGAGTTTTTGTATAAGGTCAGAAATAAGGAAATTAAAGTTCCGCTCTACTCTGAAAGCCTTTCTCACCTGAAAATCCCCAAAATAGCCCTGCCAAAATTTAAGGATTGGGGGGATATTTTATACTGGCTAATGACCGAGAATGTACCGGGAAGTTTTCCCTTTGCAGCAGGTGTTTATCCATTTAAGAGAACGGAAGAAGACCCAACAAGAATGTTTGCAGGGGAAGGAGGCCCTGAAAGGACAAACAAACGTTTCCATTATGTGAGTTCTGACTCTGCCTACAAAAGACTTTCTACAGCATTTGATTCCGTTACGCTCTATGGGGAGGATCCCCATCACAGGCCGGATATTTATGGAAAAATCGGGAATGCCGGGGTGAGTATCGCCACAGTTGATGATGCGAAAAAACTATATTCAGGATTTAATCTATGTGACCCCGTCACCTCCGTTTCCATGACAATCAACGGCCCTGCTCCTATGCTGCTTGCTTTCTTTATGAATGCAGCAGTGGACCAGCAATGTGAACTATATATCAAGGAACATGGCCTGGAATCAGAAACCAGGAAAAAAATTCAGGCCATATATAAAGGTAATGGCGGAACATTGCCTCATTATAATGGTGAACTTCCGGCATCCAACAATGGACTTGGATTGATGCTCCTCGGGGTAAGCGGAGACGATGTGCTTCCTGCAGATGTTTATCAAAAAATAAAGACAGAAACCCTGTCAACCGTCAGGGGAACCGTGCAGGCTGATATTCTGAAAGAAGATCAGGCCCAGAATACTTGCATATTCTCAACGGAGTTTGCTCTGCGTATGATGGGCGACATCCAGGAATATTTTATCACCCATAAAGTCAGGAATTTTTATTCTGTTTCTATTTCCGGATACCATATTGCTGAAGCAGGCGCCAATCCGGTCACGCAATTGGCTCTGACACTGAGCAATGGTTTCACATTTGTGGAATACTACCTCAATAGGGGAATGAATATTGACGATTTCGCGCCAAACCTGAGCTTCTTCTTTTCAAACGGCATAGACCCTGAATATTCTGTGATAGGACGTGTAGCCCGGCGTATCTGGGCCAAGGCGATGAAGCTGAAATACAATGCGAATGAGCGGTCTCAGATGCTCAAATATCATATCCAGACCTCGGGCCGCTCCCTGCATGCCCAGGAGATAGATTTCAATGATATTCGTACAACTTTGCAGGCATTGTATGCCATTTATGATAATTGTAACTCACTGCATACCAATGCGTATGATGAAGCCATCACAACGCCTACAGAAGAATCCGTAAGACGGGCAATGGCTATCCAATTGATTATCAATAAAGAATTGGGTCTCACCAAAAATGAAAACCCCATCCAGGGTTCATTTATCATTGAAGAACTGACTGACCTGGTAGAAGAAGCCGTGTATGCGGAATTTAACCGGATATCAGACAGGGGAGGGGTTTTGGGCGCGATGGAAACCATGTACCAGCGCAACCTGATCCAGGAAGAATCATTGTATTATGAGAGCCTCAAACATACAGGAGAATTCCCGATTATTGGTGTGAATACTTTCTTGAGCAAGAGCGGTTCTCCAACTATATTGCCGATGGAAGTCATTCGTTCTACAACCGAAGAAAAAGAATTCCAGATCAATATGGTCCAGGCTTTTGAATATCGCAACCGCGATAAATCTGAAGCTGCTTTGGAAAAACTCAAAGAGGCCGCCATTAACAATATCAACATTTTTGATCAATTGATGGAAGCTGCAAAGGTTTGCTCACTCGGTCAGATTTCTAATGCTTTATATAAGGTTGGCGGGCAGTATCGGAGGAATATGTAGGATAGAATTGCAGTCCAAGATTAAGGAATTCTATTCGTATCGAGCCATCGCTTCGCTAAAGCCTTGGCGCGAGCGGGAAAATTTGAAACAAAAGTTGCTTAATGAGATATTGGGATAAAATTATAATTTTGAGAAATTAAAAGAGGATGGCTAGAATTTATAAACCTAAAAAGGGGTCAGAAGATGATGTGAGTCATTTTGATGGCTCACCTCCCATACATCATGCTTCTGCATCTCAGGATCAATTAAAAATGCTTCATGAAAGGGGTGTTGCTTCAATTGAGTATGAAGAGATATGGAGTCGGATTAAAATTCAAAATTTCGGACCAATCAAAGAAGGCTATCAGGAAAATGATGGCTATATGGATATAAAGAAAGTCACTGTTTTTATTGGTGATCAGGGTAGCGGCAAAAGTACAGTTGCTAAAGTTATTTCGACTTTAACTTGGTTGGAGAAGGCAGTCAATAGGGGCGATGTTGATAGAGATTCTATGAACTATTTTAAGTTTTATGATTTTTTTGATTATCAAAGAATAAAAAATTACTTTAAAGAAGATACACTCATTGATTATCAAGGCGAATACGTTTCAATTTTATATGATAAGAAGAAACTTCACGCCCCTGAAATAACCTTTAAGAAAAATTCAAAATATCGGGTACCAAAAATAATGTATGTCCCTTCGGAAAGAAATTTTTTAAGTGTGATTGAAAAAGCCAATGATGTAAAACGCCTTCCAGGAACACTTTCAGATTTTGGCGACGAGTTAAAAAACGGACAAATTGAGTTTTCAGACAAAAAAATCTTGCTCCCTATTAATGATGTTTATTATAAATATAACAAGAAAAATGATTCTTCATTCCTAATAGGAAAAGATTATGAACTAAATTTATTAGAAGGTTCGAGCGGCTTTCAATCACTGGTGCCATTATTTTTAGTTTCTAAATTCCTGACACAAGAACTATCGAAAGGGAATAAAATATTAAGAGAGCAACTTAGTGTTAATCAAAGTATTAGAAGAAATGAAGAAATATCCAAAGTAATGCTTGACGATCAATTGGCAGACGATGAGAAGAATAAAAAAGTTAAGGAAATAGATGCGAAATATTTGAATATATGCTTTATAAATATTGTCGAAGAGCCTGAACAGAATTTGTTTCCTAAATCTCAACGTAATATATTAAATAGTTTGTTGGAGTTTAATAATATGAATGACGGCAATAAATTAATCCTAACAACACATAGCCCCTATTTAATTAATTACTTGACTTTAGCCATAAAAGCAGATGCTTTACATGATAAAGTAAAAACTGCTGACGCCAAAAAAAAGTTATTTAAGGTTGTTCCTTCAAATGCAACTGTCAAGTCAAATGAATACACGATTTATGAATTAAATGAAGTTGATGGAACGATTAAACTTTTAGAAAATTACAAGGGTTTACCTTCAGATGAAAATTATTTAAATGAACGTCTTGGTGAAACTAATGAACTTTTTGCCCAATTATTAGAAATTCAGCAAGGGTTATGAGCATAGATTTTTTTTCTAAAAAATGCCAAAAAGAAACAAAAATGAAAAAATTTGGCCTTTGTGATGATCCTCTTCCATCAAAGAAACCTGCTTACCTTGATGAAAAGAATGGAGCTAAATGGATTGCTGTAGTAATTAATGAACATTTATATAATGTAACCTTTACAGCGGTTGATAATTGTGTAGAAATCAAAAAGACAGCTACTAAAATGGCCAAACGTTGCGATGGTGCTTTAACTTATAATTCGACTATCACATTTGTAGAATTGAAAATGAGAAGTGCAAAAGGCAATGATTGGGTTGAGGAAGGTGAGAAACAACTTAGGACAACAATCGGATACTTTGAAAAGGAAGAAGCAGCAAAAAACTTTAACGGCAAAAAAGCGTATGTCGCTAATAGTGAATATCCCAAATTCAAAGAAACGCAAATAAGGCGAATGGACCAATTTTTAGAAGATACCGGTTATATTTTAAGAATTGAAAACAGAATTGTTCTCAACTAATGTCCTTTATCCGTGGTCGGCGTCCCCGCCAATCACTCATGATCTGATAAAAGGAGCAGGTCGGCGGCGCCGACCTTGGCCAAAAAAATTGCTACGGCCAGATCACAAATGACTTATCTTCAAAATATCCAATTCTGGAACCTTGTTGAATTCTTTGTCGGCTGTAATGATGCTGAAATTGTGTAGCATGGCTGTAGCGGCAATTATTGCATCAGGCAATTTCAGGCCAAATTTTTTACGCACGGTTATAACCATTTCAGCAAGTGGCTCATCAAGGTAAAAGATGGCAGCATAATTTATAAAATCCTGAATAGTAATTATTTCCTCGGGCGAAATGGTTTTCCAGCAAAGAAGTTCAATTTTTGTGATAATTGATATATTCAGGGAGTCATGGATGGCTTTTTCAACCATTTTCATATCCTTTCCGCCAAGTCTGCCTTTTAAGAAATAGATAACAGTATTTGTGTCTAAAAGGCAGGCATTTCCCATTCGGAACGGATACTTTTTAATTCTGATTCTATATCCTCCCCCGGATAGAATGGCAGTTTACCGCCGAATGTTATTCCCGCTGGAACTTTATTGGAAAAGGATGCTTGAGGCATATTAAAAACCAACACTTCCACGTCTTTATTATTAAGCTCCGGGGGTAGATGCAGGTGTACCTCATTATTTTTAACTTTTAAAACCTTTCTTACAGCAAGCATTTCAATCTGATTTACTACTCAATAACGGCAAATATCTGTAAAAAAGTTTAGTAATAGGACGATTTCTTGAATTCACTCATCCAAAACCTGTTCCATTGCCGTTTTTAGAGCCTTCATCAAAAAATATCAATCTTTCTTCCCCGGTCGGTCTCCTGACAGACAGGAATGCGCTGATAAATAATTATATATAGCTGTTGCGTCTTTCCCGCTTATTAAAACATAATGTCTTCATTTTATTTCGGGTATGTTAGCCAATTGGGGCTTCCAGTGTGCCTGGAGACCGGGGACAGAAGAGACTATTGACCAAAATTACAATCTACCTGATTTCCAATTATTTAATGGCGTAAGCTGTATTTGTTTCGCAAGCCCGTAGGCCGCCGGAACATCATCGTTACTGGCGACCCTTACGCGGCCAAGAATAAGAACTGAATTATTAGGAGAGGATATAAGGGTCATACCGCCAGGTATCTTTCCTTTCCATTTTGGCCCGGCAACGAGGTAATCCCCCGCCGCCGAGCCGGTAGCCCGCGTGCCGACGAATGCAAAGTCAGTGCCATCGGACGGGTCAGTAAACTGCACACTGTAATAGCGTTTGGAGAAGTCTGGCACATGCAGGACTTGCTGCCCTTTGGAGAGGTCGAGCCAGCCAACAACGTAGAGAACGTCATCGGTCCCCGTTGCCAGTAAGCTTGTCCTTGATGCGGAAGGCGAAGAGCGATAGGGCACTGCGTACAACAAATTGATGGGTGTCGCTGAGGATGTATTTGCTCCAATGCCTTGATTGATTATAGCTGTTATCGCTCTTTTGTAAACACCATAGTACATCAAAGAAGGCCGAAAATAAATGAAAGCAAAGGTGCCGCCTAGCCAAACAATGACAGAAACTATAACAAATATAATAAGAACAGGTCCTCCCTTTGAGAACCGCCTGTAAATGACCCATCCGAAGATTGCCAATATGACGAAAACGGTAATATATGGGTGTTCCAAAATAAATCCATTCATATCATTGCATTTTAATGACTGGCGGTACGTGATATTCGCCATCAAGGACAGCCTTTCCAGGCAGATAGGCGCGCAGCGTTAGTTTGAAGCTGCCGGTCGGTGCAGGAAGCCAGTTGGACTCGTGCCCGACGGGATTCCTGTTCTGAATATAAATATCAATTGAGCCATCAGGATTAGGCGCGAGGCCGGAGCGGTCACCAAGGCTGTAACGATTGATGGGGTTACTCACCATATAACCATGAATATCGGTTATGGTCAGGGACCAGAATGCATTGTTCGGTGGAAGTTGTCCTGCCGGAAAATGCTGGATGTAATCGTACTCGCCACTGAGCCCAGACCCAGTAATATCGCTTGTCGTTGTCCAGTATGCTGCCTCTTGCACCACATTGGTGGCCGGCAAGACTTTTGCACATGCGGCCCGCACAAGGATGCCGTTGCCAGGCTGGCCGCATTTCATGATGATACTCCAGCCATTGACGGTCGTTGTTATGGATTTTACGGCCATGTTCATTATGATATTTGAAGTGAGAAACGCGAAAACGCTGCCGATGATAATCCCTTCCACGACTCCAGAGAAGACGCTATTGAATGAGAGCAGTTTGAGGATACTTTTCATGCCTTATATGTATAGGCCCATACTCTCTTGAGGTGAAAGGTACAAGTTATGATACAAACGTATTCATCATCATCATTGTTGTCAGATTTTTTTACGCATTTGTTAGTGGTGTCACCAATAAGTCTATTCATTTGTAAATCGGGCAGAGAGTGAAACCATCAAAGGTGGCCTAACCCCTTATTTCTGTTCCCTGACCCCTCTTCCCCGCTCTCCTGACAGACCAGAATACGCTGATAAATAATCATATATAGCCGATGTATTTTATTGTTCTAATAAAACAGTTTTGTTGATTATTCATTTAAAGTACGTTAGCCTATAGAACTTCCGGTCCGTCCGGAGCTACCGTGTACACACATCTTTTCTATTATTACAATAGGAAAAGCCCTATTTGAAGGCTAATTCAAATCATACAGCCCTGAAAGGGCGAAATATATCAACACAGGGTGAAGCCCTGTGCATAGGCCTGGTATCTGATACAGCCCTGAAAGGGCGAAATAAAAATGTTAAAGTACTTTCCAATCAATATAAACTATTTAGCACCCCTGGCAACATATACCCCAATAACTATTCGGGATGAGCCTATTTCGCCCTTTCAGGGCTGTATCCTGCCTGCTTTTTCATTCGAAGGGCTGCACCCTTCGCTGATATATTACGCCCTTTCAGGGCTAAAAATATGTTGCAGCTAATACCCAAAAGATGTGTGTACACGGTAGCCGTCCGGAGACAGACCGGAAGGAATGGGGGATGCTAACAAACGACGTTGACTCGTATATTCTCTTATTTATTCAGCAGCCGCTGCCACCACTACTTCCTTTGGATCTGGCTGTCCTTTGCCCGTGTTCATCAGGCTCAATAAACTATCCTTTACATAACCGTCCCATGCACCTGCGCAGGCATCATAACATTCCAGTTTAGGGACCAAACCCTTGTGTGTAAAATCTACCTGCGTCCTGTTGTTTATGGTTGAAATGTTCCAGATCAATTGGGTGTCATTCCACTCCTTTTTATTTTGAAGCCAATCTTTATTGCAGTCGGTCACGTACCAGACAATCCTTTTATCTGGGATCAATTCAGTCACTTTTAAAGTGATGTAAACCTTCCCGAAATGAACCGTAAAACCATCGTTCAGTTTTTCATTACTCCCTTCCATGTTTTCGGTCCACCAGTTGGTTACATCGTTGATGCCCTTAAATGCCTGTTCTTCCGTACAATTTGCCAAAATGATTGTATGATAATCACTTAGATTCATCTTTTTCGATAGGGTATCCTGGTAAGAATTACGTCCGCCTTTTGGGTTCGGCTCTCCTTTGCCTGTCATAATCAGGTTGCGCAAACTCCCCTGGATATAATTGGTCCACGCATCATGGCAGATATCGTAACACTCGTATGCAGGAACCAATCCTTCGTGAGTGAATTTTACTTCGGTTTTGCCATCCTTTCCTGAAATCTCAAAAACGACTTTGGTGCCTTTCCATTCCGTCTTGTCTTTTGTAAAATCAAAATAATTATCTGTCACCAGCCAGACAACTTTCTGGTTTGGAATAACTTCTGTTAATTTTATATGACAATAATGAACGTCTTCGTAGTGATAATCAAACTCATCATTGAGTTTGTCAGTGCCACCTTCGATGTCTTCTGACCACCATCCGCGAGGGTTATTGATGGCATGGAAAGCGATTTCTGGAGTCTGGTCAACCAGAATGGTTGTTGTAAAATCTGATGTTTTCATTTTATTAATTATTTTTAGGTTTTTCTAAACTGTTTCAGACATGTACGAAGTTAATTTATACTCTGATAATGGATGATATGAACGCCGGATTTTAATTGCATACTATCTACATATTTAAGTGCGCGACTGGTATCGAGATGCAATTTATCAGAAAGGCGCACTGTTCCCCTTCCGGCAATGAGTGGTTGAATACAGAAATAATAGTCGTCAATTAAATTCATTTCTGTTAATGCCGCAACCAGGCTCACACTGCCAACAGTGAGCATCCCCTTTTTGTCCTCTTGTTTATAAGATTTAATATGTTCAACATCTATTTTTTGCACAATGGATGAGTTGTTCCAGGTAGTCTTTTCCAGGGTGGACGAATAGACCAATTTAGGTATATCCGTCAGCGCCCCTGCCAATCTCCTCTGGCCTTCTGTTGCATTGTCATTTTCCAGCCTGGGTGGCCAGATGTTCTGAAACAGCTCGAAGGTGTTGCGGCCAAAGGCAACCGTATCGGTATCTGCCATCAGGCTGCGCGCAAACTCATGAAATTCGTCATCTATAATCAGAAATT
>Ga0206844_10297_pt1 | contig 13775 bp, 11 predicted proteins | sample Alteio_BWOrgCont_22_FD_152907 | JGI IMG/M metagenome (GOLD analysis project Ga0206844, IMG submission 152907) | Enriched cells from forest soil in Barre Woods Harvard Forest LTER site, Petersham, Massachusetts, United States -... | ecosystem: Environmental > Terrestrial > Soil > Temperate forest >...
GGGTCTTGCAGATATGGAATATCGCTTGAAAGATAGGCATAACCCAGTTCATCCCCACCGCTTGTGGCCTGGTCCAATGATTTCACCACCCAGATGTTCATGTACCGGGTACGGTCCCAATCGCTCAGGTATTTGGTATTCATTTCAGAATCGCTGTTCATATTGGTATAGGGCGATTGGATATGTTCAATGCCTGTTGTTGGGCTGCCGTTGGGGCCTATGGTGGCAAGGGCAAAGCGGACTTTTGCATCTTCCCCAAGCGGGCTGGACGGATGCGCCGATAGCAACGATAATGTGGCAGATACGCCTCCTTGTGAGTGGGAATATTATTCCATGTACCATGGGGCCATTGCCGATTCATGTGACGACCCCATACAATGTGACAACAATCTGAGATTGGTGGCAGACTACATGGATTATTCGGTTGACAGATGCATGAATATTTTTACCAAAGGCCAGATAACCAGGATGCGGCAGGCTATCCTGACAGATAGGCTGTCTTTGGTATCTTATGAAAACATGGTTGCCACAGGTTTGCAAAATATTTATCTCCAGTACAACCAGCCGGTTGCCGATGCGCTCGACATTACACCAAACCCCAGCAACGGCACTTTTTACCTGTACCCTGATTTTGTGCAAGACGAAAATTCTGACCTCTATATCTTCGATATGCTCGGCAGGATGGTAAAGCATATCAGCCTAAACCTCAAAAATGAAAAAACCGCTGTGGATATTACCAATACGGCCAGCGGCATGTACAACCTGATCCTCGTTACGCAATCGCAGGCCTACAAACAAAAACTGCTTTTGCAGAAGGATTGAAAAACCCCCTTTCCGGTCTGTGGGCCACACCGGGAAGGGATCAGTCACGGTGCCTTCGCGGAGAAGCTATAACAAATAATTATTTGTAGTAATAATACTCATGTTCGGTGACTTTAGGCTCTCCATGCCCGAAAAGATAGGTGTTTTTTGTAACGAGCCCTTTGTTGTCGTATGTCCAGGTGCTGTAACTATAGCTTAGTTTGTCATCCTTTACGCTGTATTCTTCGGCAATGGGCCGGCCCAAACTGTCGAGGCTGTATTCATACGTGGCGATGCCGTCATGAGAAACGGAACGGTTGGGCTGCCCGGAACCTGTGGAGTTGTATTTGAATTCCAGGAACCTGAAAACCTGCTTTTTTACCAATTGCTTTTTGTCACCATATTCATTGATGGACAGTGTTGAATCCCTATAGTTTTTACCCAGTTGCACCTGGCACTCATTGTACAGCCTTCCGTCCTGGCCATAGTTTTTCAGGAAATGGGCCGTCCGGCTATGGTCGGGCGCATAGAAAAACGCTTCTTTAAGCCTGTTGTTCTTGTCGTATAAAAATACGTTTTTCCGGGTGGTGTCGTCCTTTACCATTGTTTCGGTCAGCTTCCTTTTGCCGGGGTCATAAACAAAACCCGATTTAAACCCGGGGCCATCTACCCCAAGGAGCATACCGTTTTCACTGTACCTGAATTTGTATTCGCTCACGGTATAGCCGGTGTCTTTGCGGGCCGAATCAAGAAAAACGGTTACATTCCCTTTGGCATCATAGCTGTAGTATTTTATATGGTGGTAATCCTGGGCAATGACCACCCGCCCGCCGGTATCAAATACACTGGTCATATAGGGCAGTTTTTTATCGTTTTCAATGCTCCATTGGGTTTCGCCCATCACCCTGTTTTTTTTGAACAGTTCCAACTCCTCCGGCTTCCGGGGGTAGCGTATGTCATCATACTGCGCCAACGCCACTGCTGACGAAACCCCCACCAGAATGCATGAAAAAACACATATTTTAATAATAAATGAATATCCCTGTCTCATCTCTTTTCCCATAATCCTGCCCTCATTCTGCAAATATTGCACCAATATGGCCATAAGACGAACCTTATACAAAAATGGCAGCCTGCCCACCGAAAATAAACCCAATGCGTAATTATTGTAAAGGAGGTTAAACCAAAACAACGATGGGGAATCTAAATCGTTTTAGTAATATTATCAGTAAATTTGCCCGCTCATATAAGAACCGGTTATGTTTACCGTTTGTTGTATGCGAGTGGATGCTGAACGGAAAGGTTTTTTGAAGAGGTTTAACCGCAATAGCATTGCCCATGCCAGATATCGTTTACCCGACTGCCAGAAATATTAATTCAAGGATGCCTTTGTTGAAGGGGCCATACGGATTTTTATTTTTCAGGAACCGGGTTTTATTTATAGTTTTATGCCTGGCATTATTATCAAATATCCCGGCCAAAGCTACCCACCTTATGGGGGGAAGTATTACTTATACCTATCTTGGGGTGGAAAGGTCAACAGGTGATTCCAGGTACGACATAAAAGTTGATATGTTCAGGGACTGCAATTCCCTGACTCCATTTGACCCGCAGATTTACGTGTCTGTTTTTGAAAGGAACTATACAAAGGTGAAAGGAGATACGCCCTCAATTAAAATATTGACGATGAGTCTTCTGTCGGATGAATCCGTTAACCCTCCTACAACGGGATGTTGCGGCGGCAATAATATTTCTACCGGCGTATGCATCCATGAAGGTATCTACACGGCAGAACTGGATGTGGCCCCAAGCAACTATGGGTATTATCTTGAGTTTGTTCGTTGCTGCCGGAACACGATGGTCAATGTCCCAAATAACGTAGGCCAGACATACTTCGCGATTATTCCACCTACAAGTATCCCAAACAATACGCCACAGTTCACCGCAGTGCCCGCGCCATATATATGCGTGGATGATACCATAAACCTGTCTTATGCAACGGTTGACCCTGACGGGGATTCGTTGGTTTATTCCCTCGTGCAGCCGTATGCGGGAGCTGATTCAGCTACCCCCTTTCCGATGCCCGTGGTTGGTGAACTCTTCACGCCTATACCACTCGTGCCTTACAATGCTCATTATAGCCCGCAGTTCCCTATGGGAAATAAAGCCCCTGATATAGGTTATGCATCCATAAATAAAATAACCGGGATACTTACCATATATGCTTCGTTGGCAGGCCGGTATGCAGTTGCCGTTGATGTAAAGGAATACAGGAAAGGGCAATATATTTCCAAAACAAGGCGCGATGTGCAGCTTATTGTTATTGGAGGCTGCGGATTAAACAGCGCCCCAAAAAGAACCCCGATCGTGGATTCTATCCCTGCGGATAATACAACATCCTCGACCTATACGATTGAAGCAGGGACGAAATCAGTTTTCGGGATCAGGTACGCCGCAGATAATTCCAAAGCTTCTCCCTGCCCTGTAAATATCACATCCATCACGGCTGCAGGGTTTATAGACAATACATCTGGATTTACAAGTCCTCCTACACTTTCATCCGTGGTTTATGATGACAACAACCATGTGGCCACTTTATATTTTAGCTGGCAAACAGCCTGCAGGGATGCGAATCCCAACCCTTATACCTTTACTTTAACAGTTACCGATGACGCATGCCCTCCAAAGACCACCACGCAGGGGTTTACCATTTATGTTGTTCCCTTTCAGGGCGCCAATAAGATTTTAGGGCCGAACCCGGCCTGCCAGGGTGTCCCGGCAAATATTTATTCCACCAATTTTCAGCAAAAAACATATGAACTTACCTGGAAGGTGTCCGGCGGTATTTATGGCAATGGCCCTAATGACAGTTCTATTTCGGTGGTATGGGGGAATAATCCAACAGGGACCATCCAGGTCATGGGCAAAAACACGGCAACCGGATGTGCCGGGGATTCGGTATTGAAAACCATACAAATTAACCCGGAACCTGTTAAGCCTGTTATTGATGGGCCTGCTTATGCATGTGTCGGGAAAACGAGTTCCTATACCATTCCCTCTCCGGGCCAATCAAATTATAACTGGTCGGTAACCGGTGGGTCCATTACAAGTTCCAACGGCCAGGAGCAGACTGTTCAGGTTAAATGGACAACAGCAGATACCTCCATAATCAGGGTAACGGGTACCGACACAGATGGATGTGAAAGCGTTGCTACCCTCGCAACAACTGTGGTGGAGCAACCTATAGCCGACACCATTTTCGGGAGCTATTCCGTATGTCCGAATTCGTCAGGGATTGACTATTGGGTAAAATCACAAACAGGATCAACATATTACTGGAAAGTTTATGGGGGTGTTCAGGCTTCAGGGGGCAACTCTTCGCACATTACCGTTAACTGGGGAAACAAAGGAGGGGGCATTGTTGAGGCTATAGAAATAACGGCCCATGGCTGCCCGGGCGATACCCTGAAATTAAATGTCCTTAAGGACTATAAACTATATACCAGCCCAATAGTTGGTGATACTTCCCTTTGTGAATTGTCGAATAACATACCCTATTCGGTTACATTCAGCAATGGTTCAAAATATGACTGGAAAATAAAAGGAGGCGCCATCATTGCCGGACAGGGTACGGCTAACATCCTGGTGGATTGGGACAACCCGGGAAAGGGTGTGCTTATGGTCACAGAATCCGCTTATGACCCGGTGAACCAGGATTCATGCATAGGGGTGCCCGTTTCAACTTTCATCAGCATATATGCCACGCCAAACACGTCTGAAATCAATGGGCCTACGGGTATATGTGAAGGAGATATAGCCCTATATACGGTAAACGGCCTGCCGGGAAGCAGCTATATATGGAAGTTTCGTGGCAATACGAGTGTTTATACCACAGATTCTGCACGTTTTCAGGAAATTGGCCTTACAAACGAAACGGATACCGTAAATGTGCAGGTTACTGAATTCTCTAAAAACAATTGCCCGGGCGTGACACGTTACCTGGTAATCACAGTTCATAAATTGCCGGTTACTTCAGCTATTACAGGGCCGGATTTAATCTGTTCTCCCTATCTTGATAGTTCGGTTTACCAGGTGACGGGGTTCCCGACTTCTACATTTGACTGGACGGTGACCGGAGGGGTTATTGCAGGTGGCGATAAAACGGACAAGATAATGGTAAACTGGTATTCGAGCGGTAATCAGTCAGTCAAGGTGCAGGAAATATCTGATTTCGGATGTGTTGGCCCTCCATCACAGGCAAAAAACCTTACCGTAAGGATAGATTCGTTGAATGTGGACATGCAGCTTGTAACCACAGACTATGATAATGACAAAGAAATTGACCTGTTCTGGTCGGTAAAAAACGCCGACTTTTTCACGGGGTATTTCCGCATTTACCGATCAACCCAGGGAGAAGAGGATTTCAGGCTCATTGATAGTGTTCCATCTACCCAGACTTACTATACAGATAAAAATGTAAGCACATCTGCCTTTGCATACAGGTATCATGTAATAGCAGTGAACAGTTGTGGCATTCCTGTCGAGTCATCAACACACAGGTCTATTAAACTCTCCGGGATATTTGATCAGGACACCACTATCAACCTCAACTGGAACCCTTACGAAGGCTGGCCAGTGGATATTTATAATATAAATGAAGCGGAGGACCAGAATGTGAGCCTCAACCTGTACAATTTCACCAAAGATACGGAATTTGCCGTCATCAAAACCCTTGATGGATACCAGCTTGCATTGCGTATTTCGGCTGTGCAGGCAGGATTAAAAAATGTGGTTTCCTGGTCTAATCAAATTATTGTTGATTTTAACCCCATTTTATGGATACCAAACGCTTTCACACCACAGAACGGGGACGATCTTAATAATACCTTCCATATTTTTGTGGCCAATTACAAAAGTTTCTCGGTAAACATTTACAACCGCTGGGGCGAGCATATTTTCAGCTCCACCGACCCTAATGTACAATGGGACGGTACCTTCAAGGGATCAATATGTGATGAAGGAGTGTACCTATACCAGGTAATAGTTGATGGGGGCAAGAGCTCCATTTACAGGAACGGGACTTTGAATTTGATGAGGTAAAAGGTGTTCTTGACTTTGAGTATACTGGCAAGGAGGTAAGAAAATTTAGCCTGTATAATTTTGTTTTGCCTTATTGCAAAGAGATAAGTCAAACATTCACTAATTCAACAACTTCCCTGAGCCGCTCAAGGGACTTGAACCCTCGACCCTCGCATTACGAATGCGATGCTCTACCAACTGAGCTAAAGCGGCTTGTTTTATCAGGCGTTAGGGATTAGGCGTTAGTGAAAACATTTTGCGTAAGCCCATTCCCAAATTCCTAAATCCTCAAATTCCCAAATTCCCAAATAATTTTTACTTCCCAATAATATGTCTCGAAATTACAATCCTTTGCACTTCCGAAGTGCCTTCGTATATCTGGGTGATTTTTGCATCACGCATCATTCTTTCAACGTGGTATTCGCGCACATAGCCATAACCACCATGAATTTGCACGGCTTCAGTTGTTACCCACATGGCTGTTTCAGATGAAAATACTTTTGCCATCGCAGAAGCCAGACCGTAATCACCATGCTGATCTTTGATCCAGGCGGCTTTGAGGCATAGCAATCTTGCGGCTTCGATCTTCGTGGCCATATCAGCCAGCTTGAATTGAATAGCCTGGTGCTGGGAAATTTCTTTGCCGAATGCTTTACGTTCTTTCGAATATTTCAATGCCAGTTCATAAGCGCCCGAAGCAATACCTAATGCCTGGGAAGCAATACCGATACGACCGCCGTCCAGGGTTTTCATCGCAAATTTGAATCCAAATCCATCTTCACCGATACGGTTTTCTTTAGGTACCTTAACATCCTGGAACATAATGGAATGTGTATCTGAAGACCGGATACCCATTTTGTCTTCTTTTTTACCAACAGTCACGCCCGGAGAATCTCTTTCGATGATCAGGCAGTTAATACCTTTATGTCCTTTTTCAACATGGGTCTGGCACATCACCATATATATTTCAGCGCTTCCACCGTTGGTGATCCAGTTTTTGGTACCGTTTACGAGATAGTGGTCTCCTTTATCTTCTGCTGTAGTACGTTGTGATGTGGCGTCCGAGCCGGCTTCAGGCTCTGATAACAAAAAGGCTCCGATTACTTCGCCTGTTGCGAGTCTGGTCAGATATTTTTGTTTTTGCTCTTCATTGCCAAAGGTTTCCAGTCCCCAGCAAACCAGAGAATTATTTACTGACATGATTACCGAGCACGAAGCGTCTACTTTGGAGATCTCTTCCATAGCCAATACATAAGAAATGGTATCCAATCCGCTTCCACCGTATTTAGGGTCAACCATCATTCCGAGAAAACCCAGTTCGCCCATTTTTTTCACATGGTCTTTCGGGAATTTGGCGTTTATGTCGCGTTCAATGACATCTTTCCATAGTTCGGTCTGGGCAAAATCGCGGGCTGCTTTTTGAATCAGCAAATGTTCTCCGGAGAGTTGAAAATCCATTGTCTTATTTGTAAATAGGTTTGTTCAAGCAACAAAAATAGGAAAAAAACACCACGCAAAGGCGCAAAGGTGAATTGCTTTCTTTGTACCTGCTTTTACCAATCCCGCTTCTTTTTCTTGATTTTTCAGGTTCCCTTTATCTTCCTTTCAATTCCGGAAGTGGAAAAACCCTTTAGATAAGGCAATAGTACCACGCTTCCGCCAGATTTTATAACAGTTTCAGCTCCCGCTATCTGATCAATGGTGTAGTCAGCACCCTTTACAAGAATATCAGGTTTTAGAACTGCAAGCAATTCAGCAGGTGTATCCTCATCAAATAAAACAACAGCTGAAGCAAATTCGAGAGCCGATAGAATGAATGTCCTGGAATCCTGGTTTTGAATAGGACGATTGGAGCCTTTGAGTTTTTGAACGGATTCGTCTGTATTAACCCCGATAATTAACCTGTCTCCCAGCCCTGCGGCTTTGGCCAGGTAATCTATATGCCCTGGATGTATAATGTCAAAACATCCATTGGTAAAAACGATCTTTTCGCCTTTTACTTTCCAGTCAGCTATCTGGGAAACAAGTTCATCTTTAAGAAACAGCTTTTGCCGTATTTGAGTCAGTGGCGTCATCAACTTTAAGTTTTTTAAAGGCTATGCTGAAATAGATAAAAGATGCAGCTCCAACGAGGATAATCACCATTTCCTGGAATGTATGTGCTACCAGGGCGAAAGTCCGGCTGTCTTCCAGGCTTAACCCATACAGCATAAGGGTTTGGGTAACTATCACATGGTAAGCGCCAACACCACCCGGCACGGGCGCCACAAAGCCGAAACTACCCATGCACAATACAACCAGCGCAATGGTTGCACCAAGACCTGCCGTGGCAGGCAAAGCAAAAAAGCAGATATATACCATAAAATAGTACATCACCCATATCAGAACAGATTCAAGGATAAACATCCATAGGTTATCCAGCTTGCCTATGGTCATAAAACCGGTTTTGAATCCTTCTACCATGTTCAGGAGTTTTTTGACCAGGGTATGCTCCTTGAATTTCCGGTACAGCAAAAAGACTACGCCGGCTACAAACAGGATTACTGCAAACACAAAAATCAGTGTGGCAGTGGTGAAAAAATTACCATTATGACCAGGGGCGCTAATGGTACGATTGTAAAAATTGACAAAAAAGCCGCTAATTTTATTGAATTGCAAGATCAAAGTGAGAAGCAGGATCAATAACAATGAAACCACATCAACCAACCGCTCTACAATCACTGTTCCGATAAGTTTGTCTACACTTATTTTATTGGTCCGGTTGAGAACCAGGCAACGGCTTACTTCTCCCAATCGCGGCACGGCAATATTTGCAAAATAGCCAATCATCACTGCAATAAATGCATTGAAATTAGACACTTTATATCCGAGCGGTTTTATAAGCAAAGCCCATCTTGCCCCCCGGAGCCAATGAGAAAAAACAGCGACTGCAAAGGCAATAATCAAATACAGGTATTTTATTTTCGATACCTGCTTTAAAACATCGTTAAAATTTTCGTTGCGATATACCAGCCAGAATAGAAAGACCCCCAATAACAGGAATGCCAGGTTTTTTGCGATATTGATAAGTTTTTTCAAGGGACTTGCTGGTTTTATTTATCTGAATGGGACTGGCTCCCACTCTCAGACCTTATTATTTTCTTTTGGGAAAACAAGCGTAGGCTTATATTTTTTGGCCTCGTCAAAATCCATATGTGCATAGGATATGATAATAACAACATCTCCCACCGCGGCTTTGCGTGCTGCGGGCCCGTTCAGGCAAACAGAACCCGATCCTCTTGGCCCTTTGATAATATAAGTTTCAAGCCTTTCACCATTGTTAACATTAAGAATATGGACTTTTTCGCCCTCTATCATATTGGCGGCATCCATCAGGTCTTCATCCAATGCAATACTTCCAATATAATTGAGGTCGGCCTGAGTAAGGACCGCACGATGAATTTTTGATTTTAAAACTTCTATTAACATATCATTTTAAGCCATGGGAATCATTAGTCCTGAATCATGCCAGTAAATTATCTATCAGCCTTACATCCCTGATCCAGACAGCAGTAAGCACGGCCAATTCTTCTTTCTCTTTAATGGAACTAACACGCTCCAGCGAATTGGCGCTGCAAATATCGAAATAATCCACCTTAAATTCCCCTTTTTCAGTCAAATCAAACGCAGCTCGCTCCATAATCGTTTCAAAACTAAGCATGCCTGCATTGATTTCATGTTCAGCCCATGTTAAGGTTCTATAAATCAATGAGGCTTTTTCTCTTTCTTCAAGTGAAAGCCTTTGGTTGCGCGAACTCATCGCAAGGCCGTTATTTTCCCTTATGGTTGGGCATCTCACTATTTCCATGGGCAGATTGTAGTATCCGGCCATTTTTTTAATGATCAGGTATTGCTGGAAATCCTTTTGTCCGAAAAAAGCTTTATCAGGCCTCACTATATCCAGCAGTCTCTTCACCACAGATGCCATTCCCGAAAAATGCCCAGGCCGGTGGGCGCCCTCCAATACCTGCCCCAACCTTCCGGGGTCAAACGAAATATGTTTATAGTCTTCCGATGGGTATATCTCACCAACCCCTGGCAAAAAAAGGCAATCGCAGCCAGCCTCTTCAAGAATTTTTTTGTCTTTTTCTGTGTTCCTTGGATACAGTTCATAATCTACAGGATTATTGAACTGTGTGGGGTTTACAAAAATGCTGCAAACGGTAATGCCGCATCGCTTCTTACTTTCTTTTAAAAGAGAAACATGCCCTTCATGCAATGCACCCAGTGTGGGCACAAAGCCGATGGAACCGCCTGAACTTCGTTTGGTATCCAGGTCTTCCTGCAATTCAGATATAGAGAGGTATGTTTTCAGAATTAAGCGTGAAAAAGCGCGCAAAACTAAGGTTAATTTTTTATACTCATGTTTTTTGCGTAATTTTGCAGATTATTTACTTAAACGCCAGTTGGGGATTAAACATTTTATATGCAAAAACAGAAAATTTTATTCATTACACATGAACTGACACCTTACCTTCAAAACACTGAAATGGCAGATATTTCAAGGGATTTGCCCCAGCAAATGCAGGAAAACGGTATGGAAGTACGTATTTTCATGCCAAGGTTTGGAATGATAAAGGAAAGGAAACACCGCCTACATGAAGTAATAAGGCTATCAGGGATCAATATTCCGGTTGGCAATGAAGACAACCCACTCATTATCAAGGTTGCGTCATTGCCTTCAGCAAAAATGCAGATTTATTTCCTTGACAATGAAGATTTTTTCAATAAGAGGGACTATTTCCGCGACGAAAAGAAGAAGTTTTATGCTGACAATGATGAAAGGGTAATCTTTTTCAACAAAGGAGTGATCGAAATCATTTTAAAATTAGGGTGGATACCTGACATCGTTCATTGCCATGGATGGATGAGCAGCCTGGTGCCAATGTATGCGCGTACCGTGCTCAAAAATGAACCTGTCTTTAAAAATACCAAGTTCATCTATACCGTTTATGACAACGAATTTAATGAAAAGCTGGGGAAAGACTTCATCAGTAAAGCTGCCATGCCCGCCCAAAACCAGGAGGGGTTCAAGTACCTCGAAAACCCTGATTGCAGCGATATGGTAATGACCGGCGTAACATACGCAGATGGCATAGTCATGGGTACCAATGAGCCGGACAGCGAACTGATGGCTTATGTCCTTAAACAAGATAAACCTGTTTTGCCTTTTCAGCAATATGGCACTGATAATTTCGTTGAGAACCATTATGAATTTTACAACAGCCTGCTTGAAAACGGCGTCCTTGAAGCAAATAAATAGGTTCTTATGGTTTTTGGCCCTGTTTTCATTTCTATCCTGTAACAAACCGGATAACGATTACCTGTCCACAAAATCTGGAAGTAACCTTCTGAACCTCAATCAGACCGATACCATAACCCTTAATATGGTTACGGAATATTGGCCTTCGATACCAGAAGCACAGAACCTGAGCTGCTATCAAATAGGGACATTCAACGATCCCATTTTTGGCAGGACCACCGCTGGTGTCTATACTGCTGTGCAAATAGGGGATGCCAATATGCCATTGTGGGGGCCTGGTTCCACTATGGATTCAATTGTGATGACGGTAAAGGTATCGGATACCGCTGCTCCCATCGGCAACAATAATTTCGCCGGCCAAACCTGGCACCTCTTTAAAATGGCAAGTGGTTTTGGCTCTTATGGCACTGACGGTACTGCAAATTATCCTTCTGATACTTCCTTTAAATTATCACTTGAAATAGGTCATGGGTCTTTGAGATATACGGCACGGGATAGCGTGATTACTCTTTCACTTCCTGCATCGGCTATAAACAACTATTTCAGGGACTCAATTTTTGACAGTACGGGGAATTCATCTTTGTTTACAGATCCCACTGAATTTGGTCTTTTGATGCACGGTATTTTAATTATGCCTGATTCCTCCCTTTCAGGCGGAGGTAACTTTGGTGAAATCGCACCATTCAATTTTCAGGACACAACTCATTCAAGGCTTACAATTTATTACAGGACAAGCATCGGCAGTTCGGAAAATTATTGGTATATGTTCTTGAATAACAGTCCGTTGACGGTTAATGTATATAATCACAACTATAACAATAGTGTGGCGTGGAAAAACAATGGCCTCACCGGCAAATCAGTTGACAAGGTCTATTTGCAGTCAATGGGCGGAATAAAATGTATCGTAACCATTCCATACCTGACAAACCTTGTCAAAGACAGTATGCTTGCCATAAACCAGGCGGAGTTCATTTTCCCAAAAGTGGATTCGGCTGCAGACCCTTTCAATAACAGCAATCCAGGAAAAATCCTGTTTAGGCCCAGGGCATATAATGGAACGGATAGTGTTGCAAATTTCACTGATGATGTTACAGATTATTTCCTCCAGGAATACCAGTCAAATTCCAAAAGTTATAATTATTTAATGACCAGGTATATACAAACACTTGTATTTAATGACAGGCAATCATATAATGGAAATAAGTCATTCATACATTATCCTGTTTATGGAATCAATTTATCAGTTCCACCAGATAACCCGAACTCCCCGGGCAGGGTATTGTTATATACCCAGAAAACGGGCAATAAGGCCAAGCGTCCAAAGCTTGTGATAACCTATACCAAAATTGTTGATAAAAAGTGATTGTTAAAATAAGACAAGAAGCAGAGCCTGAAACTACAGAAGGGATAAAGCTCCTTTTGGAAGAACGCAAAATCCCTTACAGGTTGCACCAGCTTTATCAGAAAAACGCATTTACAATTATGCCAGGTGCAGATGATGCGGTCATAGACATCATTAATAACATGTCAGGGGTTGATGAATTGATCAGGACTGACCTGGAATATCCTCTGGCAAGCCGGTTGTACAAGAGCGAAAACACGGCTTTTTGTGTCGGGAATAACATCATAGGAGGCGATGCGATCAATATCGTTGCAGGTCCCTGTTCCATTGAATCTGAGGAGCAGATATTTGGCATTGCAGAATTTCTAAAAAACTCCGGTGTAAATTTTATACGTGGGGGCGCCTATAAACCCCGCACTTCTCCATATCGTTTCCAGGGGCTGGGCCTCGAAGGACTTAAAATGATCAGAGCCGCTGCCGACCAGTTCGGCCTGGCCGTGGTTACCGAAGTGCTTGATTCTTCACTGATTGAAGAAACCTATCCTTATGCGGATATATTGCAGGTAGGTTCCAGGAACATGCAGAACTTTCACTTTCTGAAGCAATTGGGTAAACTCGATAAGCCGGTTTTGCTGAAGAGAGGCATGAGCGCTCCTGTTGAAGAATGGCTCATGGCAGCGGAATATATTTTAACTGAAGGCAACGAAAAAGTAATCCTTTGCGAACGCGGAATAAGATCGTTTGATAATCTGGTACGGAACACGATGGATATTGCAGCTATCCCATTGGTAAAAAGCCTCAGTCACCTGCCTGTATGGGCAGACCCAAGCCATGGTACAGGAAGAAGAGACCTGGTGGAACCGGTTTCAATGGCAGCAGTGGCAGCAGGAGCAGATGGATTGATTATTGAAATACATCCTTACCCTGACCATGCCCTTTCCGATGGGGCACAATCTTTGCGGTTAGAACAGTTCAAAGACCTGCTTTTGCAATTAAAAAACATTGCGGGAGCCGTTAATCGTCCCATTGACACACAGGTATCCAAACAAAATAAAAACCTGAAATTATGTGTGGAATAGTAGCTTATATTGGTGAAAGGGATGCCTATCCTATATTAATAAAAGGCTTGCAGAGACTGGAATACCGGGGCTATGACAGTGCCGGGGTTGCCCTGCTCGAAAACGGAACTGACCATATCAATGTTTATAAAATTGCCGGTAAAGTAAACGATCTCAAGGTTTTCCTTGGTGA
>Ga0206844_10298_pt1 | contig 13751 bp, 15 predicted proteins | sample Alteio_BWOrgCont_22_FD_152907 | JGI IMG/M metagenome (GOLD analysis project Ga0206844, IMG submission 152907) | Enriched cells from forest soil in Barre Woods Harvard Forest LTER site, Petersham, Massachusetts, United States -... | ecosystem: Environmental > Terrestrial > Soil > Temperate forest >...
CCAGCGGCACATCGGGACGCAGGGACTGATGCGTCCATAGTTTCTGGAATTTATTTAAAAATGTCACGCGGGGGCATCCGCCGGGGAGGACTGCGCTGTCGCCACCGTCACCATGGCGGGTTTGAGCAGCCGGTCATGCATGATGTAGCCTGCCTGAAGCACCTGCACGATGTTTCCCGCAGGCACGTCCTTGCTTTCCACCTGTGCGACCGCCTGATGAAAGTTATGATCGAATTTTTCGCCTTCCGGATTTAGGCGCTTAATGCCGTGGCGCTCGAAGATGGTGAGCAGCTCCTGCATGGTCATGTCGATGCCGTCGCCTATTTGTTTAAGCGCTTCATTATCCGCACGCGTTTCCGGGGTGATGCTGGCGGATGCCCGCTGGAGATTTTCAACCACACCCACCATGTCGCGCGCGAATTTGGTGGCGGCATATTTCGAGCTGTCCTCGATCTCGCGTCGTGCCCGGGCACGGACGTTCTCCGTCTCCGCCATCGCGCGCAGGTATTGATCCTTGAGTTTTACGATTTCCTCTGCCTGCTGTTTTAGCTGTCCGGCAATGGCATCGGTTTCTACCTGCTCATTTGCGGTTTGGAGTTCTTCCGTCGGAGGATTTTCTTTTTGGGCTGCTTCGGTCATGCGTTTAAATGGTTTGTTACGGGATGCATAGTACATAAGCCTTATGGGCTTAATTTCAAGGGCGACGCATTATAGAAACACCGAATTAATAAAGCAAATCTTGCCTGACCGGCAGAAATATGGGAAAACCCCGACTCCCGCGTATTTATAAGGAAGATATTCATGCCCCGTCCCTCCGGCCGCCGCCCCGACCAGCTTCGTAAAGTCATATTAACGCCGGGCGCAAGCCGCTATGCTGAGGGTTCATGCCTGGTGGAGTTCGGTGCAACGCGTGTGTTATGCACCGCTTCGGTCGAGGAAAACGTGCCGCCTTTCCTGCGCAAAACCGGGCGCGGCTGGGTCACGGCGGAATATGGCATGCTGCCGCGCGCCACTCATACGCGCAGCCCGCGCGAGGCCGCCAAGGGCAAGCAATCCGGGCGCACGCAGGAAATTCAGCGCCTCATTGGCAGGACGCTGCGTTCGGTGGTGCATTTAGACAAGCTGGGCGAACGCCAGATCACGATCGATTGTGATGTGCTTGAAGCTGACGGCGGCACGCGCACCGCGTCCATCACCGGCGGCTATGTGGCGCTGCAGCTGGCTTTGCGCAAGCTCCATAAAGAAAACATTATCAAGACTATTCCTACGCATGCTGCTGTCGCGGCCATCTCCTGCGGCATTGTGGGCGGAGTGCCCGTGCTTGATCTCGAATATACCGAGGACAGCACTGCGCAGGCCGATGCCAATTTTGTCATGACGGGTGAAGGTAAGGTTGTCGAAGTTCAGGCAACCGCTGAGGAAAAGCCCTTCGGCGAGGATGAGTTTCACGCATTATTGGTGCTGGCCAAGAAAGGCATCGGCGAGCTGATCGAATTGCAAAAGAAAGCGCTGGCATGAGTCCGCTTATCATCGCCACCCATAACGAAGGCAAGATGCGCGAGATCCGTGACCTGCTCGCACCGCTTGGTATACAGGCGTTGTCGGCGGCATCGCTTGGATTGCCCGAGCCCGAAGAGACGGGCACGACCTTTGCGGAAAACGCGAGCATCAAGTCGGAAAGCGCGGCAAGACTGTCAGGCGATTATGCGCTGGCGGATGATTCCGGGCTCTGCGTGGCAGCGCTGGATGGAGCGCCGGGTGTTTATTCCGCGCGCTGGGCGAGCAGGGACAAGGACTTTACAGTCGCATTCGAACGCATACACAGCGAGTTGCTTGCAAAAAATATTTCTCCGGATGGGGCAGCGGCGTACTTCGTTTGTGTGTTGTCACTGAGTTCGCCTGAAGGGGTAACACTGGCCTTCGAGGGCAGGGTGGATGGCACACTCACCTTTCCGCCGCGAGGCGCCAGGGGCTTTGGCTATGATCCCATTTTTGTGCCCCAGGGCTATTCCGTAACTTTTGCGCAGATGGACCCTCCCGCCAAGCACGCCATGAGTCATCGTGCGCGGGCATTTGAATCGTTCAGTAATTATGTGCGGGGACAGAAGTAATGAAGCTGCTTGCCTTTGCTGCATCACACCGGGCGCAGTCCATTAACCGCAAACTGGCGGCGATTGCGGTCACTGTAGCTAAAGAAGGCGGTGCTACTGTCGATTTCGCGGAATATGGCGATTTCGACATGCCGATTTACGACGATGAAATGTTTGACAAAAACGAGCTGCCCGCCGCTGCTACGCGTTTTGTCACGCGCCTGAAGAAAGCCGATGGTATCATCCTTTCCTCGCCGGAATATAACTGGTCGATTCCGGGATCATTGAAAAACATTATTGACTGGGCCTCGGTCGTAACCCCCAACCCGTTTGCGGGAAAAACAGCGCTGCTGCTTTCGGCTTCGCCCAGCTTGCGCGCCGGGGCACAAGGGCTGGTGCACCTTAAGGTGCCGCTCGAAGCGCTTGGGGTGTTTGTGTTCCCACGCGTCTTTACTCTCGCCCGTGCACAAGAGGCACTTGATGGTAGTCAGGGCTTTAAGGATGCAAAGCTGACCAGAGAGCTCGAACAGCTGGTGAAAGAATTTATGGCGATGACAAAGGCACTCCGTCTCGCATAAAACCTCTTCTCAGGGGCAAGGAAGTAGGGTATTTTCTATCCCCTCATATGCTGAAAAAAATAGTAATCGTCTTTTCGTTGTTATTTGCCACCGGCGCCAGCGCCGCGCCGGACCGGTATGTCTTTGACAAGGACCACACGCATATCTTTTTTTACGTCAGCCATCTGGGGTATTCGCAGATGTGGGGGCGTATAAAGGAGTATGACGGCTATTTCACGTTTGATGAGAAAGAGCCGGAGAAAAGCGAGGTGGATGTGACGCTCAAACCGCAAAGCGTCGATACCGATGTGCCGGCACTTAATAAGGAACTGCTGGGCGAAAAATTCTTCAATGTCGCAAAATTTCAGACGATACATTTTAAAAGTGAGAAGATTATAAATATCGGCCCGGCAGGCATTGCCGGGAATCCCAATGCCCTTCCGCCGCCGCATGGTGATGTCATTGGCGATCTGACCATGCTTGGCGTGACAAAACCGTTTGTGCTGCATGTCATCTATAACAAATCCGGCATCCACCCCTACACCAATAATTATATTGCGGGGTTTACGGCAGATGGGGTTATGAAGCGCTCGGACTTCGGCATGAACGCATACCTTCCCGATGTCGGGGACGAGGTGCATATTCATATCGAGGCCGAGGGCATCGATCCGCTGAAGCACCCTGGCAACAGCAAAACACCGCATTGAGAGGGTTATGTTGCACGCAGCAAAGACGATTATCGCCGTTGTTTTCTTGCTGGCGTTATCTGTGCCCGCATTTGCCAACACGGTCACCACCGAGCGCACGGAGACTACGCTCATCAGCGAAGTAAAAACGATTCAGGCCGGAAAAAAGTTCCGTGTGGCGCTGCATATCCACCTCAATCCCGGCTGGCATACCTACTGGAAGAATCCCGGCGACTCCGGCGTGCCGCCGCAGTTCAAGTGGACGCTACCCAACGGCTTTAAGGCATCGGACATAGAATATCTTGCCCCCAACCGCGAGCAGACCGGGACGCTGGTGGATTATGCCTACGATGATGACGCCTACTATCTGGTGACGATGACTCCGCCGCCAATACTGCGCGACGGGATGACAAGTATACTAGCGCTCAAAGCAGGCTGGCTTGTCTGCAAGGATATATGCATCCCGGAATCGGGTGATTTCTCGCTGGCGTTTCCTTCAGGTGCCAAAGCCGAATCCGGTGAAGATACGCCGCTGATGTCCAAAATAATCGCAAAGCTTCCGGGCAAGGTAACGGGCAGTATCGCCCTGTCCGTTTCGGAGGGGCAGATTCGGCTCGACATGCTGTCGGACAAGGCGGCGTCGGCAAAGGACCCGGTCAAATCCATCGTATTCTTCCCGGAGAATGACGGGCTCATCGATAACGCCGCCGAACAGAAGCTGACGCGCGACCCGATGGGCTATACGCTTATGTTAAAGATGGCCACAGGCGTAAAGATGCCGGATCATCTTGACGGCATATTGTCGGTGTTTTTCAAAAACGGCAGCCGCAAGGATTATGCGTATCATTCGGCTGAGGCTGGCTCTGTTGCGCCTCTGCATGGCAAGGGAATACCTGAGTGGATGGATATTGCGGCGGCAGTTGCCTATGCGCTGCTGGGCGGCCTCATCCTCAATGGCATGCCGTGCGTGTTCCCCGTGCTTTCGCTCAAGGCCCTCGCGGTCGCAAAAAAGGCTTCGGCGCATCCTTCGCAGGCAAGAAAACAGGGGCTGGCTTATGCGACGGGAGTAATTGCAAGTTTCCTGCTGCTGGCGCTGGCGCTGATACTATTCCAGAAGAGCGGGCAGGTGGTGGGCTGGGGTTATCAGATGCAGTCGCCGGTATTTGTCTCGCTGCTGGCGTTGCTGCTGTTTACCGTCGGGCTGAACCTCGCGGGTTATTTTGACCTGCCGGTGCTGCTAGGTGGCGTAGGCGGCGAGGCGACAAGGAGTGACAGCGCATGGGGTAGTTTCCTCACAGGTATACTTGCCGTAATGGTGGCGACACCCTGCACCGCGCCGTTCATGGCAGGCGCCATCGGGTTCGCGCTGACGCAAAGCGCTGCCGTCATAGTGGCCGTGTTTGCGGCGCTGGGGCTCGGGCTGGCGTCGCCGTTTCTGCTCATCAGTTTCTACCCGCGCCTGATCAGGGCGCTGCCCAAACCCGGGGCATGGATGAACACGTTCAAGGAATTTCTCGCATTCCCGATGTTCGGCTGGACGGTGTGGCTCTTATGGGTGCTGGCGCGCGAGGCAGGTGGCGGAGCGACCTGTGTTGTGCTGCTTGGCATGATATTGATCGCCTTTGCACTCTGGCTGTGGCGCTTTAAGTCCACAAAACTTGGTGTTCTGGCGCTGATTATGGGCGCGGCAGGCATCAGCAGTGCCGTTGTCGTGGGGCACGCGCCGCAGGCTCCAATGCCAATGCCCGATCAGGCGATGGCCTTTTCCACCACGAGACTCCAGTCGCTGCGCGATCAGGGCAAGGCGGTTTTTGTGGATGCAACCGCCGACTGGTGCCTCATCTGTAAGGTCAATGAGTCGGTAGCGCTGTCTTCACCTGCTGTCATGCAGGCGTTCAAAGCGCATCAGGTGGCGTATCTGATTGCCGACTGGACGCACGGCGACAGCGACATCACGCAGTATCTGGCCTCTTTTGGTAGGAGTGGTGTCCCGATTTACGTCTACTATCCGCCGGAGAACGGTGCGCCGGTGGTGCTGCCGCAAGTGCTTACCCCATCCACCGTGATAGGGGTTTTAAAGTGAACGAAACGCATTTTGGTTTCCGCACTGTTTCTGAGGAAGCAAAGTCCTCGCTGGTGCGCGGCGTGTTTGACGCAGTAGCTTCAAAATACGATGTGATGAACGATGCAATGAGTTTTGGGATGCATCGCTTATGGAAGCGCGAATTTGTCTCGGGCGTGGATATGCGACCGGGCCTGCGCTGCCTTGATGTTGCCGGCGGCACAGGCGATATTGCATTCAAGCTTTTAAAACGCGGTGCGGAGCACGTCACGATATGTGACATCAACGACAAAATGCTCGAAGAAGGCCGCCGCCGTGCGGACGATCGCAATCTGATAACCGGTATCGAATGGCTGTGCGGCGATGCGGAAGCGCTGCCGCTGCCGGATAATGCGTTTCATCTCTACACGATTGCTTTTGGCATACGCAATGTCACGCATATCGACAAGGTACTCTCGGAAGCGCACCGCGTGCTGAGGCCGGGTGGGCGGTTCATGTGCCTTGAGTTCAGTCAGGTGAAGTCAGAAACGCTCGCGCGCTTTTACGAGGCTTATTCGTTCAACGTGATACCGAAGATAGGCAAGGCCATAGCGGGCGATAGTGCGCCTTATCAGTATCTCGTTGAAAGCATCCGCAAATTCCCCGGTCAGGAGCGCTTTGCGCAGATGATCCGTGACGCAGGCTTCAGCCAAGTGCGATACACCAACATGACCGGCGGCCTGGTCGCGGTGCATTCGGGGTATAAAATCTAGCTTTATTTATCCTTGCGATACTTATCGAGTTTTTTGCGGAAACCTTCGGCATCGCCGTATTCCAGAAATTTGAGATAACGTTTATGAGGATCGCGTATGCGCAATGCGTGCTTGATCGGGCACCAGTGCTGCTCGGTCCGGCTGGCGATTTCCCGCGCATAAGCGATAACGCCGTTTGAATATCCGCAATAGACACAGTTTAAGGCCTCCACCCAGTTGAGATACTTCAGGTGTTGCCGGTCAATGATAACATACTCTGACCGCACAACCCGGGAAATGCCATACGCGCGAAAACAGATATGCTGGTAAATGGTCACCCAAATGTCTGCCAGAAACATTGGTATTATCAGCGAGTAAATAACCGGCGCTGTCAGAATACTGAAAAAGCCTGACTCCCGGAAGAACTGAAGCATTCCCATGCGGAAAGTCAGATGCTTTTTGATAATATCCTTCTCGAACCTGGCTACTTTTCCCTTGATTTTAAGCCCGTACTGCGCGCGGCCCTTTTCCAGTTCATGCCCCAGCTTTTCCTCAAGCTCACGGATGCGGGAGACGATTTCTTCAATTTGTTCATTCATGAGGCAGGCCTTTCAGACGGGAGGAATTTCCCCTGGGATATGGGCAAGAATATTACGCACAACATTAAGAACCATAATGCGCGCAGGATGTCACATACTATCGGGATATTAGGTGTAATGCACGCCAGCGGAGCTTATGCAGCGGCTCCTCGGGCCATTCCGCGCGGCTGGGCACCAACACGCATTTGTGCTGCAGCGTTGACAATTTCCTCCTGCAGTCCAGTGAGGGTCTTTCCTTCTGGTAATTGGAAATCCAGGGTCAGCATGGGCTTTCGATCGGCCGTTTGGCTGATTTGTGCCGGATTAAGCAGAATCGCATGTTGTTTCGCGACAGCTTCTTTTTGAGCTTTAATATCCTCTTCCGATTTGAACATTTCATGATTCGCCAGCACCGCGCCGATAGCCGGATCGTTGTTTGTGCGTGCGCTGATGATCTGCGACAGCATATGCCCGTCCATAATGCGAGGCAGCATTGGCGGCAGTTCTTTTCCTGATGCCAGCAACACTTCCGTAAAAATATTCTCAATTTTCTTGGTGTCGATTTTTGACAGCGGTGTTTCCGTCATTTTCTTTGCCAGTTCACCCGCCGTTAATGGTGCACCGGTTTGCGCGTCGGTGGTGACGGTTGCCTTGGTGCCGAATCCTACTGCCACATTATAACCTGTTGTTTCAACACTCATATCAAGATTCACAAGATCATTGGGCTGCAGTATGCCGAGCGCAAAAGCTTTTGCTTTCACCTGCGCAAGAATATGGTCATGGTGCGTTTTGAAATACTCAGCGATTCTTTCGTCAGCCGAAGCAACTGCTTTTCCATCCTTTGGCAGCTCTTTTGACTGAATGTCGATCCAGACTTTGCCATCATTATGGTGCGCCTTAATTGCTTTTTCCCATGTTTCCGCCTGATCGGGTTTGCCCTGACTGGCTACAAAAAACTGATCAATCATCGCCAGTTCTTGTGCGGTAAATGCGCCTTGTTTTTGTTCCAGCAGAGGTTTGAGCTCTTTCCATACATCGCCGTAAGTTTGCTGATGTGATTTTGCGGGCTTTGCAGCTACTTTTCCGGCAAGCGATGGAATGGCTGAAAGCGTGCTGAGTATTGCAGCATTAAGGCTGACAGGATCATAATCCTGCGCTGGTTGCCCCAACAAAATCTCCAATGTTACGCCTTCCCCATGCGGAATCGCCTGCTCGGCATCAGGCACATAATTGTAATCGGTCGGTTTGAGCGATACTTCTTTCACCGGGCACTTCACGGGGTCCGGGTTGCCATAGCGGACTACATCCTGGCCGCTCAATGTTGCCCGTAAAATAGCATTTGAAGTTTCAGTGAGCGAAAATTCAGAGGAGGCGTCAGTACCACCGCCAGCATCAGGGGGCACATTTGCTGTCGTCGATGATACCAGAGGCAATGATGCGGGGGCGGTTACAGACGATTTAGAATTCAATCCCAAAAAATCCCAGAACCCCATATTCATTCCCTGTATTTGTTTTTCAAACTGGTTTTATAATAACAAAAATCCGTTGCAGAAGTATGAAGATTTTATGACAATTTCGTGACGCTCCGGGCTATTGTGGTAAAATAAAGAAAACTATCAATTGTCTAAATCAAGTAATTACAGGTTGTTATCTTAAATGCCGTGCCTTGCCGCGAGGTAAGAGCTTGTGATAGAAGCCTGAGCCATGTTCCGATCCATTCGTAATTGCTCGCGTCTCGTACGCATCGCGCTCATCCTCGCCCGCTACAACGTGCTGTTCTTCTGGCGCGGCGAAGCAACAGCCGATAAGGGCAGGCGGCTCGCACAGGCGCTGCACGCGCTTGGGCCGACATTCATCAAGCTGGGGCAGGCGCTTTCCACCCGTGCGGATCTGGTGGGGCAGGAGGTGGCGCTTGAGCTGGCGCAGCTTCAGGACAGGCTTCCGCCGTTTGCTTCCACGATAGCCCGTGCGATTGTGGCATCTGGGCTTGGCCGCCCGATCGAGGAGATGTTCGCCACGTTTGAAAACGAACCCGCCGCTGCGGCGAGTATTGCACAGGTACATTTTGCAACGCTCAAAGACGGCAAAGAAGTAGCGGTGAAAATCCTGCGTCCGCATATCGGCGAGGCCTTCGCCCGCGACATCGAGCTGTTCTACTGGATTGCCGACATGGCGCAGCGCTTCAAGCCAGAATGGCGGCGGTTCCGCCTGCGCGAAGTGGCGCATACGTTTGAAGAGATGATCCGGTTCGAGCTTGATCTGCGGTACGAAGGGGCAGCGGCGACGGAGTTAAAAGCCAACCTCAAAAACGATCAGGGATTTTATGTGCCGGAAATCTACTGGGATTATACCTCGCATGAAGTGCTGACCGCCGAGCGTATCCGCGGCATACCGATTGGCGATGTGGCGGCGCTTAAAGCTGCGGGCCATGACACGGCGAAGCTTGTGGATCTCGCCGCCGTCGGCTTCTTCCGGCAGGTGTTCCGTGATGGATTCTTCCATGCCGATCTGCATCCGGGTAATTTATTCGTGCTGCCCGACGGGAACATCGCAGCGGTGGATTTTGGCATCATGGGGCGGCTTGATAAACAAACGCGCATTTATCTTGCGCAGATACTGCGCGACTTCCTCGCTGAGGATTACCAGAATCTTGCGAAGATTCATATCGAAGCGGGCCTCGTTCCGCCGCACACATCTGAAAATAATTTCGCGCTTGCGGTCATGGCAATCGCCAAGCCCATTATTGGGCGGAGCCTGAACGAGATTTCGGTGGCGCGTTTATTAGGGCAGCTTTTTACCACGGCCGAAGCATTCGAGATGGAAGTGCAGCCGCATCTGCTGCTACTCCAGAAAAATATGATGATTGCCGAGGGCGTGGGCAGAATGCTTAACCCTAACGTTAATATGTGGATGGTGGCGCAGCCCTTGGTCGAGGAATGGGTCACGCAGAACTTCAACGCGCGGGCGCGCATCAAGCATCACGTGCGGGAGACGATGGCACTGGCGCGCATGTTGCCCACGCTTATCCGCCAGGCGGAGTCGGCGCTGGAGCGCGTGAACTCCGGCGGCATACGCCTGCACCCGGAAACTGAATCCTCGATGCAGGCTGCGCGAGCCCGCATGCAGCGCAACTGGCTGATATTCGCCTGGGCGGCGCTGATAGTGTTCGCTCTTGCCATTAATCACAGAATCTTCTAGTATATTACCCCATTTCACAAGGCTGTATGAAAAAATCAGTTCTTCTCATCGTGACGGGCAGCATTGCTGCCTATAAGTCGCTCGACGTGATCCGCCGCCTGCGCGAGTGCGGCGTGACGGTGACATGCGTGCTGACCAAAGGCGGTGCGGAGTTTGTGACGCCGTTGTCGCTGGCATCGCTCTCTGGCAATCCGGTATATGGCGAGTTATTTTCACTTAAAGATGAAACCGAGATGGGGCATATCCGTCTTTCACGCGAGGCAAGCCTTATCGCGGTAGTGCCTGCAAGCGCCGACATCATAGCCAAAATGGCCGCCGGTAATGCCGACGATCTCGCAACTGCCACGCTGCTTGCTTCCGACAAGCCCGTGCTGATTGCCCCTGCGATGAATGAGCGCATGTGGGAACACCCGGCGACAAAGCGCAATCTCGCGCAGCTTAAAAAAGATGGCATTGGAATTATCGAGCCTGATTCAGGCGCGCTTGCATGCGGCGAAATAGGGCAGGGCAGGCTTGCAGAAGTGGACACTATCGTTGAAGCGATTGTAGCAAAGCTTGGCGGCAATGGAAAACTCGCAGGGCTTTCCGCGCTGGTGACTTCAGGGCCGACATTTGAGGCGATTGATCCAGTGCGCTTCATCGGCAACCGGTCATCGGGCAAACAGGGACACGCTGTCGCTGCTGCGCTGGCTGATGCCGGTGCGAAAGTGACTCTCATTACAGGGCCAACCGCTGAGCCTGCTCCTGATGATGTGGTTGTGGTGCGTGTGGAATCGGCAGAGCAGATGCTTGCTGCCTGCAAGGCTGCGCTGCCTGTGGACATTGCAGTGTGCGCTGCGGCCGTCTCCGACTGGCGCGCGAAAAATCCGCTCGATCACAAGCTTAAGAAACGCGCGAATGACTCCCCGCCGGAAATTCCACTCGCATTCAACCCCGACATTCTGCAGACGCTCTCCCAGCTTAAAGCCCAGCGGCCAAAGCTGGTGGTGGGCTTTGCCGCCGAGACCGAAACGGTGATGAAAAACGCCACCGCCAAACGCAAGGAAAAGAGTTGCGACTGGATTGTGGCCAACGATGTTTCAGGCGGAAAAGTATTCGGTGCAGAGACCACCAGTGCATTTTTGATTACTGCGAAGCAAACCGAAGAATGGAAAAATATCAGCAAGCGTGAGCTTGCAGATAGACTGGTCGATAAAATTATCAATACTGTCATTCCCGCGAAGGCGGGAATCTCTCTTGCCAGTGTATCTGGCCATGGAGATTCCGGACAGCGCCGCTCGTTTTCCGAGGCAAAGCCTCGGACTTAGCTAAGCTTCCGGAATGACAAGAACATTAGAAAGGAAAGCCATGGTAAACATTCTCCTCATATCGTTACCTCACGCACATGATCTGCCATTGCCTGCTTATGCCACCGAGCATAGCGCGGGGATGGATTTGCTTGCGGCAGTGAAGGATGACGTCACCATCCAGCCTGGTGCGCGTGCACTTGTTCCCACCGGCATCAGCATCGCGCTGCCGGAAGGCTATGAAGCGCAGGTGCGGCCGCGTTCTGGCCTTGCGCTTAAATCCGGTGTGACGGTGCTTAACTCGCCGGGGACTATAGATGCTGATTATCGCGGCGAAGTCGGGGTGATCCTCATCAATCACGGGCAGGAGCCGTTTAAAGTCACGCGCGGCTTGCGTATCGCGCAGCTTATCATCGCGCCCTATACGCGTGCCACCTGGCAGAAAGCCGAATCATTAGAGGAAAGCGCGCGCGGTGCAGGTGGCTTTGGGTCCACAGGTACGAAGGCGAAGAAGACGGCATGATCCCGTTTCCCAGACGCCTGTTCTACGCCATCGAAGCGGTGCTTTATATCGCCTATAACGCTGGCGCTGAGCCGCTTAGCAGCCGGGAGATTGCGGAAAAACAGGGGATGCCGCCGCGTTACTTAGAGCAGATGATGCAGAAGCTTGTGCGCGCCGGAATTCTGCGCGGCGTGCGCGGGCCGCACGGGGGATATTTACTGGCGCGCGAGAAGCGGCGCATTTCGGTTGCGGACATCTGCACGGCGCTGGCGGAGGACGAGGGAATTCCTGCTTCCACGCAGCTTGGCAACCAGATCGTCGTGCCTATGATCCATAAGCTTCAGACAGCGCAGACCGTGCAGCTGCAGGAGACGACGCTTGCTGATCTCTATGAGCAGGCAACCCGCCACAACATTCGCAAAAGCGCTGAAGAGCGCAGTGATTTCGCAATTTAACCAAGGAGGAACCTATGACAGCCACTGCTTTAAAATTCGAGCCCGCCCAACTGGATGAACCCGGTCGCGGGCGCATTTATGAGAATATCGTCGCCACCGTCGGCAATACGCCGCTGGTGCGCCTCAACCGCATCGCAAAGGAAGCGGGCGTGGTCGCGGACATTGTCGCCAAGCTCGAATTCTTCAATCCGCTGTCTTCGGTGAAAGACCGCATTGCGCTCGGCATGATCGAGGCGGCGGAAGCTTCCGGCAAGCTCAGCCCGAAATCGGTGCTGGTCGAGCCGACCTCTGGAAACACGGGCATTGCGCTTGCGTTCATCTGCGCGGCAAAAGGTTATCGCCTGATTCTCACGATGCCCGAGAGCATGTCGATGGAGCGGCGCAAGATGTTAAAGTTTCTTGGCGCTGAACTGGAGCTTACACCTGCCCCCAAGGGCATGCGCGGCGCCATCGAGCGCGCAGAAGAAATTGTTGCGGGCAATCCCAACGCGCTAATGCTGCAGCAGTTTAAAAACCCTGCGAATCCGGAAATCCATCGCAAGACTACCGCGGAGGAAGTGTGGAACGACACAGATGGTAAGGTGGATGTGTTTATCACTGGCGTTGGCACCGGTGGAACGATCACCGGCGTGGCGCAGGTCTTAAAGAAGAAAAAATCCGATATAAAAATCATCGCCGTGGAACCGGAAGACAGCCCTGTACTCTCCGGCGGCAAGCCGGGCCCGCACAAGATTCAGGGCATCGGCGCGGGATTCATTCCCGATATTCTCGATCGCTCGCTTATTGATGAAGTTATCACCATCGGCAATGAAACCTCATTCGCCACAGCACGCAAGGTGGCAAAACTCGAAGGTATCCCCGTGGGCATCTCGTCGGGCGCAACCATTGCCGCGGCGCTCGAAGTCGGCAAACGGCCGGAGATGAGGGGCAAGCTTATCGTCGTCATCATAGCATCGGGTGCAGAGCGTTACCTCTCGACGGATTTGTTTGCTGAATGAGGGGTTAAGGGCGACGTGGAAGAATACCCATTTCGCGCTCTAAAACGTCTCTGTCAATCATAACGGCAATTAAATACTCATGTTGATATCTTCTAAAGGAATCAACTTAGGTGCTTTGCCAGAGATCTGAGGGACTAAATGCAGTGGGAAGAGTAGGTCGCAACGCAATTAAGTCATCTCTTAATTTTCTTAGTACCACTCCCGCTCTTGGTGCTATCAGCTTATCATGGAGCCATAGCATACCTGAGCCTTGAAAATCCACATAGATGTCTATCAACTTATTATAGGCGTCACAGAGAGTATTTCTTACTGCAGGAAATTGGGATATGGGAGGATTATTCGGATTATCAGCCGGATCAGTCAGATAAGGTTTTCTTATTCGCCACTGCGTATCCACTATGTTGGCGAACTCCGCTTTGATTGATGCGGTATCAATTGCCATTTTCTGAGCCTCTGGCTTCTTTCAGGATATCCATGTACATACGGTACATTGCTTCTACATACTCAGGGTCTGGAGGAGACGTATTAACTGGGCGTTGTTCTTTAAGCGCTACCAATTCCTCGGCGGTTATGAAAAAATCACTCAATTTCTGTAATATCTGCTCTCT
>Ga0206844_10300_pt1 | contig 13661 bp, 10 predicted proteins | sample Alteio_BWOrgCont_22_FD_152907 | JGI IMG/M metagenome (GOLD analysis project Ga0206844, IMG submission 152907) | Enriched cells from forest soil in Barre Woods Harvard Forest LTER site, Petersham, Massachusetts, United States -... | ecosystem: Environmental > Terrestrial > Soil > Temperate forest >...
CGCGAGGCGGACTTCGGCCCACTGGCGTCGCGTCCAGTTGGGACCGTCTTTCAGGCGTTCGTCGAGCGTGGTGAGGGGGAAGTTCAGCAGGACGGTGAAGGCCAGTTTGTTGTTAAAGAAGTCGTCGATGACGTGCGCGGAGGGATCGTAGCCGGCGAATACTTCATCGAAGGGTAGCACCGGGCCAAGATCGAGATCGGATTGCTGATTGAACTCGCGATTGATCTCGTGCATGTGACCGTCGAGTTCTTCGAGCAGACTCTGGAAGCGGCTGAACATGGTGTCGAGGGTGGTTTGATCGCCGGCGAAGTTGGTGCGGACGAAGTCTTCGAAGGTGGCCGCATCGCCGTCATCTGCGCGCCAGAACTCGGCTACCTGATGGAGACCGCGATCGAGGCGAAGTTTTTGTTGTGCACCGTACTTGGCGGTTAGTTCGCTTTGCAGTTTGGGGATCGAGTCGTTCATCCATGAGGTGGCTGCGGATGTCTTTGCGGGAGTGGAAGCGTTCTGCATCGAAATCTCCTCGGAACAAAAAAGTGGAACCGCGACGCATACGATAGCCGTGACCAGAAGCGTCAAACGAAGGCCTTGTTTCATTTTCTCCTCTTCATTTCTATTTCTTGCTCCTCAGTGCCGAGTCGGGCTCCGGGTAGGGCAGGGAATTACTGAACTCGGAGATGTCGGAAGACGCGAAGTCGGGGAAGGGAAGCTTGCTATTCTCGCGCCATTGTTGCACTTCGTGCGAGACCGCGGCAGCTTTATCTTTGTCCACGCCCGGGTCGCGGCCCAGATAAACGGTGCGGGAGGTAAAGGCGATAGCAGTACCCGATGCTTCGACAATTTCCACGATTCTCAGCAGAAGATCTTCCTGAATGGCGAGAAACTCGTTGTTGTCCCTGGTCAGCACGTAGCAGAACACTTCCAGAGTAAGGGAGTTGTTGTCGTATCCAATGAACCGAATGCGCGCGCCGGCGGTTTCGACTTTGGGATGCTCATAGAGTAAGCGGCGAATCTGGGCCAGCACGTAACGCAGCTGGTCGGCCGATGTTTCGTAGCGCAGGCCCAGCTTAGTAGTGAAAAGGATTTTATCGCGCCGGCTCAAGTTCTCGACGTTCATCGTAGCCAGCGTCCCGTTAGGAATGGAAAGCTCGGATCTTTCAGGAGTGCGAATGCGCGTTGAGCGCAGACTGATATCTTCTACTGTGCCGGTCCTGTCGCCGAAACGGCATACGTCGCCTACGCGGATGACTTCATCTCCGAGCAGGGAGACACCACCGAATAAATTCTCCAGGGTCTTCTGCGCGGCGAAGGCGACGGCGATTCCACCGATGCCCAGTCCGGCGAGGGCGGTGGTCATGTTGAAGCCGAGAGAGCCAAGTATGGCAAAGACGGCAACGATGAAAATTACGGACTTGAGAACGCGCTCGCCGAGAAGCAAGAGCGATCCTGTGCCTTTTCGTCCCGTGTAGATCGCGCGCTCTCGAAGCCGTCGCGTCACCTGCTGCAGGATTCGCCAGAGTAGCCAGCTCCATCCGACGATGAACACCACGCCCATTACCAGTTGGTAGTAGTGGCGCTGCAAGAGCGGTAAGCCGAGCCGTCGGACGCAAAGAACGTGAATCACAGCTCCGAATAAAAGCCACATTGGGCGGGAGATCGAAAGCCACACTGTGGTCCGCGGCGGTTGCTTGGGGCGTAATTTTCCGGAGAGCCCGGCGATGGAGACTAGCAGCCATCCCAGACCTGCGGCGATGGGTATGGCGAGCAAGATGGCAAGCCATTGCCACGCGGGTAATCCCAGGAACTGCCAACGCACCATGAAATTGGGGAGACGGGCCTCGACCTGGTGTACCTCGAGACGGTCGTAGAGGTCGGGCACTTTGGCCAGGGTTTCGGAGGAGATCAACCAGATTCGCCCTCCGCCGGGATCGTGGACGTGGTCGAGGGTGAGGTCAGCATCAACATCTCCGGCGGACAAGACTCCGATGCGCTGGTGGTCGGAAGAAACTCCTTCTTGCGGAATTCCCTCGGGTCGATTGCTGATCAGTCTCAAGTTGCCGGAGAAAGCTCGATCCATTACCTCTTTCAGCTTGGTCGCGAGTTCTTCACCTTGCTCTGCGCGTTTGGCATTGCTCATCTGCAGATACTGCGCAGCGATGGAGTAATTCCCGGCCTGGGCTGCCTGGAGGAATCCGTAGACGGTGCCGCTAGGAGTATCGCGGCCCAGCGGGTCGGTTGCGGGCTGGGTCGCGACCTCGGTCGGGGACTTGCCCAGCTGCGCTGGAAGTAGCTGTCCGGCGGCTGCCACGGAAACGGTTACGCACAAGAGGAGCCAATGAACTCGTTTAGACAAAGAAGACATGGTTCCTTCTCCAGAGGAGGGCGCGAGTGCGCCCACGAATGCCTGCGCAGAGCGAGAGTTCATTGTATCGAAGGAAGACCAACGTCGCGGAATCGTGAGCGCGTTCTACTAGCGTTTGGGTCGATACACGTCCGTGGCAGTGCCGAAGAAGACTTCGGCCGAATTCATTACCGTTTCTGAGAGGGTCGGGTGAGGATGGATCGTGAGCGCGATGTCCTTGGCAAGCGCTCCCATTTCCATGGCAAGCACTCCCTCGGCGATGAGTTCGCCCGCACCGGCTCCGACAATTCCCACGCCTAGCACGCGCTCGGTTTCCGGATCGACGAGCAGCTTGGTCATGCCTTCGGTTCGGTCGATGGTCATGGCGCGTCCTGAGGCGGCCCAAGGGAACCGGGCCACTTTGATTTCGCGATTATCTTTCTGCGCCTGGGTTTCGGTGAGGCCGCACCAGGCGACTTCGGGATCGGTAAAGACGACGGCTGGAATCGCGTTGGGCTCGAAGGCAACTTTATGTCCGGCGATGGCCTCTGCGGCGGTACGTCCTTCGTGCATGGCTTTGTGCGCCAGCATAGGCTCGCCGACTACGTCGCCAATGGCGTAAATGGCGGGATCGTCTGTTTGCAGTTGCTTGTTGACTTGGATGAATCCGCGAGGGCCGACTTTGACTTGAGTTTTCTCCAGACCGGGGATTTCGGAATTAGGTTTGCGTCCTACCGATACCAGCACCTTTTCGAATACCTTTTCGCGTTCCTTCACTTCTGGGCCATCGAAGGTAACGCGGATTCCGTCGGATTCTTCTTTTACGGCGGCGACGGTGGTGTTGAGCAGGATGGAATCGAAAATCTTTTCTATTCGCTTATGCAAGGGAAGGACGAGATCGCGATCGGCTCCGGGCAAGAGTCCGGGGAGCATCTCGACGACCGAGACTTTGGAGCCGAGTGCGGCGTAGACGGTGCCGAGTTCGAGGCCGATGTAGCCGCCGCCGATGACTAGCAGGGTGCCGGGGACTTCGGTCAAGTCGAGCGCGGATGTGGAATCCATCATGCGCGGGGTTTCAAGTTTGAGGCTGGGAATGATTGCGGGCCGCGATCCGGTGGCAATAACGATGCGGTCGAAAGTGAGAGAATCTTCGCCCCCGTTGGTGCGACTAACCCGCAGGGTGTTTGAGTTTTCGAATGCAACTTTGCCCTGGATGTATTCGACCTTCCTTTGTTTCGTGAGGACGCCTAATCCGCCTGTCAGTTTCTTGACGACGCCTTCTTTCCAGGAACGCAGGCGGGGAAGATCAATCTTGGGGTCGGCGTAGTCGATTCCCCAATTCTTCGAATGCCGGGTTTCGTCGATCAGCTTGGCAACATGAAGGAGTGATTTGGACGGGATGCACCCGCGATAAAGGCACACGCCGCCGGGATTTATTTCTGGGTCGATCAGCGTGACTTTCAATCCGAGGTCAGCGGCGAGGAAAGCAGCGGCATAGCCACCGGGGCCTGCGCCGATCACTGCGATGTGTAAGCTGGTCGAATCCGCCATTATTCTCGCTCTCTACATTATTTTAGAAACACTCACTGCGCCTGAGATGAAGCAGACACAATCAGCTGCCGGTCGGAGATATCGATCGTGACGACCTTCCCCAGCCAAAAGTCGAGGCCGACCACGCAATCGTAAATTATGTCGGCGAAGGTTGTGGTTGCGTCCGCAATCGCGATCTGGGGCGCAGCCGCGAGCGCGATCTTCGGCAGAGTTGTCTCGTAACGAACGGTAGTTGCCCCGTCGGAGTTTTTCTGCTCCCGCTTCTTCACATCTTTTCCGTCTTTGTCGATGGCAAGCGGCGACATGAACCGCGTAGCCACGGTTGCGTTCGGGCTGCCTGTATCAATTTCGCATTGGCCGGGCTGATTGCCTATCAAAAAGTCTGAGAACAGGTCGAGCGCAATGCCGCGCTGCTCGTCGAACTTCAGCGGAGATGTCTTTCCGGTCCTGCGCCGTTGCTCCAGGGACTTGGCAGTCTCGAACACCAAAACTTTGTTGACGAAGTCGAGAGTAAAGGGCTGCTGGCGGAAATCGATGACTGAAACAATACCCTCAAGATGCAACTGGTCAAGCATCTCCCATGCGCCGACGACGACATTGCTGCTGACCACCGGCCCCACGGAAATCTCGGAGATAGTGAACAGTGGAACGTCGAGGCGATCGCCCCACATGCGGAACGCTGTGAACTTACCTGCAGGCGTGCCATGCAGTTTCTCGATTACGCTGGGCGCGAGGACGTCCATGCCAGCGCCCGTATCAAAGATTACGTGCGCAGAAAGTGTTCCACCTAAGGTGGCGGGGACAATCACAAAACCTTCGGGGCTGATGGTCAGTGGAATCTCGACCGGCTTCCGGGAAGCGAGCGCGGGCAGTGCGACCAGTAAGATAAAAACAACCGCGATATTTCGCATCCGGAATATTTTCCGAGCTGAATTTAAAAGCCAAACTCTCATCCCTGAACCGACAACAAGAACGGTTGCTCAAAGGCTTCCGCGATCCAACGCAGGAAACGGGCAGCGTCGGCGCCGTCGATCAGTCGATGGTCGTAGGACAAGGACACCGGCAGCACTAGCCGCGGCTCGAACTTACCGTTCAGCCACACTGGCTCCATGCTGGAACGCGAAAGGCCAAGGATCGCGACCTCAGGATAATTCACGATCGGAGAGAACCCGGTGCCGCCAATTCCGCCGAGGTTGGTGATGGTGAAAGTGCCGCCTTCCATTTCCGCGAGAGTCAGCTTCTTATCTTTCGCCTTGCGGGAAAGTTGTGTGAGCTCGGCCGCGAGTTCGACGATGTTTTTCTTATCAACATCGCGAATGACCGGTACCAGGAGACCACGATCTGTATCTACGGCTACGCCGATGTTGATGTATTGCTTATAAACAATTTCGTCTTTGGCGAGATCGATACTGGCGTTGAACTGAGGAAAGATTTTCAGCGCGGACGAGCAGACTTTTAGTGCGATGGCGGTGACGGTCATCTTACCGCCGGCTTCTTCCGCTTTGGGAGCGAAGCGCGCGCGCAAATGCTCGAGTTCGGTGATGTCCGCTTTGTCGTTCTGCGTGACGTGCGGGACGGTCGTCCACGCCTGCCACAGATGTTCGGCGGTCTTGCGGCGCACGCCTCGAATTGAAACCCGCTCGACCTTGCCCCACTTGGTGAAATCCGGCAATTCTGGTTGAGCGAATTGAGCGCCGTGTGGGGTTTGGGCAGCCGCAACCGCGGACGCGAGCAACGACTTCGAGTACGCCTTGACATCGTTTTCACTGATGCGCCCGCCAGGTCCGCTGCCTTTGACGCTATGAACGTCGATGCCAAGTTCGCGCGCCAAGCGGCGGACGTGCGGGGCCGCGGGAACCGGCTCGCGATGCTCACTGCCCGCCACTTTTTCGAGTTGTGCCGGCATGGCGAAGCTGGGAAGAAACGATTGCGGTTGATCGGGCGGCAGGGCCTGCTCTTCGGTTTTTCCCTCGGCTTGAATGGCGGCCTGGAAAGCGAGACGCGCTCCATGTTGTCCGGAGACGTGCTCAACTGGGGCGTGCTTGGGTTTCTGCGTTTGAGGTGCGGCCGCGCCTTCGAGCGTGAAGATGACGTCGCCAACTTTAATCTTCTCGCCTTGTTTTACGCGAACCTCTTTGACGATTCCGCTGATCGAGGAGGGAACTTCGATCACCGCTTTGTCAGTCTCCAGCTCCATCACGGGCTGGCCTTCGGAGACTTTGACGCCGGGAGAAATCATGAGGCGCACGAGATCGCCTTGGGAAATATTTTCTCCGAGTTCGGGCAGTTTGAATTCGGTCGAAGCGGCAGGCGAGCTATTAACGCGCCGCTCTCTCGGCACGGTCGGCGCTGAGGCTTGAGCTGATGCTTCAACCGGAGTTGCTTTTGTGCCGGAAGCTGACGCAGCGGCTTGCTGTGCTTTGGGTTCTTTGGTGGACTCCTTCGCGGGTGAGGGCGCCCGCACCGCGCCGCCTGCGCCGTTCTCGAAGGTGAAGATCACCTGGCCGACCTTGATCTTCTCGCCCTCTTTGACGCGAATCTCTTTCACAATGCCGCTCACGGTGGATGGTACTTCGACGACTGCCTTATCGGTTTCCAGTTCCATGACGGCCTGGCCTTGGGTGATGGTCGCGCCGGGCGAAATCATCAAACGGACGAGGTCCCCCTGGTCGATGTTTTCGCCGAGTTCCGGTAGCTTGAATTCTGTCACTGTGACTTTTTCTCCGTCATTTTAGCGGGCTCTTAGCTCAGGGCCGGGTTCAGTTTCTCCGGATTAATGCCCAGATCCTTGATCGCCTTTTGGAGTATGTCGGGGCTGATCTGTTTATCACGGGCCAGAGCAGTTAATGTCGCCAACACAATGTGTTTCGCGTCCACTTCGAAGAAGTCACGAAGCGAAGCTCGATTCTCGCTGCGACCGAAGCCGTCTGTTCCCAACGCGGTTAGCGGCCGCGGCACCCACTGCGCAATCGATTCCGGAAGCACCTTCATATAATCCGATGCTGCCACAAAGACTCCAGGTGCGTCTTTAAGGCACTGCGCAACAAATGGCAGGCGGGCAGCCTCGCCGGGATGCAGCATGTTCCAGCGCTCGCAGTCGTTGCCGTCGCGATAGAGGCGTTTGTAACTGGTGACGCTCCAGACATCCGCGGCAACTCCGTACTTTTCTTCGAGAATCTGCTGCGCCTTGAGCACTTCGAACATGATGGTTCCACTGCCGAAGAGTTGGGCTCGGAGCTTTGCATCCTTTTTTGCCGAAGCTTTGAAACGGTACAAACCTTTCAGGATGCCGTCCCGGACTTCTGAGCCATGCGGCATCTCGGGCATGGGCAGTGGCTCGTTGGTGACGGTCAAGTAATAGAAGATGGATTCCTGATCCACGTACATGCGCTTGATGCCGTCCTGAATGATGACCGCGATCTCATAGGCGAAGGCTGGATCGTACGCTAGAAGATTTGGCACGGACAATGCCAACACATGACTGTGGCCGTCCTGGTGCTGCAATCCCTCGCCGGCAAGAGTAGTGCGGCCGGCGGTGCCCCCGATCAGGAAGCCGCGGGTACGCATGTCGGCTGCGGCCCAGATCAGATCGCCGATGCGCTGGAAGCCGAACATCGAGTAGTAAATGAAGAAGGGAATCGTGTTGATTCCGTGATTCGCGTACGCTGTACCCGCCGCGATGAACGAGCACATTGAACCAGCTTCGGTAATGCCTTCCTCGAGGATCTGTCCGTTCTTGGCTTCTTTGTAGTAGAGCAGAGTATCCATGTCGACCGGCTCATAAAGTTGGCCGACGCTCGAGTAAATGCCCACTTGGCGGAACAGAGCTTCCATGCCGAAGGTGCGAGCTTCGTCTGGAATGATGGGCACGATGAGCTTGCCGATCTCGGGGTCGCGCAGCAGTTTTCCCAGCAACCGAACGAAGACCATGGTGGTGGCAACGTCGCGCCCCTCAGTGCCTTTGTAAAATTCTTCAAAGTGAGATTCTGAAACCGGGCTAACCGGCTTGGCTCGCACTTTGCGTTCCGGGAGATAGCCACCGAGTTGCTTGCGCCGTTCTTTCATGTAGGTGATTTCGGCGCTGTCGTCCGCGGGGCGATAGAACGGCGCGTCGTGCAGTTCGGCATCGGGGATGGGGATCCCGAAGCGTGAACGGAACATTTGTAACTCGTCGTCATTCAGCTTTTTCTGCTGATGCGTAATGTTCTTGCCTTCGCCCGCTTCACCCAGGCCATAGCCTTTGATGGTTTTGGCGAGAATGATGGTTGGTGAGCCGACGTTCTCTACAGCCGCCTTGTAAGCGGCGTGGACCTTGATAGGATCGTGGCCGCCGAGCCGCATACGCGCGAGTTGCTCATCGGAGAGATGGTCGACCATCTTGAGCAACCGGGGATCAGTGCCGAAGAAGTTCTGCCGGAAGTAGGCGCCGCTCTCGACGAAGTATTTCTGATACTGGCCGTCGGCAATCTCGCCCATGCGCTTGACCAGCAGCCCATCGCGATCGTTGCGGATCAGGCTATCCCAATCGCCGCCCCAGATGACTTTGATCACGTTCCAGCCAGCGCCGCGGAAAATAGCTTCCAGTTCCTGGATTATCTTGCCGTTGCCGCGCACCGGACCGTCCAAACGCTGCAGGTTGCAGTTCACGACGAAGATCAGATTGTCGAGCCGTTCGCGAGAAGCCAGCGTGATGGAGCCTAGAGACTCGGGCTCATCCATTTCGCCGTCGCCCAGGAAAGCCCACACTTTGCCATCGGTCGACAGCTTCAATCCGCGGTTTTCGAGATAGCGGATAAAGCGCGCCTGGTAAATCGCCTGGATCGGACCCAATCCCATGGAAACCGTGGGGAACTCCCAGAAATCAGGCATCAGCCATGGATGTGGATACGAGGATAGGCCGCCGCCGGGCATCAATTCGCGACGAAAGTTCTCCAGTTTCTGTTTAGGGATGCGGCCTTCAAGATACGCGCGAGCATAGATGCCGGGTGCCGCATGCCCCTGGAAATAGACAAGGTCACGGTCGCCAGTTTCGGTTTGGGCGCGCAGGAAATGGTTAAAGGCTACTTCGTAAAGAGTTGCCGCCGACGCAAAGGTCGAAATATGACCGCCGATGCCTTCCTGCATCTTGTTGGCCCGAACTACCATGGCTAAGGCATTCCAACGCACCAAACTCTTGATACGGCGCTCCATTTCCTGACTACCGGGGAAGGGCGGCTGCTGAACTGCGGCGATCGTGTTCTGATATGGCGTGGTCGCCGTAAACGGCAGATTCACTCCGGCGGCCCGCTTGGCGTGCAACGACAACTGCTGCAGTAAGCGTCCGGCGCGCTCAGGGCCCCCTTCAGCTAACACATAGTCGAGGGAATCGAGCCACTCTCGAGTCTCGAGCACTTCCAATCCATTCGTCTGGGTCTCAGCCACGTCAGGTTTCTCCATCTGTCGAATAGGAATATTCCATGATAGACAATCGCGGAGAAATTTGCTGGCAGGACTTCCTGCAAAGCAAATGGCGGAGTATATTTTGTGCTGAAACAGGAATCCTTCGGTCGTTCGGAAACATCCATGCTACCGGGTGGGAGACGCCGACTAATTGCCGATCGCAAGCGGTACCGATCACCGCTAGATTGCATCCAAGTCAGCCAGAAGCACACAACGCATTGAACTCGTGAAAATAGGAGAGTCCCATGGCGAAAAAACCTGCTGCAAAACTTAACGCCCAGCCGCACATTCACCAAAGAGCGGGAGAAATTCAAGAGTATGGCACTGTGAGCCACGCTTTGCCTTTGGAACTGGAAGAGCCGGTACGTCTGGAAATGACGGAACGACTCAATCAATTGCTCGCCGACACCATGACCCTGCGCGATTTGTACAAGAAATCCCATTGGCAGGTTGCCGGCCCGACTTTCTATCAGCTCCATCTGCTTTTCGACAAGCATTTCGGTGAGCAGTCGGAGCTTGTCGACACCGTAGCCGAGCGGATTCAATTACTCGGAGGGCTCAGCATTGCAATGGCCCACGATGTGGCGGAAACTACGCGAATCGAGCGGCCACCCAAGGGCAGGGAAGAGGTTCCGGTGCAGCTTTCTCGCTTGTTGGACGCGCACCAGATCATCATTCGCGATTGCCGGGAGCTGGCGAAACTGGCCTCCACACTGGGAGATGACGGGACCAACGATGTCGTCGTCAGTGATGTTTTGCGGACCAATGAGCTGCAGGTCTGGTTCATCAGCGAACACTTGGTGTCTATGCCTCTGGTGGAAGCCGTCGATAGCGCTGCTGCGGCAGATTGATTTGATTTGTCGAAAGTTGATGGTAGGGCTGGTTTTCAGGCCAGCCCTTATCTATTGTTGGGTTGCTGAAGTGCGACGGACGACTGGGGGATTATTTACGAATTCCGAACGGAAACAGCGAACCCTGAAACTGGCCATTTTTAGCTCGGTACCGGCGGGGCTTACGCAATAATAAATGCAAATTCCTGATACCGGAGATGCCTCTAAGTTGCTATTATTACATTACTTGTGCGGGTAGTAGAGGGGGCCAAATGTTTCCAGGCGGACAGAACTTGCGCGTGTTGCGCGAGCAGCTGGGATTGACAATGCGGGATGTCGAAAACGCAAGTGCACGAATCGCACAGAAGCGTGCGAATGACGAATTCGCCATCCCTCCAAGTCGACTTTCGGATGTTGAGACAAAAGGAGTGATCCCCAGCATCTACCGTTTGTATTCGCTGGCCGTGATCTATCGCAGGGATATCCGCGAATTGCTGTCCTGGTACGGCGTCGATTTGAATGGAATGGCGACGGATCTGGACTTCGTCATTCCTCCGAAATCGCATGTTTCCGAAGCCCTGGCGAATCTTTCCAGTATCAACATGCCGGTTCGGCTTGACCCCAGCTTCGATCCCCGGCGCACGGTAAACTTTGGACGCATGGTCGAGCAGTGGGGACAGGTTCCCCTTGCGTACCTGGCGCAATTTGCCACCTGCCAGTACACCTACGGCTATATTGGCAGCGATGATTTGACTATGTATCCGATTTTGCCGCCCGGTAGCTTTGTCCAGATCGATGAATCGAAGAACAAGGCAGAAGAAGGGGGCTGGAGGTCGGAATACGAGCGCCCCATCTACTTCGTGGAAACCAGAGACGGCCACACCTGTTGCTGGTGCACTATGACGCGGGAGGAGATTATTCTGCAGCCGCACCCGCTATCACCAGTCGCCGCGCGCGCGTTACGCTATCCGCAAGAAGCGGAAATCATTGGTCAGGTTGTCGGAGTTGCCATCAGGCTGGGGGATTGGCGCCCGCTTTTGGATTCTTCAACAAGCTCGAAAGCGCGTGAAGTACTGAACTGAGATGCCGCGCCGATCCCGCACCAGGTCCGTGGGGTAAGAGATTCGGGGTGGTGGTAGCCAACCGTTCCACGTAAGTAGCCGGCGGAATTCCAGCTACCTGGCTGGATTGCTTCACATCTTCGACTAAGCTCCGGATCGGCATAGCCAGCAGCTTGGAGAGCAGCGAACGGTGGGCTCGCGCGAGCGCTCTTTTGGCTGCCAAGTCTCCGTAGACGCGAGCCAGCCCCCAGTGCTCGTAGTTACCGCCGTTATCCCGCAAACCTGAAAGATATTCCAGCCGGTTGAGGCAGCCTGCGAAGGCTCTTAGCGTGGTTTCTTGCAAGTCTTCGATGGCTGAATGCAGCGTCATTGTTAGGTTTGTTACGTTTTTGGAAATAGAGAATTACTTCGGTGATCTGTTCCAAAAAGCTTCCGCCAATACATTATCACGAGGTAACCCCACACTTGAAAGGAATTTACATCGTGAAAATGAGCCCGTATTGGTTGGCTGTTGCGCTGTTTCTGAGCATTGTTTCCGTACCAGGAACTCTCATGGCAACGCCTGGCGGCGGCACTGACGGCAACCCGAATGGTCCTCCGCCGATTGTGTTCCCCGTGCCACAATCCCCTGACGGCAACCCAAATGGTCCGCCGCCAGGAGTTGTTATGCGCTTGCGGTAGATGTCGCTAAAGACTCTTGTTGTGGGCTGCCGCAAGGTGTAAGATTTTGCCCGGTAGCCCATGACTCCATTGCGTCTGCTTTGGTATTGCCTCTGGGTCGCTCCCCACGCCCTACAGGGGATTATCTTGTTTGCAATGCTGCGTCGCAGGCTAGATCGTCAATTTCCCATGTTCTTTCTGTACACGGCATTTGAGGTTCTACAGTTTGTGGTGCTTTTCACCATCTCTCGGTCACATTTCCACTTTGGGCCGGGCTATGCACGCGCATACTCGGTTGGGCTCGCCTTGAGCACTGCTATCCGATTTGGTGTCATCTATGAGCTATTTAGGCACTTCTTCCGCCGGTATCCCGCGCTAGGTGGAGCGGGGGCGTTGTTGTTTCGCGGAGCGACTATAGTCCTTCTTTTACTGGCCGTGGGATTAGCCGTCTCGTCACCAGGTAGCAGCGCGGACTTCCTCTTGAACGCGACATACGCATTGGACCGAACGGTCAGTATTTTGCAATGCGGGCTGCTCATCTCGTTGTTCTCGTTCTCGCGATACTTTCTACTATCGTGGCGGAGTCATGCTTTCGGCATCGCTTTGGGTTTGGGAATCTTTGCCACTGTGGAGTTGGCCACCTCGGCGGTCTGGCTTCATCTCGGAACATTCGGCAATCCTGTGATTAACCTCGTGACCATGGCGACCTACAATGGCTGCGTTCTAATCTGGATATTTTATTTAGTGGCTCCGGAGCGGGAGCCCCAGATGACGGTGAATGCGTTGCCTAAGTATGATCTTGAAATCTGGAACCAGGAGTTGCAGCGTCTTTTACAACAATGACTATCACACTCATCCTTGCTGTACTCGCATTTTTGGCACTGGTGTTCTTAGTCCGGCTGGCTAGGGGCCGAGCTTCGGTGTCTAAGGTTTTAGAGAACCCGACTGAGCACATCCGGTCTGTGGACGTAGAGGCATTTCGCAACCTGGTTGACCGCGACGAGGAGGAGTTTCTGCGTACCAATCTTCCTCCGGCGGAGTTCCGCAAGATTCAACGGGAACGCCTGCGCGCGACCGTCGAATATGTCTCCTGTGCGGCGCAGAATGCAGGGGTCCTGCTGCGGTTGGCTGATGCGGGACGACGCAGTTCAGATCCCGCGACCGCCGAGGCGGCCGAGAAATTGGTCAACAACGCTCTTCGGCTGCGGCTTTACGCTTTGCACACCATACCGCGCCTGTACGTCGGCATGATTTTCCCCGGCGCGCGCATCTCTCCGGCTGGCATCGCTGAGAGCTACGAACAGATGACGCGACTCGTCGTGTTGCTCGGGTGTCTACAATATCCTACCCGTGGCGTCTCGGCTGCGCTCTGAACGGCAACCATATCCCGCACGCGGCAGCCCACACACCATCTAGTATTGCAATCGAGACAACTCAGCGCGCTCTAGAACCTCAGCTTCAGAGCAAACTGGATCGAGCGCGCGTCGTTTGTTGTCTGATTAATTGTCTGACTGATTACGCCGAAACTGCTGGGCGTGTTGATGTCCTGCTCTCCCGTGCCAGCGAGACCCGGCAAGAAGAAGTGAGGATGATTAAAGAGATTGAAGAACTCCGCGCGGAAATCCAATCCCATATTCTCCCAGGGGAGTGGGAAATGCTTGATCACTGAAAAATCGGTGTCCACATAACGAGGTCCGGAAACGGGCGCACGAGCAGCGTCTCCCAGCTCTCCAGCCGGGGCTTTTTCGAAAGCGCAAGGATTAAACCAATTGGTAAGCG
>Ga0206844_10302_pt1 | contig 13650 bp, 8 predicted proteins | sample Alteio_BWOrgCont_22_FD_152907 | JGI IMG/M metagenome (GOLD analysis project Ga0206844, IMG submission 152907) | Enriched cells from forest soil in Barre Woods Harvard Forest LTER site, Petersham, Massachusetts, United States -... | ecosystem: Environmental > Terrestrial > Soil > Temperate forest >...
GAAGCCTCGCGCAGGCTCATTCCACTTTCTTCCGCGCCCTCGTTTCCTCCGCCCCTCCCTGCCAGTGGTAACTCAGGTGTACTCAAACGATTGACGGTGATATCCGGTGGGTCTTGGTCGTTCATATATCAATAGTAGGAAGGCAGCCATTTGCCTTGAGCGAGCATGGCTTTTACCAGCGCGTAATGACGCTGGAAACGGCCAACAAACGCCAGGTTTGCGGCTGAATTTTTGAACAGAGCTAAGAATGATTCGGCATCGGGGCCCTGCGGAGAAAAAGATTCGAGCGTGGCCCCGGCCATTTCACGCCACAATTCGGGATCCCGGCTCCATTTTCGGTAGTAGCGCGGCTTTTCCCAGCCAAAATTGACGGCGGCCAGCAGCTCCGGTTGCAGGCCATTATCGGAACGGAAGAACTGGGTGAGCACCCGGCGGCAATCACAGCCGAGTTCCGTGCAATAGAACTCACGCAGCACATAGCGGCCCAGGGGAACGCCGAACCCTTGCGCCGTGACCACCACGCTGAGTTGCTCATCGCGGGCAACCTCCGGACAAATAAGATCAAAGGGTTCGAGTGGCATAAGGAAATCACCTCATGTTTTGCCGGCCTGCCGCCACAGCATCCGACGTTTCAAGACCCAGCCCCAACATCCGCCAATCGTTTGAGCACACCTGATTTGAAGTTGCTTGGGGGAAGGGGCGGCGAGGAGGTTGCCTGTTTGATGGGTCGCGGTTGGATACGTCGGATTTACCGTCGTCGAATTGTAGGACCTCCGAATTGATAATTGGCAGAAATTGAAGGAGCGGAAGCCGCGAATACTGGGCGGATCGGCGGCTTTGACCCGCCGGATTTGGCGCGGCCCGGCGGAGTCGCCGGTCCGGTTGGCAAGGAATTGGAGCCGCAACAGATTCCCGCCCGGATGCTGAACGAGTTTGTTTATTGTCAGCGCCTGTTTTATTACGAATTTGTGGAGGGGGTGTTTGTTGAAAGTGTGGACACGTTGCGCGGTGGTGCCATCCATCAGCGGGTGGATTCGGGAAACGGATCGCTGCCCAAGGCCAAAAAGAAGGCTGAGACTGATAAATCAAAGCGAGAGGAAAAACCGGCGGAAGCTGAACTCGCCATCCCAACCTCAGAAGCTAAGGTCGCCGAACCGGAAATCATCCATTCTCGTTCAGTGCAGATGGGTTCGGAACGACTGGGTGTCGTTGCCAAAATGGATTTGGTTGAAACAAAAGCCGGAAAGGATGATTTATTTACGGCGTTGGAAGTGTGTCCGGTGGATTACAAAGCGGGCGCGCCCAAGGAAGGTGAGGAAGCGAACGAATTGTGGGACACCGACAAGATGCAGCTTGGGTTGCAGGCATTAATTTTGCGCGATAATGGTTACACTTGCGACGAAGGGGTTATTTATTATCGTGCCACCAAGCAGCGGGTTCGGCTCCCCATCACTCCTGAACTGGAAAGTTGGGTTCTGCAAAAGATCGCCGAGGCCAAACGGGTCATCACCGGACCAATTCCCGCGCCACTGGTTCACTCGCCCAAGTGTGTGCGCTGTTCGCTCGCACCGGTTTGTTTGCCGGATGAAACACGGATGCTGGCCCAACCCCCGTCGGAAGACTCGTCTCCCCGTCCGGCAGACGCACCCCGGCGATTGATCGCAGCGCGGGATGACACGCGGGCGCTGTATCTCAACACGCCTGGATATCGCGTGGGGTGCAAGGATGAGGTCTTGCAGGTGAAGGACCAGGACCGGGTCATCGAGGAGGTGCGGATGCGCGATGTCTCGCATGTGGCCCTGTTTGGCAACATCCAGATTTCGACCCAGGCGATTCAGTCGCTCTGCGAAATGGAGGTGCCGGTCACGTATTTCTCCATGGGAGGGTGGTTCTACGGGATCACCCGCGGTCATGCGCTGAAGAATATTTTCCTGCGCATGGAACAATTTCGCCTGGCACGGGATGAGGCGACCTGCCTGTCACTCGCCCGGCAGTTTGTGCATGGGAAAATTCGCAACCACCGCACGCTGCTCATGCGGAATCATCTTGAGCCGCCCGAGGCGATTATTGGGAAACTCAAACGGGCTTCCGAAGATGCTCTGTCGGCGGCGTCCCTCGAAGAACTGCTCGGCATTGAGGGGGCGGCCGCGAGCCAGTATTTCCAGCAATTTAACGGCATGATCAAAGTGGAGGATGACGACCTTCCCGGTTTCGAAACGCCCAAAGATGCCAAACAACTTGCCTTTAATTTCAACTTCACGAATCGCAACCGCCGTCCGCCCACTGATCCCGTGAATGCCATGCTCTCACTGGCGTACAGCATGTTGGCCAAGGATTGCACGCTGGCGGCGCTGGCGGTGGGGTTTGACCCTTACCTTGGGTTTTATCATCAGCCGCGTTTTGGCCGGCCAGCGTTGGCCCTGGACCTGATGGAGGAAATGCGACCGCTGGTGGCGGAATCCACGGTGCTGAGTTGCATCAACAACCGGGTGATTACGGAAAAGGATTTTGTGCGGGCCGGACACGCTGTGAATCTCACCGCACCGGGTCGGAAACGGTTTTTCCAGACGTATGAACAGCGCATGTGCTCCCTGATCACGCATCCGCTCTTCGACTACAAAGTGAGTTATCGCCGGGCGCTGGAATTGCAAGCGCGGCTGCTGGCGAAGACTTTGACGGGTGAAATTGCGGAATATGTTCCACTGCTGACGAGGTGACCTATGCGCACGACCTATTTGGTTTGCTACGATGTTGCGGACGCCAAGCGGCTGCGGAAGGTGTTCAGAACCTGCGGTAATTTTGGCGACCACCTGCAATTCTCGGTGTTCGAGTGTGACCTGAGTCCGGGTGAGAAGGTGGAACTCGAAACCGAGCTGGGCAATATCATCAAACATGACGAAGACCAGGTGATGTTTGTCGGACTGGGGCCGGCGGAAGGACGCGGGGATCGGGTAATAACCGCCTTGGGTCTGCCCTATACGAAGTTGGATGCACCCTGTTACGTGGTCTGAATTTTCTATGATCTTTGACATCTGAATCCGCGAGCGGCGGGGTGATGCGGGAAACCCCGCCGGCTCTCGCGCGGCACAACCTATTGATATTGAAAGGATAATGAAGAGCCAGACAGGCACCATAGGCAGTATGGACACAAAAACAGCGCGGGCGGTCGCAAATTTAAGTTTGCCCCCTTGCGCTGCAAGGAGTAATAGTAGGGCCATTTCCACGCTCTCACGAGCGTGGCCCCGTTGAAGCTGGGTTGTTGAGCTTCGTTTTTCATAAATGGCGGCTAATTTCCACGCTCTCACGAGCGTGGCCCCGTTGAAGCGGTTAATTCCTGTTTGCGCTTGGCAGCCTGCTCGGGATTTCCACGCTCTCACGAGCGTGGCCCCGTTGAAGCAATGTTGCAATCGCGGGGGACGTGGCCGCCTCCACCATATTTCCACGCTCTCACGAGCGTGGCCCCGTTGAAGCGTTGCGTCCTTTCAATTTCTTTCCGCTTCAAGGTTTCATTTCCACGCTCTCACGAGCGTGGCCCCGTTGAAGCGGCTACAAACCCAAACTGATCCCGGCTTCTGACGTGGATTTCCACGCTCTCACGAGCGTGGCCCCGTTGAAGCATGTCTAAATGTACTTCCTAATGTAAGGTGAGAAGATTTCCACGCTCTCACGAGCGTGGCCCCGTTGAAGCGGCGGATTGAGTCTGATGCACCACGGCGTTTGCTGTATTTCCACGCTCTCACGAGCGTGGCCCCGTTGAAGCTCCGGGTTGCGATATTTACCCGTCAGCAATTGGTAATTTCCACGCTCTCACGAGCGTGGCCCCGTTGAAGCGCCGGGTGATGTTGGAATAGCTCCAACCCTCCGGGACATTTCCACGCTCTCACGAGCGTGGCCCCGTTGAAGCCAGGGTGTCACCGTCACCAACAACAAATCCGCCGTCTATTTCCACGCTCTCACGAGCGTGGCCCCGTTGAAGCGAGATGGAAGATCCGCTGATGACCGGCGGCCATGCATTTCCACGCTCTCACGAGCGTGGCCCCGTTGAAGCTAGCCTCAGCCTCGCGCATCGGATGCTTTTCGCAAAATTTCCACGCTCTCACGAGCGTGGCCCCGTTGAAGCAAGGAGGGTTACATCAAAGTGGAAGCCCAAACAACGAATTTCCACGCTCTCACGAGCGTGGCCCCGTTGAAGCTGATTATCATTTTTTCTCTATAATCGGCTGGAATCACATTTCCACGCTCTCACGAGCGTGGCCCCGTTGAAGCTATTTGTAGGGTATTACCAGTATTAAATAAATTAGTTATTTCCACGCTCTCACGAGCGTGGCCCCGTTGAAGCAAACCACCGAATGGTCGAAGGAGTCTGGCCCTACGATTTCCACGCTCTCACGAGCGTGGCCCCGTTGAAGCCGCGACGCGATGATCACATCCACCCCACCCCCGGTAAATTTCCACGCTCTCACGAGCGTGGCCCCGTTGAAGCCCTATCCGCGCTACACCACGCTGGCCATGCTGGGATATTTCCACGCTCTCACGAGCGTGGCCCCGTTGAAGCGAACACCGGCGCGATTGAAACCCTGATAGGGACCAGCATTTCCACGCTCTCACGAGCGTGGCCCCGTTGAAGCGATCGCTGGCGTTGAGCATGCCAAACAGCCAAGTGTCGATTTCCACGCTCTCACGAGCGTGGCCCCGTTGAAGCGGCAACCGCCAGACTTTCAGTCCGTTTAATTCTTCCAACACATTTCCACGCTCTCACGAGCGTGGCCCCGTTGAAGCGCGCGTGATGGCAGCGTTATTCAATTTGCGTATCTAATTTCCACGCTCTCACGAGCGTGGCCCCGTTGAAGCCGGCTCACCATGGCCCGAAAAACATCGTACGTCCGCGCATTTCCACGCTCTCACGAGCGTGGCCCCGTTGAAGCACTTGCGTCAAAGATGGGTTTATAAGGTTCCATCTCCATTTCCACGCTCTCACGAGCGTGGCCCCGTTGAAGCCGTGCCGGCATTCTTCTTAAAGGCGGTGTTGGGCAGAATTTCCACGCTCTCACGAGCGTGGCCCCGTTGAAGCTGTGCTGCCGCCGCAGAAGGAGGGGGTGCCGGGGGCGATTTCCACGCTCTCACGAGCGTGGCCCCGTTGAAGCCGACGTATCGGCGCAATCCGACGCAGGGGGATTTTAATTTCCACGCTCTCACGAGCGTGGCCCCGTTGAAGCACGAATAACCCGGCTCCCCTGCCCTTTGCGGTGAGTGAATTTCCACGCTCTCACGAGCGTGGCCCCGTTGAAGCGTCACAATGGTGCCTAATGGGCGATCCAGAGTCCGGCAATTTCCACGCTCTCACGAGCGTGGCCCCGTTGAAGCGAGCACGAATCATCGTTACGCGCACATTTTCCAGCCGATTTCCACGCTCTCACGAGCGTGGCCCCGTTGAAGCTGACGGATACGGACCAGAACCAGCTTTGGCCGGTGGAATTTCCACGCTCTCACGAGCGTGGCCCCGTTGAAGCCTCTCCGGTGCACCGACCGCCCGAGTTGAAGTCCACATTTCCACGCTCTCACGAGCGTGGCCCCGTTGAAGCACGAGCCAGGTGCCGTTTGTGCGACGCGACGGGAAGCCATTTCCACGCTCTCACGAGCGTGGCCCCGTTGAAGCTACACGGGAGGATAATGCGGTGACTGGTCTGGGGTTATTTCCACGCTCTCACGAGCGTGGCCCCGTTGAAGCAGCGCCTATGTCCAACAACTCATCCGGCAAGATTTAAATTTCCACGCTCTCACGAGCGTGGCCCCGTTGAAGCGCGGCCGTTGGCCCACAGATAGCCGCCGTGGACCTCATTTCCACGCTCTCACGAGCGTGGCCCCGTTGAAGCCTCGGGTTTGTTCAGGCGTGAGTTGAAACCGGTCTGGATTTCCACGCTCTCACGAGCGTGGCCCCGTTGAAGCGCTTACCGGCCAGCATGGCTGCGCGTGCTGCGGGTCCATTTCCACGCTCTCACGAGCGTGGCCCCGTTGAAGCGAATCCTTGCTGGACGCGATGCAGAAAGTCATTGAAAATTTCCACGCTCTCACGAGCGTGGCCCCGTTGAAGCTTTCGTGTTTCATGCGCAAAGGTTCGCGCAGAGGGTTATTTCCACGCTCTCACGAGCGTGGCCCCGTTGAAGCCCCGCGTGGTTCAGCGGCCTACAACGATTTCACCATCACATTTCCACGCTCTCACGAGCGTGGCCCCGTTGAAGCAACTATTACGCTGGCACGCTGCCAAACCCGGGCGTGGATTTCCACGCTCTCACGAGCGTGGCCCCGTTGAAGCTGGCGATTCAGCATCGCCTTCATGTTGGAAATTTGAAATTTCCACGCTCTCACGAGCGTGGCCCCGTTGAAGCAAGGCGGCGGATAACTGCCCGGCTGGCATCGTTCAATTTCCACGCTCTCACGAGCGTGGCCCCGTTGAAGCCATTAGCGCGAGCCGCCACGGGCTTGTTCATTCACCTATTTCCACGCTCTCACGAGCGTGGCCCCGTTGAAGCTGGTCTCCATACGTTTGGAGTGGGTGGGGGAAGAGTGCATTTCCACGCTCTCACGAGCGTGGCCCCGTTGAAGCGATACAGCCGAACAAGCGCTTGAGGGTGCGCAGATCAATTTCCACGCTCTCACGAGCGTGGCCCCGTTGAAGCGATAGGTGTCACGAACACCACCCGTTGGTTCACTCGATTTCCACGCTCTCACGAGCGTGGCCCCGTTGAAGCAAGTTGACGGGAGGATTTGGTAGCATTACGATGTAAAATTTCCACGCTCTCACGAGCGTGGCCCCGTTGAAGCCAGGAGTGGTTGGAAATCACGGGCGTTACGACAAGAAGCCATTTCCACGCTCTCACGAGCGTGGCCCCGTTGAAGCCAGTAGCATACGCCGTCACCATTCCAAGAGGCAACCCAATTTCCACGCTCTCACGAGCGTGGCCCCGTTGAAGCCGACGCTCCTTATTTACACCTTGCTCCGCATGAGCAATTTCCACGCTCTCACGAGCGTGGCCCCGTTGAAGCTAAGCGTTAAGATTCCAGACCGGCGCTTCACCAACGCATTTCCACGCTCTCACGAGCGTGGCCCCGTTGAAGCCGGTATGCTGATTGCCGGGGAAAGTTCCACCGAGTAAATTTCCACGCTCTCACGAGCGTGGCCCCGTTGAAGCACCAAGTCCATTATTTCACGCGGGGAGGATAGTGAAATTTCCACGCTCTCACGAGCGTGGCCCCGTTGAAGCGCCGTATCATTTCGTCCACTTTGACCCGCGCAACCCGATTTCCACGCTCTCACGAGCGTGGCCCCGTTGAAGCGCCGACTTTTCGGGCGGCCAGAAACTCAGATTTTGAACATTTCCACGCTCTCACGAGCGTGGCCCCGTTGAAGCAACCTCCGCTTGGGCCGCTACGGCACTGCGAAGGAAATTTCCACGCTCTCACGAGCGTGGCCCCGTTGAAGCTGGTCAAGCACATCAGACAGCGCCTTCTGTCCGTGGATTTCCACGCTCTCACGAGCGTGGCCCCGTTGAAGCGACGGTAAGGGCGCCACTTCGGAGCCTCGGGGACGTTATTTCCACGCTCTCACGAGCGTGGCCCCGTTGAAGCAAGGTCGGCAACTTCCTGGGATCGTCGGGGGGCGTCAATTTCCACGCTCTCACGAGCGTGGCCCCGTTGAAGCGAGGCAGTGAGTTTCGACGCCGTGGCTGCGGCGCCTCATTTCCACGCTCTCACGAGCGTGGCCCCGTTGAAGCTGCCCCCCCAGCGGCGCCACCGTCAGAATGATCGGCGATTTCCACGCTCTCACGAGCGTGGCCCCGTTGAAGCTGATTTATTTCCCGGGTGTCCAAGCGTCTGGACACCATTTCCACGCTCTCACGAGCGTGGCCCTGTTGAGGCTTCGAAGTGCCGTTTGTTTATCCGCCGCAGTTCCGTGCGCGAGCGTCCGCGTTTGGTGGGTTTGGGGAGCATCGGTTGCAAGAAGTCCCACTGGGCATTGGTGAGACTGGGGTCAAATATGAAGCGCCATGGAGAATTTGGCCCACACAAGTCTCGCAATAAATCGAAGTGGATACCCTGGAAAACTTGGGGCATCGGTCGGAGGTGTCTTTCCCTCTTTTTTAAACTCCGCATTAATTCGCATTTGAACATGCGGAGCCTCGTTCTGAAATCGACCTCGGTAAACAGGAACCCAGTGCATCGGATTGTCGAGATCTAAAAATAAAAACGAATTGCAGCATGCGGCGTAGACTCGTCTGGAAGATGCTTCTTTGACCTTCAGGCTTTTATGAAACTCAAGTCCCTTCAAGTGTTTAATGCGGTCTTTTCGATATAGAACATATTGTGTCCCGCCGTATTGGTCTAACACCAAAGGCGCATTGGGAAGGGACTCAATTTGTTTTGATCCTTCATGGCAATCAGAACAGTGACAAGCGGAGCAAACAATTGGTGATCCAGTCGTCTCAATTTCAACCTGGCCACAAGCGCAGGAGGCAATTTGCACCTGTTGTGTCTTCATTGTTCAATTCCTTTTCCGTTGAATTTTGGCTTTATATTATTGTTCATGCTGGAAAATCGGTCAATTCGCCGATTCAATAATATGACGAATGAAGTGGCTCGAAAAGGACAGGGCAATCTCCGTAGCACCTGATTTTCTGAATCAGGGTGAACATGAACGGTTGCCGTTGCCCATAATGACGTGGTCAATGACTTCAATTTTCATTTCAAATTGCCGGACGATTGGCGAGGGCGAGCTTGAGCGTCTCGAGCGCGACCTTGCGTTCCTTGCCGGTCATGGCGCAGCGCGGTGCGCGGACGCGTTCGCTGCCCCAGCCGACTTCTTTTTGGACGAGTTTGATCAGTTGCACGAATTTGGGAACGGTGTCCATCCGCAACAACGGCAGAAACCATTTGTAGAGTTCGTCCGTCGCGCCCGGGTCGCCGGCGATGACCGAATTGTAAAGGGCCACAGACTCGCGCGGAAACGCGTTCACCAGTCCGGCGATCCAGCCGGTCGCGCCGGCCCGCATGGCCTCGACAATCAAGTCGTCCACGCCGACTAACAACGACAGCCGGTCGCCGCACAGGGACTTCAACGCCGTGATGCGCCGCACATCCGCGCTGGATTCCTTGACGGCGTGCAAATTCACATTTTCCCAGGCCAGCTCCTGAATTTGTTCCGGCAGAAAATCAGTTTTGTAGGAAACCGGGTTGTTGTAGAGCAGGCAGGAAAGCTTGGTCGCGCGGATGACCGGCTCCACATGCGCTTTCATTTCGCGCCAGTCGCTCGTGTAAACATACGGCGGCAAAACCATCAGGCCGGAGCAGCCGATGCTTTCGGCGGCGCGCGCCAAATCGACCGCTTCCATGGTGCTTAAAGATGCGATGCCGGCGACGACGGGCGCCTTGCCGTTAAGGGTGGCGCAAAGGGTTTTAAGGATGGCCACTTTCTCGTCGAAGCGCAGCGTGGCGCTTTCGCCGAGCGAGCCGAGCGCGACGATGCCTGTGCAACCGTTGTCCACCAGCCACCCGGCATGCTTGGCGATGAATTTGTGGTCCACCCGCAAATCCGGTTTGAACGGCGTGGTGATCGCCGGAAGGACGCCGGCCCATTTCATGCTGGTTCTTTTCATTGGGGGGGTTCGTAACTGGTTTACTAATTGTAACGGTCGGGGGAAAGCGGTCCGAGATCGAACGACGGTTTTTCGCCGGACATAATTTCGGCGAGCAAGGTTCCGGTGACCGGGCCGAGCGTCATGCCCATCATCGCGTGGCCGGTCGCCAGGGAAAGATTGAAAAATTTGGCCGTGCGGCCGATGAACGGCAAACCATCCGGGGAACACGGACGCAAACCGCGCCACGGCGGAACTCCGTCAAAATCTTCCGCGCGGAAGTCGGGAAAATAGCGGCGGAACGAATCCACGACGCCACGCACGCGGATGGGATTGATGTCCTCATTCAAGCCGGCGAATTCCATCGTGCCGCCGACGCGCAGCCGGCCAGCCATCGGCGTCACCGCGACGCGCGCTTCGACGAGGATAGAGCAGATTTGCGGGAGTTGGCGCGGTTTGGGCAACGTGAGGCTGTAGCCTTTGCCGGCCTGAAGCGGAATTTTCAAGCCGAGTTGGCGCGCCAGTTGCGGCGACCACGAGCCGCCGCACAAAATAAATTCGTCCGCCTCGATTTCACGTCCGCCGGAGATTTTCAGCGCGCGGACACGGCGCGGGTGTTCGAGGTTCCAGCCGAGGGCTTCGCTGTCCCAGACGAATTTCACGCCGATATTTTGCAGTTTCGTTTGCAGAGCGGACATGAATCGCGCGGGCGCGAGGTGGCAATCCAGCGGAAAATAAACCGCGCCCGCGATGTCCAGCCGCGCGCCGGGATCGCGCGCGGCGGTCTGTTTCGCGTCGAGAATTTCGGCGGGAATTCCGAGCGCACGGGACTGTTCCGCCATTTTTGACTCCTCCTCCAGGGTGTGCTGCTCCTGGCACAGCATGAGCAAGCCATTTTTCACGAGGCCAAAATCGTTGTCCGGCACGGCGGCAAACTCCTCGAAACCTTTGCGGCTGGCGAGTGCGAGGTCGCGCAGCAGCGGCGCCGCGCGGCGGACGTGTTCGACCGTGGCCGCGCGCCAGAATTTGCAACCCCAGCTGAAAAGTTCCGCGTCGAGTCGCGGACGGATGTAAAATGGCGAGGCGGGATTCCACATCCATTTGAGCGCGAGTGCCACCGCGCCGGGCGCGGCGAGCGGCGTGAAATGGCTCGGCACAACCATGCCCGCGTTGCCGAAGGAGGCACCATCGCGTTGCGCGGCGTTTCGTTCAACGACCGTGACGCTGAAACCACGCTGCGCGCAGGCGTACGCGGTGCAAAGCCCGATTACGCCGCCGCCGATGATGACGATGTGCTTGCTCATTTCAGCGGATGCCCCAGCAGAACGGGTCGTGATCGTCCAAGTACAGCGTTGCCTCGGCGTTTACAAATGCCCGCCCCGTGATCACCGGCGCCACTTTGCCGGCGGCCCGGTCGAGCCAGCGGAATTTCCCCTTGAACCTGCTGCCGATGATACTTTCTTGAATCCACGCAGCGCCCTCGGGCAGCTTCCCGTCGGCAGCCAGACAGGCGAGCTTGGCGCTCGTGCCGGTGCCGCAGGGCGAGCGGTCGTAAGCCTTGCCGGGGCACAGGACGAAATTTTTCGAGTTCACGCCCGCCTGGGCGGACGGCCCGAACAACTCAATGTGATCCACTTCCGGAAAGCCAGCCGCGTTCACCGCCTGGCGCACGCGCCAGCAGAAATCCGTCAGCGCCTCCACGTTGGCCAGCGTCAGCTCCAGCCCGCAGTGCTCGACGAGATAAAACCAGTTGCCGCCCCATGCCACATCGCCGCAAACCGGTCCGAAGCCGGGAACGTCAACGGTGAAACCTGTTTTTACCCGCCAGCTGGCAACATTACTGACGGAGACCTCGCCGTCCGGATGCAACGTGGCCGTAACCACGCCGACGGGCGTCTCGATTTTGTGGTCGCCCGGCTTGATCCTGCCCAGATGCGCAAGCGACACCATGAGACCAATCGTGCCGTGGCCACACATGCCGAGGTAACCGACGTTGTTGAAAAAAATCACTCCCGCTGTGCAGGTCTGGTCCTCTGGTTCGACGATCAACGCGCCGACGATGACATCCGAGCCACGCGGTTCATTGACGATGGCCGAGCGGAATTTATCTTGCTGCCCGCGGAAAACTTTGAGCCGGTCAGCGACGGAACCACCGCCAAGCTCCGGGCCGCCGGCCATGACCATCCGGGTCGGCTCGCCGCCGGAGTGCGAATCAATGATCTTAATTCTGTGCATGCTGGGTTCAACCAAACGACCCTAGCCTGACAGCAACCGACATCGCTGTCTTGTCCCGCCGGGCAGTATTGGCTAGAATTCTGGCACAACGGCGCCAACGCATGTCACCTACGCAGCCATCTTCCGAGCTTTTTTCGCAACTGGCCGAGCCTTTCACGGGCGAGGCGCTGTTTGACTGTCTGCCGGATCTCGTGTTCTTCATCAAGAACCGGCGGTGCGAATATGTCGTGGTGAATCAAGCGCTGGTCGAGCGCTGCGGGCGGCGGGCGAAGCGGGAACTGATCGGGCGGCGGGCCGATGAGCTGTTTCCGGCGCCGCTGGGTGACATTTACCGTGCCCAGGATGAAAGCATACTGCGCAGCGGCACGCCTATTCTGAATCAGCTTGAACTTCACTTCTATGCCACGGGCGGACGCGGTTGGTGTCTGACCAACAAACTGCCCTTGCGTGACCGGACCGGTCAGGTCATAGGCTTGATGGGGATTTCCAAGGATTTGCATTCCGCGAACGAGCGCGGCGAAGATTATTCGACCGTGGCCCGGGTGCTGCACCACATCCGGACAAACTACGGTGACGCACTACGGGTCAAGGATTTGGCGGCGCAAGCGCGGTTGTCCGGCTACCAGTTCGAACAGCGCATCCGCAAACTATTTCAGATCACCGCCGGCCAGTTGATCCAAAAAATCCGCATGGAGGCGGCCGTGCGGCGTTTGCGGGAAACCCGTGATCCGATTGCCACCATTGCGCTGGACTGCGGCTATTCCGACCAGAGCGCTTTCACGCGCCAGTTTCGGAAAACGGTGGGATTGTCGCCTGCCAAATACCGCGAGGCGGGCAACCAAGCCGGCTCTGACGGCTCCTCCGCCTAGCCCGCCACCTTGGCGCGTTCCGCCCAAGCGTAGCGAGGCGGGATTTTGAACACCAAGCAAAACGAACAAAGGCAGGCCGCTGTTTCTTCGTTATCTGGTAGAGTCGGCGCTGCTGCGCCGCCCTGATATTGTCTTCGATCCCAACGAAATGCGTCTTCCAGCCCGAACTTGCGGGGCACCCGTCCAACTCGGACCGGAGGTCTTTCATCGGCCCCTTTGTTTGGTGTTCTACGCCCCACCGTGCCGGCTGACGTTAAGGCGTTACGGTTAGATCATTAAGCCTCAGTGACCAAAACGAACCGGTGCATGTTCAAAAGGCAAAATAAATCGGCAGATTTTCCCGTCGGCGGCCATATATTAAGGAGATGACGCCAGATGATATGCAGTTGGTACAGGACTATGCCCGGCATGGTTCCGAGGAGGCGTTCGCCACGCTGGTATCACGGCATGTCAACATGGTTTATTCGGTCGCTTTGCGCCAGCTTCGGGACACTCATCTGGCGGAAGAAGCCGCCCAGGCCGCTTTCATCATCCTGGCCCGCAAGGCCGGATCGCTTGGCCCGAAGACAGTGCTGTCTGCGTGGCTTTGCCGCACGGCTCATTATGCCGCTGCCGATGTCTTGAGAACCCAACGCCGCCGCCAAGGCCGCGAACAGGAGGCGTATATGCAATCTTTGTTGGATCAATCAGACCCCGACCCTGCAACCTGGGCCAGCATCGCCCCACTGCTGGACAGCGCGCTGGCGGGATTGCGCAAGCAGGATCAAAGCGCCATTGTGCTCAGATTTTTTGAAGGCAAGGATCTGAAACAAGTCGGCGAGGCGTTGGGGGTCAGCGAAAACGCCGCCAACAAGCGGGTCATCCATGCCTTGGATAAACTGCGCTGCTATTTTTCCAAACATGGTGTGAATTCGACG
>Ga0206844_10303_pt1 | contig 13648 bp, 14 predicted proteins | sample Alteio_BWOrgCont_22_FD_152907 | JGI IMG/M metagenome (GOLD analysis project Ga0206844, IMG submission 152907) | Enriched cells from forest soil in Barre Woods Harvard Forest LTER site, Petersham, Massachusetts, United States -... | ecosystem: Environmental > Terrestrial > Soil > Temperate forest >...
AATAATCCCTGACAAACTCTTCGACATGGTTTTTCAGGATAAAGACAGCGAAATCTTTAAGCCTTGGATATGAACGTTCTATATCTACATTCATAAATTAATAAGTAGATTTTCAATTAAGTTTTTTGGTGCCTTACATTTTCCCCATGTTATGTAACCAACAGAAAAGGGTTTTGTTCAACAATGCAAAAAAAAACAGGTAACAGAAATTTATAATCTGTTCTTCCTTACCGATTGCCTGAAGGCTTCAAAATCCTTATCGTTCTTGTATCCAATAAACTCATTGTCTTTCAGGAAATTGGCCAGGTTGTCAATAGGTTTGAAATACCCGTCTTTTTTTGCCATTTCCAGGTATTTCATCATCAATGTTTTTTCTTTTGCCATAGCATAGAATCGCCCTATATTATAGTTCGCAAGGCCACTGTAGCCATTGTCAATAATTCCTGCTTCCATTTCATTCATTACCGCATCCTGTAGATTGCCCTCCTTGTTGTTGGCTTCTCCCATCATTATATATGCTTCGGGGAGTTTGTTGTTGAGTCCAAGTGCATAACGGAAATCGTCTACTGCTTCCTGGTAGCTCTTCATCGTTATAAGAAGAGTGCCCCTGTTTATATAATATGTGGTATTGTCTTTTTCACATTTTATGGCATCATTCAAATCCTGCAAAGCGAGATTGTTATTGCCGATAAAACTGTATGCCATACCCCTGTTTCTCATAGCAATACAAAGACCAGGGGAAAATTTCAGAGCTTTATCGAAATCTTTAATGGCCGTTTTTATATCCAGCCTGGACGCGGCGGCCACATCCTGGTTTTCATACACAGCTGTGCCCCTGTTATTATAGGCAATGCCCAGGGTTGTGTCAATTTTAATGGCGGCAGAATAATTTTCAATGGCTTTCCGTGGATTGCCAAGGCGTTGGTAAGAAACGCCCCTGGTATTGTAAGCGAGGGCGTTTTTAGAGTCGAGCGATATTGCTTTGTCAAGGTATTGAATTGCTTTCTTATACTTGCCGGTTTCATTGTACAAATAGCCATAACCAAAATCAAGTTTTGGGTTGTTTTGTAAATGTCCTGCTGCTTTGTCAAGATCCTTTTCTGCTGGTTTAAATTGGTGAAGGTTTGAATAGCAGTTTCCCCGATATATGTAGGCTTCATAATTTTCAGGGTTCTTCTCTATGGAACTGGTAAATACAGGGATTGCAAGTTGATATTCACCGTTATAATATATCTCAAGGGCCCTGGCATAGTCATTGTCCGGCTGGCCTTTTTGTGATTGCGCCCAGCCGCAATCAAGAAAAAAAACCAATGCCGCCAAAAGAGATATTTGTTTCACTATGTTTATCTTCATAAGCTGGGTTTTATGCCGAAGACGAAATTTTTAACCATACGGATGTCTGGCCCGGGGAATAATTGTTATTAATAAAGCTTGTATTGAACTCCTATCGCAATCACTTCTTTAAACTGCACCGCAGGCCCGACTGTTCCATTTGCCCTGGTTACCGCAATGTCCTGGTCGTATATCAAATGGGTGCCAACATTTGCGGTAAGCAGACTGTTTATCTTGCAGGTAAGGCTCGCCGTCCAATCCACGGCCTGTTGCTCTACATGCCTGTAATCTCCAAACATGCTCAGGTTGGTTTCAAATAAAACATTTTGCATAATTGGCACCTTCATTCCAAAAGTAAAAGCCTCGCCAGCCTGTATCCGTATGTGTTGCCCGGCAGGCACTCCATACGAGCCTACCCTGGCCATTGAATCATTGGTTATAACAGTCATCCTGCCTGCGACAGGGGAAAAAATGGCAAAAAGGACTTTTGGAATTTCAAATTTTAAACCTGAATTAACCAACAAATAGCCCGGAGACATAAACCTTGATAACAATTGCTCCTGAACTGTTTTGCCAGAAGCGTCGGTACCATATTTATACCCGGGGGCAAACGTTGTTTTAAAATCTGCGCCAATAGCTATACTCCAGTGTTTTGATTTAATGCCCGAGTCCGACAGGTCGCGGGCATAAGTTGAGCTGATTTCCAGGCCGTCATCACTTTTTTCAAAGGGTTGGTTCTGGTCTCCAAGCCTTACCACTCCAAATGCAGCTTCGAGCTTATTGTAAAATTGATGTTGGCCCCTGTCATAGTTAGCGTATGCATGCAGAAAACCCGAAGCGGCAATCGTATTTTGCCCTCCGCCCTGCCAGTTGCTTAGTGCTGCCTGGTTAAAAGCAAGTTCTGTAACACCCGAACTCTTCCAATAATGCAGGGAGTCTGGTGAAGAATGGGTTTGTGCATACCCGTTTATGATAAATAAAAAACCGCATAGAAATGAAGGTAAGGTCCTTTTTAGCATGTTCAAGTTTTATTGGATTTTAAATTAAAATGGCCTTTTAAGAGACCCAAAATAAAATATTTTATGCCAGTGTTTTTGCCGGTGTGCAAATATCTTTCAATTTTCTGATTAGAAAATCAACTTCCTCTCTTGTGTTGTACTTGCCAAAAGAGAACCGCACGGAAACATAGCCATCAGATATAGGCAGTTCCCGAAGCACATGCGAACCCTGGTCTGAGCCGGAAGTACATGCACTGCCGCCAGAGGCTGAAATCCCCTCAATATCCAGGTTGAACAACAGCATGTCGGAAGATAAAGACGGCGGGAAGGCAACATTTAATACCGTGAATAAGGAAGCTCCCTTATAATCACCATTGAACCTTACACCCTCAAAATTTTCGAGTAGGGATGAAATCAGGTAGTCCTTAATACCTTTTACATGATTATGTTGCTCATCCATTTGAGAATAAGCTATTTCAAGTGCTTTTGTGATGCCCGCAATGCCGTATATGTTTTCCGTTCCACCCCTCATGTTCCGTTCTTGTGCACCTCCATATATAAGTGGTTTGATCTTTACATTTTCATCAATAAAAATAAACCCGATCCCTTTCGGGCCATTGAATTTGTGGCCTGAAGCCGATAGAAAATGAATATTGGATTTTTTTATGTCAACCGGCAAATGCCCAATTGTCTGCACCGTATCGCAATGAAAATATGCGTTATATGTTTTGCAGAGATTTCCTGTCGCTTCAATATCCAGCAGGTTGCCAATCTCGTTATTGGCATGCATTAGGCTTACAAGGGTCTTTTCTGTGCTGGACTTGAGCAAATTTTCAAGCCCCTCCATATCAACATGACCATTCGGAAGCAGATTGACATAAGAAACCCCTATGCCATGAGAAGCACAATAATCTAAGGAATGCAAAACAGCATGATGTTCAATTTTTGAAGAAATAATATGTTTTACCCCCAGATATTCCACACTGCACCTGATTGCCATATTATCGGCCTCTGTACCGCTGCCTGTAAAAAATATCTCCCCCGGTGCTGTGCCAAGCAGGTTTGCAATTGTTTTCCTGGCTCTTTCTACGATAGTTTTGGCCTGGCGGCCTTCCAGGTGAATTGAAGATGGGTTGCCAAATACCTCCATCGTCTCAATCATTTTTATTTTAACATCAGGATCCAATGGCGTGGTAGCGGCGTTGTCAAAATAGATTCGGTTCATACCCAAACGTTAGTTTTTGATCAAACTTTTTATATCGAGGATCATTTTTTCAGCAAGGTTTTCAGCAGTTGTCTGGTTCTGGCTTTCGGCATAAATGCGGATAATAGGTTCGGTATTTGACCGGCGCAGGTGTACCCAGTCTTTGTCAAAATCAATCCGGATTCCGTCTTCTGTATTTAAGGGGAACTTCTTGTATTTCAACTTTATTTTTTCAAATATCTTATTGATATCTGTAAGCTCGTCAAGCTGTATTTTGTTTTTTGACAGGTAATAGTTAGGGTATTGGCTCCGCAGTTGAGAGCAACTCTTGTTGCTTTTGGCAAGATGTGATAAAAACAAGGCAATGCCCACAAGCGCATCGCGGCCATAGTGAAGTTCCGGGTATATAACACCTCCATTGCCTTCGCCACCGATAACGGCATTCACTTTTTTCATTTTATTCACTACGTGCACTTCGCCTACGGCGGAGCTATGATGCACTTTCCCTGATTTTTCCGTAATATCTGTCAATGCCCTTGACGAAGACATGTTGGATACAGTATCACCCGGGTTGCTTTGGAGAACATAATCTGCTACCGCCACCAAGGTATATTCTTCCCCAAAAAAATTCCCATCTTCACAGACCAGGGCCAGGCGGTCAACATCCGGGTCAACAGCAATGCCCAGGTCGGCCTTATGAAATTTTACTTCACCGCTCAGGGTGCCCAGGTTTTCGGGCAGGGGTTCGGGGTTATGGGCAAATTTGCCATCTGGTTCCGTATATAATTCGTATATTTTGGCCACTCCGAGGGCATTTAAAAGCCTCGGAACAGCAATGCCCCCGGTGGAATTGACAGCGTCAACCACTATTGTATATTTTTTGGCCTTTATGGCTTTTGCATCTACCAACGGGAGTTCAAGTATTTTCTCGATATGGATGTCAATATATTCCGTTTTTGCGAAATATTGCCCCAGATTCTCCACTTTGTCATAGTCAAAGTTTCCTCCGTCCGCAATTTTAAGGATATCCTCACCGTCTTCTGCTGAAATGAATTCCCCTTTATCGTTTAGCAACTTCAAGGCATTCCAGTTGCGCGGGTTATGGCTGGCGGTGATGATGATGCCTCCGCCGGCGTTCTCTTCCACTACGGCCATCTCTACGGTTGGGGTGGTTGAGAGGTCGGTATCAATTACATCAATGCCACACGCCATGAGTGTTCCCTGGACAATGCTTTTTACCATCTCTCCGGAAATGCGTGCATCTCTCCCTATGACTACTTTATGGTTTTCAGTTTTTTGTTTGAGCCATTGGGCATAAGAGGAAGTGATTTCTACAATATCTTTCGGGGTGAGCGCGTCGCCTACATTTCCGCCAATGGTTCCGCGGATGCCCGAAATGGATTTGATCAATGTCAAAGTTTTTTCCTTTTAGTTATTATTTTTGCAAAGGTACATAGAACCGTGCTGCAAAGTATGTTTCGCATGGCTTTGATGAGCCTGGTGGATATTAAATCCATAGAATTACCGTCTTTGATGGATTGGTTGCTATTTTTGCGCCGAACTTTTCATCTATGTAATTTTTTATCCTTTGATGAATTTTGCAACATCTGCCACCGAATGAACCAAATAACTGCCTGGGACCATTTGATTTTCCGCTCTGTCAATTCAGGGCTTGCCAACCCTTTTTTTGACCTGCTCATGCCTTTTATGAGGTATGCCCCGGTATGGATACCTGTCTATGTGTTTTTTGGCGTGTTTCTTATATACAATTTCAGATGGAAGGGACTCTACATAATTTTGTTTGGCGCGGTGGCCGTTTTGGCAAGCGACCAGTTGTGTACTGCTTTTATAAAGCCGTTTGTACACCGTTTACGTCCATGCTATGACCCTGATCTCGCCGGACAGGTACGCCTGCTGCTTGGCAGTTGTGGTGGGCAGTTCAGCTTTCCTTCAAACCATGCTTCGAATCATTTTGCCATTGCCCTCTACCTTATTTCGATATTGCCGAGCAATATTAAATGGCTCAAACCAACTTTGCTGGTATGGGCATCTTTAATAGCATTCGCCCAGGTATATGTAGGTGTACATTTCCCCTTAGATGTTATTTGTGGCGCGATTATCGGTAGCCTGTTAGGGGCTTTGTTGGCATCTATAGGCAAGGTTGTGGCGGGTATTGATTTGGATAAGGATTTGGAAGGCAGTAAACCCAACGATTAAAATCAAAAGCCCCGGTGTCTGTCAAACGGGGCTTTTAATTTGCACGATTTTATCGTGCAGGGAATCTGTTGGTTGGTAATTCCTTTTATTTTTTGTCCACGATATCCCTATCGGTTTTTGCTGTTTCAAGATGGTGCAGTAGCATGGGAAGGTTATTTTGAGCCCATGTCTTTACATCTGCATCGTCTGGATGATCTACTTCGCTTTGAAATTTGTCAACCTGGGCACTATGGTCTTTTACCATCATTTTTATATATGTCTTATCAAAGTCTTTGGCATCCACCTTGTTAAGGATGTCAATCTTTTGTTGGTCATTATTGCCCAACGCAACGGGCAATTCGACATTTTTTTGCGCGGCCAGGGTTTTTAGTTGGTCGTTTGCCGAGCTATGGTCTGTGATCATTTGTTGGCCAAAATCTTTCACTTCCTGGCTTATGCCTTTTTGAAGTGCAATCTGGCCTGCCTGTACTTCCATCATACCGGCGCTTGCCGCTGCAGTCATAAATTTGGCATCGAAATAGTTAATTGAATTTGTTTTCTTATTGATTGCATTGGCCTGCTTTTCAGGGTCGGTACTATTAGTGCCATTATTGCAAGATACCAGATAAAGGCCAAAAAATAAAGCAAGAATCAGGATGGGGTTCTTATTCATTTTATTTTTGATTAATAATGGCATTTTAAGTTATTGTTTGTCAATGATATCCTTATCGGCCTTTGCCATTTCAAGATGGTGCTGTAGTGTTGGAAGTGTATTTTGGGCCCATGTTTTTACGTCTGCATCTTCAGGATGGTTTATTACCCCTTGAAATTTGTCAATTACCACTTTATGACCGTCCACCATCATATTTATATAGGTTTTATCAAAATCTTTAGCATCGGCCTTGTTAAGCTTGTCAATATCCTTCTGATCATCACTACTTATTGCGGTGGGCAAAACCACATTTTTTTGTCCCGCCAATGCTTTCAATTCGTCGCCCGCTTTGGTATGATCTGTAATCATTTCCTGGCCAAAATCTTTCACTTGTTGGCTTATGCCTCTTTGTAGCGCAATCTGGCCGGCTTGTATTTCCATCATACCCGCGCTTGCGATCTCGGTCATGAATTTGGAATCGTCTGCATCAATGGCTTTTGTTTCACTGTTTTGGGCATCAGCCTGTGTTTTTGCATCGGTGCTGTTTGTGCCATTATTGCAGGCAGTAAGGTAAAGCCCAAAAGATAATGCAACGATTAGCATGTTTTTCTTATTCATTTGAATTTGGTTTGAATAGCATTTAATGAGTTATTGTTAAAAGTTCTAAACATCCAACTCGTATGAATGTTCAGGAAGATTCTATTTGCCGATCCTTTGACTATTAAAATGCCCCTGGTTTTGCCATCATGCATCTCCTCTCTATCTTTGCCTGCAACAAAATAAGAAACCAATGCCTTTTGAATTTATCATTTCCGAGCCTCAGCACCAACCCGGTATCGCCCTTGTCCGTCTGAACAGGCCCAAAGAGCTTAATGCCCTGAACCTTGAGCTCATGGGCGAACTTCGGGATGCCCTAAAAGAATTGGATAATAACAATGAAGTCCGGGTCATCATAATCACCGGAAATGAAAGGGCCTTTGCAGCGGGTGCAGACATCAAACAAATGTCAGGCAAAACGGCCATTGATATGCTCCGGATAGATCAGTTCTCAACCTGGGACAGTATCCGCAAAACCAGGAAACCCATTATTGCAGCCGTTTCAGGATTTGCTTTGGGGGGAGGATGCGAACTGGCCATGCTTTGTGATATGATCGTTGCCTCAGAAACCGCCAGATTCGGGCAGCCGGAAATAAAGATAGGTGTAATGCCGGGTGCCGGAGGTACCCAACGGCTTACTCGTGCTATCGGCAAAGCCAGGGCCATGGAAATGGTGCTTACAGGGAAATTTATTTCAGCGGAAGAAGCACTGCAGTTTGGGTTGATCAACAGAATTGTACCGGTAGAACTCTATCTGAATGAAGCGGTAAAACTGGCAAAAGAAATCGCTGAATTATCGCCAATTGCTGTTCAACTCGCCAAGGAATCTTTAAACAAAGCCCACGATTCTTTTCTACAGGAAGGCTTGCATTTTGAGCGCAAAAACTTTTATATGCTTTTCGCATCAGAAGACCAGAAAGAAGGGATGAATGCCTTTATTGAGAAACGGAAACCGGAGTTTAAAGGGAAATAAAATTAGTGGGGAATTTGGGAATTTGAAAATTTGGGAATTGGCCGACGCAAAACTATCTTGCGAAGCCCCAAATTTCAAGTTTCAAATTTCGAATCACTAATAACCGTTGACTGATGACTGGATTTTGTATAATATCCCGTTCCATCATAAGCCCTGGTGGTAACTTCTTTACATTCAGCCGAGCAGGCGCCGTTCCATTCCCAGCCACAGGCTTCGCACATTACGATCTGATTGTTGCAGAGCTCATTAACGCAGTTGATCATCCGGGCAGAAGGAGTGCCACAATGGATGCAGGTGGATACAAGAATCGGGTTCACGGTATTAACATCCACCACCACGCGGCCATCAAACACATAACATTTCCCTTCAAAATCTTCACCACCGCCTTCTTTGGCATATTTTAGAATACCCCCATCAAGCTGATAAACGTCTTTAAAACCATTTTCAAGTAAATAAGCAGATGCTTTTTCGCACTTGATACCGCCGGTACAATAGGTGATGACTGTTTTATCTTTAAAGGGTTCCAGTTCATTCATTCTTTCCGGCAGATCCCGGAAGTTTTCGATATCCAGTGTTATGGCATTCTTGAAATGGCCTACATGATGCTCGTAATTGGAGCGCATATCTACCACAACTACGTTTTCTTTTTTCTTCAATTCTTTGAACTCATCAGCACTTAAATGGATACCCGTTTTATGGGCCGGGTCAATGCCTTGTAAGCCAGAATGGACGATTTCCGGTTTGTAGCGGACATGAATTTTTGAGAAAGCCAACCTGTCCGTTTCGTCTATTTTAAAATCTGTGGTTTTAAAACGCTCATCAGCAACCAGGTTAGCCATATATTGTTCACATTGGGCTATGGTGCCGCTCAATTGCCCGTTTAAGCCCTCATCTGCGACAATGATCCGGCCGAATATCCCCAACCGCTGGCAGTATTTCAGGTGCTTCACCACAAATACCTCCGCTTCCTCTATGGGTACATATTTGTAGAATGCTACTGCTAAGTATGGAGTATTCCAGGACATGTTAATTACTCGAATTTGAGTGCAAAGGTAAGGAAAAGGGAGGAAGGAATTTACATTCCCCAATCCCCAAATCCTCAAATTTCCCAATTCCCACTATCTTTACCGCCAAAAAACCTCAACCGGGCAATGCTTTTCAATTCCATCCAGTTTCTGATATTCTTCCCGGTTGTTACCATCCTTTATTTTCTGCTTCCCCATGCCTTGAGATGGGTGTTGCTATTGATAGCGAGCTGTGTATTTTACATGGCTTATATCCCGTATTATATTTTAATCCTGGCTTTTACGATATGTGTGGATTATGTTGCCGGTATCAGTATTGAGATGGCCCCTGCTCATTGGAAAAAGACTTTTTTAGCTTTAAGCCTTATTTCCAACATCGGCATTCTTGCCTTTTTTAAGTATTTCAACTTCCTGAATGATAACCTGGTAGAATTGGGGCATCTTTTAGAGCAGCCCATCGGGTTAAAGCATTTGTCTATTTTGCTGCCTATTGGCCTATCGTTCCATACTTTCCAGGCGATGAGTTATACTATTGAAATATATAGAGGCAACCAAAAGGCGGAAAGGCATTTCGGGATATTTTCTTTGTATGTCATGTTTTATCCGCAATTGGTTGCCGGGCCCATTGAACGGCCGCAAAACCTTCTGCACCAGTTCCGCGAAAAACATTCTTTCGATTACGGAAGAGTTACAGATGGACTGAAACTCATGCTCTGGGGCTTTTTCAAAAAGGTAGTGATTGCTGATAGGTTAGCAAATTATGTGGACCAGGTTTATGGGAATCCTTCTGCTTATCACGGGCTTCCTATTGTTATAGCGACCATTTTCTTTGCTTTCCAGATTTACTGTGACTTTTCCGGTTACACCGATATTGCCATTGGCGCTGCCCAGGTAATGGGATTCCATTTGATGGATAATTTCAACCGGCCTTATTTCTCTGCATCCATTTCAGAGTTCTGGCGGCGATGGCATATTTCGCTTTCGAGTTGGTTCAGGGATTATTTTTATATCTCATTGGGCGGTAACCGGGTACCAGTCCCACGATGGTATTTCAATTTGTTCATTACATTCGTTGTCAGCGGTTTATGGCATGGGGCTAACTGGACTTTTATCATCTGGGGTGCATTGAACGGGTTGTATATGGTCATAGAGTTGCTGATAAGTCCCGTCACTTCAAAACTCCCTAAAATAAAGGTTCTTAACATCCTCATTACCTTTATTCTGATTGATTTTTCCTGGATATTTTTTAGGGCATCTTCGATACAAAACGCAGTTCTTGTTATCCAAAACATGTTTCAATTCTCTGGTGATGGCCTTCGCTGGGCGATTTTTGACAAATATGATTTCTGTATTTGTATTGTTTCCATATTGTTCATGGAATGGGTGCATTACCTGGAACGCCATAATAAAATGCGGCATTTCTTCAACGATAGGCCTTTTGTTTTCAGATGGATGATGTATGTTGGACTACTCTGGTTGATATGGGTTTATGGGGTTTTCGGCGCACGTGAATTTATTTATTTTACATTCTGATGCAAGTGCAAAAATTCATCATAAAAGCCTCTGTTTTTGTACTGATCAATATTGCATTGATATGGCTAAGTCTGGAAATTTTAAAAGTTTTCGAAAACAGGCATTCTTATCAGAATTGGGAAACAGAATCTGATGGATTAATTATCCCGCAAAACAAACCTTATGATCTCTTGATCATGGGGTCATCTCATGGGCGGATTTTTGCCAGGGATAAAAACCTCTTACGGGTTGATAGCATTCTTCATAAAAACACTATTGATATTGCCAAAGGTGGTGGCGGAGGTGGTATCGTTTCCAATCTCGTTTTGCTGAAATATTTTTATTCCCAGGGTAATAGTGCTGGTCAGATTGTTTATTTTATGGATGCATGGCCTTTTTTCAGCCGCAAATGGAATGAAGACAACTATTTTCTGACCAATGAACCGATTCGTTATCAAATATTTAAAGATTGTCTGCATTATCATATTGACAGGGATGTACTGTTAAATTATTTCAAGTCAAAATATACTGCTGATTGGCTGGAACAAGAACCCGTGTCCAGGGAAATTAATAGCGAGGTTCTGAAAGATGTAAGCCCGGAAGCCATCCAAAAAAGGCTCGCTTCATTATACATTGAACCTTATGATGATCATGTTTTTAATCACTATGCGGCTTTGCTTGAAGAAGTTGTTAAACTGGCACAATCACATCATTCGATAATTGCTTTTATTTTTCCGGCCACGCTACTGGATGATAACAGGGGCAAGGAAAAGGTGATAAAGCTGCTTTCTGACTTTAAGGCAAAATATGGCGTTGAATATTATGATTATTCGAATGCGATTCCGGACCCGAAATTATACTACGATCATGACCACCTGAACACAAAAGGAGTGGTTTATTTTACAGAAAAATACCTGAGGCCAATAGTGCAATGAAACGGTCCCATTGCATCGGGATAAAATATAAACCTATCTTTGTCGTCTGAATATATAAATTAGTGTCTTAATTATAAACGTAATCAAACAGTGAAAACAAGAAACATCGTCATCATCAGCATTGTGGCCCTTATTGTAATACTGGGAGGGTGTAGCATAGGTAAATATAATGGTCTCGTGAACAGCGACCTGGCCGTCAAAAATTCGTGGAGCAATGTGGAAACCAACTACCAGCGCCGTACCGATCTGTACAACAGTGTTATAAAAGTGGTACAAGGTTCGGCCAATTTTGAAAAATCAACACTTACAGATGTCATTGCTGCAAGGTCGAAAGCGACAAGTATCAGTGTGAATATCAATGATCCTGCAACACTTAAAGCATACGAACAGGCGCAAAGCCAGTTCCAGGGTTCATTCAGCAAACTGATGGCTGTGGCAGAAGCATATCCTAACCTGAAAACAACCCAGGCATTCCAGGATTTTCAGGTGCAGATAGAAGGGACTGAAAACAGGATCAATATTGCCCGTCAGGACTTTAACGCTGCGGTAAATGAATACAACCTGGCTTGCAGGACTTTCCCGGGCAATATTTTCGCCGGGATGTTCGGGTTCCATACCCGTGATTACTTCCAGGCGAAAGCCGGAACTGATAGTCCACCTGACATCAACTTCAAATAATTACAAATAGCATGTTTAACCTGTTCCTAAAAAAGGCGATCAACTACTTTTCTGATACAGAAAAGGAAAAGATACAGGCTGCCATTCATGATGCTGAGAAAAGCACTACCGGCGAGGTAAGGGTATTTGTGGAACACTATTGCAAGCGCAATCATGCCGTTGAAAGGGCTGCCGAAGTATTTCACAGCTTAAAAATGGATGAAACGACTGATCACAATGGCGTATTGATATACATTGCTTTAAGTCACAAGAGAATGGCGATCTATGCCGATGCGGGCATCTATTCTAAAGTTGAAAATGACTATTGGAGTGAGCTTTTGCATAAAATGCAGGGTCATTTTAAACATGCAAAGTTTGCCGAAGGGGTCATGGCAGTGATACATGACATTGGTCAAAAACTGGCTGAATATTTCCCCGATGGTTCACTGCAAAAGAATGAGAAACCTGATGAATTGGTCTTTGGGAAACGTTAATGCAAATTGTATTTGCGACCTGTCAAAATTATAAGAAACAAAATGAAACGATATATATTATTCATTGCCTTACTGTTAACCAGCTTTTTGGTTAGGGCCCAGATATTACCAAAGCCTTCAAATCCAACTTTGGTTACAGACAATGCACATATTCTGTCAGGCGAGCAGGCCCAGGCGCTTGAAAACAGGCTGGTCGCTTTGGATGATAGTACTTCAAATCAGATTGCCATCGTTACTATTCCGACTTTAAACGGATATGATGTGGCAGATTATGCCAATAAAATGATCAGGTCATGGGGAATAGGCAATAAGAAAACAAATAATGGTATCCTGATCCTTGTTGCGGCCCAGGATCACAAAATAAGGATTGAAGTCGGGTACGGTTTGGAAGGCGCTATTCCTGATGTGACATGTAATAGTATTATTGAAAACGATCTGACCCCAAACTTTAAAGCGGGGAATTATTATGAAGGCTTTAACCAGGCCATTACTTCTCTTGGTCAGGCAGCGGCCGGGGAATATCATACAAAACGAAATGTGGCGCAAAATGGCCATTCCATAAGAGGATGGTTTTTCGCAATATTCTTTGTGGCATTCCTGATATTCAGCCTCATCAGAGGTTCCGGTGGTGGCAAAGGCGGCGGCATGATCAGCAGGGGCGGCAGCGGATTTATAGCGCCATTTTTACTTGGCAGCTTGCTTGGCGGTGGCTTTGGCGGTGGTCGGGACGAAGGCGGCTTCGGTGGTGGAGGCGGTGGAGGTTTCGGCGGCTTTGGAGGCGGTAGCGGCGGTGGCGGCGGTGCAAGCGGCGGCTGGTAAAGAAACATAGACCATAGACCACTTACCACTCAAATATCCTATTGAAATAGATGGAAAAGAAAGATAGTACGTTTTCTATTCTGAGGGCCATTGTCGAAATGGGCTTTATCATATTCCTGTTTTATTCCAATCTGCTTATGGGGGAATTTACAAAGTCTAAAATGGCATTGGACAGAGATTTTCTGCAAGTCTTGTCTGATATTTTTACCTGGACAAATTTTATTATAGCCCTCATAGCCAGTTTTATAGGCCAC